>Ga0114931_10004184_pt1 | contig 18052 bp, 16 predicted proteins | sample 2SBtaG_FD_89579 | JGI IMG/M metagenome (GOLD analysis project Ga0114931, IMG submission 89579) | Deep subsurface microbial communities from Kolumbo volcano to uncover new lineages of life (NeLLi) - 2SBTROV14_V59a metaG | ecosystem: Environmental > Aquatic > Marine > Volcanic | place: Kolumbo...
AGGGGAGGCGGCGAGGGGTGGGCTCCGGCTCATGGCTCGCCCCTGATCGGCACGCGGTGGCAGGAGTCACTCGGGTGACCCAAGGCGCAGGGAACAGACGAGCGGCCCTGCTGCGCTTGACTTCGCCTGCGCCCACCCCTCGCCGCCTCCGTGGCCAACCGGGAATGCCGGATCGGGGCTAGCCTCCAGGCCATCCCGCGACAGGAGGAATGGCGATGCGGACCGGCGACCAGTACCGGGAATCCCTGCGAGACGGCCGGGCCACCTACTTCGAGGGGGAGCGCATCGACGATCTGCCTTCCCATCCGCTGCTGGGTCAGACCGTGGACTTCACCGCGGCGGGGTACGACAAGTACCACGACCCGTCTCCCGGAGCGACGAGCCCGCTGCTGGCCGTGCCGAGATCGTCGGACGATCTGCGCGCATTGATCCCGATGCTGCACGACGCCGGAATGATGGCGCACGTCACCTCGACCTCGATCCAGACGCTGAAGACGGCGGCCGGCCGGATGCAGGACGCGAGGCCCGAGTACCTCGAACGGATGGAGGTCTACATCGACGACGCGCAGGCCCGGGACGTGCGGATCACCCAGTGCATCACCGACGCGAAGGGCGACCGCAGCCTCCCGCCGAACAAGCAGGACGACCCGGACGCGTATGTCCGCGTCGTGGATCGGCAGTCCGACGGCGTGGTCATCCGCGGCGCGAAGCTGCACATCACCGGCGCATCGTTCGGCCACGATCTGCTGACGATCCCGACGAAGGCGATGAAGACCGGGGAGGAGGACTGGTCGATCGGCTGCATCGTCCCCGTCAACGCGCCGGGCGTGCGCATCATCAACACCACCTATGCGCCCCGGCACGACGACACGCGTTCGTTTCCGGTCTCGAGCCGGGTCCACTATCCCGAGGGGTTCGTGATCTTCGACGACGTCTTCGTCCCGAACGAACGCGTCTTCCTCGACGGCGAGACGCACTACGCCGCGGTCTTCGCGCACTCGCTCGGGTTGTGGGAGCGGCTCGGCGGGCTGTCGGCCTTCGCGGAGGAGTCCGACCAGCTCGTGGGGCTGGCGCAGCTCGTCGCAGAAGCGAACGGTACCGCCGGGATCAGCCACGTCCGCGAGAAGATCTCCGAGATGATCATCCACGCGACGCTGATCCGCGCAGCGCTCGAAGCGGCCATCACGCAGTGCAACATCGGCCCCGACGGCGCGGCGTTCCCGGACGAGCTGTTCGTCAACGCGGGAAAGTTCCACGCAGCCGCGAACTACAACCTGATCGTGCGCCACCTGCACGATATCTCGGGCGGCGCGGTGCTCACGGCGCCGTCCCCGGCGGACTTCGAGAATGGCGAGGTGGGCCCGCTCGCGCGCAAGTACATGTCGACGGGCAACGGGGTCGACGGCGAGTACCGCGCGATGCTGATGCACGCGATCCGCGACCTGACCGCCGATGCATACGGTGGCTGGAAGTTCGTGACGAACCTGCAGGCGGGCGGCGGGCTCTACGCTCAGCGCATCGTCACCCGCAGGCACTACGATCTCGACGCCGCCAAACGCAAGGCACTGGCCGTCGCCGGGCTCGACGAGCATCAGGTTCCCGGATGATGGCGAGCGCTGGCGTTCTCGTTGAAGCTCGATCGGACCTCGGACAGGCGTTGCTCGACCCGCGCCGGAGGAGTCGGTGCACCACGGGATCGATCCACCCCGCCGAGGCGTGCCGGCGCGTCACCGCCATCGACCCCATGGCCCCCGCCGTCGTCGAAGCGCACGCGGTCGAATTCATGCTGCTCGGTGTTCCGCCCGACGGCTCCATCCGCATCAGTCCCGCTGGCGATCACGCCGTGAACGCCCTGACTCTCACGCGTCCGCCCTCGAAAGGAGATCGTGTTGAACCGTAAGACCCTGGCCTACTGGATCCCGACCGGGTTGTTCTGTGCCGTCGTCGGTTTTTCGGGCTTCGCCCATGTCAGCCATCAGCCGGGCATGGTCGAAGCCATGACGCATCTCGGCTACCCGCTCTACTTCATGACGATCATCGGGACCGCGAAGATCCTGGGGGTCGCCGCGGTGCTCGCGCCGGTGCCGCCGCTGCTGAAGGAGTGGGCCTACGCCGGCCTCTGCTTCAACCTGATCGGGGCGACCGCGTCGCACGCCTTCTCCGGGGACCCGCTCAGCCACGTCGTCCGGCCGGCCATTGTGCTCGTCCTGTGCGTGGCCTCGTATCTCTTGCGCCCCGAAGCGCAGCGGCTGCCGGCCTCCCCGACCCTGGGCCAGGCGTCGCGTCCGGACGGGACCTTGAACGACCCCGAGTCACCCGCCGTCGACCCCGGGTAGGGGCTGGCACATGCAACCGAGGAGCTCCCCTCCGAGCGCCGGCCGCCCGTTCGATGTCCCTCGCTCGGACGGCCTTCGCCGGTTCCATCCGAAGGCTCGCCCGAACCGGCGCGTCGTTCCTCCTCCTGGGAGGAGCACGAAGCCGCGGCTCGGTCGGTGATTCGGCCGCGGGCGGGGCGGAATTCCCGGTCAGCCGCGCTCGAAGACGTAGAAGGCGGTGCGCAGCCCCATCTGGAGGTACAGCCACGCGAGCGCGTGGAGCCTCGCGGACTTTCGGTGGTTCGGGACGACTGCGCGCAGCGCGAGGCCCCGAGCCGCGCCAAGGCGCTCGAGCCGCGCCCGCGCGCTCGCGAGGTGGTGGACGATCAGGCGGCCATCGGGTGCGAGCCAGCGCGGCGCGCCAGCGAACAGGGCCTCCAGGACCCCGGCGGCACTGGCCCAGTTCTGTTGCGCGCCGGGGACGTCGGTCTCGCCGAACGGGGGCGAGCACAGGATGGCGCCGAAGCTTGCGCCGCCGACCATCGCGCGGACATCGGCCACCCGGACCTCGATGTTGGCGTGGCCGAGGCGTTTCGCATTCTCGCGCGTGCAGCGCACGGCGGCCGGGTTCACGTCGATCGCCAACACGCGGCGGCTTTGCCCCGCGACCGCAAGCCCCATGACGCCCGAACCGCAACCGACGTCGAGGACCCGGAGACCGTCCGGAACCAGGGCGGCCACGCGCGCCTCGTTCTGGATGGGCTTGTAGACGCTGGGCGCCACGCGAAGCTGCATCCCGTCCGCCCGGACCCACGGCCAGACCCGGTTGCACAGCGCGGACCAATGCGCGTACAGACGGTAGAGCGATGCGGGAAACGGCGGCACGAAGCGACTGTAGAGCGCTTCGGGCCGCTCCCGCGCGCGTCGTCGGTCATGGGCGGTCCGCTCCGCCTCGTCGACGCCGGCGGCTAGCGTCCCTCGAAGACCGGATCGCGATGTTCGCGGAAAGAGCGGATGCTCTCCTCGAAGTCCCGGGTCGCGTGCAACTCCGCAGTCGCTGCGTTGATGTGATCGCACAGGACCTTGCGATCGCCCTTGCGCGCCAGCAGCATCGCGGCCTTCGCCGCCTGGACGGCCAGGGGTGGATTGCGACTGAGCCGGGCCGCCAGGTCGCGCGCCGCGGCGAGGAGTCCTCCGTTGGGCAGTACCCGTGAAACGAGGCCGATCTCGAGGGCGCGCTCGGCGTCGATGACGTCGCCGATGAGGAGCAGCTCCGCGGCCGCTTCCGGTCCGACGATCCCGGGCAACCGCTCCCAGCTGTCCGCGGGCGCGACCAGCGAACGCTTGATGTACACGGCACCGAAGGTCGCTTCCTCGGCCGCGAACCGGAAGTCGGACAGCGCGAGGATCTCGACGCCGTAGCCGACCGCCGGACCGTTCACGGCGGCGATCACGGGCTTGCTGCAGCGACGCAACACACCGGCGGGAAGCTCGAGTGGCAGGGGCGTACCATCGCCGTCGGAGGGGCGGCCCTCCCCGGCCAGCATTGCGATGTCGTCGCCCGCGCAGAAGGCGGGGTCCGTACCGGTGAGGATCAGGCAGCGGACGTCGGGGTCCCCGGCCGCGCGCCGGATCGCGTCGCATAGCTTCCGGTAGCCGACGAGGTCCATCGCGTTCCGCCGCTCCGGACGGTTCAGGGTGATCGTCGCGACATGGTCGGCGACGGCGTAGAGAATGGGTTCATCCAACGGGTCGATCTCCCTCGGGAGCCAGCTCTCCGGAATCCGCTCTCCTCGGAGAGCGGCCCGACGAACGAGGCCTCCGAAGAGTAGGCGACGCGACCTGGCCCACCCAAGCAGCCGTCCCGCGTCGACCCGCCTGTGGTAGCTTCGCCAGTCCAGCCACTCCCGACAGAATCGAGCATGGCGAACGAGCTGCTGAGACTGCCAGACGCCCTGCGGGTACGAGCCAGCGCGACGCCCGAGCGGGTCGCCCACGACGGCACGCCTCTCACCGCCCCGGAGACCACCCGCTATGCGAACCGGGTCGGCGCGCGCTGGGGCGTCACCAACGGTCCCGCGCAGTTGGCAGGCCTCGACCTGGCGGCTTGCTGGACTCTGGAGGACCTCCCGCGCGACGCGGCGTGTCTGCCCGACGCCACCGGCCTCGATCCCGACCTGCCCGCGGACATCATCGGGACCTCGGGCACCACCGGGTACCCGAAGGGCGTGGTGAACACCCATGTGGACCTCCTCGCGGGCCTCGACGCCACCGCCACCTCGCGATCGCGGTCGCTGTTGCACGCGCTCCCCTTTACAGGCTTCGGTGGATGTCACGCCGTCATGCTGTCGCCACTGCGGCTCGGCCGCACCATCTACACCCAGCCCTCCTTCGATGCGGACGGTTTCCTGGAACTCGTCGCGGACCGGCCCCGTCGCTATTGGAACGATCCCGGGGAGACCGCGGCCACCTGGCAGGACGGCTGGCTGCGCACGGTGCACGATGACCCGCGCGGCTCGGGAACCGGGGAGTAGATCCCGCTCCGCGGCCCGCGCAGCGAAGACCACGAGCAGGAGGAACGCAGATGGACGCCGACTTCGTCAAGGTCCACGTCGAAGACCACATCGCTGCCGTCAGTCTCGACCGCCCGCCGGTCAACGCCGTGAGCCACCAGGTATTGCTCGAACTCCGCGACATCTTCGCCGGAGTCGCCGAGGATTGGGACGTTCGCGCCGTGGTGTTCGCGTCGGCGCTCGAACGCGCATTCTGCGGTGGTGCCGATCTCCAGGAGATGGGGACACGCGTGGAGGGCCCTCCGCCGATCGACTCCGGCCGCGTCGCGAGAGACGCCATGTGGGCCATCCTCGACTGTCCCGTTCCCGTCGTCGCCTCGGTGGGTGGTCCGGCCCTGGGTGCCGGCCTCGCGTTCGTCGCGTGCTGCGACATCGTCGTCGCGTCCGAGCGCGCGGTCTTCGGGTGCCCCGAGATCGACGTCGGCTTGCTGGGGGCGGGCTCCCATCTCCAGCGCATGGTGGGCCCCTACCGGATGCGCGACCTCTACTACACGGCCCGGCGCGTCTCCGCCGACGAGATGTTCCAGCTGGGGGGGCTCTCCCGGGTCGTTGCCCACGAGGACCTCGTCGCGGAGTCGCGGGCCATCGCGACGGAAATCGCCCGCAAGAGCCCGCCCGCGATCCGACTGGCGAAGGAGGCGCTCAACCGGACGGAGCATCTCCCGCTGAAGGAGGCCTACCGCACCGAATAGGACTACACGGCGCGACTCTCCCGGTACGAGGATTCACGGGAGGCTGCTCAGGCGTTCCTCGAGCGGCGCGAGCCCCGGTTCCGGGGCCGCTGAGGGCGTTCAGCGACCCGCCCGGCGCGCTTCCGTCATCAAGAGTCCCCCGAGCAGCGCGTTGCGCAGCTCGCGCGGGTCGACCACCTCGTCCACGCCCATCTTGTCGCCGAGGCCCCAGGCACCGCCTCGTTGGTGCGCCTCGATCCTGGCGCGCGTGGCGTCGTCTAGGTTCGCCGTGCGCCCGCCGCTCTGCGCCGGCATGGCGGCAATGTTCGCGGCCGGAAGCGCGAGGGTCAGCGTCTGCCGATCGTGGGGCATGTGGGCCATCGTGACCAGACCGAAGCCGAAGCCCTTGCGCATCAGCACGCTGATCCTGGGCGAGTCCAACCGGCGCGTGGCCAGGAACATCCGTCCTCCCCATTTGAGAATGCCCTCTCGCTCGGCCCGGGTCCCCGCCATCACTCCCGGATTGTCGATCAGGAAGATCAGCGGCAGGCCGAAGCCGCCGGCGGTCTCGATCAACTCGGTCGCCTTGATCGCGCCGGCCGAGTCGAGGGCGCCGCCGCGATGGCTGGGCTCGTTCGCGATGAAGGCAACGGGCCGACCGCCCAGGCGGCCCAGGCCCGCCGTGATGGTCCGGCCATGACGAGGCTGGATCTCGAGAAATCTCCCGTCGTCGACGACGGCCTCGATCACCTCCCGGATTCGGTAGGGATGGCGCGGGTTCGGCGGGATGATCTCGAGCAGTTCTTCGACGAGACGAGGCCCGGTGTCCCCGCCCTCCCGCCGCGGGGGCTCGCCGCCGCGGGTCGAGGGGAAGAAGCCCAGGTACTCGCGAGCCATCGCGATGGCGGCCGCGTCGTCGACAACCACGTTGTGCACGCTACCGGCCGCATCGACGCAGACCTCGGGGCCGCCCAGCTCCTCCTTGGTGACCTCTTCGCCCAGCGCTGCCTTCACCAGCGGCGGCCCGCCAGTGAACATGCAGGCCTGCTCCGTCATGACGACGAAGTCGGACATCGGAGCGGCCAGCGCGCCGTGTCCGGCGGACACACCGAGCACCAGGCAGACCACGGGGACCTCTCCCTTGATGTCGGCCATGGCCGAGAGATCGACCGGCGAGGGCCCCCCACGCGGACCGCCTCCGGCCCCTTTGCGCGTCGCCATGCGGGCGCCCGCTCCCTCGAGCATCCAGACGACCGGCAGGCCCTCCTGGACGGCGAGTTCCGCGATGCGGTAGCGCTTGGCGGCGCCACCGGGTCCGTGCGAGCCCGCCGCGATCGTGAAGTCCTCGGCTCCGGCGAGCACGGGCCGCCCATCGACGCGGCCCACGCCGCAGACATAACCGTCGGCCGGCAGGTCGGACTTGTGGCCCACCAGGCTGCCGAGTTCGACGAAGCTGCCGGGATCGAAGAGGCACTCGATGCGCTGGCGCACGTCTAGCTTCCCGCGCGCGTGCATCAGGCGCTCGACCTTGTCGGGGCCCCCCATCTCCGTCGAGCGACGACGCACCTCGTCGAGGCGCTCTAGCCAGGGCTCCCATTCCTTCCGGTTGCGCTCGCGATTCTTCCGGCTCGCCGCCATGTTCCCTCACGATCCTGGGCGATTGTATTGCGCTCGCGGCAGGCTGCACCGCGGCGGACCGGGCAGTCTTGCACCGCGCGGCCGGTCTCAGCCCTCGTTGATCTGGCGCAGCATCTCCACCTGGTCGCGGAGAACCGCCACCGGCCCGGTCTCTCGCGAGGGAAGCCGTAGCGCGGCCGCGCCCGGCGTCAGCGCGAGTCCGCGCCGGTCGTCGATCCGGACATCGAGGGTCACGTGGGCGTCCTCGTCGGTGCCGCGACCCGCGTCCCCGGGCGACTCTTCTCGGCGTAGTCCGCATCCGACATGGCGACGACTCCTGGACGCTGAGAATTGTATATATCATTAAGCTATCTCGGAGTGCAACCGGATCGAGCGGGACGTCGGGCCCGGCCCGCTGAGCGGTGGATCTACCGCACGCACGGGGGGGGGGGCCGAGGGAGCCGCGAGCGGGCGATCTCGACCCCGATGGCGGCCGGTTCGCCGCCCGCACCGTCGATGATCAGGCACGGATCCCGTCCGCGTCCGACGAAGGTGAGCGGTAGAAGGGCGCCGGGTCCCTGGGGAGCGGCGTGTTTCCGAGAATCAGGTCCGCGGCCTTCTCCGCGATCATCATCACCGGCGCATAGATGTTGGCGTTCGTGATCGAAGGCATGACGGAGGCGTCGACCACGCGCAGGCCCTCGACGCCGTGTACGCGAAGATTCGCCGGGTCCGTGACCGCGTCCGGCCCGGTCCCCATGCGGCAGGTGCACGACGGATGGAGCGCGGTCTCGGCGTCGCGCCGGACCCATTCCAGGATCTCGGCGTCGGAGCGGACGGCCGGCCCGGGCGAGATCTCGCCGTCGTCGAGTCGCGCGAACGCAGGCTGTGCCAGGATCGCGCGCGCCGCGTGCACGGCCGCGATCCAGTCTGCGCGGTCGCGTGCCGTCGACAGATAGCCGAAGCGCAGCGCCGGAGGTGTGCGCGGGTCGGCCGAGCGGATCCGGACGCTCCCGCGAGACTCGGCCAGCATCGGGCCGACGTGGATCTGATAGCCGTGACCGGACAGGGGACGCGTTCCGTCGTAGCGCACTGCGAGCGGCAGGAAGTGGAACATCAGGTCGGGGCGATCCGCCCCGGGATGGCTTCGCGCAAAGCCGCCCCCTTCGAAGTGGTTGCTCATCCCCGGGCCGCGCCCGAACAACCACTGCGCGCCGATCCACGGCCGCCGCCAGACCGAGAGCGCCGGCGTCATCGAGACGGCCCGGCGGCAGGCGTGCTGGATGTAGACCTCGAGATGGTCCTGCAGATTCTCGCCGACGCCGTCCAACCCGGCCACCACGTCGATCCCGTGGCTGGCGAGCAGTGAGGGGGGACCGATGCCCGAAAGCTGCAGGAGCTGGGGCGAGTTGAAGGCGCCGCCGCAGCTGATGACCTCGCCCGCTTCGATGCGCTCGTCCGTCGCATCGTCGCGGGTGTACGCGACGCCGACCGCGCGGCGGCCGTCGAACAGGATTCGCGTGGCGCGCGCACCGCAGACGACGTCGAGATTGGGCCGTCTCTCGACGGGATGGAGGTACGCCCGCGCAGCGCTCCAGCGCAGCCCCCGGGTCAGGTTCCGGTCGAAGCGCGCGAAGCCCTCCTGGCGGAATCCGTTGACGTCGTCGGTCAGCTCGTGGCCGGCCTGCTGGGCGGCTTCGAAGAAGGCGCGGAACAGGGGCCCCCCTGCCGCGCCGCGTTCGAGCACCAGCGGGCCTTCTCCCCCCCGCCAGGCGTCGGTGCCGGCCCGGCAGCTCTCCATCCGCTTGAAGTACGGCAGGCAGTGGGCGTAGCTCCATTCCTCGAGGCCGGGTTCCTGCGCCCACCGCTCGTAGTCGAGCGGGTTCCCGCGCTGGAAGATCATTCCGTTGATGCTGCTCGAACCGCCCAACAACTTCCCGCGAGCGTGGTAGATCCGCCGGCCGGACATCTCGGCCTCGGGTTCGGACGCGTAGCGCCAGTCGTAGCGGCGTCTCCCGATCGGGAACGCCAACGCGGCGGGCATGTGGATGAAGAGATCCCACCACGCATCGGAGCGCCCCGCCTCCAGTACGAGCACGCTGCAGTCGCCGCCGGCACTCAGCCGGTTTGCCAGCACGCAGCCGGCCGATCCGCCACCGACGATGACCACGTCGTAGCGCTTCCGGCGAGGGGTCATCGCGGCCGGGCTCCACGCGCGAGATCGCGAAGCACGCTTGCTCCGATGAGGAGGACCAGGATCGCGAGCGGCAGGCCCACGACGATCGACGCCGCCTGCAGCGCGGCGACGCCACCGACGATCATCAGCGCGCAGGTCACCGCTGCCAATGCGATCCCCCAGAACACCTTGGCCGGCGCAGACTCTTCCGCCCCGATGAGATGGCAGATCACCAGGGTGGCCGAGTCGAGCGACGTGATCAGCCAGGTGAAGAGCAGGAAGGCCGCGACCGCGAGCAGGAGCTTTCCGACGCCGCCCGGCGCGAGGTTCTCGATCACGGCCACGATCCCGAGACTGTAGTCCTGGTTCACCGCGACGCTTATGGAGCCGGGTTCGACGAGCTCCTGATGGAGTGCCAGGCCCCCGAAGACCGACATCCAGACCAGGATCACCAGCGTCGGAACGAGCATCACGCCGAGGACGAACTCGCGCACGGTGCGACCCTTCGAGATGCGTGCGATGAAGAGGCTGACGAAGGGAGTCCACGCGAGCCACCAGCCCCAGTAGAACACGGTCCAGGCGGCCTGCCAGTCCTGCTCCCGGGCCGTGTCCGCAAGCCAGGCTCCCATCGGCACGAAGTCCAGGAGGTAGCCGCCCAACGTGTCGGCAAAGACCCTTCCCAGAAGCAGGGTCGGCCCCAGTGCGAGAATCGCGAGCAGGAGGAGACCGCTGATCCAGACGTTGACCTCGCTCAACCATCGGATTCCGCGCGCGATCCCGGACAGCGCCGACACGACGCCCAGCGCACAGACGCCGAAGACGATCGCGATCTGGACGGGGAGGCGCACGCCGATGCCGAAGAGTCCGCCGAGCGTCGCATTCATCCCGGCGGCGGCGAGACCGATCGACGTGGCGACGCCGCAGACCGTTCCGAACAACGCGAGCAGGTCGACTGTCAGGCCGGGCCAGCGATCGATGTAGCGATCGCCGAGGAGCGGATACAGAGCCGTCCGGAACGTCAATGGCCGGCCATACCGGTGGCTTTGAACGCCGATCGCGAGCGCGACCAGCACATAGAACGCCCAGCCGTGAAGCCCCCAGTGCAGCACCGTGATCCGCAACGCGGTCGCGACCGCGGCCTCGGAGCCGCCCGCGACGCCGGCCGCATCGATGAACGGGTTGGCCTGGAAGTGCAGCACGGGTTCGGCGGTCGCCCAGTACAGCAGGCCCGACGCCAGTCCTGCCGAGAACAGCATCGAGAACCAGCTGAACCTGCCGAACTCGGGTGTCTCGTCATCCGCGCCGAGGCGGACGTTCGCGGCCGGAACCAGGCCGATCGCGCCGACGAAGCCGAGTGCGAGCGTGGCGATCCCGACGAACAACCAATCGAAGCCGCGAACCACCCAATCCTTGGCCCCGATCAGGACCGCGCCGGATACGTCGATCGAGGCGGCCGAACCCGCGACGAACACGCCGATCGCGCCGACCGCGATCGCGGCGGACGGATTCGGGAGTCCGATCGTCGTGAGCAGGCGCCCTGCGAAGCGGTCCGACTTCACGCGCCGGTCGTTCCGGCCAGGCAATGGCGAGCCGCGGATCCGGAGGCCGTCGGGACCATCCGTGGCGCAGCAGCGCGACGGGACCGGGACCGGATCTGGCGTGGGGCGGGCATGACGCGACCTCGTGCGGATGTCCGAAGGTAGCAGCCGTGCGCGGGGCCCATCTCGGCTACCGTGAGGGTCTGCCGGCTCCCGGGAGGAAACAGACGTGACCGATCGCACCGACCGACACCAGCACTACAACGAGGTCGCGGTGCGCACCGCGGCGGCGCTCGAGGAGGCGAGGCGGGGCGTCCGGAAGAAACTCGCAGGCGCCGAGATCCCGCGCGAGCGCCTCTTTCCGCCGTTCAACCGCGCGGGGCTGGGCGTCGCGTTGGAGTACGAGGCCATGGGAAACCGGCCCGTCTCCGAGGCGCTCCAGGCACGCGCGGATACGTTCGGTTTCGCGTTCGAACACCTGGCGATCACGCTCGGCACCGTGATCCACGGGATCGACCTCCGGAAGGACTCCGCGGAGCAGATCCGGTTCATCCGCGACGTCCTGCTGGAACGCAAGGTCGTGTTCTTTCGCGATCAGCACCTGACGGAAGACGAGCAGGTCGCCTTCGGCCGCGGCTTCGGCGACCTCGACGCGTTCCCGTTCGGACCGCCCGGTGAGAACCCGTACGTTCTCGAGATCCGCCACGGTCGGAACAACCCGGGGGCGGAGAACGGCTGGCACACCGACGTCACCTGGATGGAGCAGCCGTCGCTGGGATCCATCGCGCAGTGCATCCAGGTCCCGCCCGTGGGCGGCGACACGCTCTTTGCCGACAGCCACGCGTGCTACCTAGGGTTGCCGCCCGTATTGCAGCAGCGGATCGAGCACCTGCACGGCATCAACGACTATCGGAATTTCCTCGTGACGCGGGGACCGGTCGAGCTGCCACAGGAGCTGGTCGAACGGATCAAGGCCGAGATCCCGTTCGGGGTCGGTCATCCGCTCCTCCGGACGCATCCCGAGACCGGGAAGACCGCGCTCTACATCCACGGGGGATTCCTGCGCCACGACTCGCTCTACGACGTCCGGAGCGGCGAGCCACTCGAGCCCGGCGAATCCGAGTCGATCGTTCGCGCGCTGCTGCTCCAGCACGGGCGGCCGGAATACCACTGCCGCTTCGAATGGACACCGGGCTCGATCGCCTTCTGGGACAATCGAGCGGTCCAGCACTATGCCGCCAGCGACTATCATCCGCACAAGCGCGTCTTGCGACGGGTAACCGTCAGCGGGGACCGGCCCTTCTACGACGCCGCGAACTGACGCGGGCTCGGCCGGGGCCAGCGCCTGCCGCCCGCCGGAGCCGGTCAGCGCGAGAGGAACGTCCGCAGGGGGCCGTCGTGCCAGTTCGCTGCGCTCGCCGCGGCGCGGAAGGGCTCCCAGCGCGGGGCGCCGACGCCCTGGGGATCGTCCCCCATCACGGTCACGCGCTGGATCACGCGCTCGCCTTCGAAATCGTTCAGCACGTGGTGTTGGGTACAGCGGTTGTCCCACATCGCGATCGTTCCCTCGGTCCAGTGGTACCGGACGGTGAAGCGCGTGCTCGACGCCCACCGGGTCAGGTAGCGCAGCAGGACGTCGCTCTCCGCATGGCTCAGCTCGACGATCCGCCGCGTGAAGTGTTCGTTCACGAAGAGCGACTTCCGCCTCGTGACGGGGTGGATGCGTACGACCGGGTGGATGGCCCGGTTCTCGGGCTTGTAGTGCGGCGAGGCGTCGTGCAGCGCCGTGAGTCCTTCGCAGAGTTCCTTCAGCGGCGGCGAGAGCTCGTCGTACGCCTTGTACATGTTCGCCCAGAGCGTGTCGCCACCGAACGCGGGGCACTTCTTCATGTGCAGGATGGCCAGCACGGAAGGACTCGCCTCGCAGGAGAGATCGCTATGCCACTCGTCGGCGATGGCCCCCGCACCGCCCTCGGCGCGAAGTTCGAAGAACTCGGGCCGCTCCGTGTCCATCGAGAGGTTCGGATGCGCCTCGAGCTTGCCGAAGAGGCGCCCGAAGGCGACGTGCTCGTCCGGCGTGAGGTGCTGATCCGGGAAGAACAGCACGAGGTGCTCGGCGAGCAGCGACTCGATCTGCTCCGCGTCCGGCGGCCCGGCCTCCGCGAGCCGGATCCCGCGAATCTCCGCGCCGAGCGAGCCCGAGAGCCGGGTCACTTCCAGGCTGCCGAGGTCCTGTGCAGTCGCCATCGCTTCTTCCTCCCGGTCGGGTCGTCGAGGGCCGATTCTAGCCGAGTCGGGCGGGCAGGGGACCCTGCTCCGCGTCCGGCGGTCCTCCCGGCCGGAGCTGCCCGGGAGCCGCCCTGCAAGACGATTCCGATCGGCGCCGCGCGACGACGGCTCCGATCACTTCCGCCGGATCATCACCGGGAGGCGGGTATAGCCCTTGACGAACGACGAGAGCGTCCGGTCCGGTTCGGTCTGCACCTCGATCCGGTCGAAGCGCCGGAGGATCTCCTCCCACAGGATCCGGAGCTGCAGCTCCGCCAGTCGGCTGCCCATGCAGAAGTGGACGCCATAGCCGAACGAGAGGTGTCGGGCCGCGTTGGGGCGTTCGATGTCGAGCGCGTCCGCGTTCTCGAAGACGTCCTCGTCCCGGTTCGCGGAGACGTACCACATCAGCAGCTGATCGTGCTTCCGGATCGGCTTGCCCGCGAGCTCGCAGTCCCGGGTGGCGGTCCGTCGCATGTAGGAGAGCGGCGTCTGCCATCGGATGACCTCGGGAACGAGCCTACCGACGAGACCCGGGTCGGCCACCAGCTTGTCGTATTGCCCGGGGAACCGGTTCAGCGCGTAGACGCTTCCCGACATCGTGTTCCGCGTCGTGTCGTTCCCGCCCACGATGAGGAGCAGCAGATTGCCCAGGTGATCCGCCGCGGTCATGTGTCGGGTGGCTTCCCCGTGGACCAGCATCGAGACGAGGTCGTCGCCCGGGCGCTTCCGGCGCTCTTCCCACAGTTCCGAGAAGTACGCGACGCACTCCATCATCTCGTCGCGCTTCTGGGCCTGCGATTCGACCACGCCGCCAGGCTGCGGGATCGCGAAGACGATGTCGGACCATCGCGTGAGCTTCCGGCGGTCCTCGAAGGGGAAGTCGAAGAGCGTCGCCAGCATCGCGGTCGTGAGCTCGATCGAGACCGTGTCCACCCAGTCGAAGGTCTCGCCGGCGGGGAGGTCGTCGAGCACCCGGCACGTGCGCTCCCGGATCAGCGGCGCGAGCTTCGCGAGATTTCGGGGTGCGACCGAGGGGCGCACCGTCTTGCGCTGCTCGGTCTGCCGAGGCGGATCCTGGGAGATGAACGCGGGACTTCCCTGACGGAAGAACGTCGGAACCTCGGCGCCGACCCGGAAGCCCAACGTCATCCCGAAGGCCGACGAGAAGGTCTGCCAGTCCGAACTGACCGTCTTGATGTCGTCATACTTCGTGACGGACCAGTAGCGCCCGGCGGTCTCGATCTCGTTGAAGTGGACCGGGTCTTCCCTGCGCAACCGCGCGAAGGTCTCCTGCCAGCGGTCCTGGCGGAAGAGGTGGGCGTTCACGGGGTTGATGTCTGCGAGCTCCATTTCGCTGGCCGGGGGGAGGTCGCGGCCCTTCTCGGCCTGCTCCTGTTCGGGAGTCCGGTACTCGGCCGGCACGGACCGGGTCGGCTCGGCTGCGGTTTCGCTCATCGTCGTTCCTCCGCGAACGCTCCATCCTAGGCCGATCGTCCCTGGACGTCGCGCCCCGGCCTGCTTCCTCTCCCGCGCACGGTGTGCAGGTCGGGGGCCGCCGTGAGGGAAACACTAGACTTTCCGCAAGTCCACCGTTCACGCCGTCGAGGGGAACGTTCGATGTCCGTGCCCGCGCCGCCCGCCGATCCGCCCCCGGAAACGGAAGGCGCTGCCCCGGGACGATCCGGGACGCTCTGGCTCGCGACGCTGGGCGTCGTCTTCGGCGACATCGGGACGAGCCCGCTCTACGCGTTCCGCGAGTGCTTCGCTCCCGGCGCGGCCGCACCGCGGCCCGAGAACGTGCTCGGCGTGCTCTCGCTGATCGCATGGGCGCTCGTGCTGCTGGTCTCGGTCAAGTACGTGTGGTTGGTGCTGCGGGCCGATCACGAGGGCGAGGGCGGGGTACTCGCGTTGATGGCCGAAGCGGTCGAGGATGCGCCGCGCTCCGCCGTCTGGCGGCGTGGCATCGTCGGGCTCGGGATATTCGGTGCGGCGCTCCTGTACGGCGACGGCATGATCACGCCCGCGATCTCGGTGCTGAGTGCGATCGAAGGGCTGACCGCGGTGACGCCGCGCTTCGAGCCCTGGGTCGTCCCGATCGCATGCGGGATCCTGCTGGCACTGTTCGGGCTCCAGCGGAGAGGGACCGGCGGCGTCGGGCGCGCCTTCGCACCGATCGCGCTGGTGTGGTTCGTGACGCTGGGGCTGCTCGGACTGGCTGCGATCCTGGAGCGGCCCGACGTGCTCCAAGGGCTGCGGCCCGATCTGGGCGTCGCGTTCCTGGCCCGGAATCCCGGCGTCGCCCTTCCGGTGCTCGGCGCGGTCTTCCTGACCGTGACCGGCGCGGAGGCCCTGTACGCGGACCTCGGGCACTTCGGCCCGGCTCCGATCCGCCGTGCATGGTTCGCACTGGCGCTTCCGGCGTTGCTGCTGAACTACTTCGGCCAGGGCGCCAATGCGCTCGACCATCCGGCGTCGCTGGAACAGCCATTCTATGCCCTGGCTCCGCCCGTGCTGCTGGTTCCCCTGGTCGGGCTCGCGACCGCGGCCACCATCATCGCGTCGCAGGCGGTCATCACGGGCGCCTTCTCGCTCACCCGCCAGGCACGGCAGCTGGGCTACTGGCCGCGAATCGAGGTGCGTCACACCGAGGCGGGAAGGATGGGCCAGGTCTATCTCCCGGCCGTGAACCGGCTCCTGCTGGTGGCCACGCTGGCGCTCGTCCTGGGTTTCGGCACCTCGAGCGCACTCGCCGGTGCGTACGGGGTCGCCGTCAGCATGACGATGGCGATCACGACCGTGCTCGCAGCCGTCTGCGCCAGGGTCCGCTTCGGCTGGCCCCGGGTCGGCGTGATCGGGCTCGCGGCCGCGTTCGGCCTGGTCGACGTGTCGTTCCTGGGCGCGAACCTCACCAAGATCGGGCAGGGGGGCTGGCTCCCGCTGGCAGTGGCCATCGCCGTGGTGGCGGCGATGGCGAGCTGGCGGCGCGGCCGTGCACGGGTCGCCGCGAGGCTGGCCGGAGGCCGGGTCTCCTTTGCGAGCTTCTATGAGGACCTGGTGCGCCACCCGTTGCCGTGTGTCTCCGGAAGCGCCGTCTTCCTGGACAGCAACCCGGACGGGGTTCCGCGCACGCTGCTGCACAACATCAAGCACAACCACGTGATCCACGAGCACGTGATCTTCCTGCATCTCGAGACGGAGCCGCGCAGCCGGGTCCCCGAGACCCAGCGGCTGGAGGTACACGAGCTCGCCCCCGGCTTCGCCCGTGTGCTCGCCCGCCACGGTTTCATGGAGCTGCCCAACGTTCCCGCACTGCTGGAACGCGCCCACGGCAAGGGCCTGCCGTTCGACCCGGCGACCACGACGTACTTCCTGGGCCGCGAGAAGCTCGTGGTCCGTCCCGGCCGCGGACCGCTCCGGTTGGCCTCGGCAATCTTCGCGTTCCTCTCGCGCAACGCGCAGGGCGCCGCGGACCAGTTGGGCATTCCGGCAAACCGCGTGGTCGAGCTCGGCGTCCAGGTCGAGGTCTGATCCCGCTCCTGCGCTCGTCGGGCACCCGAACGGGTCGATCCGGCCGGAGGTGCGATCGCGGGCCTCGCCGAGCTCGATCCGTTGAGACCGGCGCCGACGGACTGGTACAAGAGAGTGGAAGACGCTCGGGGCGTCGAAGGAGAATCCAGGGGAACCACTCACGCGACGACCCTCACGATCCGATCGAAGAGACCGGAGCGTCGTGCTCATGGTGCCCGGCTGCATCGCGCTGAACATGGCGATCGTGGCGTGACGGTGAGCTCACGCTCGGCGACCCGATCAATCTGGTGACGCGGATCGTGTCGCCCTTCATCGGCTTCCCCAAGACCACCCCTGTCTGTCCGATCTGGGCGAAGATGATGACGCCGAGGGCGGGGATCTCTCGAGCGAGTTCCGTCGGCTCCTCGGGCTCGAGCTAGACCCGCTGTTGCCGGACCACGGGACCCTGCTCCGGGCTGGTTCGCTCGAGGCTTGCGAACGAGCCATCGACACGATGTTCCCCCGCTGGCATCCGGCGCCGCCGACGCTTCGGTCAGCGGCGCGGCCGGTGGCGACGCCTCGTCGCGAAGAGTATCCACCCGAGGAGCGTGACCGTAGCCGGCTCGGGGAGGGGGACGAACTGCGTGGAGACGAGCAAGTAGTCTTCCTGCCCGCTGATCGGGAAGCCGTAGATCATCGCGGTGTCGCCCATGATCACGGCCCCCCCGTCGTTCGGCTGCGGGACAGCGGTATTGAAGAGCTGTGCGGCGGGATTGCCACCGAGGTCGATGCTCCGCAGTCCGCGGAACACTCCGTCTTGATAGGCGGCGAAGACGGTTCCTTCGAGTCCCAGAGCGACGGGCGGGTTGCTCGTGAGCGCGAGCGTGGTCTGTCCGACGCCATTCAAGAAGCGAATGAGCACGAAGTCCAAGATGTCGAGCCGCTCGAAGCCGACGCCGGTAAGAGAGGAGGGATCGACGGTCGCCCCGGTGCGGGCGGTCTTGCCGTTGATGGCGACATCGACCTCGTTCCATTCCTGGATCACCCGGATCGGGGCCGCATTCGCCACGCTCGCGTGGAAGCACGCGATCAGGACGAATGCGAACGGCATGCGCCAGGGGGCGGGCCCGAATTCGAAGCAGTGGGAGCGCGCGGGATGCCGCTGCGGGGACGCGACTTCACAGGGTGCCATCCGGTTCCTCCTCGGCCCCCAGCTCGCCCGCCAATGTATCACAAGAGTCGCATCCAGCCGTGTCTCCCGGCCCCCGGGCGTAGGTCTTCCCACCCTCCAGAGCGAACCCGCGATCGGTCGGACGCAGCCACGCGCGGCGGATTCCGCGCACTTGCACCGACCGTTGCCGGTTCCGCAGCCCGGGCTGGCCGC
>Ga0114931_10004185_pt1 | contig 18049 bp, 11 predicted proteins | sample 2SBtaG_FD_89579 | JGI IMG/M metagenome (GOLD analysis project Ga0114931, IMG submission 89579) | Deep subsurface microbial communities from Kolumbo volcano to uncover new lineages of life (NeLLi) - 2SBTROV14_V59a metaG | ecosystem: Environmental > Aquatic > Marine > Volcanic | place: Kolumbo...
CGCCCGGGCGAACACGCTGTTGTCGATCACGCCGCGGACGCTCGTCCAGCGTCTTGACGGGGTTGATCTCGAGCCGCTGCGGGCGCTGCTGACGCTCGATGACGAGCGACCGATGCCCGTCAACGAGACGCTGCATGTGTTCCGTCCGCTGCCGCAGGCCGAGGACACGATCACGCTGCTCAACGACGCCCGGGGGCGTGCGGTGGTGGTGCGGCGGACGGTCGGTTGCGGCGCGGTGACGATGGTCGGCATCGACCTTGGATCGCCCGGGCTCGCGGGGATCTTCGACGCCGAGGCGTTCTGGCACCGGGTGCTGGGCAGGCGCGGGGACCTGTTCACGATGGCCGAGATGGACGCGCTGCGGCGCAGCGATGACGGGGCGAACTTCTTCCATCCCGAGGGTGTCTGGCTGGACAAGGTGATCGCCGGCAGGATCAACAAGATCGGCCGGGCGGGCGTGGGGGTGCTGCTGGGGCTGATCGTGTTCGGCGTGTACCTGCTGCTGGCTGGCCCGGTGTCCTTTGCGGCGTTGGGGAAGCTTGGCAAGCGGGAGCATTCGTGGGAAGTCTTCCTGGCGATCTCGCTGGTCTTCACCGGGATCGCCTGGGGCGGGGCGACCCTGCTGCGCCCTGCCAAGGTGGACATCACCCACCTGACGCTGCTCGAGCACGTCTACCACCAGCCGACCCAGCGCGCCAAGGTGTGGTTCAGCGCGCTGCTGCCGACGTACGGATCGCAGACCGTGTCGATCCGGACCGACGCCCCGGCGAACGGTCGGCCGGGCGAGTTTGCAGCGATGTCGAACTGGGACGATCCGGACTCGATCACGCGCGGGGATTTTCCGGATTCACGAACGTACGCGGTCGATGCGCGCCGGCCCGACTCGCTGCGCGTGCCGACAAGATCAACGGTCAAGCGGTTTGAGGCCGAGTGGGTGGGCGGGCCCCGGTGGAGCATGATTCAGCCGGACGAGGGCGATCCGATCCGGCTCGACGCGGACGGGAAGCTGCGCGGGACGCTCTCACACGGGCTGCCCGCGTCGCTGGAGCGTGTGACGATCATGCTGGTGCGCGGGCAGACCCCGCTGACGAGCCGGCGCGTGGGCGGACCGCTGCTCGCCGACGCCTGGGCGCACCGGCTGACGGACTCGTGGACGCCGGGACAGACGATCGACCTCGCCCGGCTCGGGGCCCCGAGCCGGGCGGACCAGTACTTCCAGACGCTGGCGTCGAAAGAGCGGGTCAACGCGCTGGGCGGCATCGGGGCCGCGGCGACGCCCGAGGACCGGCTGGAGATGCTGCTCTGGCGCGACGTGCTCGAACCGCCGTCGTGGCGGGAGTCGAACAACGGGCAGTCGTTCGATCGGATCCTGCGGACCCGGGCCGCGCACGGCTGGGGCGGCGGGCGTTGGTTCACGCAGCCATGCCTGATCATCGTCGGCCAGATCGACGACGCGCCGAGCCCGGTTCCGATCGAGATTGACGGCTCGCCGCCCCCGACCCTGGGGCGGACGGTGCTGCGCTGGGTCTACCCGCTCGGCTCGAACCCGCCGAAGTACGAGCAACCATCAACGCCCGAGGAGGCGATCTAAATGGCGATGATCGAGACGATCAACCTGACCAAGCGGTACGGGAGCTTTGTGGCGCTCAACGGGCTGAACCTCGTGATCAACGAGGGTGATTGCTTCGGGTTCATCGGCCCCAACGGCGCGGGCAAGACGACCACGATCAAGATCCTCGCGACGCTGCTCAAGCCCTCCTCGGGGCAGGCGTCGATCGACGGGCTGACCGTCGGGTACCAGAACCGGCTGATCCGTCCGATGATTGGCTACGTCCCCGACTTCATGGGCGCGTACGACGACATGGTCGTCGCCGAGTACCTCGAGTTCTTCGCGGCGTGCTACAACATCCACGGCTCCAAGCGGACGAAGATCGTCGCGGACGTGCTGGAGCTGACGGACCTGACCTACAAGGCGGCGAGTGATGTCAACTCGCTGAGCCGGGGGATGCAGCAGCGGCTGAGTGTGGCGCGGGTGCTGCTGCACGACCCGAAGGTGTTGCTGATGGACGAGCCCGCGTCGGGGCTCGACCCGCGCGCCCGGATCGAGATGCGCGAGCTGCTCAAGGAGCTCAAGCGCATGGGCAAGACGATCCTGATCTCGAGCCACATCCTCCACGAGCTGGCCGAGCTGTGCAACGCGGTGGGGATCATCGAGCGCGGCGACCTGCTCTACCAGGGGACGGTCCAGGATGCGCTGCGCCGGGCCGGGATGGGCAAGGGGGTGCTCGTGGGCGTGACCGAACGCCTCGAGGAGGCGGCGAAGCTGCTCAAGGCGGTCCCGGGGATCCGATCCATCGCGCTGGCCGAGCAGGGCAAGGGCGCGGCCTCAGGCGCGGCGGGCGGCTCGCGGTTGCTCCGTCTGGTGCTCGAAGACGGCGCGATGGCGGGCGTCTCGGACATCCCCAACCGCCTGGTCAACGGGGGCTTCCGCATCACGCACTTCGCCGAGGAGCCCGTGAGCCTCGAAACGGCGTTCATGAAACTCACCAAGGGCCTCGTGCAGTAGGCCGCCGCTTCAACAAGCCAACGCTACGTTCCGAGTGAGATCCGGTATGCTGGCGGGCGGCGCCACCTCTCCGGGACCGGCGCTGTTGTTCATCTCCACCATCTGCCTGTCGCCGGCGCTGATCGGCCCACCGGGAGCGAAAATGAAACGCAAAGCAAGTGCAGCCATCACTCTCACCGTCGCTTCGTCGGCCCTGCTCGTCTTCGGGATCGCGGGTTCGGGATGCTCGACAACGTCCCCGGCTTCGATGTCGTCAGGCGCCGGCGCCTCGATGGCCTATCAGTATCCGGAAGCGCACACCGTCGATCAGGTCGACGTCTTCCACGGCGTCGAGGTCGCCGACCCGTACCGCTGGCTGGAGGATCCGGATTCGTCCGAGTCCCGCGCATGGATCGAGGCTGAGAACGAGATCACCTTCGACTATCTGGGCGGCGTCCCGCAGCGCGGCGCCATCGAGGACCGCCTGACCGAGCTCTGGGATTACGAACGATTCGGCACGCCTTTCAAAGAGGGCGGGCGGTATTTCTACACGCGCAACGACGGGCTCCAGAACCAGAGCGTCCTGTACGTCGCCGATTCGCTCAGCGCCCGCCCGCGTGTGCTGCTCGATCCGAACACCTTCTCCGATGACGGCACGGTCTCGCTCGCCGGGTACGCCGTCAGTGACAACGGGAGGTACATCGCCTACGGCACCAGCGATGGCGGCTCGGACTGGCGCACCTGGCAGGTCCGCGACATCGAAACCGGCAAGAACCTCCCCGACACGATCGACTGGGTGAAGTTCTCGGGGGCTTCGTGGACGAAGGACAGCAAGGGATTCTTCTACAGCCGGTACGACGAGCCGACCGAGGGCGAAGAGCTCCAGAGCGCGAACTACTATCAGAAGCTCTTCTACCACAAGCTCGGCGACCCGCAGCGCATGGACCGACTGATCTACGAGCGGCCCGATCACAAGGACTGGGGCTTCGGCGGGGGCGTCACCGACGACGGGCGATACCTCATCGTTGGCGTCTGGAAGGGCACCGAGAACAAGAACCGCGTCTTCTACAAGGACCTGAGCTACCCGCAGTCCGAGGTGATCGAGCTGCTCAACGACGCCGACGCCTCGTACTCGTTCATCGACAACAACGGGCCCGTCTTCTGGTTCCAGACCGATCTCGACGCGCCCAAGGGGCGGGTCATCGCGATCGACACCCGCAGGCCCCAGCGCGGCGCCTGGAAGGAGATCATCGCCGAGAGCGACGACGTCCTCCAGGGCATCAACACCGTCGGGGGCCGGTTCCTGGCCTCGTATCTCAACGACGTCAAGACCGAGGTCCGGCAGTACGGGCTCGACGGGGGCGACCTGGGCGAGATCGATCTGCCCGGGATCGGCTCTGCCTTCGGCTTCGGGGGCAAGCGCAGCGACTCCGAGACGTTCTTCGCGTTCAGCAGCTTCACCACGCCCACTACGATCTACCGCTACGACGTCGCCACCGGCGAGACGGACCTCTTCCGCAAGCCCGATGTCAAGTTCAACGCCGACGACTACACCACCGAGCAGGTCTTCTACCGAAGCAAGGACGGCGCCCGGATCCCGATGTTCATCTCCTTCAAGAAGGGGATGCGACGCAACGGCGCCAACCCGACGCTCCTCTACGGCTACGGTGGGTTCAACATCTCGATCCGTCCCTCGTTCAGCGTCTCGAACCTCGTCTGGATGGAGATGGGCGGGATCTACGCCGTCGCCAACATCCGGGGTGGTGGCGAGTATGGTGAGGAATGGCACCAGGCGGGGATGAAACTCAACAAGCAGAACGTCTTCGATGACTTCATCGCGGCCGCCGAGCACCTGATCCGCAAGCGCTACACCCGCTCGGACAAGCTGGGCATCTTCGGCGGGAGCAACGGCGGGCTGCTCGTCGGGGCGTGCCTGACGCAGCGGCCCGAGCTCTTCGGCGCGGCCATGCCGGCGGTGGGCGTGCTCGACATGCTCCGGTTCCACAAGTTCACCATCGGGTGGGCGTGGGTCAGCGACTACGGCTCGGTCGAGGACAAGGACGAGTTTGAGGCCCTCTACGGGTACTCGCCGTACCACAACATCAAGAAGGGGGTGTGCTATCCCCCGACGCTGATCACCACCGCCGATCACGACGACCGCGTCGTCCCGGCCCACAGCTTCAAGTTCGCCGCCGCCCTCCAGGCTGCCCAGGGCTGCGACAACCCGATCCTAATCCGCGTCGAAACCCGCGCCGGGCACGGCGCCGGCACGCCGACGAGCAAAACGATCGAACAGACGGCCGACCGCTGGTCCTTCCTGGTCCGGTCGCTGAAGATGGACCCGGACCTGCACTGATCTCGGGCTCTTGATCAAGGATGAATCCAGGCGCCGATTCCCGAGATGGGGATCGGCGTTTTTCATTGGACCGGGGTCTCCCGCGTTTTCTTGACCAGGGTTCGGTTCTCGCTAGGATAGTGAAGCCGATCGCGGGCATGGGCCTGTTGTCGTTGCATCAGCCCCGAATGCAAGTTGGCATTTGTTCGGGGCGTCATCAAGAAGGAGCTGCGCTATGGACTCGACTGACGAGGACGAAGGCGCCGGCCCGCACCAGCACTAGGCCCGCATCCGGCGGGGCCCACTGGGCGAGCCGGAGCAGAACAGGCCGAGAAGGCACATCCCACTCAATCCGATATTGGGATGGGCCGAAAACAACACTGAAACCAATGATGTATCGCACGGGCGTTTCGGCCCGTGATTCACCGTTCACCCATTCCGTGGTCCCTCCGTCGAGGGCCCCAGCGATCACCCAGCGACCCTCATTGACAGGGCGCCACCGTAGAGACAGACCCATGGACCTCACCAAAGTTCGCAACATCGGCATCTGCGCCCACATCGACGCCGGCAAAACCACCGTCACCGAGCGTGTGCTGTACTACACCGGCAAGACCTACAAGATGGGCGAGGTCCACGAGGGCACCGCGACGATGGACTTCCTCCAGGAGGAGCAGGAGCGCGGCATCACGATCCAGTCGGCCGCGACGACCTGCCCGTGGGAGGCGAACGGGACGGAGTACCAGATCAACCTGATCGACACGCCCGGCCACGTCGACTTCACCATCGAAGTCGAGCGTTCGATGCGCGTGCTCGATGGCGCCGTCGCCGTCTTCGACGGCAAGGAGGGCGTCGAGGCGCAGTCGGAGACCGTCTGGCGTCAGGCGGTCCGCTACGGCGTGCCCCGGATGTGCTTCATCAACAAGATGGACAAGATGGGCGCCGACTTCGAGTACTCCTTCAAGACGATCCAGGATCGTCTTGGCGCCAACCCGATCGCGGTCCAGTACGCCATCGGCGCCGCCGACACGTTCAAGGGCATCATCGACCTGGTCGAGATGCGTGCGTTCTACTTCGATTCTTCGGAGCTTGGCGCCAAGGTCGAGGAGCGCGACATCCCCGAGGAGCTCCAGGAGATCGCCGAGTTGTGGCGCCACGACATGATCGAGAAGGCGGCCGAGCACTGCGATCACCTCATGGAGAAGTTCCTGCACGACGAGGAGCCCAGCCAGGCGGAGATCAAGGCCGCCATCCGCAAGGGCGTGCTGTCGCAGGAGTGCACGGCGGTCTTCTGCGGATCGGCCCTGAAGTACATCGGCGTCCAGCGCTTGCTCGACGGCGTGATCGATTACCTGCCCTCGCCCGATGAGGTCCCGGACGTCCGGGGCACGGACCCCAAGGACGAGGACAAGGAGCTCACGCGCCCCAACTCACCGGACGCGCCGTTCTCGGCGCTCGTCTTCAAGGTGGTCAACGATTCACACGGCGACCTGACGTACATCCGGATCTACTCTGGCGTCCTGAAAAAGGGCGAGCGGGTGCTGAACCCCTCGCGGCGCAAGCGCGAGATTGTCAGCCGGATCTTCGAGATGCACGCCAAGGACCGTCTGGCGCTTGACCAAGCGACGGCGGGCTCGATCGTTGCGATTGTCGGGCTCAAGGATTCGGGCACGGGTGACACCCTGTGCAGTTCTGACGATCCGATTGTGCTCGAGCGGATGGCGTTCCCCGAGCCGGTGATCTCGATGTCCATCGAGCCCAACACCGCCGAGGACAAGCGCAAGCTCACCGACGCCCTGGTCACCATCAAACGCGAGGACCCGTCCTTCCGCGCCGTCTACGACGACGAGACCGGCCAGACGATCATCTCGGGCATGGGCGAGCTACACCTGGAGATCATCAAGAACAAGCTCGTCCGCGATATGAAGGTCGGCGTCGAGGTCGGCAAGCCCCGTGTTTCTTACCGCGAGGCGATCACGGGGTCGGCGAAGGATGTCCGCGGCAAGTTCGTCAAGCAGACGGGCGGTCGGGGGCAGTTCGGCGACTGCACGATCAACCTCGAGCCGTACACCGCCGAGCAGGCGGAAGAGGACGGGCTGAAGTTCAAGGACGGCATGTCGTTCGAGAACAAGATCGTCGGCGGCAAGATCCCGAAGGAGTACATCCCGAGCGTCGAGGCCGGCATCCGCACGACAGCGATTTCCGGCGTGATGGCCGGCTTCCCGCTGATCAACTTCAAGGCGACGCTGGTCGATGGTTCGGACCACCCGGTCGATTCGTCGCAGGTCGCCTTCGAGCAGGCCGGGCGTTTGGCGCTGATCGACGCCTGCCACAAGGCGGGGCTGGCGCTGCTTGAGCCGATCATGAAGGTCGTCATCAACACCCCGGCCGATTACTTCGGCTCGGTGACCGGCGACATCGCCGGGCGCCGGGGCATGGTCGTCGGGACGGAAGAGCAGGGAACCAACCGCCTGATCACGGCGGAGGTCCCGCTGTCGGAGATGTTTGGCTATGTGACGGTGCTCCGCTCGATGTCGCAGGGCCGGGCGAGCTCCTCGATGGAGCCGCTGGAGTACCGCCCGCTCCCGCCGAACCTGGCCAAGGAGGTTGCTGAGGCGGTCTGAGGCCCGATCCTTGGCCGGATTCACACATTCGACCGAGAACAAGCTGGCAGCAATGCTGGAAGCGCCGACCCGATCCGGTCGGCGCTTTTTTGTGCACATCGCCCCTGAGTGCCCGGGACTCGGTATTCTTGTATGCGCCTGATGACAAATGGGAGCAGACGGGGCCATGGTCAGAATCAGCAAGGTGTACACACGGGTCGGGGATCAGGGCGCGACGCATCTGGGTTACGGGAGCGCCGTGCCCAAGTCGTCGGTGCGGGTCTGCGCCTACGGCATCGTCGACGAGGCCAACGCCCAACTCGGCCGCGCGATCGCCACGATCAAGACGCCGGGCTCCGAAACACAGGAGCGGATGCGCCGGGCGCTGCTCTCGATTCAGAACGATCTCTTCGATGTCGGCGCCGATCTGTGCGCACCGATCACCGTCGGTGAGCAACCCGGCGAACGCCTCCGCGTGCTCGCGTCGCAGGCCGATCGGATCGAGGCCATGATCGATCACTACAACGAGATGTTGACACCGCTGGACTCGTTCGTGCTGCCGGGCGGGTCGCCGCTGGCCGCTGATTTCCATGTCGTCCGGACGGTCGTCCGCCGGGCCGAGCGCTGCGCCGCGGAGCTTCTCCAGATCGAGCGCGAGCAGACGAACCCGGAGACGCTGGTGTATCTCAACCGTCTGAGCGACCTGCTGTTTGTGCTCGCGCGGGTGGCGAACGACAACGGGGCTGCCGATGTGCTGTGGGAGCCCGGCGCGACGCGTCCACCCGACGGCGAGCCGCCCGAGGGCGGACCCGCGAAGTGACATCGACTGTCACCGCCGAGTTTCGTGATGAGTTTGAGGCCGATCGGACGAGGATGCTGCGCCGTCGGATCCTGTGGTACGTGGCGGTGTTTGTGCTCTTCGGCGTCGCCAGCCAGGTGCTGGCGCGCGTGGTCCAGTTGCTCGGGGCGCCGACGGGGGCGAGATCCGAAATCACCGAGTTCCAGCGCCTGCTCAACAACCTCGCATGGCTCGGGTACCTGCTCTACACCGTCATTTTCCTCATCGTCTGGAAACGCTCCCTGAGCCGCCTTCAGATGCTCCGGCTGATCTTCTGGGTGATCGTTGTCGTGACCGGCGTCACGCTGATCCTGCAATCGGCGCTGCTCGGGCGAACGTTCGAGCAGATACAGATCAACGAGGGGCGAGAGATCCCCCAAGCGGGCATCTCGGGGATCCTGCTCCTCTCGGGGCTCTGGGCCATCTTTGTCACCCACTTCTTTGCGTCCCTGTTCATCCCGTGGACGCTCAAGGAATCGATCCGGCCCTTTGCGGTGCTCTACGGGATCTTCGTGGTGTCCTCGATCCTGCTCGTCGACCTGGCGTGGTGGGGGTATGTCATCCTCGTGATCGGTCCGGTGGTCGGCGCCCCGGGCGCCTTGATCTGCTGGTGGCGCCACAGCAGGCACCGCGACAGGTTCCATTATCGCAAGCTCCGGGGCCGGTACGGGCAGATGAAGCAGGAGCTGACCGACGCAAGGAAGATCCACGAGGCGCTCTTCCCCAGGCCGGTCAAGACGGGCCCGACGCGGATGGACTTCCTGTATGAGCCGATGGGTCAGATCGGGGGCGATTATCTCTACTCGTTTCGCTTCCCGGGCCTGCCCGGGGACGCCCCCGACGCGGAACCGCTGAGCATCGTGCTGATCGATGTCACGGGGCACGGGATCGCCGCGGCCCTGACGGTCAACCGCCTGCACGGCGAGCTCGAGCGGCTCTACGCCGAGGAGCCCGATATTTCCCCGGGCGAGGTGCTCGTGGCGCTCAACCGCTATATCCACCTGACGCTGGCGACGCACAGCGTGTACGCGACGGCCGTGTGCCTGCGGATCAACGCGGACAAGAACCAGCTCCAGTGGGCCAGCGCCGGGCACCCGCCGGTGTTCATGCGAACGGTCGACGGGCGGCTCGAACAGCTCGATTCGACGACATTCGTTCTCGGCGCCTGCGCCGGCGATGATTTCACCGCCGGCGAGCAGACCGCCCGCCTGTGCCCGGGCGACACGATCATCGCGTACACCGACGGCGCGATCGAGGCGATGAACGACAAGGGGCGGATGCTCGGGGTGACCGGGCTGCGGTCGATCGTCATCGGCACGCATCCGGACACCGACGCCGACGGCGGGTGGGCATCGGCCATCCTCCGTGAGGTCAAGTCCCACCGTCACGGGCCGGCCCTGGACGACACGCTGATCGTCGAGATCTTCCGGCCGCTGCGCGTGTAACATACGGACGGGCGCCGTACGCTAAGGTGGAGCGTCCACCGGAGCACCTGCTTGACCGCCACCGTCACATCTGATTTCCGGAACGAATACGAGACGCAGCGCCAGCTCTTTCTGCGCCGTCGTGTGCTGTGGTTCACCGGGATGATCGCCGGGTTCTTCGCGCTGCTGCTGCTGTGGCAGACGATCATGGTTGCGTTCGGATCCGCCGGCGTGGACCGTGTCTTCTGGATCAAGCTGGTGGTCCGGTCGACCAACCTGGCGCTCTACGGCTCGGCGTTCGTGTACGCGACGGCCCATCAAGCCGAGCTGACGCGCCGCCGGATGGTGTGGATCGTCACCGCGCTGATCCTGACCACGGCGTTCCTGCTGTACGTCCCGGCGCAGGCGGTCACCGCGATGCTCAACGCGCTGGCGCATGGCTCGGGGAACGTCGGCCCTTCGACCAACATCGGGTCGCTCCCGCTGTGGCTCATCCAGGTGATGCTCCTGCACATCATTGCCTCGATCTTCATCCCGTGGACGCCCAAAGAATCGTTGATCCCGATGATCCCGGTGCTTGTCGTCCACTTCTTCCTCGAGATCTTCGGCAGCGACACCGTGGTGATCAAGATTGTCGCGATCACCTTCGCCAACACGATCGTCTTTCCCGGGATGGCCCTGGCGTGGTGGCGACAGAGCCGGTTCCACGCCCGGTTCCACTACCGCGCGCTCCGCGGACGCTACAAGGAGATGCGGCGCGAGCTGACCGACGCCCAGCGGATCCACGAGGCGATCTTCCCCAGCCCCATCAACGACGGTCCGGTCCGCTTTGATTACCTCTACGAGCCGATGCGCCAGATCGGGGGCGACTTCCTCTTCACGCACCGGCACGGCGACGCCCAAGACTCGCCGCTGAGCGTCGTGATCATCGATGTCACCGGTCACGGCATCCCCGCGGCGCTCACCGTCAACCGCCTGCACGGCGAGTTGCAGCGTCTCTTCGCCGAAAACCCGGGCCTGACCCCGGGCGAGGCGCTCGAGGCGATCAACCGGTACGTCTTCCTGACGATGGCCGAGCACAGCGTCTTCGCCACCGCTCTTTGCCTGCGGATCAACCCGCGCCAGGACACGCTCGAGTACGCCAACGGCGGGCACCCGCCGGCGTTTGTGCGGACGATCGACGGGCTGATTGATCAGCTCGACTCCACAACGTTCGTGCTGGGCGTGGTCCACGATTGGTCGTTCACGCCGGGGCAGCGATCGATCCGGTTCGGCCCGGGCGATGCGCTGGTCGCTTACACCGACGGGGCGACCGAGACGATCGACGCGACGGGACGGATGCTGTGCATCGAGGGCGTCCGGAGGGTCATCGCCAGCGACCACCCCCAGATCGAGCGCAGCCTCGGGCACGTCCTGCTCGAAGCGGTCAACGCGCACCGCCAAGGCCCGGTGCAGGACGACACGCTCGTCGTTGAAATCCGCCGTCCCCTGGTCAAGCCAACGCCCAGACGATCCGCTAGGCTCACGGGCGTATGACAACACCAAAGTGCGCACATCAAGGACGGCCACCGCTGATCCTGTCCACCTGGTCGTTCGCGCCGGTTGGCGCCGACGCGGCTTTTCCGCTGCTGGCCAGCGGCGGCGACGCCCTTGACGCCGCGATCGGCGCGGTGACCGTGATCGAGGACGACCCGACGATCCACTCGGTGGGCGTGGGGGGGCTGCCCGACGCCGAGGGACGCGTCTCGCTCGACGCCTGCGTCATGGAGAACCCCGACCGCTGCGGCGCCGTGTGCAATGTTCAGCGCCACGCGAACCCGGCGGCGATCGCCCGCCGCGTGATGGACACAACGATCCACGTCACGCTCGCCGGCGATGAGGCGGACAGCTTCGCGACGCGCGAGGGCTTCGTCGAGCGGACCCTGCTCACACCCGAGGCGCAGAAGGAGTGGCAGACGTGGCGGCACAACCCCGCCAACATCAACCGTGAAAAATACCGGGGCTGGCTCCCGCCCATGAACGTCGAGGAGATGGACAACAAGATCGGCGCCCCGGGGGGCGTCTTCGCCGGGGACGGGCCCGATGCCTCGCACGACACCGTCGGTGTGCTGACGCTCGACATGCACGGCAAGATCGCCGGCGCCTGTTCGACCAGCGGCATGGCGTTCAAGGTCCCCGGGCGCGTCGGGGATTCCCCGATCATCGGGCAGGGGTTGTACGTCGACCAGACCGCCGGCGCCGCCTGCGCGACGGGCACGGGTGAGCTGATCACCGGCGTGTGCGGCTCCTTCCTCGTTGTCGAGTTGATGCGCCGCGGCGCCACACCACTGGACGCGGTCCGCGAGACGCTCCAGCGGATCATCGACCGCTTCACGCTGCTCGAGGAGCACCAGGTCGCGATGCTCGCGTTGACGCCGTCGGGCGACTGGGCCAGCGCGGCGATCAGGCCGGGGTTCCACCACGTCGTGACAACGGTTGAGGGCTCGATGGTCGAAGATCCGCACGCGGTGTTGCAGCCTGCATAGCGGCACGGGGCGGCACGGGGTGGCACGGGGGAGTTGAGTTACCCCACAATATCGGGCAGCTCTTCCAACCCCGCCGTCAGCACGCGCGGGTCGCCATCGGTGATCAGCACGTCGTGCTCGTAGTGGACGCTCAGCGAACCGTCGGCGGTGAAGATGGGCCACTCCTTGCCGCGCTGCGCGATCTGAGCCGTGCCGACGGCGATCATCGGCTCGACGGCGATCAGCGTGCCGGGCTTGCATCTCGTATTCGCGTCGGGCCACTCGCCCGGGTGTGTCGGCACGTTGTTGGCGATGAACGGCGGCTGGTGGAGCTTGCGCCCGATCCCGTGGCCGCCGAGGCCCCGGACACAGTGGTAGCCGTATTCGCCCTCGACGCACGCCTGCACCGCGCCGGCGAACTCGATGTACGTGTTCTCCGGACGGAGCTGCGCGATCCCCTGCGCGATCGACTCGCGGCCGCACGTCATCAGCCGCTGCGCCTCGTCGCTGGCCTCCTCGAAGGCGTAGGTCCAGGCGGCGTCGCCGATCCAGCCCCGGTACGTCACGCCCAGGTCGATCGAGAGCAGATCGCCGGGCTTCATCGGCTCGGTCGTGAACCCGGCGGTGCCGTGGACGATGCACGCGTTGGGCGAGAGGCACGCGTGGCTGGGGAAAGCGGGGGACCCGCCGGCCTTGTACCCGAGGAAGCAGGACCTGCACTTCAGATCGGCGAGCTGTTCGGCGACGAACGTGTCGATCTGCGCCAGGGTCACCCCGCACTTGAGCCAGCCCGCCAGGCGATGGTGCGTCTCGACGACGCACTGGGCGGCGTGGGCGGCGGTCTCGATGTCGGCGTCCTTGGTGACGAGTGGTGTAGCCATAGGGAGGCGATCATAGCGGGCGGGATCGGTCGAATCAGGCCAGCGGGCGGACCAGTTGACCGCCGCAGATGACGCACGCGACCGGGTCGCCCCCGAACTCATACCCGAGCATCCGCTCATCGCGGTGGCGGAGCAGGATCAGGTCGGCTCGCATCCCGGGCGCGATCACGCCCCGGTCGGGCAGCCCCAGCGCCGCCGCGGCGTTGATCGTGCAGGCGCTGATCGCCTCGGCGGTGGTCAATCCCAGCTTGCGCGTCGCCAGCGCGATGACGAAGGGGACCGACGACGTCGGCGCCGACCCGGGGTTGCAGTTGGTCGCGATGACCAGCGACCCGCCGGCGTCGAGCAGCGCCCGCCCGTCGGCGTAGCGGTCGTCCACCTGGAAACCCGACGCCGGCAGCATCACGCCAATGGTGTCCGACGCCGCCAGTCTGGCGAGTGCTTCGGGCCCCGTCGCCTCGAGGTGATCAACGGTGCGGAACCCCATCTCGATGGCCAGATCGACCATGCCCAGCGCGTTGAACTGGTCCGCGTGCACACGCATCGGATGCCCCAGCTCGCCCGCGGCGACAAACAGCCGGCGGCAATCCTCCAGCGACCACGCCCCGCGCTCGCAGTACGCGTCGATGGCGACCTCCGGGAACGCCTCGTGGACCGCCGGGAGTGTTTCGTTGATCGTGGTCTCGACAAAGCTCGGCTGCTCGGGATCGATCGCGTGGGCGATGAGCGCCGTGGGGATGACCGTCCCGGCAAAGCCCCGGGCCGCGTCCTCGATCGCGTGCAGTGATTTCAGCTCGTCGGCCGTGGTCAGCCCGTAACCGGACTTGACCTCGATGGTGGTCGTTCCCTCGCGCAGAGCGGTTCCGAGGCGCCGGCGCAGGTTCGCGGCGAGTCGCTCGCGCGAGGCGGCGCGGACGGCGCGGACGGTCGACATGATCCCGCCGCCGGACGCGAGGATGTCCAGGTACGAGGCGCCCCGCTGCCTGAGGTCGATCTCGTCGAGCCGATCGCCGGCCCAGACCGCGTGCGTGTGCGCATCGACAAACCCGGGCATGCACACGCGGCCGTCCGCGTCAATGATCTCGGTGTTGTCAGGCGCGGTGAGGCCGGCGCCGACTTGCGCGATCGATCCATCCTCGATCAGCACATCGCACCCGTCGAGCGCGGTCAGATCGCCCATCGCGGCGCCACGCCTCGGGCTGGCGCCATGGTCGAGCGATGCCACGCGGGCGTCTCGGATCAGGATCGCGCTCAACTGGCCCGCTCCTGCACCCCGGCGACAAAGCTCAGGAAGAGCTTGGCCGCGACCTTGGCCGTCCGGCTGTCAACATCGTGCGGCGGGGACATCTCCATGATGTCGAAGTGGCGCACCGACGGGTGACGCCCGGCCAGCGCCGCGAGCTGGTTCGCGTGCATCGAGCTCAGCCCCATCGGGTTGGGCGAGCTGACGCCCGGGGCCTGCGATGAGTCGACGCCGTCAAGATCAATCGAGACAAACCCGACGCCGGTGCGCATCGCCGCCCCGAGCGAGAACGACGCCGCATCCGGCCTAGTCAGGGCTTCGTCCGCGGTGATCAGCATCCCGCCGCGCTGGGTGAGCCACTCGACGTGCTCGCGGCTGTTGGTGAACCGCCCGACGCCGAGCGTGACGTGCCGTGACGGGTCGAGGAAACCCTCGACGATCAGCCGATGGAACGGCATCCCCGAACCGACGGTCTCGCGGACATCCAGATGGGCGTCGAAGTTCACCCCGCCGACCGGCCCGCCGACGTGCCGCGACAACGCCCGGACGGACGGGCAGGTCAGGTCGTGCCCGCCGCCGATGCACACCGGGAGCATGCCAAGCTGGTGGATCGTCGCGACCGCCTCGGTGATCCGCTCGTGCGTCTCGTGCAGGGCGGCCTCGTCATCACCGGGGGCGGGCTCGATGTCGCCGGCGTCGAAGACCCGGGTGGTCAGCGGTCTCCGGCGGGCGGCGTCGAACGTCGTCCCGAGCCTCGCCAGCGCCGCGCGGAAGGCGGTCGGCCCCTGCGCCGCGCCGGGCCTGCCGCTGTTGAGCAGGACGCCGGTCTCGTCGGGCAGCCCGAGCAGCGCGACATCGGCAACCGGATCGTCGCCCTCGTGGATCAATGTTTGCGCGAAGCGATCCGGAGCGATCGCCGGCCATCGGGGGTCAACCGTGTTGGGGATCGCTCGGCCCATTGCCGGGACGATAACACAGTCGCCCGGTTCACACTGAATCGCCGCCCGTCAGTCTTCGCAGGTCGAGCCGAAGACACCGATGAGCAGGCCAAGGTCGGCGGTGTCGACGACGCCGTCGTTGTTCAGATCCCCAGCGGACTGGTTCTCCATGAGCGACTGGATCATCACGCCAAGGTCAGCAGTGTCCACGATCCCGTCGACGGTCAGGTCGCCGAACGGCCGGCGGACGACGGGGTCGAGCTTGGAGCCGATCCGGACGGTGTTGCCCCGTGGGCCGACCCCGACAAACGACCAGTACACCGGTGTCCCGCACGGGAGCAGGTCGGCGTCGACATCGAAAGCGCCATCCTCGACCGGGACGACGGCGAACAACTCGCCCCCGTCGGGCTCGGAGGTCAGGAACGACCGACCGAAGACGAAGGTGTTGAGCAGCGACTCCTGCCCGATGCGGTTGACGTGGTGGATGACGCCCGGCGTGCCGTGGTGGTTCCCGCCGGTCGGTGGGTCGGGGTCGTCACCGGGCCCGTCCCCCGGGCCATCGCCGGGCCCGCCGCCCAGCGGCATCGGGACATAGCTCAGGTCGTCGATGGCGTATCCCATGTTGTTCGAGACATCGATGGCGACCTTGACGATCCCCGTGCTGCCCTCGGGCGCCACGACCTCGAACATGGTGTGCGCCAGGTCCCCGGTCCCGGGGTCGTTGGCGTCGAGCGTCATCGTGTCAAGAATCACGTCCGCATCATCGGCCCCGACGACCGTGCAGCGGTCGGTCCAGCTCTCGCCGTGCCCGCCGTCGATATCGATCACCCAGACGCGGACCACCTGCGCGGGCGAATCGAACCGGATGATGATGTCGTTGCTGCTGATGACCGAGCTGCCCGGCGGGTCGGTCAGGCCGGAGACGCCGGAGACGAACGGTGTGTCGAACGAGCCGTCGTATCCGCCGAACGCCGTCGCCGGGGCGCCCTCGGTGGCGATGATCGGCGACGCCGTCGAGCCGCCGATCTCGAATGTCACGCCCAGCGAGGCGAACTGATCGCTGATCTCGGTGGACTCGGGGAACCCCTCAAAGTCGATGACCACCTCTTCGGGCGGCGCGGCGTCGGATTGAGCCTGCGCGGTCACGGCTCCCGCGCAGACGAACAGCAGCGCGGGGACACAAACATATTTTCGGATTGTTGGCATGGCTCTCTCCCGGCGGGTTCACAACGACCCGTCGAGAGAACTGTGCAGCGGATTCCGGACGCCGCAACCGCCGAGTTGGTGTCAATCGGTAGTTATCGAGGTCTGTGTTCCGAGAACCAGCGGAATAATGGTCATGACCCCATCGGGATGTCCACCTCGTGCGACTTGGCGCAGCGGATCGCGTCCTCGTAGCCGGCGTCGGCGTGCCGGAAGACGCCCATCATCGGGTCGTTGGTCAGCACCCGGCTCAGCCGCTCGGCGGCCTCGGGCGTCCCGTCGGCGACGATCACCTGCCCGGCGTGCTGCGAGTACCCGATCCCGACGCCCCCGCCGTGGTGGAAGCTCACCCACGACGCGCCGCTGGCCACATTCACCATCGCGTTCAGGAGCGCCCAATCACTCACCGCGTCGGTGCCGTCGAGCATGCCCTCCGTCTCGCGGTTGGGCGAGGCGACCGAGCCGCAGTCGAGGTGGTCGCGACCGATGACGATCGGCGCCGAGACATCGCCCCTGGCGACCATGTCATTGAAGAGCAGCCCGGCCTTCTCGCGTTCGCCGAGCCCGAACCAGCAGATCCTTGAGGGAAGCCCCTGGAAGCGGACGCGCTCGCCCGCGAGCTTCAGCCACCGGTGCAGCCCGGCGTCATCGGGGAAGAGCTCGAGCAGCGCCCGGTCGGTCGCGTAGATGTCCTCCGGGTCGCCCGAGAGCGCGACCCACCGGAACGGCCCGCGCCCCAGGCAGAACTGCGGGCGGATGTACGCCGGGACGAACCCGGGGAACGCGAAGGCGTCCGCGTACCCGTTCTCGAGCGCCCGCTGCCGGATGTTGTTGCCGTAGTCGAACGTGACAGCGCCCGCTCGCTGGAGCGACACCATCGCCTCGACGTGTCGCGTCATCGTGTCCACGGACCGCCCGGAATAATCTTCGGGCTCCAAGGATCGGAGCTGCTCGGCGTCGGTCAATGTCAGCCCGATCGGGACATAGCTCAGCGCATCGTGCGCCGAGGTCTGATCCGTCAGCGCGTCGGGCGTGATCTCGCGCTCGAGAAGCCGCTCGAGCAGCTCCACCGCGTTGCACGCGACGCCCACCGAGACCGGCCGGCGTTTCTCGGCGTAATCCACCGCGGCGTCGATCGCTTTGTCGAGATCACCGATCACCTCGTCGAGGTACCCGTCGTGCATCCGGCGGTCGAGCCTCGCCCGATCGACATCCGCGATCAGGCACGTCCCGTCGTTCATCGTGACCGCCAAAGGCTGGGCGCCGCCCATCCCGCCGCAACCGGCCGTGACGCACAGCCGCCCGGCGAGCGAGCCCTGAAAATGCTGGCGCGCACACTCTGCGAATGTTTCATACGTCCCCTGTAAAATGCCCTGTGTCCCGATGTAGATCCACGAGCCGGCGGTCATCTGCCCGTACATCATCAGCCCCTTGGCCGCGAGCTTGTCGAAGTGCTCCTGCGTCGCCCAGTGCGGGACGAGGTTCGAGTTGGCGATCAGCACGCGCGGCGCCTCGGCGTGCGTGCGCACGACCCCGAC
>Ga0114931_10004186_pt1 | contig 18048 bp, 15 predicted proteins | sample 2SBtaG_FD_89579 | JGI IMG/M metagenome (GOLD analysis project Ga0114931, IMG submission 89579) | Deep subsurface microbial communities from Kolumbo volcano to uncover new lineages of life (NeLLi) - 2SBTROV14_V59a metaG | ecosystem: Environmental > Aquatic > Marine > Volcanic | place: Kolumbo...
CCCGAGACCTGCTCGCCGCGCACGTGGATCTCCCCCACCTCGCCGGGGCCGAGGACCCGGCCTCGCGGATCACGGATCTCCACCTCGAGGTTGGGCAGCGGCTTCCCGAGCGAGGCGATCCGACGGCGGACGGCCGGGTCGGCGCTCGCGAGTGCATCCCTGTGATCCTGGGGATGGAGGATCGAGAGCGTCGAGCTGGTCTCGGTCAAGCCGTAGGCGTTGGTGAAGTCGACACCGGGGAAGGCCCTCATGGCCCGCTCGATCACGGGGCGCGGCATCTTGCCACCTCCATAGCTGATCCCCCGCAGGTGCGGCAGGTCGGCCGGACGATCGCCCAGCTCGTCGAGGATTCGGGCCATCATGGTTGGTACGACGAAGGCGTTCGTGACGCGTTCCTCGCGGGCGAGCCGCAGCCACTCCTTCGCGCTCCACTCCGGAAGCTGCACGATGCGACGGCCCGCGTAGACGGCGGTCAGAATCGAGGCCATTCCGGCAATGTGATAGGGCGGGACCGCCACGAGGCCCGCGTCCTGCTCGGCCGCACTGGCGAACTCGATCGTTCCGAGTACATAGGAGACGAGGTGCCGGTGGCGCAGCACGGCGGCCTTGGGCTCGCCCGTGGTGCCGCTCGTGAAGAGAAGGATGGCGATCGCGTCCGGATCCATGTCCCAGTCGGCGTCGGGAACCTCGCCTCGGGCGGCGCAGGCCAGGAGGTCTTCGCGCGTGACGACCTCGAGGCGATCGCGGCCCGCAAGACGTGCGGCACGAGCCGGGTCGGTGGTGAGGCGCACCGGGGCGATCCGTGCCAGCAGCGCGTCGAGCGCGTCGTCGGGGAGCCGGTAGTTCAGGGGAACGAAGGGCAGGCCGGCCCAGGAGCTGGCGAAGAGCGAAATCGGAACCGCGGCGCTCGAAACGTCGAGCAGGGCCGCGTGCGCCGTCCCGGAGGCGCGTAGCGCGGAGGCAACCCGCCCCGCCGAGGCGTAGAGCTCGCTGTAGCTCCAGGTGGTGCCACCGCTCGTGAGCGCCGGGCGCTCGCCGTGGCTCTGGTGGGCCATCTCGAGCAACAGCATCAGGTTCATGGTCAGTCCGAGCTGGGGAGCGGCTTGGCGCCCTTGACGCGCATGGGCTCGCCCCCGACGGCGAGGCTTCCGGCGCCGGCCCGGGTGCAGAGGAGTTCGAGGTCGCCGGCCTCGTTCACGTAGCGCTTGCCGATCTGGGTCCCGTGCGCCGCACCCGCGGCCGGCTCGCCCGCGGGCGGCTCCGCGTCGAGCGCCACGAGCGGAGCCCCGCCGCAGGTCACCTCCACGTCGCCGCCCGGTGCCGCGACCACCATCACCTGGGTGGTGCACACCGCGCTCTTCCAGCGGGCTCCGGCCTCGAGCTTCATGGCGCGGGGATTGTACCCGAGGCCCGGGGTATGCTGGAAGCGGCATGGACTCGCAGCGGCCGACGAGCTTCGAACCCGCGCTCTCCGGAGAGCCGGCGGCGTTGGCCTGGGCACGCTCCGGAGCCATGGCACTCTGCGGCCACGCCGGAGCTGCGCCGTCCGCGGGAGCGGCCGCGGTGGCCGTCTGGGCCGACGCCCTGGCCGCGGAGCTGTGCGTACGGAACGCTCGCGACGTACCCGCCGTGGACGGGGCCGGCCTGCTCGGCGAACGCGCCTCGATCCTCGGCCTGCGCCGACGCGGCCGCGTATCGCCCGGCGGCTCGTGCCGTCTGCTGCGGGCGACGGACGGGTTCCTCGCGGTCCAGCTCGCCCGGCCCGACGATCTGGATCTCCTTCCCGCTTGGCTGGAACGCGAGGTCTCGGAGGCGCCGTGGACCGCGCTGCTGGGCACGCTGCCCGATCGCCCGGCGCGCGAATGGGTGGCGCGGGGACGGCTGCTCGGCCTGGCGGTGGCCGAGGCTGTCGAGCCCGCGGCCGGGGGCGGCGCCGGGGTGCGGGTCCGGCAGATCGGGCAGCCGCGCGAGCGCTCCCGGGCGCGGCCGCTGGTGGTGGATCTCTCGTCGCTCTGGGCCGGTCCGCTCTGCGCGCAGCTCCTCGGGCTGGCCGGGGCGCGGGTGGTGAAGCTGGAGAGCACGGCTCGGCCCGACGGGGCGCGCCTCGGGCCCGCGCGATTCTTCGACCTCCTGAACGCGGGCAAGGCCAGCGTGGCCCTGGATCTCACGAAACCGCGAGGGCGCGATCGACTCGTCCGGCTGCTCGAGCGTTCCGACGTGGTGGTGGAGGCCTCGCGGCCGCGGGCGCTGCGCCAGCTCGGGATCGACGCCGAGGCGATGCTCGGCGAAACGCCTGGCCTCGTGTGGGTCTCGATCACCGGCTACGGCCGCGACGAGCCGGAGGCGAACTGGGTCGCCTTCGGTGACGATGCCGCCGTGGCAGCGGGTCTGGCCATCGCCGCAGGGGGTGTCGGGGCTCCGATCTTCTGCGCCGACGCGATCGCCGACCCCCTGGCCGGCCTGGCGGCTGCGGTCGCGACCCGACGCGCCCTCGCGCGGGGCGGCGGTTGCCTGGTCGACGTGTCGCTCTCCGGGGTCGCGCGCGAGGCGCTCGGCTCCGTGGAGGCCGCGCCGGCCCGGGTCGCGCGACGCGACGGCGCCTGGTGGGTGGAGTGCGAAGGGCGCTCCGAGCCGGTCGCCCCGCCCCGGGCGCGCCGCGCGGCCGGGCGCGCGCGGCCGCTCGGCGCCGACACGGCGGCGCTGCCTTGCTGATCCGGAACGCCGAGGTTGCGGGCGAGATCGTCGACGTCCGGGTCGCGGACGACCGCATCGCCGAGGTCGCCCGCGGTCTGCCGGGGGAGGCGTCGCTCGATGCGAAGGGCGCCGCCCTGCTGCCGGGCCTCCACGACCACCACCTGCACCTGTTGGCACTGGCCGCCGCCCTCGACTCGGTCCCGTGCGGACCTCCCGAGGTCCGCACGCCGGCCGACCTTCGGCGCGCGCTCGCCAGCGCCACGCCCCAGGCCGGCTGGATCCGCGGCGTCGGCTACCACGAGTCCGTCGCCGGAGAGCTCGATCGGCGCGTTCTCGACGTCCTGGCCCCCGGCGCCCGGGTTCGCGTCCAACACCGCAGCGGCGCCCTCTGGTGCCTCTCGTCGGCGGGTGTGGAGGCGCTCGGCCTCGATGCGGGCGCCGACCACGACGGCCTCGAGCGCGATTCCGGCGGCCGCGCGACCGGGCGTCTGTTCGGCCTCGACGGCTGGCTGCGCGAGCGGCTTCCGGCCCGGGGGACGCCGGACCTGTGCCGCGTGGGCGCCCTGCTCGCCGCCCGCGGCGTCACCGGTGCGACCGACGCGACTCCGACCAATGGCCGTGCCGAGCTCGAGCGCTTCGCCACGCTCCCCCAGAACGTCCTGGCCATGGGGCCGCTCGCGTCCGGCGCCGAGGGACCGCACAAGATCGTGCTCCGCGAGCGGGCGCTCCCGACCCCGGAGGCCCTGGAAGACGAGGTTCTGAGCGCCCATCGGGCCGGGCGGCCCGTGGCGATCCACTGCGTGACGCGGGCCGAGCTGGTGGTGGCCGCCGCCGCCCTGCACGCCGCGGGGTCGCACGCGGGCGACCGCATCGAGCATGCCTCGGTCGCGCCGCCGGAGCTGGTCGCCCTGCTCGCCGAGCTGCCCGTCACCGTCGTCAGCCAGCCGAACTTCTTGCGCGAGCGCGGCGACGACTACCGGCGGGACGTGGAGCCGCGGGATCGGCCCTGGCTCTACCGCTGCCGGGGCTTCCTGGAGGCCGGCGTCGCCCTGGGCGGCGGCACCGATGCGCCCTTCGGCGCCGCCGACCCCTGGCTCGCCATGCAGGCCGCCGTCGATCGGCGCAGCGAGGCGGGCATCGCCCTCGCCGAGGCCGAGGCGTTGACGCCGGAACGCGCCTTCGCCCTGTTCGCGAGCGCGGCCGATGCGCCGGGCGGACCGCCACGCCGGGTCGCGCCGGGCGCACGCGCGGATCTCTGCCTCCTCGACCGCCCGTGGAAGCGCGCCCGGGACCGGCTCGACTCGGCCGACGTGGCGGCGACGGTCTGCGGGGGGGCTATCCTGCACGTCCGACCGTGAGCACCTCCCGACCGATCGTGTACGGAATCGAGGGCACCCCCTACACCGAGAAGGTGCTGCGCGCGTTCCGTTGGAAGCGCGTGGACGCCGACCTCCGCGAGCCCTCGAGCCCCGAGGACATCCGCCGCTGGAGCCCCGAGACCGGCCTGCTGCCGGTGCTCGAGGTCGACGGCGAGCGAACCCCGGACTCGGCCGCGATCCTCGACCGGCTCGACGCGCTGTTTCCCGACCCGCCGCTGCTCTCCACCGACCCGAAGACCGCGCGCGACCAGCGACGGCTCGAAGGTTGGGTGAGCGAGACCTTCGGCTTCTACATGATGCGCTGGGTCTCCCAGCGCCTCGGCCGCGAGGAGAGCGGCCCGGCCCACGACGAGGAGGGAAAGGCGCTCGGCCCGCTCGCCCGCATGGGCCTGCTCGACGAGGCGGGCAAGCTTCGGCTCGAAGCCCTCGACACGAGCGACGGCGGCCCCGGCCCCGAGTTCGAACGCCGCATCGGCGACCTGGTCACGATGCTCGGAGAGCGCGAGTGGTTCCACGGCGAGGCGCTCTCGCGGGCCGACCTGGCCGTGTTCGCCGCGCTCTACGGCATGTACTCCAACCGCTTCGCGGGTGGCCGCCGCCTGCTCGCCCGCTACCCGACCCTGATGCAGTTCTGCAGCCGCGTCGACACCGCCACCCGCGCCTGAACTCCGACGCACGCCCGTGCGCCGGGCACGAGGTCGCTACAGCAGCCCCACCTTGGCCCCCGTCTCCACCGCCGCCAGGTACCCGAAGTCCACGAACAGGTTCTGCCCCGACACGAAGCCCGCCAGGTCGCTCCCCAGGAAGACGAGCGGCCCCGCCATCTCCTCGGCCGTGGCGTTGCGCCCCACGGGCGAGCGGAAGTGCTCGTCGATGAAGGCCTGGCCCGCCTGGGCGTGGAAATCGGGCAGCATGGGCGTCTCGGTCGGAGCCGGGGCGAGGCAGTTCACACGGACCCGTCGCGGGAGGAGCCGAACCGCCAGCAGCTTGGTGTAGTAGATGATGCACTGCTTCGAGAACAGGTAGCCGTTGGCGATCTCCGGGTGGGCCTCGCACCAGGCCCGCGCCTCGGCCGGGTCGCCGACCTCGATCAGCTGCTTCACGTTCTCGAGATTCTTCTGCCATCCCATTCCCGCGACGGACGTGATCGCGGCGATGGCTCCGCCGTCGGCCACGCGATCGACGAGCGCCTCGGTCAGCTGCCGCAGACCGACGAAGTTGACCAGCATGGTCTGCAGGGCGTCGAAGCGCGGCGGACCCGGGACACCCGCGCAGTGGAACAGCACGTCGAGCCTGGCGGGAAGCTTCGCGGCGGCGGCATCGATGGAGGCCGGGTCGGCGAGGTCGACCGCGAGGGTCTGCTTCACGGGCGCGTCGATCCGGGCCAGGTCGAGGGCGTGGACCTCCGCGCCGAGATCCACGAGCAGCCGCGCCGCGGCGCCGCCCATCCCGGAGGCCGCGCCGGTGAGGACCACCGTCTTGCCCTGGTATCCGAGTACGTCCTTCATGGCCTTGGCTCCTCCCGCGGGCTCCGGACCCTTTCTATCATCGATCGATTGATTCGTACAGACGGCTGTAGATATAATGCAGACTGTAAGTCGATCGGATCCGCCATCTCCAGGGGCTCGTGGAAGACCGGCTTCGGCTCGGCAGCGCCGCCGGCGGCGTCCGAGGAGAGAACCGATGAGCACCGCCCTCTTCGACCGGTTCCCCGTGATCGACATGGACACGCATCTGACCGAGCCCGCAGATGTGTGGAGCGCGCGGCTGGCCGGAAAATGGGGCGATCGGATCCCGCACGTGGAGCGCAGGGGTGCGAAGGACGTCTGGCTGATCGGCGATCAGGTGGTGGGCGCTCCGGGCGCCTATACGGCCGCCGGCTTCGACGGGAGCTTCCCCGACTTCCCGGACACCTACCAGGATCTGCCCGCGGCGGCCTACGACGCGACGGCCCGCCTCGCCCACATGGACGAGCAGAAGATCTGGGCCCAGATGCTCTACCCCAACGTCGGCGGATTCGGATCGGCCGGGTTCCTGAAGCTCTCCGAGCCTGAGCTGATGCTCGACTGCGTGCGCGCCTACAACGACTTCCTCGTCGAGTGGGCCAGCGCCGACGCCCGCCGCCTGCTGTGCGCCGCGGCCATGCCCTTCTGGGACGTCGCCGCCACCGTGAAGGAGATCGAACGCGTCGCCGGCCTCGGCCATCGCGCGGTCCTGGCCTGCGGCCAGCCCCAGGCCTTCGGCCAGCCCGTGCTGGCGGACCGGCACTGGGATCCCGTGTGGTCCGCAGCGCGAGCGGCCGACCTCCCGATCAGCTTCCACGTGGGTGGGGACATCAGCGAAGTCACCCACGACGCCGGCGGGATCGGCATCAAGGCCAACTTCGGCCGCGCGTCGAGCATCATCATCCTCGACAACTACCGCTGCATCGCCGAGCTGATCTTCGGCGGGGTGTGTCACCGCTTCCCCGAGGTCCGATTCGTCTCGGTCGAGAGCGGCGCGGGCTGGCTGCCTTTCGCCATGGAGGCCTTCGACTGGCAGTGGCGCAACGGGCGTGTCGGCGCCGAGCACCCGGAGTACGATCTCCTTCCGAGCGAGTACTTCGAGCGGCAGATCTACGGGAGCTTCTGGTTCGAGCGGGCATCCGTTCGGCCCGCGCTCGAGCGCTTCCCCGAGAACCTCATGTGGGAGACCGACTTCCCGCATCCGACGAGCATGTTTCCGACGCCGGGGACCCCGGCCCAGCGGCCCGCCGACTACGCCGACGACCACCTGGCCGACCTTCCGGAGAAGACGCTGCGAAGCGTGCTCCACGAGACGGCGGCGCGGCTCTACCGGGTCGAGCTCCCCGCCGCGTGAGCTGGCTGGGAGCGCTGCGGGTCGTCGACCTTTCCACGGGGATCGCGGGCGCCTACTGCACCAAGCTGTTCGCGGATGCCGGCGCCGACGTCGTGAAGGTGGAGCCGCCCGGTGGCGATCCCCTACGGCGCTGGTCGGCCACACGGGGCGACCTCGCGGGCGAGGAGGACGGCGCGCTCTTCCAGTTCCTGGCGGGCGGAAAGCGCTCGGTCGTGGGTGGGCCGCGTGACCGCGAGGTCGAAACGCTGTTCGCCGACGCGGATCTGGTGGTGGAGAGCTTCGCGCCCGACGAGATCGACGCTCGCGCGATCGCCGACCGGCACCCGGGCCTGGTCTGGCTCTCGATCACGCCCTTCGGCCGCAGCGGGCCCTACGCCGGCCGGCCGGCCAGCGAGTTCACCGTCCAAGCCGAGGCGGGCTCGATCGGAACGCGCGGCCTGCCCGGACAGGAGCCCTTCCAGGCCGGCGGGCGGATCACCGAGTGGCTGGCCGGAACCTTCTCGGCGGTGGCCGGCCTGGCCGCGGTCGGACGCGCGCGGCGGAAGGGCCAGGGCGAGCAGATCGACTTCTCCTGGCTCGAAGTGATGAACCTGGCCTCGAGCAACTTCATGGACCTGTTCTTCGGTCTCGCCGGCCGACCGACGCTCGGCGGATCGGCCCAGAGCGTGGAGACGCCGTCCATCGAGCCGACCCTCGACGGCTACGTGGGATTCTGCACGAACTCCGCCCAGCAGTTCTCCGACTTCCTGCTGTTGATCGAGCACCCCGAGCTGCGCGCGGACCGGAGCCTCGCCCAGGTCCAGGGCCGCCTGGCGCGTTTCGACTGGTGGACCGACCTCGTGAAGTCCTATACCACCACGCACTCGACGGCGGAGATCGTGGAGCGCGCCTCCCTGCTGCGCATCCCCGTGGCGCCGGTGAACGACGGCGAAAGCGTGCTCGCTCACGAGCAACTGGCAGCTCGTGGCGTCTTCCGCAAGGATCCGAGCGGGCGGTTCCTGGCGCCCCGCCCCCCCTACCGGCTCGACTTCCAGGAGCCGGCGCCCCCGCGGCCCGCGCCGCGGCTCGGCGAGCACGGGGGGCGCATCGAACGCCGGCCATGCACGCGGCCCCAGGCCCGCGGAGCCCGGCGCCTTCCCCTCGACGGCCTGCGCGTGCTCGACTTCACGGCCTGGTGGGCCGGACCCTCCGCGACCCAGATGCTCGGGAGCCTGGGCGCCGACGTGATCCACGTGGAGGCGGTCCAGCGTCTCGATGGGATGCGCATGACCGGCGGCGTGTTCGCCGGCCAGAAGGAACGTTGGTGGGAGTACAGCTTCTTCTACCTGGCGGCGAACACCAACAAGCGAGGCCTCACCCTGAACCTCCAGGACCCGCGCGGCCTCGCGCTCGCGCGCAAGCTCGTCGCGCGATCGGACGCGGTGGTGGAGAACTACACGCCGCGGGTGATGGACGGATTCGGCCTCGGCTGGGACGCGATCCACGCCTCGAACCCCCAGGCGATCTACGTCCGCATGCCGGCCTTCGGACTCGACGGGCCGTGGCGGAACCACACGGGCTTCGCCCAGACGATGGAGCAGATGACGGGCATGGCCTGGCTCACCGGCCACGGCGACGACCAGCCGCGCATCCAACGCGGGCCGTGCGATCCTCTCGCGGGCATGCACGCGGCCTTCGCGCTGCTGGTGGCGCTCGAGGAGCGCGAACGGCGCGGTGAGGGCCTGCACGTGGAGTGCACCATGGTGGAGGGCGCCCTCAACGCCGCCGCCGAGGCCGTGATCGAGTTCACGGCCTATGGCGGTCGCATGCAGCGCGAGGGGAACCGGTCGCCGGCCGCGGCGCCCCAAGGGCTCTACCCGTGCGCGGGCCACGACACCGTCCGGAGGCCGCGTTGGCTGGCGCTCTCGGTGGAGAACGATGCCCAGTGGCGCGCGTTGCGCGAGGCCCTCGGCGATCCGGCCTGGGCGCGCGCAGGGGACCTCGGCGACCGTGAGGGTCGACGCACCGCCCACGACCGGATCGACGCCGAGCTCCGACCGTGGTTCGCAGAGCGCGAGCGCGACGCAACCGTCGAAGCGCTGGTCGCGGCCGGCGTGCCGGCGGCGCCGGTCTTCGATCCGCGCGACACGCACACCCACCCGCAGCTCGCGGCGCGCGGCTACTACGAGGAGCTTCGCCACGCGGAGGTCGGCGTCCAGGCGACGCCCGGCGTTCCGTTCCGCTATGGGAGCGTCGAGCGCTGGCTGCGCCGACCGGCTCCCATGCTGGGCGAACACAACCACGAGATCCTCACCGAGCTCGGGCTGTCCCGTGCGGAAATCGAATCACTCGCCGAATCGAAGGTGATCGGCCGACACCCGGAGGGTCTCTAGATGTCCAAGGTCGAGCTCGGCTCCAACCTGCTGGTCGCTCACATCGAGAACCGCGTGCTGCACGTCCGGATCGATCGCTCGAAGAAGAAGAACGCCATGACCCAGGAGATGTACCGGGGCGTGAAGCGCGCGGCGGTGCTCGCCGACGCCGATGCCGAGCTCGATGCGCTCTGCATCACGGGCAGCGACGACGTGTTCGCCGTGGGCGGCGACATGAGCGGCCACAGCGAAGATCCCGAGGGCCTCGCCCACGAGCTCGACCCGACCGACCAGTTCCCGTTCCGACATCTCGAGCGCTGCCGCAAGATCGTCGTGGCCGCCGTGAACGGCCTGTGCCACGCGGGCGGGCTCGACATCATGCTCCACAGCGACGTCTCGATCTGCTCCGACCGGGCCCGATTCCGCATCCCGGAGCTGCTGCGCGGAGCGCCCGACCCGTGGATCGCCGCGCGCCTGCCCTACTTCGTCGGCCTGGCCCGCGCCAAGTACCTGATCTTCACGGCCGAGGAGTTCGACGCCCAGGAGGCCGCCGAGCTGGGTCTCGTCGGCAAGGTCGTGCCCCACGAGCGCTTCTCGGACGCGGTGGAGCACGTCCTCGATTGCATCCGCAAGACCGGCCCGGAGACGCGGGCCCGCATGAAGGAGGACATCAACCGTCGGCTGCCCACGGCCGACATCAACCTCTTCCGCCGGCTGCTCCTGGGTCCGGAGATGATCGAGGGGATGGGCGCCTTCCTCGAGAAGCGCGAGCCCATCTGGCCGCGCGGCTGAGCCAAGGGCCCGGGCGTTTCCCATGGGCAACCCAGGTTTCGCTCGAGCCTCCCCGGCGCGGCCGCTCCGGCCCGACCCCGGTGACGCAGAACTGTGCTACTCACGCGCCCCCGGTCGGGGCCGAGCCCACGGAATCGGCCCTGGAGGCTTGCGATGCCCCTCGAGCATTCCATCGACGCACAGCGGAACTTCCTCGTCACCCGGGTGCGGGGCGCGATCACGTCCGACGATCTGATCCGCTACCTGACCGCCGTGAAGCAGGATCGCCGGCTTCGCCCGGGCTATCTCTCCCTCTTCGACCTCGGCGAGGCGTTGCCGGGCGACCTCGCCGGCGACGCCGTGCGGCGTGCCGCCGAGGTGGCGCGGAGATTCGACGAGCGCACCGGACCGGTCCGGGTCGCGGTCGTCGCTCCGAGCGACGTCGCCTTCGGCATGGCGCGCATGTACGGAGCCCTGGTGGACGGCCTCCAGCGCGAGGTCCGCGTCTTCCGGGAGGCTCGGGAGGCCGAGGCGTGGCTGTGCGGCAGCGCGCCCGAGGACGGCGTCGCCGCCTGAGCTAGGGCGTGTACCAGACCGGCGAGGTCCAGGCGCGCTCCTGGACCGTCATGGGCACCTCGGGGTCGCAGCACACGACCAGCTCGCCTTCGACCGTGGCCGGGTCTTCGCAGCGGACTCCGTGGGCGTTGCAGGCGTAGGCCGTCCAGCGGCAGGTGGGATTCTCCACGACCCGGACGTAGTAGGCCGCGTGGTCGCCCGGGTCGAACTCCGGGTCCTGCCAGACGCTGCAGAGCTCGTCGAAGCCGGGCCCGCTCGTCTCGCAGGTGTAGCGGTCCACGCGGGCGCCATCGTCCGGATCGCCCGCCGCCTCGAAGACCCGTTCGTGGGCCTCCCCCTCGTGCTCCCAGAGCTTCACGACCTGGACCCGCTGAAGCTGGGTCCCCGCGTGTCCGGCGCTGCCCGGATCGCGCTCCGCCAACACCGCGATCGAGAGCTCGGCGCCGGCCGGAGCGCTCCGCAGGTCGCCCCCCATGGGGACCCCGTGGGCATAGCCACGCCTCGCGAAGTCGCCGCGTTGGCAGAGGTCGGTGGGAAGGTCGAAGCCCGCGAAGGTGCGGACGACCATGCGGGGCCCGCTCGTCCCGTACGTCTCGCGCCGGTGCATGGCGGCGAACAGCGAGTCGCGGGAGTTCTCCTCGGCCCAGACCGCCTGGAGCCCGCCGGGGCTGAAGCGGACGTCGTCGGGCAGGGGCGGGATCTCCAACCGGGCGCTGACGATGCCGGCGGCGTGTCCGGGAAAGTTTCGTTCGTCGACGAGGCCAGCGGTGCCGAGGTGCGTGTCGGTCGCGGCCATCAGGCCGAGCTTGAAGGGGTTCACGCCGAGGCGCGCCTGCTCGACGAGGCCGGCGGCCAGGATCTCGCGGGCGTAGCTCAGGGGGGCCGGCGGGGTCTGCTGCCACGGGGTCGCCTGCTCACGCATGCGCCCGAAGCGGAGGGTCTCGAAATCGCAGAGCGGGTCGCGGCCATCGTTTCGACACTCGGAGTCGCCCTTGTGTTGGGTCACCTCGAGCAGGCGCTCCACACGCGCACGCAGCTCGGCGTACTCGCGTGTCAGCGGGGCGCCGCTCGCCATCTCGAGGGTGAACAGCCTCCCGTTCCCGAGGTTCGAGTTGTGGGGAATCGCGAGGGCGTCGCAGCGCCCCTCGGCCGAGAGGCACGACTCGTCGAGCCACTGCCAGAAGGCCTCGTTGGTGCGGTCGTCCACGTAGTTGCTGAGCCGCTGGGGAACGACCTCGTTCCGGAACAGGACGTTGCGATGGATCATCGAGGAGTCGGGGTTCCCGCTCCACTCGAAGCCGACGAAGCTGGTGAATCGACAGGCCGAGGTGCGGTCGTAGGCCGCCTCGGCGGCCTCCTGGATCTCCTGCCAGGGCCGGCGCGCCGTCTCCCGACAGAAACGCCCGCCCGGCCCGCAGAAGCCGTACCGCACGGGATCCGCCTCGTCCATCATCTGGCTGTTGATGATCGCGTAGCCGAGCAGCGGCCAATGGCGCGCCAGCCGGCACGGGAGCGAATCGAAGCCCGGAATCCCGGGCGTCTGGCAGATGCGCACCTCGCCCATCATCTCGGCGTGATCCGAGAGCAGCGTGAAGTCGAGCGGCCGGTCGAGCTTCACGGTCCGCAGCGGACGTCCCTGGGCATCGTAGGGCTGGATGCCGAGCGGCTCGCCCCGGGCGAAGCGATAGGCGTCGCGCGGCGTGTTGCGCGTGCCCTGTCCCCAGGCGTCGAAGGAGTAGGAGGTGTGGACGTGGGCGTCGCCCCAGAAGAGCTGCCGGGTCGGATCGTAGGCGTCGCAGGGCTCGCGCCACTCGGTGCGCTCGAAGGGCAGGCCCGGCTCGGGGCGCGGTGCCGGGTGCCAGCGGGCCGGGTCGAAGCCGGGCTTCGCCTGCGCGGCCTGCCCGGGAAAGGTGCTGACGGGCATGGCGCGGAAGGGGTCCTCGTAGAAGTCCGTGGAGAAGGCCCAGACGCCGCCCAGGAGCAGACCGAGCGCGACGCTCCAGCCGACGGCGGGCGGCGTGAAGCGCGTGAAGAGCCAGGCGACGCCCCAGTGGACGAGTGCGTAAGCGACGGCCTGGAGGCCGAAGATCACCAGCAACAGCGGCAGGGCGCCGCGGGCGCTCTCGGTCACGACCACGGCAAGCGTCGCCGTGATCAGCACGAGGAACTGGCCGACCGGGATCGAACCCTGGCCGAGGGCCAGGATCGGCACGGGCGCCACCAGCACGAGCGCCAGCCACAGGGCCCAGCGCGCGCCTCGAACCGTCATGGATCCGTCCCCCTGTCTGGAACCCGCAGCCGGGAACTTATAGTACGCTGTAAGGACTGTGAACCCTGTGTCGCTCGAAGCGATCGACCTCCACGATCCCGCCGGCTACCTCTCAGGACCGCCCTTCGAAGCCTTCGCCCGGCTGCGGCACGAGGCGCCCGTCTTCCGGCAGGAGGTCCCGGGTGGCCTGTCGTACTGGGCCCTCACCCGGCACGCCGACGTGCTGCGGGTCTCGGCGGATCCCGAGACATTCTCCTCCCAGCGGGGCGGCATCCTCGACTTCGAGCCGGGCCCCGACGCCCTCGCCATGCTTCGCGGCCAGCTCTTGTGCATGGATCCGCCGGCCCACGGAGAGCTGCGCCGGAAGCTCCTGCCGGCCTTTGCGCCCAGCACGCTGCAGCCGCTCGAGGCTCGCGTGCGGACGATCGTCGTGGAGCGACTCGAGCGGGCGCTGGGCGCGGACGACTTCGACTTCGTGGATCTCGTGGCCGCGGAGATCCCGAGCCAGGTGTTCGGGGAGCTGATGGACTGCCCGCGGGAGGATCGGCGCAAACTCCGCGACTGGGGCGCCGAGATCGTGAAGTTCAACGAGCCCGAGCACGACGCCGCGCGCGGTCACGCCGCGGCGATCGACATGGGGAGCTATGCCTTCCGCCTGGCCCAGGAGCGGCGCGGCGGCACGGGCCGCGACCTCGCTTCGCTCATGGTGAATGCCACGCTCGGCGGCGAGCCGCTCGGCGAAGCCGACTTCGCGGCCTTCTTCGTGCAGTTCGCGGTCGCGGGACACGATACGACGAAGAGTCTCCTGGCCGGCGGGCTCCAGGCCCTGGCCGAGCACCCGGCCGCCTGGCGGGAGCTCGCGGTGGCGCCGGCCGCGATCCCGAGCGCCGTGGAGGAGCTCTTGCGCTTCACGACTCCGCTTCACTACTTCCGGCGCACCGCGACCCGCGACGTGGAGCTTCACGGGCAGAAGATCCACGAGGGTGAGGCCGTAGTGATGTTCTACTCCTCGGCGAACCGAGATGAGGCCGTATTCGACCAACCCGACCGACTCGACGTGGCGCGCGACCCCAACCCGCACCTCGCCTTCGGCTGGGGCGAGCACTTCTGCCTGGGCGCGCGTCTGGCGCGCCTCGAAGCGCGGGTCTTCCTGGAAGAGCTCCTCGACCGCGTGCAGCGCGTCGAGCTGACCGGCGCACCGCGCCGCATCCGTTCCAACCTGTTCAACGGGCCGGCCGAGCTTCCGGTGCGGCTGCACCCGCGCTAGGCCCGCTTCGGAGGAGACCATGGACGTCGGACTGCTGATGATCTTCCAGAACTACTTGGGGCGCGGGAACGACGGCGACATGGTGCGCGGCGAGATGGCGATCGCCGAGCGCGCCGAGGATCTCGGCTACGACAAGCTCTGGCCCGCCGAGCACCACTTCACCAACTACTCGGCCTGCCCCGACAACGTGCAGTTCCTGTCCTGGCTCGCCGGGCGCACCCGCACGCTTCGGCTGGGAACGGGGGCGGTGATCGTCCCTTGGAACGACCCGCTACGGGTGGTCGAGAAGATGGTGATGCTCGACCACCTCTCCGGGGGACGCGCCGTGCTGGGCCTCGGTCGCGGCCTTGCGCGCACGGAGTACCACCACTTCGGGATCGACATGAGCGAATCGCGCGATCGCTTCGACGAGGCGGCGCGCATGATCATCGACGCCCTCGACACCGGGTTCATCGAAGGCAAGGGACCCTACTACGAGCAGGTGCGAACCCCCATCCGGCCTGCGCCGCTCGAGGGCTTCCGCGACCGCTTCTACTGCGTCGGCATGTCCCCGGAGTCGGTGGAGCAGTGCGCGGTGCTCGGCGCGCGGCTCATGACCTTCTCCCAGAAGCCCTGGGAGCTCTACAAGGCGGAGACCCTCGACGCCTATCAGGCGAGCTTCCGGCGTCACCACGGGCGCGAGGCGCCGCCGCCCCTCACGGGCGACCTGATGTTCTGCCACGAGGACGCGGCCCAGGCCGAAGCGCTCGCGGGCGAGTACATGAGCAACTACTTCCTGTCGATCGTGGAGCACTACGAGATCATGAGCGAGCACTTCGAGCAGGCGAAGGGCTACGACTACTACGCAAGCGCCGCGGAGATGTTCCGACAGGTCGGGATCGAGCCGGCCGTGAAGACCTACGTGGCCATCCAGAACTGGGGCACCCCGGAGCAGATCCTCGAAAAGCTGCGCGTCCGCCACGAGCTGCTCGGTCCCTTCGAGCTGAACCTCGTGTCGAGCTACGGGGGCATGCCCCTCGAGACCGCCCAGGCGAGCGTCGAGCTGTTCGCACGCGAGTGCCTGCCGGAGCTCTCCAAGTGGGACTGACGCGGGCGCACGCGGCGCCGGGGCGGCCGGCCTAGGGCCCGGCGGCCCGGCCGAGCAGGCGCATCCCCGGGGCGCAGGCCGTCTGCAGGCGCTGGCGTTCTGCTGGGGGGAGGGCTCCCACCCGGGAGCTCGCGTTCCGCCTCACGAGGCCGACGGCCGCCGGGATCCAAGGCGCCGGCGGCAGGTCGAAGAAGTCGGCGACCTCCGCGAGGGTCGCCTGGGGACGGGCGATCAGATCCTCGAAGCGGATCGAGTGGAAGCGATCGGGCGGCAGGGCGGCCCAGGCGGCGCGCCCGGCCCGGAGCTGCTCGCTCCAGTAGCGGCCATAGGCCTCGACGGGCAGCTCCTGCTCGAGGCGAGCGACGATGGGATCGTCGCGGGCAGGGGCCCCCGCGTCGAGGGCGGCCGTCGAGGAATCGGGGCCGGCGGACGAGGCGCGCGGAGCCAGATCGTAGAGGAAGCTGATCGCGAGCCGATAGAGGCGGTGCTCCCGCATGGACAGCGCCGTCTCGGGGCCGTCGCGGTGGATGTGAAGGAACCGCGCCTCCGGGAAGACCCGTTGCAGCGAGCCCAGGTACTCGATCGACGAGCCCGAGCGTTCGACCCAGAGCGAACGGCCGGCCCGGGCCGCCCACTAGCGGAACAGCGCGCGATAGTGCTCGTGGAGCGGGGCCGCGGGGCGCCGCCGTGCGAAGGCGAGACTCGCGTCGAACCAGGCGTCGGGATCGTCGCTGATGCGCGAGAGTGCGGTCACGAGCAGCCAGGGAAGCTCGTCCTCCACGGTGTAGCGCGCGCCGGCCGCGCCGAAGGGATAGACGATCTCGGGGGCGCCGTAGCCGCGACGCAGCGCCATCGTGACCACCGGCTGGTCCCGGGCGAGCAGCCCGGCGAACGCCTCGCCATCCACGGGCTCGGCGGCGAAGCGGCGACGAGCGTCGAGCCCCGTGAAGAACTCGAAGATCGAGAGCAGCTTCGGGTGCTCTGCGAGCATTCGAGAGAGCAGGGTCGAGCCGCAACGGCCGGTGCCCACGACGAAGCGGTCCATGGTGGACGCCAGCATAGCAACGGGTGTATGAGAGCTTCGTGTCCGACGACGCGCGCGATCCGGAGCCCGAGCGGGCAGACGGGGGGGACGGGGCTGCCTGGCGCGAGCTGGTCGACGCGATGCGCGCAACCGAGCGCATCGTCGAGACCTGCACGCCCGCCACGGCGGCCATGCGCGCCGAGGGCTGGCGCTATCTGACCCGCTACTTCGCCGGCGGCGCCCTGCTCTGCATGGAGCTCGCCGATCCGGACTGGCCCGAGCTGCAACGCATGGTGGACACCACCTGCTCGTGGGGGATCGACAATCCCGACTGCATCTATCTCTATTCGGCGCTGCGGGGCGACGCCACCTACCGGATCCGCGGGCACCCGGGCAGTGCCCGGCACCTGGACGTCCAGGTCTCCCGTGGCCACTTCGCCGACGCCCCGCACTTCGGCGTGATCACGTCGGTCTCACGCGAGGCGCTGGAGCCGACGGCGGACGGGCGCTTCGATCTGTGGATCGGGCGGGAGGCGCCGGAGGCCCCGAACTCGAGCTGGCTGGCCAGCGAGCCCGACGCCGCCTGGCTGCTCGTGCGCCAATACTTCGCCGACTGGGAGACGGAGCGTCCGGCCGACCTCGTGATCGAGCGCGTGGGTGCCCGCTATCCCCCGCCCCCACCGGATCCACGGACGATCGCGGCTCGACTCGGTCGCCTGCGGCGCTGGCTCGACGCGGGTGCGCGCTACTTCGAGGGCCTCGCTCGGATGTCGCTGGAGCTGCCGGCCAACTCGATCCGCTTCATCGACGCGCGCGAGGCCGGACGCGGCGGCCTGGCCGATCTCGCCTACGGCCTCGGGAACTTCCGCTGTGCGCCGCAGGAGGCGGTGATCCTCGAGGTGGCGCCCCCGCCGTGCGCGTACTGGAGCTTCGCCTTGGGCAACGGGTACTGGGAGAGCCTCGATTGGAGCCGGCGCCAGAGCTCGCTCAACGATCATCAGGCGCGGCTCGACCCCGACGGCGTCTTCCGGGCCGTGATCGCCCAGGGCGACCCCGGCGTTCCCAACTGGCTGGACCCCCAGGGCCATGGCCGGGGAACGTTGTTCGGCCGCTATCTGGCTGCCCAGGAGGTCCCGCAACCCTCCCTGACGGTCGTACCGCTGGGAGAGCTGCGGAGCGCCCTTCCGCCGGACACCCCGCGCATCACGCCGGAGGCACGGAGCGGGCGACTCCGCCGGCGCCACCGGGCCGCATTGCTGCGCAATCGCCGCTAGGCCCCGGGACTGCTGCGCAACCGAAGGTAGGCCCCCGCCCCCGGCGCGGCTAGAATCGCGACGTGAGCGAGCAACCCTTCCTGGCGGCCGGCTTCATCTTCGTCGTGGTGATGACCCTGGCCTTGATCCGGCTCGGCCGGAACGCCGGCGGGTGGCACTGGGCGGCGGCCTGGACGTCGCTGTGGGCGGCCGGAAGTGCCGCCTTCCTGCGGGAATCCGCTCCGGCCCTGGCGGCCCTGCTGCCGGCCTTCGGTACCGCCGTCGCCGCGTTGCTGCTGGCCGGAACACTCCGTTTCCTCGACCGGCCGACCCCGCGCGGCTACTGGCTGGCGACCGCTGGCGTGGCCGCGTTGCGTGTCGCGCTCCTTCCGTGGACGAGCTGGGCCGCGGTCCAGGTGACCGGAGCGGTGCTGATCTCGGCGGCCGCCGTCCTCTCGAGTGCGTTGCTGCTGCGTCAGCACCGAGCCGACGGCGCGCGGGGCGGCCGGCTCCTGGCG
>Ga0114931_10004187_pt1 | contig 18046 bp, 16 predicted proteins | sample 2SBtaG_FD_89579 | JGI IMG/M metagenome (GOLD analysis project Ga0114931, IMG submission 89579) | Deep subsurface microbial communities from Kolumbo volcano to uncover new lineages of life (NeLLi) - 2SBTROV14_V59a metaG | ecosystem: Environmental > Aquatic > Marine > Volcanic | place: Kolumbo...
CGAAATCAGTGGTTATGTCCCACCACAAGCCCCGTGGTTGTGTCGATTGTGTAGGAACTACCGTCTACCGGACAGGTAGGTAGCCCTTCAGGAAAATAGTTCACATCGGCGCCAATGGCTGCCAAATTACTGGCTGGGAAGGTTCCTGTATTGTGATGCCAAATTTCAACTTGGATCTCAATATCGCCTTTGTACATGTCGCATGCGGCTATTTTGGCAGTGTCGTTATGCCCATAAACTCGGCGGATGATGACCGTGGCTAGCATACCCAATATCACCGAAACGGCGACTAGCTCCATCAGCGAAAATGCTTGCCTACAATATCTTTGACTCATCAGTACGACCTTTCCTCGTTGCTAACCACTCACCGTGCTTACCATGTCGAACATGGGCAAGTAAATTGCCAAGAGAACCACGCCAATCGCTGCAGCAAGACAAATTGTCAAAATCGGTTCAAGCACTCCCACCATGAGGCTGGTTTTTCGCTCGATTTCGCGTCGCAGATATTCACAAATATCATTCGTCGCGCGTGTCAGTTGGCCCGTGCTTTCTCCAACAAGCACCAATTGATTCACAATCGGAGGAAACATTTCCTGCCGTTCCAATTCACGGCTAAATTTTTCGCCGCGCTGGACTGCCGACTGCAGTTCACCGACCCCTTTCTTTACGGCTCGATTACCAACCGAATCAGCGGTTTCTCGCAGCGCCTCCGCCAAAGTGTACCCTGCCTCCATCAGATTCTGCAGTACTTCCATCAACTGAAGCACAGCCATATCGCGTAGCCAAGGGCCAAGTCCTGGCACTAGCAACAGAGCTCCATCCATACGCAAAGCAAAATCGTTTCGCTTACGCAGTTGTTTAATTGAGGCTGTGGTCAAAACGATTGTGCCTGCAATGGTCAATCCATAGGTTTTTACGAAAACGCCTACTCCGATGAGAAACCGGGTGATAAACGGCAGAGGCACACCGGCATCATCGTAAGTTTCTTGAAAGACGGGTACGACATAAATAAGCAGGAAAGTAATCAGGCCGCTGCCAACGACAATCAAGAGCCCAGGGTAAGAGAGCTTCCTGATCACATCCTTCTTCAGTTCGGCCGTTTTATTTCGGCTTTCCGACAACTTCTTGAGTGTTCCTGCCAGAGTTCCCGAACGTTCCCCAAGCCTAATTTGGTTGACCGTAAGCTTGTCGCACATATGCGGAAATAGACTAATTGCCGTACTAAATGCAACTCCTGATTCCACTTTGCGACGGATCGTTTCCAGCACTTCTCGGTGCTTGGAAAGAGAGTCTTCTTTGGCCAGGGTTGTTAACGCCTTGGGAAGCGAAACCCCATTGTCGACCAAAGTGGCAAGGGTACTCAGAATGTGAGTTAGCTCATTCGGCTTAAGACGATCGTTTTTCTTACGAGGCTTCGACAGTTGTTGCCAAAAGCCAATGAATCCCTCGGGTTTCATCTCTTTAGGCAGAGCGGCCGCACTAGTTCCACTAGAGGCAGAAAATCGTTTTCGACGTGCCATGGCTTTGCCTATTACTCTAGAATAATTTTTCTATCGAGAGAGTTCTTGTACTATCCTGAGACCTTATAAAATACTTCTTCGATAGTTGTTCTGCCGGCAAGTACCTGCTCAACTCCGGCCGATGCAAGTTCGACAAGCCCTTCCTCAATGCCCAGCTCGCGTAGTTTGGTCGTGGGAAGGCCTTTCTCGATAGCTTGTGCCATCGTAGGCGTAATCACGAGAACTTCATAAATCGGTATCCTTCCCAAGTATCCGGTTCCCAAACACTTCTTACAGCCGCGTCCTGCGTAGAACACCGTATCCTCAGGAATTTGTACGTTGTGAGGCAGGATATTGAGAAAATCATCGTTCCGCTCAACCGGTTCTTTGCAGTGGGGACAAATTGACCTCAGTAAGCGTTGAGCAATAGAACCAAGTAAGGCTCCACCTGTTTTGAAGTTATCGATTCCCAAGTCGCCCAATCGCGCGATAGCACCTACTGCATCGTTTGTGTGCAAAGTGCTAATCAGCAAATGTCCTGTCAACGCGGCCTGAACTGCTGTTGTAGCCGTTTCGTGATCGCGGATTTCGCCCAACATGATGACGTCAGGATCTTGTCGCATGATGTACTTCAGGGCATTGGCAAAACCTAAGCCATGCTCATTGTCTGAGGCCACCTGATTGATCCCTGGGATGCGGTATTCGACCGGATCCTCGACCGTGACAATATTTCGGCTCACCGAATTCAGTTTCCCGAGCACCGCGTACATGGTAGTGCTTTTTCCTGAACCCGTTGGCCCAGTCACAACGATCATGCCATGAGGCTTATCGATCAGCCCTTGAATCTTTTCCATGTCCCGATCACTAAGTCCCAACTGATCGAGAGAAAAAATCCGATTTCCCTCGTCCAATAGCCGCATCACAACTTTCTCGCCGCCTACGGTCGGGATCGTACTCACTCGAAAGTTTACCCGGCTGCCTGCTTCTTCGATGCTCAACTGACCATCCTGAGGGCGTCGGTTTTCGGTAGTATCCATGTCGGCCATGACCTTGATGCGAGCGACAACTGCCTCTTCGGTATGCTTCGGAATTGTCATGACCGATTGCAATTGACCATCTACCCGGTAGCGCACACGCATCTCAGGATGGTGCGGCTCTAGGTGGATATCGCTTGTGCCTGCGTTAATCGCACCCAGTAGTATGGCTCTCACCAGTCGAACGACTGGCGCTTGGTCTTCTTCAGGTTCCACCTCGTCGTTCAATTCTTCTTCAATAAGATTCTCAGCAGCCTCGAGGTCTGCCATTTTCATGTCGACGATTGTTTGGCGCGCTACCACGCGTTCGTCAAAGCCACGATCCAGTGCCGCTTCGATGCCGCCTTGCATCGACACAACCGGTTCTACCTGGTAGCCAGTGATTAGCTCGGTTTCGCAAATCGTGTCCATGTCGTCGGGTGCGACCATGGCCAACTGCAAAGTTCGGCCCGTAATACCCACGGGCACTGCCTGGCACTTCCTCGCCAATTCCTCAGGCAAAAGCCGTACGACTTGCGGATTGATACTTTCGGGCACAACTTCCAGGAAGGGAACGCTGTATTGCTCGGAGAGTGCTTGCCCGAGTTGTTCTGTCGAGATAAGTCCTCGACGAATGAGGATTGTTCCGAGCCGACCTCGCTCGGCTCCTTGCGCATTCAAAGCACTTTGAAGCTGCGCTTCAGTAATCCAATCGTGCCGTACCAGAATGTCGCCAAGACGGGCCATTAAATTAGTATCCGCAGGAATGTTTGAAAAACGGGGCTCACTAAATTAGCAGTTTATCACTAGGAGTCTTTTTGGTTCGTTGCTGCTGCCAACAAGCCCTCGACCTTTTTCTCCAAAACCAACGGATCAAAGGGGGTGACTAGGAATTCGTCGGCACCGGCATTGAAAGCTCGTTGAACTTCTTCCAAATCGGTGCTGGAAGACAGATAGACGATCGGCAGTTCATTGGTACGGGGGTCGTTGCTTAAATGGTTGAGAAACTCGATCGACTCCATTTCTGCAACGTGGCCGACCGCGACTAAATCTGGAAGTTGTTCTTTGAGCCAAGTAGCAGCGTTGTCAGCAGTTTCTTGCCTGATGACCTGATAGCCGAGCAATTCCAGACGAAACGCCGTGATTTCCATCAGCGTCGACTCTTCCTCAATCAGTAATATCGTCGCGTTTTCGAGCGTCATTTTTATAGTCGTTAGGTATTTGTCGTTAGAGGATAGAAACTTTCCACTAGCGACTTCCTACATCAGAAAGCCTTGCAAACGTAGCTTATGGCCGTGTTGAGTCAAAGCAACATCGCCGATCAATCTTAAAGCTGGCTACATGAGACTCAGAGGCTCAACTTACCGTCATAGCTAACAAGATCGCTACAATCAGAACAGCATGAAGAAAGAAGCGATTGGAAAAAGGTCGCTTATCGTAGTCGCAAAGCTACATTTAAGTGGTAGCAGTAAGTTTTCTGCAAGATCGCAACCTAGAAGACAGCGAATACGTATGACAAATTATTTCCCCAAGAGGTTCCGCGGTTTTTCGTTGTTTGAGCTGATAGCCGTCATCGCAATTATTGGCTTTATTTCGACATTGATCGTACCGCGCATCAGTACGTCGATAAGTACAGCGAAAGAAAAGACTTGCTTCCATCATCGGGCGCAAATCAACTCTGCGGTGGAAATTTATGCCGTCGAGAATGGTACTTTTCCCACCACGTTGAGCGATCTCGATACGCCCGATAAATTTCCAGACGGAATTCCGACATGCCCTGTTACTGGGGTGACCTACACGCTCGACGCGACGACCCATCGTGTCGTTGGACATCTTGGCGGCGGAAAAACTGGTGGGCATCCTTAGAGGCTTCGCTTGGCAAAACGATAGCCTAACCGAGGACGTCGCGATACAGGGACGACCAAACCTAGCGTAGCTAAACAGGCAACATAGGCTACCCAGTCGCCACAGCGAGAATAAAGGCTCCAACGAGTGTCGATCGGCACCGCTCCCAGCCAAGTTGGTGAGGTGATCGGTTCAGTTGTCAAAATGGCTCGCACAACTCCGTTGCTATCGATCAGAGCCGAATGCCCTAAGGTCGCATTTCGCACCAGGGCACGCCGGTTCTCGATGGCTCGGATTCTAGCATATCGCAACATCAGCCAAGAAATCTTTCCGGAATCGTCTTGCCCTTCCGCTCCACTTTGTACAAGAAAGTCGACTTTCTGTGTAGAGACCGACCGGAAGTGTTTTCCGAAACATAGATCGTAACAAATTGCCGGTGCAAAACGATAAGTTGCTGTTTTGCTCGGAAGGCGAAAGATATTTAACTCGTGGCCTCGACTGTAAGCAAATTTACTGGCGTCGAAAAGTTCTGCGCTTCGCATGGTAGCTTCGGCGCCTGGTACTAAGTTGACCTTGTCGTAGCAGCCTTGATACCCTTCCAGGGGATCAACACAAGCAAGAGAATTAAAATTACAAGATCCTTCTCGTGTGACATGGATTCTTTTGCAACCTATTACAAGCGTCGATCCTAACTCTTTGGCAGACTGCTGCAGATAACGGCGTGCTTGGTTGTCTGCGATATCATGCACAAGGCTCACTGGCGTAATAGCGTTGTGAGAGTCGCTCTTTACTTTTGCGTCGTGATCTATGTCAAATATGGAATGATGATATGCAAGTTCAGGCCATAACAGGAGATCTGCGTGGCGGTCACCGGTTGCCGCTCTTATGCGTGCGGCTGGTAGCAGTGGCGGCAAATCAAGTTCGCCCATCAAGACCACTGTTGGGCCTTCCACGCCAGGCGACTGGCTTGCTCGCCAATCGCCGTATCCAAGGGCTAACAGAACCGTGAGAGTTGAAACCATAGTTGCTGCAATTCTACCAGGTTGCTTAGTTCGCTTTTGGGTGAAAACCAGCAGCAATGCAAGATCGACTAGGGCTCCGTTGATCATCGCCACAAGGAAGGAAAGCAAGTACTCTCCCCCCAAGTCGGCAATCTGTACGAAATAACGATTATCAGCTAGCGATGTCCCCAGTTTCAGCCAGGGAAAACCTGTACCGGTCGCGAAGTCGGCCATCTCGTGCCGGATAAATTCGTACGCCACCCAAAGCATCGGCAGCAATACCGTCGCTGGCAATCGCCAACGAGTTGAGATAATTCGTCCTATTGCCAAGGCGGAGACAAGCAAAAAACCGCCCCATGTACCAATCCAGAACCATTGAACTGCATAGGGCCCGACTACATTTTCATAGCGATAACAGTCCAATACCCATGCCATACCTACTAAATGCACAGCCAACCCTGCGAGATAGGTCGACGCATAAGTGGCCCGAGGAACATTTTGCTTTACCAAAACGTAAGCAAAGGGCACGAGGGCAACCAAGCAAAGCCCTGCTCCGCTTTCGGTGGTGAGACAGACACATAGAAGCGCGGCAGTAAGCAGCGGTAAAGATGCAACTATCGAAGCAGAACTAGTAAACAATTTCAGGCGGTATATGAAACTGGGCGAACGCTGTTCCATGACTACCGCACCTCGACCCACTTGAGGATGCGAATACCGGCGGGTCGGCCGCCCTTGTATTGGCCGAAGATTTCTTCGGGGCAGAGTACGCGATTAAACACGCGAACATCGTCGAGACGCCCATTAAAATACTTGCCAGACGGATTGTTCGAACGACCGCCAAGCCGTAGCTCGTTGAGTACTGGGTAATTGTCGCCGACTGTTCCCGACCCGCTGTAGGTGTCGACGAGTAGTCCATCAGCATACGTGCTGACTGTTCCATTGTCGTAAGTCAGAGCAACGTGCGTCCATTTGCCAATCGCGACAAAGTGTCCGGTCGAGTGCCAAGACCAGCCCGGATCGGTATTTGTGATTCCCCATTTCAACTCGCCACTTGAGGAGAGGGCGATCTCGTATTCTCCTTCCTTGTTGAGGATCATGCGGTCGACATTGGTGGAATAGTCGGCGCGAATCCACGCTGACATTGAAAAGGCATCGTCCATCTGCAACGACGCATTATCTGGTATGCCAACGTAGTCGTCTGTGCCATCGAAGTCGGCAGCTTGATCAATGTTGCCAGTTTGGTTGAGCAATACGCCACCTGTGTAGGTGCCATCGTTTCCGTTTGGCGACGAATCGACCGCTACAGTACCGCTCGTTTCGTCAAGCTTCCAATAGCCAGCCAATCCACTGAGAGTGCTGATTTCTGAACTGCTCAACCATCGATTATAGACGCGAAAATCTTGCAACGAACCTTCCCAGTTTTCACCACTGCCAGTACGCGTGCCAAAGGAAAGAATTCCCGGCGATTGGGGCACTAAATTTACGGGGCTAATTCCACTCGCCTGCAGTTCACCGTTGACATACACTGCGTACGAATCGTCAACGTCGTTGAACGAAGCCACGATGTGATACCAACGGTCTTTATCAACTATATCTAAGGCAGCAAAGGGTTCGTTTCCGTAATAGGGCGAAGCTCCTAGGTCGAAGGAGATATTCCCGTTGGTTTCAATCCTCGCTTCCCAGTTGCCGTTGACGCCGAAGAGTCTTTGCCGAACGGCAGGAGTGCCAGACGCCTGCATCCAAAATGCGACCGACCCCGTTGCTGGCGGTGTAAACGCTGCGTTAGTCGCAGCGGAATCACTAACTCCATCAAAGGCAAGTGCGTTCTGGCCCGCACAATTTGCTGTCCATGTTGCTCCCGATATTGTCGCGTTGTTAGCATAAGTTGTCGAATCCGCAGTGGTTGTTCCGATGCCTTCGTCCATTTTCCAGTGGCCAACCAGTCCGTAGAGGTCAGCGATTTCGCTTGGTGTTAATGCTCTGCTATAGATACGCACATCGGAGATGTCGGCGTTGAGGAATTGTCCGTCGAGCCGCGATGCAATTCTCACATTGGTGATGCCATCGTGCGCACTACCCGTAAACGAGGTTCCCTGGGCTACTTCTTGCCCGTTAATATAAACGCGATTGGCGACGCCGCCCTCAAAAGTGCCGGCCACGTGGACCCAAGTGCCAACGGGTATGCTTCCTCCAGAAATCTCGGAATGCGACGACCCACCTTGTTGCCACACACTAAAACCGGCCGCAGCCCAATCATAGACATAAAGGGCCCATTCCCAGTCACCACTATTTCCTTTCGCAACGATCGGCTGTCGAACTTGTGCATGTGCATCGGTATCGAAAGCAATCACTTTCACCCAAGCGGCCACCGTGATCCCAGAGGAAACGTGCGTACTGTAAGCAGGGTTATCTGCTATTTCGACAAAGTTGCTCGTGCCATTAAACTGGGACGCTGTCGCCAAATCGCCAGGATAGGGCCCTACTTGCCCAAGCAACGGACTGTTGAAATACGTTCCCGCGTTGCCTGTGTTAGAAGAATCGGCAGCAATCGTTCCCGTCACTTCGTTCAGCTTCCAGTGACCCACCGTATCTGTGGGCCCTGCTGCCACGACAAGCGAAGAGCATGTCAGAAAGCAAACTAACAGACTTAGGCACAGGCAAAAGGTGAGCTGCCGAATTTGCATTGTCCCGATTTACCTCTTTTCGTCGGCCTCCAGTGATCCGTTGGATCGCGCGGCTAATCAGGACTTTCCTAAGCCGTGCAAACTGGAGCTTCGGTTTCGTAAATTGCCTTCAGCACATCACGACGTGAAATCAATCCAGACAAATGACCGTTGTGCAGCACAGGCACTCGACGCACACGATGGGCAATGCATAGGTCGGCCGCTTTGTTGATCGGGTCGTCGATATCGATACTCAACACGTCGGTCGTCATGTGCTGCCCTACCGTGTCGCATTGGATTTTGTGATCGTATGCGATCGCAAGCATTGCGTATTCAGTAATTACGCCGACCAAATGGTCTTCACCATCACAAACCGGCAATCCACTGATACCCAGCTTCAAAAGCAGCTCAATGGCCTCTTTAATCGTTGCCTCGGGATGAACGGTCGTGATATCTTCGGTCATAATTGCGCGTGCGGTCAGCATCGATCTAGCTCCTGGTGATCTAACAGAATGTCCCTTTGTCTAGAATGCAGTCGCAGATCGCGACGTATTCTTCGATGGTTTCTTTATACGAGAAGCGTAGTTCATGAATCGCGAGAAATCCTGCGTATAGCGCTCTGATAGCCAAAAACCTTGGTAATTATCAGCGATGTCGTCCAGCAAGCATCGATTTGCTCTCTACCGTGATGCCCGCTCTCCCTACAATTGATGTAAACGGCATGACCTGCCGCTCGCCTAGGCATTGTTCCGACAAGATATTCCGACAAGAAGAGTAGAACTTAGCGACGAGTCTGCTATTCCTTCCCCTCAGAGAGACCCGATGACTGTCCCGCTCACCGCAGACATTGCCCGCACTGCCCTGGCGTTTCGCGGCTACAATGTCACCAATCTTGGTCGTACGGCAGAGCTTCTTGCTTGCGATGCTTATCACGATATTGTCGTCGAGGAATTGCAGCGTTTTAGCGATATCTGCTCAGAATTTGTTGCTTCTCAGGTCGATCTTGTTTCGATTGTCGAAACGGCAGTCGAGCCAACTTTGGACCAATACGCAGAATCCATCGCGTTGGTTGTGGCGATCGAGGTTGCCCAAATGCGATTATTATGTGACCTACACGGCGTCGAGACTTCGCGGGCCGAACTAGCGTTTGGCTACAGCTTAGGCGAGTTGGTTGCCACGAGTTTCGGGGGCATGTTCGCCATCGATGAGATGATCTGCATTCCGATGGCTATGGCAGAGGATTGTATCGAATTGTCCAAGAACATTACGATGGGAGTGCTCTTCTCGCGTGGTCCAACCATCGTCGAGTCCGATGTCCAGCGACTTTGTCTACAGATCACTAGCGAAGGGAAAGGAACCATTGGAATCTCTGCGGTACTTTCGCCAAATACTTACCTTTTGATTGGACAAAGTGCCACGGTTTCGCGTATCAAAGAGGTGATGCACGATTTGCTCTCGAGGCGAGCCCATCTGCGCATCAACTCCAACCGCTGGCCTCCGCTGCATACTCCCATTGTGAGGCAGAAGAATATTGCTGACCGTGCTTCAGTAATGATGGAAACCGTATCAGGAGGTTTCACTCCCCCCTGCCCTCCCGTTCTCTCGTTGGTCACGGGCGAGATGAGCTACGACGACCATTCGGCCCGCCAAATCTTACGACGCTGGATTGATCATCCTCAACGGCTTTGGGACGCAATCGATGAAACCTTAGCGAGAGGAGTGGAGACGTTCGTTCACGTAGGACCTGGGCCAAATGTAATCCCTGCTACTTTTAGTCGTCTGAGCGAAAATGTTCAGCAGCAGACGACCGGAGCTTCGCTAAGCAGTCTTGGCATGAGGGCCGTTTCTGGCCTAGCACGACGACCCTGGCTCGCTGCGCTGCTCCCGTCTAACGCAACGTTGCTACGTGCCCCCCAAGTGAGGCATGTCATCTTGGAAGACTGGCTGATAGAAAATGCCCCTCGTAAATAAAGCAGGCCGAGATCGGAAAATCTTTTGCATTTCCCTTGACATTTTCTGATTTTGTTACGAGCATACGGATTGTGGGGAGCCACCTGCATGCTGAGGTGGTAGGTAGGTCGTAACCACTGGGGGAGACTAGCTATTCCCACTATGCGATTCCAAATAGTTTGCAGCATCTCTGATTAGACCGCTAGTGATTTTCTGACAATTCGCTCCAAAAGCGTAGGGACAAATTCTCCTTCGGAATGGGGTTGAGGTTTGTCGTGTGGTAAGCAAGGGCCAGTTCGCTTGCCGCTTTTCTAAAGGCAGGGTTGCCGCTTTTTTGGCCGATTTCTTGTTTTCCTTTCAGGGGAAGGAGTGTTCTGATGAAGAAGCGATTATGGTTGGGTAGTTTTTTGCTGATAATTTCGTTCAGCACAGTTTCGGTGGTGCAGGCTACTATTCCTTACACACCTGTAGCGGGGCCCTTTCCAGGCTTTGGGCCAGGGGTGATTCCTCCGGATTTGGTGGGTGGGAAAGAGTATACGCATGACTTAGATCACGAAGTTGTAGCAGGTGCCGTGGGCCCGCCAAATGTGTTAGCAGACCCTGAGCAAATCGTCGCCTGGGACGGTACGCCGGGTGCCAGCGGGGTCGTGAATGTCACCGACTACACGGGGACTCGTACTATCTACACGCCGGATGATCAGATCGACGCAATCGCCAACGTGGGCGACTTCGCGTACCAAGAATTGAAGGGCGACGGAGCTCATCTTGTCTTCTCAGTGGACGATTTTTACACGCTTTACTCTTTTGCCGCTCCAGGCCCTGCCATTCTACCGGCTGCCGGACCAGTTGTGTTAGGTAATGGCAATATCATCGGTGGAGCTGGTGAGTATTCCGTTGAGGAGTGCTTTGGTTGCGGCAACCTGATCCCCGACACGCAATTTTTATGGGCGGCTCAACTGGATGTCAACGGCATGCCGGCGCCTGCAGGCCCTGACGACCTGGATGGCGTGGAACTTTGGGGGCCCGAACCACCCGCCGCCGATGCCAACAAGTACTCGTTAGACCTCGACACCTTTAGCACCGGTGTTTTGCCTGGTCCCGATGCGGTGTCTGTTTGGAATGGCTCGGGTACTCCCTATGTTCCCCAGAGTGCGATAATAGCAGGTGTGATGGCTCTTTTAGGACCAATTCCTGCGACAGCTTTTATTCCAGGCCCGGGTACGCCAGGTGGCGACGATGTTTTTGGAGATCAGGCCATCAACCTTGATGCGCTGATGGTGCAGGATACGATTGGCGATCCTGATCTATTCGAGGCAGGTATCGCAGGGCCCGGTGGTGATGAAATCATCTTCAGCATCCGCCAGATCATCGATCCGGCCGACCCAGACGGTTACTATGCCACAGGCAGCGAGCTGTTTGTTCTCAATGCAAGTGGAGCAGTATCATACCTTGTTCACGGAGGTCATCCCTGGGATCATGCTTACTCGCTCGCTGCGTTTGATGTCTGGTTTTTTGATCCCGACAACCATGGCGTGATAGATATCAATGCCATCGAAGCGATCGGTGAGTTTGCGGTTCCCGAACCCGCAAGCATGATGCTTATGCTTTGCGGAATCGCATTTCTTACATGCCGCAAACGAAGTTAACATACCCATTTAGTTAGCATAACCATTTAGCCCCGGGTCACTGACCTGGGGCTAATTTTATTTTACTGGTAGTTCAAAGCACGCGACCTGCTGAGCATTGCGTACCAACAGATACGGTGCCGAGAAAGCTGGGTTATTCCAGGTGACCTGATCCTCAGGAAAGACCCTCATGCTTGTCAATTCTTGGTATTTTTTGGGCGACGCTTCAACGAGTATTACTTCGCCCGATTCGGAGAGGACCAGGATCGTCTCGCCGATCAAGATAATCTGTCCGTGTCCAATGGCAGGTGTGCGGCGCTTCTTCCAACGTTTTCGCCCGGTGCTGATTTCAATACACTCGATCAAGCTCGCGTCGAGCCCGTAGATATGTCCATCGTGGACCACCACATTCCCCATCTTAGTTTTCATCACTTGTTTGACCTCTGGCTGCCACAGAGGGTTCACCTGGATTGAACCATTGTCAGCTCTGGATAATTGCAAAAGCGAAGAGCCAATGCCATAGCCCTTGGAGAGAAACACTCGATCTCCCGAAAGCGGAATGGGCTGCGAGCAGGTCGCATTGGTATCGCTGTTACCAGGCCAAGGATGTTCCCAGAGTATCGTGCCATCGTCGACGCGATGAGAAGTCACAAAATACTCATTGACTGAAATTATCTGTTTCTGACCCAAAAGCTCAGTCAGCACAGGCGACGCATAAGACGAACGGCGAACTCCACCCGACCAAATCGTCTTACCGCTTTCAAGATCATACGCAACCAGCGAACGCCCGTCAGTTCCACCGACGCTGATCACGACCATTTCGCCGTCCTCTTCGCGAGGGACAATCAGAGGTGAGCCGGCTTTTCCCCACATAATATTGCCGGCCTGATTCTCGGCCAAAGTATCATGCGACCAGATTACCTTGCCCGTGAGAGCATCCAGACAATTGACGATACCGGTCGCCCCTTGAGTAATCACTCGTTGGCCGTAAATTGTCGGGGTAGCTCTCGGACCGATGCCGCCGAAGGCGCCGCTGCCGATCGGGTCCCAGCGGACCGAGTCGCTATGCGCCCAGACGATCTCGCCGCTCCGAATCTCGTAGCAAGTTGTGAGTTCGTCGGAGCCGCGTTGCTCCTGGGTGATGGCATAGTGGCCCACGATGGAAAACCCGGACCAACCGGCGCCGATTTTTCGACGCCACAATTCTTTAGGTGGATTCGCTTGCCAGTCGGTAGCTAGCTCCACATTCTCGATCTCAGCCCAGTAGCCATTTCCTAAAAACCGGGGATAATCCTGTGGAGTCGTTTGCCAGTCGGCGATTGATGACCCCGCCTCGGGAAGTGTCAACTGTTCGTCAAGTTGCGCAGCCCATCGCCATCGCCAACCGACGATTCCGATGTCGCCGTTGTTGATCACTTCGACCAACGAAAAGAAACCAAGAATTACCAGCCAAGGGGTAAGCACAACGCTCCAACGCATACGTCGCGAAAGCCTGCCAGAACGAATGAGCCAAATCGACAGGCCTATCCCTATCAGGAGAGGAGTGACAACCAAGACCGTGTTCTTGGTGCCTTGTTCCGTCTCGCTAAACTGGACCAGAAGTCCCATACCTGCGAGCAGTCCAGTCCAAACAAATGGAAACCAGCTGTGTCCAGGCTCTGAGGAATCGATTGTTTGCATATCTTCAGAAGACGTCGACATATTACAATTCACAAAAGACGGATGTTCTCATTCGCAGAAATTCACCGCAGCCGCCTACGGCGAGGACTGAATAAAACCATCGTAAGACGATCAACCGTAGATGACAACCAATGCACAGCGCCATCCAGGGCCTTTGCTCGCTTGCGAGTTCCGGCTGTGACGACTAAAACCAATACTGTTTACCCTCCACTACTTTTTTGACCAAGCCACGTGGCCTATGCCCCCCGACGTCTCGTTCACACTAGCGGAAAAGCGGGCTGTTGTAACCGGTAGCTCTAGTGGCATCGGTCGAGCTATTGCAACAGAACTGGCCAGCGCAGGAGCAAGCGTCATTGTCCACGGTTTTCATCACTTTGGAGCTGCAAAGCTTTTGGCAACCACTCTCCAGTGCCAAGAAATTCATGCGATCGAATCAGATCTTTCCTTGCCCAAGGCTCGTACGGAATTCGTCAACCGCTGTTGGCAGCATGGGCCCATAGATATTTGGGTCAATAATGCAGGTTCCGACGTTCTCACAGGCCAGCCTGCAGATTGGTCGTTTGATGAAAAGCTGGAGCGACTTTGGGAAGTCGATGTGTTGGGCACTTTGCAATTATCGCGAGATGTCGGGGCCCGTATGAAACAACGTGGCAGCGGGGCAATAATAAATATGGGCTGGGATCAAGCCGAGGTCGGCATGGCAGGCGAGAGTGGCGAGATGTTTGCAACCACCAAAGGTGCAATCATGGCCTTCACTCGAAGCTTGGCCAAATCGCTAGCACCCCAGGTAAGAGTCAACTGCCTTGCTTCAGGGTGGATTCAAACGCAGTGGGGCACCGATGCGTCCGAGTATTGGCAGCAACGCGCCACAAGCGAATCTCTTCTCCAGCGCTGGGGGACGCCAGAAGACGTTGCTCGCACGGCCAGATTCCTCGCTTCCGACGAAGCTTCTTTCATCACGGGCCAAATCTTTTCCGTCAATGGTGGCCGAAATTAGATGGAACGTGAGCACGTACATTTTGTGACAGGTCGACTGGCGCACCACGCTCTCGAAAGCGTGGTGCCACCGCTTGCTGAGAAAATTGGTTTTTGCTATTCCATCGAGGTCCTGCCAATTACTGTCGCGGCGTTGATGAGTCCCGATTGGATCGCGAAGCACATTCAAGTCCCTGACTCAACGACGCAAGTCCTCATTCCTGGATACTGCTCCGGCGATCTTGGGCCTTTGGAGTCGATGCTCCAACTTCCGGTCAAGCGTGGGCCGCGTGATATCCAACGGTTGCCGCACTTCTTTTCTCGTGATCCGCTGCCGATTGATTATGGCAGCTACGACATTGAGATTATTGCCGAAATCAACCATTGCCCCCAGTTGTCTCTGCCAGCGATACTCAGCCAAGCCGCCGCTTTCCACGCCGATGGCGCTGATTGGATTGATCTTGGCTGTGAACCGGGGGAAGCTTGGCTGAAAGTTGGCGATGCGGTTGCCGCGTTGCGCAGCGAAGGACATCGAGTCTCGATCGACAGCCTCAATCCCCAGGAAATCGAGCGCGCGGTCGGCGCTGGCGCGGAACTTGTGCTGAGCGTCAATAGTTCTAACCGAGAAGCAGCCGTTGATTGGGGCGCAGAAGTGGTCGTCGTGCCTGACGATCCCGAGACGCTAAAGAATTTGGACGAAACGATCGATTTCCTGGCGCAAAACAGCGTTCGGCTACGAATTGACCCGATACTCGAGCCACTTTCGTTCGGCTTTTCAGCAAGCTTAGGGCGTTTCCTTGAGGTTCGACAGCGATATCCCGACGCCGAGATGATGATGGGCATTGGGAATCTCACCGAGCTGACCGACGTTGATTCCGCAGGCATCAATACCTTGCTGCTCGGTTTCTGCCAAGAACTGGGCATTCGCAGTGTGCTCACGACCCAAGTCATCAACTGGGCCCGCAGCAGTGTTCGAGAATGCGACTTGGCCCGCCGCCTGATGTTTCATGCGGTCAACAATCGAGTGCTTCCCAAACATTTGGAACCTAAACTGCTCATGCTGCGCGATGAGCAAATACTAGAATCGACAGTCGAGCAGATGGAGATGCTATCCACCGAAATTCGCGATCACAACTACCGCGTCTTCACGGCTGAAGATGAAATCCATTTGGTAAGCCACGACCTGCATCTTCGCGATGCCGACCCTTTTATAATCATGGAACAATTGCGTTGTGCCGGACCCGATGGCGGCCTGCCGACGAATCTTGATGCAGGGCACGCTTTCTACATTGGCTATGAAATGTGTAAGGCGCGGACGGCCCTGACGCTAGGCAAGACGTATGTTCAGGACGAATCGCTTGACTGGGGCTTGGCAACTCGACCAGAAAAACCGCACTACCTCAAGCGAACTCGGCGGAGCGACGCGCCGTGACTCAATCGACGCCATATGATCTGCCTCTTGCCGAGCCGCTACGAGAAAAGCTCACTGCGGTCGAAGTATTCTCACGCCTAGCTCATCTTCCTCATGCGATATTTTTTGATAGTGTAACAGACGACGACAACTACGGCCGATATTCGTTTGTAGCCGTCGATCCGTTCGATTGGTTTTTTGTTCCTGCCGATGGTAGCGATGCCTTAGCTTAGCTCGAATCCTCTTGGAATCAATATCGCACTCCGACGCGCCCCGATTTGCCGCCGTTTCAAGGAGGCGCGGCGGGGCTGTTTGGCTACGAGCTGGCTAGGAGCTTAGAAAAACTGCCCGCCGCAGCGACCGACGATCTGCCGCTGCCAGCCCTTGCCATCGGCTTGTACGACGTGGTGTTTGCTTTTGATCACGCAAAAAAACAAGCTTGGATCCTCTCGCAAGGTTTTCCTGAAACCGACTCCAGCGCACGTCGAGAACGTGCCCAAGCTCGCTTAACCCAAGCACAGCAATGGCTTAGGGATACGCAAAGTCCGGCCACTTGCGGTTTAGCAGCGAAGACGCAGTCGGAACTTGCAAAACAATTTGATGTCTGCATCAACGGTTTTACCACCAACCTGTCGGCCGAGGCTTATCTCGCCATGGTCGAGCGAGCAATCCAGTACATCTATGCTGGCGACGTGTTTCAGGTAAATCTGGCACAACGACTTCTCTGTCCGGCTCGGTGCGGTTCTCTGGAACTCTATTTGCGACTTCGCAAGCAAAACCCAGCGTCCTATGCCGGTTTTCTAAACCTCGGTCCTTGGCAGATTTGCAGCACGTCGCCCGAATGTTTTTTGACACTCCGCGGCAGGGAAGTGGAGACTCGCCCGATCAAGGGAACCCGTGGCCGATCACAAAATCCTGAAGCCGATCTCTTCGTTGGGGATGAATTGCAGTTGAGCGAAAAGGATCGTGCGGAAAACGTGATGATAGTCGATCTGATGCGAAACGACCTCTCGCGGGTTTGCGAGGCAGAAAGCGTCCACGTGGCCAAACTTTGTCAGTTGGAAACCTATGCCTACGTAAAGCACTTAGTTTCGGTCGTTCGCGGCACCCTGCGAGCAGACGCCACTGCTTTTGATCTGCTGCGAGCCTGTTTTCCAGGCGGTTCGATCACTGGTGCGCCGAAAATTCGCGCTATGGAGATCATTGCCGAACTCGAGCCGACCGCCCGCGGAGCCTACTGCGGGTCGCTTGGATACCTAGGATTTGACGGACAGATGGACAGCAGTATCCTAATTAGGACGGTCACCGCCGGCGAAGGTTGGTGGCAACTCCCTGTGGGCGGCGGCATTGTCGCCCAATCCGACCCCAACGACGAATATCGAGAAACGTGGCACAAAGCGAGAGGATTACTCTCCACCCTAGCCCCCAGCCCCTAGCCCCTCATTTGCTCCTACTAATCGACAACTACGACAGCTTCGCCCACAATCTGGCCCGCTACTTCGAGCGGCTGGGCCAAACGACTGAAGTGGTGCGCAACGATGCTATCGACGTCGCTCGGGTTCGGCAACTCGCACCGCAGGCGATCGTGCTTTCGCCGGGGCCATGCACTCCTGCCGAGGCGGGTTGTTCTCTGGCAGTTGTCCGCGAGTTTTACGACAAGCTGCCCCTGTTAGGCATTTGCCTAGGACATCAAACGATCGCCGCCGCTCTAGGAGCACCGATTGTGCCTGCTCAAGAGCCGATGCATGGACGTACCTCGTTTGTCGAACATTTGAAGACCCCGTTGTTTTCGCACATCCCCTCCCCGTTTACCGCCTGTCGATATCATTCACTCGTCGTCGAGCGGAATTCGCTTGCTACCGACCTGCAGATATCAGCTACCTCAGAGGACGGTACGATTATGGCGATCGAGCATGCAGAGCATCCTGTCTTCGGCGTGCAGTTTCATCCTGAAGCGGTGCTCACCGAACACGGCTATCAACTGCTAGCCAATTTTCTCTCGCTCGCGGGCCTACCAGCCAAGCTTGGCGTTAGCAAGCTTCAGGCAGCCGAGTGTCGCACCATCAAGCGGGAGCTGCCACGTCTTCCCCAACAACCAGTTACTTTTTGATCACCTGAACCAAAATCGTAACCCGACGCGTAAGCGAGGGATGAGCCTGCTAACCGTGTCATCACTCGCTTACGCAGCGGGTTACAAGTCCTGCTGCTATCCGAATTTTTTGAATCGATAAACATTAAGAAACTCAGTAGTACCAAATTCAGCAGGAGTTGTAACTCAACTACTCCGAAGGAGTTACACACCATAGCCCAGGGTTGCAAGCGCTAGCGAGCTACCCTGGGTTCGTAGAAAAACAAAATGTTTACCCTGAAAGGGTTAACCACTC
>Ga0114931_10004188_pt1 | contig 18041 bp, 19 predicted proteins | sample 2SBtaG_FD_89579 | JGI IMG/M metagenome (GOLD analysis project Ga0114931, IMG submission 89579) | Deep subsurface microbial communities from Kolumbo volcano to uncover new lineages of life (NeLLi) - 2SBTROV14_V59a metaG | ecosystem: Environmental > Aquatic > Marine > Volcanic | place: Kolumbo...
CTCATCACCATAGCTAGTGCTTCATCCTCGCTGTTTGTTGTGAAATGGGATACACCTGATTTATGGCCATGAGTACCTGCTCCTCCTAGATCCTCAAAACTAATATCCTCACCAGTCACGGATTTAACCACACTTGGACCAGTGATGAACATGTACGATGTTTCCTTGACCATAATAATAAAATCAGTTAAGGCAGGGCTATAGACCGCTCCTCCGGCACAAGGGCCCATGATTACACTTATCTGAGGGATCACTCCAGATGCTCTGACATTCGCCCTAAAGATATCTCCGTACCCAGCTAGAGAGGACACTCCTTCCTGAATTCTTGCACCGGCTGAGTCATTTAATCCGATTAAAGGGCTACCCGTCTTCATAGCAAGATCCATTACCTTGAGGATCTTTCTGGCATGCATTTCTCCAAGTGCACCTCCAAATACTGTAAAGTCCTGAGCGAAAATACAAACATTACGACCTTCAATTGTCCCATAACCTGTTACCACTCCATCCCCTGGATATTTCTGTTTATCAAGACCGAAGCTGTCAGTTCGGTGGATGACAAATTTGTCAATTTCCTGGAAGGAGCCTGGATCAAGAAGTTTCTCGATTCGTTCCCTAGCTGTCATTTTCCCTTTTACTTTCTGACTCGCTATTCTTTTCTCGCCACCGCCTAGCTCTGCCAATCGGTTCTTCTCATCCAGAATTTTGAATCGGTCTTCCTTGTTCATTACCATCTCAATTTTCTGCGATTTGAAAAATCATTCTCTACTAACTCATTTCTTGTGATATATACATTTGAATCTCCGCTATCTCAAGACTTTGATACTCCCTGTAAAGTTGATCTTCCAAAGTCCATGTGATTGGTCTCCCCTTCTTTTTATTCTTGGTGATTAAATTCCTCTCTGACATTCTAGTGAGGTATTGTGCGAGGTTAGACTTTCCAATCATTAGATCATAGTTGTCCCTTGCGATAAATTGTGTCCAATCCTTGTGGATGTCAAGTGTACTTAGAACCATACCTTTAGAATACTGCGACACGAGGAAGAATGCGAATTTGTCTATCTTACTCCCATGTATAAAGTCCTCGACAGTCTTGATTTCAACTTCAGGTTCTCCGCTATCTCCATTGGCTGGGGTACCGGTCAGTAAGCTCAGGAGAACGTCTTTTGGGATGGCAGCTATGGCTGACTTATCAACCTCGACTACGGTTCCATCAGGCTTCGTAATTTTTAAACCTGCCATCTCTTCACCTTGTGTGTATGATGAATCACCCTCTGTTCTATATAAACTTGTATGTCACATTCTTTCAACTAAAAATTGTAGCTTAAAATACGCCAAGTTTAGTCAATCCTATGTAACCCATAACAATAGCAAGAGTTGCGAATAGACCTATCAAAAATTTCTCCGCGGTACGTTCTGAAACTTTTGATGATGTATGCGATCCTATCTGCCCACCTATCAGAACCCCTGGTATTGTAAACATGACAAGCGTCCAAGGAATAGCGTCAATTCCCGCAATCATGATATCAACCACTGCAGAAGAAAGCACGACTATGATAACCACAAAGACTGAAGTTCCTGCAGCTACCCCCATTGGGAGATTGCATCTACCCCGTAATGTAGAGACTACAGTTTCTCCAATTCCTACACTAATCATTCCTGTGGTTAGAGAACCTATACCTGCAAGTATCCCTCCCTCAGACTGGTTGCAAACAAGATACTCGTGTACAGTTCCCTCTGCATCAACTATGGATCTGAGCGTTCCTTGACTGGTATCAATCTCGGTGTTTTTGCTCATTCGATATACATATCCTGCAAGGAAAAGCATCCCAATAGCGAAGGCTGTTGTGAGAAGAGCTGCATTAATCGACCTCTTAATGATTGTTCCAACTATGACCAGAGGTAAACCAATCATCAAAAAATACTTCGCGGTTTTGAAATCGATAAGTTTTTTGCGGTAGTAACCTATGAAGCCAGAAGCAAACCCTGCGACCTCGGTGAGTAGAGCTGCACCGAAGGCATTCGCCGGATTCAAAGGTGTCACATGAACCAAGGGAAAAAGTATAATAAAAACTGGAGAGAAGAGAACTGCTCCCCCGATTCCAAAGGTCATTGCAATTGTTGCAACGATGATGGAAATAAAGAACATAAACCAGTATTCAAAGAACATAATTCTTACTTAAATTTAATCACTATAATAGTGTTGTAGGATATTTCGAAGAAAACTAGCAAATACTCTCTCTATTGTTACCCTTTGGGTGGTAACGATCGTACAAGTTTATATAATCAATTCCCTATATAGAGCTATATGGAGTCAAGATCTGTTCACCCATTTATTTCAAGTATAGTAGTCTTTTCTCTGATAGTTGAATTGCTGGGTATTATTTCAAATTCAATCAAGGCGGGTCTTTCGTCTAATGGATCAATTGAAACAATACTCGTCATTTCTATCGTTTCCCATTCGGTTCTTTTTGTGGCTTTAATCATTGTAACTAGTTTCGTATTCAAGGAAATGAAAACGGGAGACGGTATTATCACAAGAAGCTGGGTTAACTCGTACTGTTATGAATTCTTTGAAACAGCTTCAACTTGGCAAATTGCAGGACTTCTAATTGGTTCAATTATTACTGTGTTTAGTCTTAACTCAGATTTTTCTGGATTCCCAATTGGTATACTTATCGTCGGGGTGATCATAGCGATATATGAAGATAATAAAAAGGTTAAATAAGCTATACAGCATATTCTCCCTCAGCATTCGACTATTTCCTTTACTGAGCTAAAGAGACTTATTCCTGTATCTGTTGATACAAAGAGGATAAAGAGAATTCTTATGGGAATGATAATATATGAGGGTTATCCTGCCAATTATGATTCATCAAAAGGAATTGTGAGCTATGGTTCACGTGGTACTCCAAAGCAGGAGATTACCTCAAATAAAAAAAATGGCACAACACGTTCCAATTGGGAAACAATACCTGATGACACTCCAAAGCAGGTGATCACATCAACTTTAAAGGTACCTGTTAGCACTTCTCCTTCTCAAGTCAAAACGAAATCAAGCACAGATATTCCAAAGTTGGTATGTGCATATTGCGGTGAAGAAGCAGATTTTGATGACGCGAAATTTTGTGCAGGGTGTGGTGCTTCCCTTAGCCCAGCAAAGTAGGTGAGGTCTTGGGTTTCTCAGAGAAATATCCTGAGCTTATTGAGCTCTTAACATCTATCAGCCAATTCGGATTTACCAATCTACAGGCTAAGGCGTACATTAGTCTGATTAGTCTTGGTGAATCTACGGGATCTGCAATTGCAGAGGATTCTTGTATTAACAGATCTAAGGTCTATGATACACTCAAGGACTTGGAGGAGATGGGTGCAGTGAGAAGGGTTTCTCGTGATAAGAAAACTAGATATATCGGCATTCCTCCTGAACAGGTTTTCTCATCAATTATTAGGAATTTTACTTCAAGAATAAACAAGGGTACCAGTATGCTCAATGAATTGAGTGCATACATTCAAGTAATTGACGAGACTAAGGTTACCTACTCCTCAATGGAGATGAAAGAGTTAGATGTCAACGAGTACAAGTTCCTCATAGTTAGCAATCAAATGTCACTGGCAAAGTTAATTAATGCCCTCAGTCCTAAGAATCAACCAAAAAATGACATTGTGATTCTCCATTTACAGATCGAAGAAGGTCCAATCATCTTACTTTCTGATGAGAAAATGGTCATATTCCAAGTACCAATTGGGAAGATTATTGAGAACCTAATCTCTTTTGAAAGCCCAAAAATAGTTAGAATATTTGTAAATTTACTCATGTCAAGCTGGAAATTACCATCACCCAATATTTTAGAACAACTGGAGAGGAGTAGTACTCGACTCCTTTATACAGGAGTTGCAATATGGGTCGACCAACCTATGGAGAACTCCGTCCATTATGAGTACATGCGACCTGTTTTCTTTATAGTTTCCGATACTCATGTCATCTTCTTTTATGAAGGTGAAGAAGATCACAAAGTTCCTGCAATATCAATATCGAATGTAGAACTCATAGAATGGGATTCCGTGGAATGCCAACTTACATCTGCAAAATCAGGAGCGTATCTTGGGAAGTTGAGAATAAAGACAATAGGATCTGCTCTCACACTCAAGGGAATACTTGAAGTGATCTCTCCACAGATTATCTAACTTATCCTCCATGAAGAACAGGTACAATTTTAATCTCCATGTCTTCATCAATTTCTTCTTCTAAAAGACCCAATGAGGATAGCTCAAGTTGATTTGATATGTAAAGAATTCCTGGTCGTCTTTTATTACTATCAAATAGCTGATTGTAGATTTCTTGGTAGGGTGAAATAATCTCTTTAATTGCATCTATCAGGATACCTTCTACATCTGCATTTATCTTCTCTGGTTCATTTATCTCTCGTAATGATCGATGAATCTTCAACGTGAGCTTCACAGTATATAAAATGTTCTTAGCTTTATTTGAATTTACTTCAATACTGTTTCTAATGTAATTGCATGTCTGCACATTCCCATGAGACATGTTTGATTGTCACAGTCCCCGTATTTGATACTCAATTTCCTAAGATCCTCAAGGATGGGGATTAAGTCCCTTCCACTCTGAGAGAGTTTGTACCGAACCTTCTTTGGAGTCTTCTCATTATCCACTCGATCGATAACTCCCTCATCCGTCAGGTACTTCAATCGCATGGCAAGCACTTTAGTGCTGATATCTGGGATGAGATTTTTCAAATCAGTATAGTTGAGTGTCTTTCTCTCAGACTGAATTGCATTAATCAGCTCGAGTATTATCGGAATATTCCACTTTTGACCAATGATGTCCATGACGAACCACATGGTACAATCTCTTTTTCTAACCATTCTAATTATAAATTACTTTTTTATCTGATGATATTAAAGATTGGTGAAATGGTATAGTTTTAAAGCTAATAATACTGACAAATGGGAAGTAATATTTCAAGGTGGATATAAATGTCCGTTTATATGCAAGTATGTGACTGTTAGAGCAATAGGTGAAAACACCCAGAATGGGACCTATCTCCTGAGAATTAAGCTAGATAAATCCCAGACAATTTCTTTTGGGAGATTTGATGGAGGGAGGAAAATTGAGGTAATTGCTGGTGAGTACTTTTACATAGGCTCAGCGCTCGCAAGAAGAGGAGCAACATCCTTGGGAAATCGTCTGCAAAGACATTGTAGGAAGACTCCTGGTAAGGAAGATCATAGAATTTTGCATGAACTTCGAAGTTATTTCGATAGTGTTGGATTAAAGTACACAAGATCTCCATCTCCTAAAAAACTATTTTGGAATATTGATCATCTCCTCGACCTTGATGATGCAGAAGTAATAGGTGTAATCTTTGCAAGAAACCCTGTTCCCCTTGAGAACAACTGGAGTAAATTCCTTGAAGAATCTGGCAGAACCTCAATATTTGCCAAAGGACTTGGAGCGAATGACTCCCGGGGTCACACCCATGTCCAAAGATTTGATGAACCTGATGAAATTTGGTGGGAGCAGTTACCTGCGCTCCTCCCAAAATAGATATTAGGGTGAGGGTGAACTGATACTTATGAGCAATAAGATCAAAGCGTCTCACATACTAGTAGACAAGCTGACAAAAGCCCAGGAGATTAGAGATGTGGTTACTCGAAAGAATTTTGCTAAATTAGCAAAAGAACATTCGACATGTCCAAGTCGGAAAAAGGGTGGGAATCTTGGAGAGTTTGGAAGGGGGCAGATGGTAAAGGAGTTTGAAAAGGTTGCATTTGATATGAAAGTTGGTGATATATCACAACCCGTGAAGACAAAATTCGGCTATCACATAATAATGAGAACAAAATGAAATGCTAGAGGTTAATGTCATAAATCTTCGATATCTTCTGAATTTCTGTAAATTAATGAGTAAGAATAACTAGGATTTTAATAGATTCCTTCGGACATGACCATGTTACATGACTGATTCGCCAGTATATGAACCCCTATTTCAGCCTCTATTCAACTTTCTACCGGATAAAATGGTCATTGGAGTTGTTGTAGCTTTTACCACATTAGTTTTAGGATCGTGGGTGATGATACAACAACTTTTCGGCCCTTGGGTAGAAAGGAAAGTTATGGCTAGAATGCAGGGAAGAAGAGGTCCTACCTATGTTGGTTGGAAAGGAATCCTCCAAATTCCCGCAGATCTCCTGAAGCTTGTCTTCAAGGAGGACATCATGCCTGCAAGAGCAGACCGATTAGGGTTCTTTGTTTCAATTGCACTAATTTCGATCACATCAATAGTTAGCTTCGCACCATTGCCTTGGGGAACCAATTTGATGGGTGCAAATTTTGGAGTAGGAATTCTCTACGTCTTTGCAGTCTTCAGCCTGTTCCCACCAGCTATGTTCATTGGAGGATGGAGTAGCAACTCAAAGTATGCTCTAATCGGAGGTTTCCGATCTGCAGGGCAACTTCTTGCTTATGAGATCCCGATGTTCCTTTCCGGAATAGCAATTATTGCGGTAAATGGAACTTTCTCCCTCAGAACTATCACGGAGAATCAGATGGTGTCTGGAGCTGGATGGAATCTCTTCTCTCATCAGCTAGGCTTTCTTGGACTAATTACAGGTTTCGTCTTTTTCATTGCTGGAGTAGCAGAATCAGAACGAATTCCATTTGATATTCCTGAGGCAGAAGCTGAACTTGTTATGGGACCAAGAACTGAGTTTTCTGGATGGAGGTATGCACTCATCATGATGGTGGAGTACATTCATCTTACTGTGAATTCTCTGCTCTTCATCTACCTCTTCTTTGGTGGGTACGATGCAATTCCATGGGTTGACTTAGCCTTTGAACATAATGTAGTAGTACAAATCATCGTACTTACCGCCAAGCTCTATCTCTTTGTCATGATTGCAGCTTGGTTGAGATCTGCCCTTCCAAGAATGAGGATCGATCAATTGCTTTCACTGGGTTGGAAGCAACTTCTACCTATAGCCTTAATCGCTTCAATTGGAACTCTCGGATTTGTAAAACCATCACTTCTCGGACTTGGTGAAATGTGGAAATGGATAGTCAGTGCAATCACCTTTGTGCTTATTTTCATCTTCATGTACCTACATTTCAGTTCCACACGGAGGAGGAATTAATTATGGTAAGTTATGGAATTTTACTGGCTGTCCTTGGAATCTTATTGGTATTCCCCCAAATTATGCGTCTATTCGATAATACCCTAATTCACATAGTATTATACTTCGTATTTTCTGGAATACTTGTATATCTCATGGGTACTGATGCGACAATTCTCGCTCCTCTGATGTTAATTACAACGTACTTTGCAGTAATGGCAGTCATTGAAACCAGAGTCATGAGAGCAGCAATATTCCTACTCTTAGCAATGGTAACACTGGGTTTCTCATACATCTTCCTGAATTCAGAAATATTAACTGCTCTGCATATCAGTGTCTACGGTGGTGGAATAGCTATCCTTGTACTCTTTGCAGCAGTACTGATTGAGGAAAACTCTTCGATTGTTGACGAGCGTACCCAGATAAATGGATACATTATCACTTTTGCACTTGCAATGATAATGATCTCCCTCGTTTTCAGAGGAATCCCAAAGTCAAATGCTACAACTTCTATTATCAATATAGATGATGGATTTACACTCATTCGTGATTATTCATACTTCCTCTGGACAACATATACTCATGTCATTCCTTTCCTCGCCTTGTTAATCCTTGGAGCTTTAATCGGTGCTGTTAGACTTGCGTTGACTGACAAGGAAGTAATCCATGAAGAAAAGGAGGTAGCAATATGATTGACATAATTTGGTTTATACTTTTCTCCACAGCCCTCTTCGTCACGGGACTGCTCGGAGTAATTACTCAGACGAATGGTATCAGGATACTCATATCTGTTGAGTTTATGCTCAATGCAGCAAATATCAACTTCATCGCCTTTAACTCTTATCTAGGACTGGTGGATTTCAGTGGATGGTCTATGGCATTATTTGTCATTGCTATTGCTGCTGCTGAGGCTGCAATTGGTCTCGCAATATTCATATCAGTTTACAGATCTTTCGGTGATATTACCCTAGGGAGCATCTTCTCCCTCGGTGAAGCAACGGAGGTAGAATGAGATGGCAGGAGAAACTACAATCATTCAAGGTGGGACATTTATCAATTTAGCATTGATAATCATGCTAACTCCAATCTTCTCATCATTTATTTTGATGTTCATTAGGTACCTCGAGATTAAGAAAAATAAAGAAATTCATGGTGTACCAGTATACTCTGCATTACTTGGTATCGGTTCACTTCTGGTCTCTTTTCTTTTTAGTGTAGCTATGGCAATAATGTACTTTACTGGTGAGTATGGTAGTGATTCAGAGCATCTGACCACCATTGTGGCTGATGCTGATATGATTGTCGGTACCAATTTCAAATTTGGATTGATGATTGATCCCCTCAGTGTGCTGATGACACTCCTTCTTGGAGTCATTGCATTTCTGATCCACCTTTACGCATACGAGTATATGGATCATGGAGAACCAGAAGTCACAAGGTTCTATGCATTTCTGAATTTCTTTACAGGATCTATGTTTGGATTTATCCTCTCTGGAAATCTCTTTATGAGTTTCATTTGGTGGGAAATGCTCGGTGTCAGCTCATATTTCTTGATTGGATACTACTGGAAAAAGGACTCAGCTAGAAGAGCTGGAACGAAAGCATTCCTCTACAACAAGGTTGGAGATGTAGCCTTTATGGTTGCAATATTTCTCATTCTTATTCTCCACGAGAATACCGAACGAACTCTTGACTACCACCTTCTCGCAGAACTCAGTATACCTGCCAAGGAACTTCTTCTGCCTGGAATACTCCTTTTTGGAGCTGCGATTGGAAAGTCATCCCAATTTCCACTCTTTGGGTGGCTACCAGAGGCAATGGAGGGACCAACTCCTGTATCTGCACTTCTCCACTCTTCAACAATGGTCAAGGCAGGTCTTTACTTGATGATCAGAAATTTTGCAGTTCTCTATGATATCCATAATTTCCATGCTACTCTTCCTGTAGTTGATCCAATGGCAGCTGCAACATTTGTCCTCTTCATAGGAACTGTGACAGCATTCATGGGTGCATCTATGGCTACAGTCTCAACTGATTTCAAGAGGATTCTTGCATTCTCTACAATTTCTCAGCTCGGATATATTGCAATGGCAATTGGTGCAGGAGGAAAAACTGCTGCATTCTATCATCTTATCTCCCATGCAACTTTCAAGTCACTCCTGTTCCTCTGTGCAGGTTCAGTTATTCACGGATCTGGATTGACTGATATCAGAACCATGGGAGGTCTCTATAGAAAGATGAAGTACACAATGGCTGCAACCTTCTTCGGATTATTTGGATTATCCGGCTTTCCATTTATCTCTTCTGGATTCTTCTCCAAAGATGCAGTTCTGCTTGCTGTTGAGAAATCATCAGTACCTTATGCTGAAGTGTACTACATTGTTGGAGTGTTTACCGCGTTCCTCACTGCCTTCTACTCTACCCGACTCTTCATAGAAGTATTCTTTGGTAAGACAAAGGATGGAATGGACAAAAAGTTTGATACCAAGAATTCCAACCCACATGAGAGCGGTAAGTACATTCTTACAGCGCTAATATCATTATCTGTGCTGGTAATTCTTGAATCACTTATGTGGGCTATTAGTACCTACGGAGGTATTACCTTCTTACTTACTGAAGAGTGGTTAGCAGAAATGCTAGGTGTACACGGTCATGCATTTGAATGGAGTGGTGCATTTACTTCATTTGGTGTAGTGACACTAGGTTATTTACTTGGTCTATACCTGTATCAATGGAATCCCTCAGCAAGAGATCTGCTTAAAAAGCCATTGGGTTGGATGGGAACCATCGCCGAGAACAGATTTGGTATTGACATACTCATTAATTGGATTTCAATGGGAATTGTTGTCAAATATATTTCCCCAGCATTTGCTGCAGTTGATGAGAAGGTCATTGACGAGTACTTAATCAATACTGTGATTAGTCAACAAATTGGACTTGGTAGTGCAGAGCTTGCAGATACTATTGATCAAGATTATATTGATGGAGCTGTCAATGCAACTTGGAGAAGTACACGATACATTGGAAGAGTCTTCAGAAAACTCCAAACTGGACTTACCGGAAATTACGCTCAATACATGGCTGTTGGTTTAGTCCTGCTTCTTGCACTTGTTACTGTCCTAAATGAATTTGGTCTTGCAAATCTTTACTAATCTATTGGAATTCAATAATGCAGAAATTTTTACACTTTTACATTCTGATATTGTTAATTATTGATTATAAATTGAGCATAATTTCATGATCTGTAAGAGAAGGGTTTGTTGAAATACATTTTGGGACATTCTAAACAGAATTGTGTAAATGCATAATTTCTCAGTCTATCTTTCACCTCAAAGAGATTCAAGTCCTAACAATTAAATTATGAAGCAATGACCATGATGTGAGAAAAGCAGTATGTATTCAGCTGAAATAACTCTCTTACAAACAATCCTCTATCTTCCATTAGTTGTGTCGATTTTGATATTTCTTTTTGGAAAAATGTTCTCAGGAAAAACAAAGTGGGTTGCTACCTTTGTTGTAGTCATTGAACTTGTCCTCACTCTTTATCTATGGATTATTCAGTTCCTTGATGGAAATGGACAAATGATGACAAATGACCCTATCACATGGTTCTCCGTCCAAGGAAAATTCTTGGTAACCTATCAGGTTGGAGTGGATGGTCTTTCTATGCCATTACTCGTATTATCCATGATTGTTTTCCTAGCCTCAGTCCTTTCTAGTTTTTATATTAAAGATCGAGAGGAGCTCTATTATGGTCTCTTCCTGATGCTTGTGACAGGAGTCGTTGGAACCTTTGTGACACTTGATCTCTTTGTGTTCTACATTTTCTGGGAGGTCACCCTCGTACCAATGTTCTTTATCATTGCAATTTGGGGCGGTCCCAATAAGTAATACGCATCATTCAAGTTCTTCATCTACACCCATCTTGCATCACTTGTAATGCTTATTGGGATATTCTACATGTACATCAACGGTGATGGATCATTTAACATGATCACACTTCGTGACTATTTTGCTACATCGGGAATCTCAAATGGATTGATTATGATGATCTTCTTCTTGGTGTTTATCGGGTTTGTGACAAAATTCCCTCAGGTACCTGTGCACACATGGCTACCTGATGCTCACGTTCAGGCACCTTCACCTGGATCTGCTATCCTTGCTGGATTGCTTCTGAAAATGGGTGGATATGGGCTGATGAGAGTTGGCTTCTGGATATTCATGAAGACAAATTTCTTCACCTCTGATGAAGGTAAGATTGTCAGAGTGACACTCCTTGTAATTGCAGTTATCTCGATGTTCTATCCTGCTCTTATCGCATTGAAACAACAAGATCTTAAGAGAATGATTGCTTACTCATCCATTTCTCACATGGGTGTTGTCCTCATCGGTCTTGCAGCATACAATGAGACTGGATTTATTGCAGCTATCTTTATGATGGTTGCACACGGTGTTATCTCACCTGCACTCTTCCTTCTTGCTGGAATTATCGAGCACAATACTAAAAATCATACTCGTATAATTGATAAGATCGGAGGTCTTGCCGAGAAAATGCCATTCGCAGGTGCTCTCTTCGTCTTCATGGGATTTGCCTCTGCTGGATTACCTCTTCTAGCTGGTTTTGTTGCAGAATTCCTAGCATTCTCATCAATATTTGCATCAGACCTATTTCCTGCATATCAGGGACTCATCTATGTCGGAGTACTTAGCATTATCATAACAGCTTCATACTACCTTTGGGCCATGATGAGAGTTGTCTTTGGAAAGTCTGGAGAAGAACTTGAAAATGCAGAACCTGCCAAGTGGTGGGAGATTGTACCAATCTATATTCTGGCATTCTTCACTCTTCTCTTCGGAGTTGTTCCTGGTCTCATCCAGAAAGTTATGGATAGCTGGGCAAGGGCGATATTTTAGGGGATGAATTGATGACATTTGAGAATACATTATCTGCATTCCTCCCTGTTTACATTCTTGTTGGAGGTATTATTCTGCTTTTATTGAGTGATATCTTTGTCAAGAGGAGGGGAGTTTCCTTTGGTCTTACTGTTGTCACTCTTTTCAGTTCGATCCTTGGAGTTTATGCATATGATGGAGTATTACCTGGAGATAGCAATTTCCTCTTTGGAGTGTTCTACAGGAATTTCGCTACACTTATGCTCATTGGAAGCATATTCGTTGCGTTCCTCATCTACTACGAATTCGCTGATGACTGGATATCTTGGGATCTTGGTGTGGTATACACCCTTATGCTCCTATCGAATGCAGGTGGTCTCCTTGTGGCATCTGCCCAAAACCTCATCCCCCTGTACATTGGCTTCGAACTCATGGCAATCCCCAATTACGGAATGGTTGCTTATAAGAGCAAAGAGAGAGGTGCCTCCGAAGCAGCAATGAAGATTTTCCTTCTTGGTGCTCTTGCAACTTCCCTCACCCTCTTTGGAATTTCTCTCCTTTATGGAGTGACTGGTTCCCTTGCCTTTGACACTGTAATCGCATCAATAATTAGTGATACAAGCGCACTCAAGCTTCTCGCTTCTGTTCTGCTGATATCTGGAGTATCCTTCAAACTGGGTCTTATCCCCTTCCACTGGTGGATTTCAGATGTGTATTCTGGTGCGCCGATTAGTATAGTCTCTTTCATGGCAGCATCAACAAAGGTCATAGGTTTTGCATTTGCCTTCCAACTCTTCCTAAATGCAGTACCTTCTTGGAGCGACTCTTGGGTCGTAGGGTTTGGATTCCTTGCAGGAATAACAATGATCATAGGAAACGCATTGGGAAGTATCCAGAAACGTGTGATGAGAATAATGGCTTACTCATCTATCGCTCAAGCAGGTTCATAGCGATGACATTCATTAACTATGCACAGGTATCAGATGCTGGTCTTAAGAAAGGTGCACTTGCAGCTGGATACATACAACTCATAGCGGTTGTTCTTCTCAAGATTAGTGCTCTAGCAGTAGTTCTGATGGTTGTCAAGTCATTTGGAAATGACAACCTTAGCAATTTCAAGGGTCTCTTCAAGAAGAATGTAGTGGTTGCATCTGCATTCACATTTGCACTTCTTGGACTCATGGGAATTCCATTCATTGGAGGTGCAGGTTTCCTTGGAAAGGCATTGATTATCACTGCTGCAATAGAGGCTGGTACAACAATGTCAGTCACTCTTGCATTTCTGCTAATTGTCGGCTCTGCCATTTCAATCTACTACTACGGGATCCTCATCTACAATATGTATAAAGAGCCTGAAGATGAGAAACCATTAATGCCAAGCTCTATTATGATTTTTGTCCTCGTCCTACTGGTCGTGAGCAATATTGCGCTAATGCTTCTTGGTGAAATCATCCCATTCTCCAAGCTCTTCTAGTTTCCCGTCAATTTCTGTAGTAAATAACCTGATATTTATTAACGAAATACACAACTTCATATTAGATCAATGATCGATTCAGATAAGGCTGAAAAATTGAAAGAAAACACTGTAGATCTCTTTGAACATGATCGACAACTAATTGTTAAAGCAATTAATGACGATCTGAAGGGACAGTATGGCGACTCTTTTGTTTTCAAAATGATAGCTCCCTACTTTGGTAGACAGGGTAAGAAGCTCAGACCCCTCCTCTCGGTATATGTGTACCGACTTATTGCAGGTGATGATGCACCTTTGAAGAAGATTCATCCAATACTTTCAGCTATTGAAATCGCACATAATGCTAGTTTGATTGTCGATGATGTCTTTGATAAAGATGAACTCCGAAGAGGTGATCTCTCATTTTTTGTGAAATATGGAACCTTTGCAGCCCTCTCTATTGCTTACAATTTGTCAGCGTTTGTTTTTGATCTCGCGACTAGAACCGATCATGCAGAGGTGGTTCGAACTGTAGGAGGTGCTGCATCAGACCTTTCTTATGCACTTTACCTCTCAAAAGATCTGAAATCTTCATCAATTGTGACAGAAGAGTACTTCATGGATGTCCTGCGCAAAAAGACAAGTTCCCTCTTTAGATCTGCTGCAAAAGCAGCAGCTCTACTGGCAACAGACAATCGTAGCACTATCCAGGAGATGGAAGAATTTGGTGACAATTTTGGTACTGCATACCAACTTAGAGATGACGTACTTGCCATTCAAGGAACATTTGATGATTTGGGTAAAGAACCAGACAGTGATATCGTCAATCGTTTCCAATCTCTTATAACGATAGAGGCGTTCAAAAACGCTAGTAAGGAAGATCTTCGGGTTCTCACTGAATTCTACCTGCAGGACATGGATTATGATCCAGAAGTTATCCGTCAGATTCTTATCAGAAGTGGTGGTACTCAAGCGGCGATGGAACGGTGTCTTGACTACAGACAGATGTGCCTGAATACACTAGAAAAATTCCCGGTCTCTGTCACAAGGGATAAACTTACTGAATTGCTCATGAAAATCAACTTTGACCGTATTCAGAAGTATGACGATTGAATCACATCTTTAAGCAATTCCTTTTATGACTATAAAATACAGGTAGTTGGAGATTACATCATGACACGAAAAATCAGATTAGCAATAGCTGGTCTCGGTAATTGTGCATCTGCAGTAGTTCAGGGAATCCACTATTACAAAGATGCATCTGATACCGATACAGTTCCTGGTCTCATGCATGTCCGCTTTGGACCATATCATGTATCAGATATTGAGATCGTCGCAGTCTTCGAGGTCAATTCCTTGAAAATCGGAAAAGATGTTTCTGAGACTATTAAAATGGCTCCAAATTGTGTTCAAACTTTTGCTGATGTTCCTGAAATGGGAGTTATTGTACAACCTGGACCAATTGGAGATGGTGTTGCAAGTCACATGAGAGAATCATTCTTCTGCTATGATGAGAATGAGATGAAACCAGTTAATGTCGCTAACGTTCTAAAGGATGTCAAAGCAGATATTTTAGTTAATTTCCTTCCAGTAGGATCCGAGGATGCAACAAAGGTCTATGCACAAGCTGCACTTGATGCAGGTGTTGCTTTCGCCAATGGAATTCCTTCATTCATTGTCTCAGATAAGGAGTGGGCAGAGAAATTCACAAAGGCAGGTATCCCATGTGCAGGAGATGACATTAAATCCCAGTTAGGAGCAACAATCCTCCATAGAGTTCTAATGCAGTTGATGAAGGACAGAGGCATATCAGTCGATCAAACTTTTCAGCTCAATATTGGTGGAAACACAGATTTCGAAAATATGAAAAGAGAGGAGAGGCTCACAACCAAGAGGATATCAAAAACAGAAGCTGTGACATCAGTATTAGACTATGAAATTCCAGTACGTATCGGACCATCTGATTATGTACCATTCTTGAAAGACGAGAAGGTCTGCTACATCAATGCAGAAGGAAGGAATTTTGGGGATCAGCCAATTCACGTTGATCTAAAACTCTCCGTCCAAGATTCACCAAATAGTGCTGGTGTCATGATCGATGTAATCAGAGCACTAGCTATTGCACAGGATAGGGGAATTGCAGGACCTCTCATTACTATGAGTTCATATGCATTCAAACATCCTCCTGAGCAAGTACCTGATTTTGCTGCTCGTGAGAACATTGAGAAATATATTCGAGGTGAATTAGAGAGATGAGTTCCAATTCTAATGCTATCAAAGTAGCCGTTGCGGGAATCGGAAATATGATTTCTGGATTGGTACAGGGAATACACTACTACCAAGATAAACCAAATGATAAGACAATACTCCATCCTAAAGTCGGTGGTTTTCAGATTAACGATATCGAGATCGTTGCTGCATTTGATGTCAGTGAAGAGAAGGTCGGAAAGGATCTCTGTGAGGCAATATACGAGCATCCCAATAAAGTTCCAAGCTCAATAAAAGTTCCTTTATCAGGTGTTATGGTCAATAAAGTTCCTGCATTTGATGGAATAGCAGAATCTGCTACTGGTGTTGTGAAGGAATCCAAGGTAAAAGATTGTGATGTTGTATCTGTTTTGAATGCTTGTGATACTGATGTTCTTGTCATTGCAGTTCCTTCTGGGGTAGTTGAAGCTGCTGAATACTTCGCAAATGCAGCACTAGAAGCGAATGTCGCACTTATCAATGCTTCACCTGCACCTATCGCAAGGAACTCTTCATGGGCAAGGAAATTCAGGGAAGCTAGACTCCCCCTTCTTGGAGATGACCTACAGTCCCAAGCCGGTGGAACAATCTTCCACAAGGGACTCATAAACCTCCTTTTTGAGATTGGAGTGAGAGTGCTTGATACCTACCAACTTGATGTTAGCGGTGGTCTTGAAGGTCTAACTACCCTCGATTATGAAAGAAGGCAGTTCAAAAGAAAAGTCAAGGAGGAATCAATCTCCCGATCAACTGATGAACTTTTCAATATAGCTTCCGGAACCACTGATTACCTTGATTTTCTTGGATCTACTCGTATTGGAAATTACTGGGTGAAAGGTGAGGGTTTCCTCGGACAGCCTATCACTTTGGATATCAGGATGAATTCACTTGATAGCTCTAATGGTGCAGCTACTCTTGTCGATGCCATACGATGCGCAAAAATTGCCCTGAATAGGGTAATAGGTGGTCCAGTTGCTTCAGTCTCACCATATCTGTTCAAAGCCCCACCTATATACATGGAACACACTGAAGGTATACAAGCTTTTAATGATTTTGCATCTGGTAAGAGAAGAGATTAGTTATTCCCCAAATATCAGTTTTTTATTTCACCTATTAAAGTAGTGGAAACTCCTTATCTCTGCATAACCAGAACTGTCTTACCTCTCTACCAATTTGAGATCATCAAATAGTGTGAATATCCCATCTGAAGTCTTCAGGCAGATAAATCACAGATCTTCGAGAATGACAATTAATTCATCACCATCTTGAAGTCCCCACAACTTTCTGAAACAAATTGATGAGACAATCTCAATTGTCTCGCTTGAATGACTTGTAAGAAGAGGACGAACTATGACAGAATGTTTCTCTCTGTTTTTGTATCTAAGTCTAATAGAGACTGTAGCAATAGCTCCGACCTCTTTACCCTCATGCAAAAGGTTATCGTATGTATGTGCCATCTCAAACTTCTTGTCAATTTTTCGTGCATCCTCTGGTGAGATGATAAGATTCAGTGTACCACAATAGGCCTCTGCACCAAGTTCCTTAAGAAATATTCCCTTATAAACCGGAAGTGCAAGAAATTTTGCTCCTCTGTTCAATCCAGAAGTCAAGTAACCACTGATTTTCTGCATCAACTCCCAATTCCTTACCTAGTTTATAGACATAGAGATGAATTCAAGAGATGTTACTTGGGTTTTTGCAGTCTGTTTGAGAGGAAACATTGGTTTCGGTTATCAATTTTTTTGCATGCAATAGATCTGACTGTGTCCTCTCTAGCAGTACTCTCGCTACATCTACCTTATTCCTTAAAGACCCTGTGACAGCTTTAGGAAATTCAAGTCCTGCGATATGTGTGTACAGGGTGTCCATTACTTCTAATTTCTTTTCAGCTTCTTCAATCTCACCTTCAAGCAATTTCCCTAACACGAATCTTCTCAATTCTCCGATCACATCCCCAAGTGAAACTACCCAGATCCAAGAAGGTGCTTTCAACACACCTGCAAGAGGAATAGTTCCATCCTGTAATATACCGTGAAGGATCCTGAACTCACAGTATTCCTCAACTCCTGAGACAAGGGGAGACCATCCAGTCAGGGCTTCCAGATCTTGCATTTCCCCTGCAATCTCATTCATTAGCTCATCAGCTACTTTCAGGAGCTCTGTGGGTATTTTCCCTCTAACGAGGAGGGCTATACCCTTTCCACTCATACGATTAAGTTTCCGATTCAATCTCAGAACCGCCTCTCTCTTCTCATCAAGAGCATCAATATCCTCGATTACAGTCTCCAGATAATGATTCAGGTGTTCTATCTCTTCA
>Ga0114931_10004189_pt1 | contig 18037 bp, 18 predicted proteins | sample 2SBtaG_FD_89579 | JGI IMG/M metagenome (GOLD analysis project Ga0114931, IMG submission 89579) | Deep subsurface microbial communities from Kolumbo volcano to uncover new lineages of life (NeLLi) - 2SBTROV14_V59a metaG | ecosystem: Environmental > Aquatic > Marine > Volcanic | place: Kolumbo...
CCTGCGCAACGTGGCGGCCGACACCGAGATGCGTGACTCGATCAGCAAGGCGACCAGCGGCTCCGACGATGAAAACAAAGAGTAAACCCGCAGCGCTGGATGCGCTGCTGGCTCAACCACGGACATTCGTAGCGCGGATGATTCTCGCGGACCTGATCGCAAGACGCGGCGAAGGTCCGCTCGAACGCCGGCGGCTCATCTACCGGCGGCGAAAGCGTTAGGCGCCGATGGAGGAGTTTCTCAAGAAACATCTGGGTGCAATCGCGGTCCTGATTTACATCCTCTATCCCCTGCTCAAGCGATGGCTGGACCGCCAAAAGAAGAAACGGGAGCAGGCCGGCACTGCACCGACGGCGACCGCTGGGACGCCGGCGTCGAAGCAGCCACGACCCTCCCCATCCGCTTCCCGTCCCGCGCGCGCGCCACGGCCGAAGCCTACGGTTCAGCCTGCGGTCACAAGACAGCCAGCCGCGCCGGACTTCCTGGGCGCGGCACGGACGCAGGTCGACCGACTGAAGCAAGAGGCAGTACGCTTGCTCACGCGTGCGCAAGGCGATCCACGACTACGGCGCCTGGTGCCCGCATTGCGCGAGGATTTGCTCGGCCGCCTCGAGCTGGTCGATCACTCACTGCAGAGCAGCCCCACACTATCGACGATCGTTCAAGACAGCAGCCTGCTTCACGACCTGAATGCGCTGCTCCGATACCTGAAGACAATGGCGCAGCAACGCACGCACGGCAGCTCGTCGTTTCTCGGGGATGCGGACGCAATGGCAGACGCCTGCTATGCGCCGCTCCTCGATTTCTCACGCACACGACGGCTCGACCTAAAAACCAGCCAGCCCGTCGCAGTGACCGGCGACTGGGACCTCGGCATCGTGCCGCGCTTCGCATCGACACGCGTGGCCCCGCTTCGCTTGCCCCTGGGGTTCGAGCGTAGCCTCTGGCGTTGGCCAGCCATCGCGCACGAGGTCGGCCACGACTTCTACTACAGCCTCGAGGGCCTCGATCGGACGTTACATGCGCGACTCGGCCTCCCCCACGAAGTCGAGTTGCCAGTGTCCGCGGAGGAGCTCGACGGTGCTTGGCTCCGGAAGCTTTTTGGACCCTGGCTCTCTGAAGTCTTTGCGGACGTGGTGGGCACCCTCACCTTGGGGCCCGCGTACGTGGAAACGATGCGCCGCGCATTCCGAAACCCGAGCTCTCCGCAGCGAACAGCAGCCATCTCGCAAGATCAGGCGCGGATCGACGAACACCCTCCGCCCCGGCTCCGGCTCTACATGGCGACCCGTGTTCTGCACTACCTGGGCCGGCACGAGGAGGCGGACGCGCTCTGGGAGCAATGGGAAGCCGAGCACGCTGACGTGGGCCTCTATTACTTGCCGCTCGGCGGAAGATGGGTCGGTCTCTCGGACGAAGCGCTCCATTCGGTCGCAGACTCGATGATCGACGTGCTCGTCCAGCGGCCCTGGCCGGAGCTCGCAGGTTTCCCCCTCCTCCAGGTCCCGGGCCTCGCCTATCTGCATGCCGAGCACGCCGAAGTCGAACGGCTCAGCAGGCAGCTTGCACGCGGCGAAACGGTGGACGCTGATGTTCGGTGGATCATGGCCGCAGCGGTTCTCGCCGCGATGGCGCAACCGGCCTTGCACGATCAGATTCTAGGTGCGGCACGGCGTTCGATCGTCGGAGCCGGCGAACAAAAGGAAAAGCCGGCAGCCGACGAGACACGCCGCCAGCCCGCGGACACGATCGCAAAAGCCCTACTCGCGTCACTGAGAGAGCCGGCCTCCATCGACGAAGCCATCCTCGTCGGCGCAGCCCTAACCCCTTACAAACGCCCCACCTGGCACTGACGCTGCCACTGGCACCGCCCCCGCCCCCGTTGTACGCTCGCGCCGCTCATGACCGACCCGCTGGACGTGTGTTTCTCCCAAGCGAAGATCAACCGCCTCACCCTACGCAACCGCCTCATCAAAGCCGCGACCTTTGAGGGAAAGTCGCCCGGGGGAATCCCAAGCGAAGCGCTCATTCGGTTTCACGAGCGCATCGGCCGGGGCGGCATCGGCATGACCACCATCGCGTATTGCGCGGCGGAATCCGACGGGCGCATCCACGAAAACATGATGTACATGCACGAAGGGATTCGGCCCGAGCTCCAACGGTTGATCCATGCCGTGCAGGCTACGGGCGCAAAAGTCTCCGGGCAGCTCGGCCATTGCGGGGCTTTCACCAAGAACCTCGAATTTAGCGGCAAACATCCGCTCGGCCCGTCGAAAGGGAGAAACGCCCTGGGGCTTACGTACGGCCTCTCGCGAATCGCGGAAATGACCAAGCCCCAGATTCGCGAGCGCGTCCAAGTAATCGGTCGCGCGGCGGCGTTCATGAAGTCCGTTGGCTTCGATGCGATCGAAATCCACTTTGGTCACGGGTACGGCATCAGTCAATTCATCAGCCCAAAAACCAACAGGCGCAAAGACGAATACGGCGGGCGCCTGGAAAATCGGATGCGGTTCGCTCTGGAAGTCCTGGCCGACGTCCGCAATAACGTGGGCGATGACTATCCACTACTCGGCAAAATTAGCATGACCGATGGCGTGCCCGGGGGAGTCAGCTACGACGACTCGGTGCAGATTGCGGCCATGCTCGAAGCCGTCGGCATCGACGTGATCATATGCAGCGGCGGAACGAGCAGCATGAATCCGATGCTTTTATTCCGGGGAGACAGCATGGTTCCCGGCCTCATCAAGCACGAGAAGAGCCGCCTGATGAAGATTGGAATCCGTCTCGCCGCGCCCCTCATGTTCAAGAGCTACCCGTATGAAGAGATGTATTTCCTCGAGCATGCGCAGCGGATCCGCGACCGCGTGCAATGCGGCGTTTGTTACATCGGCGGCGTTTGCACGAACGACAGCGTTCGCACGGTCATGAAAGCCGGCTTTGATTTCATTCAACTCGGGCGCGCGTTGATATTCGATCCGGATTTCCCGACCCATGCGCGAGCGCGCGCTGACTACGAGAACGGCTGCAACCATTGCAACCAATGTGCAACCCTGATAGAAGCGCCGGGCGGCATCTACTGCGTGGAGCGACCTGCCAACTTCGCCTAGGATGGGACCCATGTCTGGCTTGAATGTGACGATCGACAAAGACGTCGCCTGCTAGGATACGCACCGTTCATGCACGACTCGCTGCACAATCTCATCACGATGCGATACACGATTCGGGGAATCGAGCTCGACGCCACGGGTACGGTGTCGCCCGGTTGGTTTTCTCGCATCTTGGAACACATCCGATGGCAGGTCTTTGCGATGGACGAGTCTGCGCTCCGCGATCGCATGGAAGGTGGTGTGGCCCGCGCCGGGACCTTCGAGTACGGCGAACCCGTCACCTACCGGGACGAGCTCGAAATCGCGAGCTGGGTCGCCCGAGTCGGCCGCACCAGCTTCGACTTCGGCCATCTGGTCCGCCGCCTAGGAGATGGTGCCACCGTCGCGCGAGCTCGGATGACCGTGGTCAACCTGGGCCCACAAGGGCCGGCCCCCCTCGAGCCGACCATGGCGGCCTTCGTGCTCGACGAGCCCGCGCCCGCAAGACGGCCCTGGCCCGAGGGCGAGCGTGCGCCTTCGTGGAAGCGGCAGTGGATCGTCCGCCCCAGCGACCAGGATAGCTTTGGTCACGTGAATCAGGCCCGCTACGTCGACTACATCGACGACACTCGATGGTTTGCAGCCCAGGCGGGAGAGCCGGCCGGAGTCAAAGGCCGGCTGGCGGGCCTATCCGTGGAGTATCTGCGCGAAACGCATGCGGGGGAGTGCGTCCAGATGGAGACCTGGGTCACCGGCGATCGCAGCCGCGCGTACGAGCTCACCCGGCAACCCCGCGGCGAAGTCCTGGCGCGCGGCCAAGTTCTTAGCGAAGACCGCTGAAGAATGTCGCATCTGCCTGCCATTGGGTCTATCCTCCGCCTCGATGTTTCCCTCGCCTGGTGGCGCGTATCCCCCGCCAGAAGAGCTCTTCGCTGGACGCTATGCAGTCGACGGCACATTGCCGTGGGGCGGACCGGTTGCGTACTATCGCGCGTCCTCTGAGGGCACCCCGCTGATCGTGTCCGTCTTGCCGATGGACCTGAGCCGCTCTACGCGTGCGGAAGCCGCCTTCGCCCGCCTAGCGCACGGCCTCGGCTCGATTCGCTCGCGGGCGGTTCCGCGAGTGCTCGACGCCGGCGTCATCAATGGGGTGCCGTACCTCGCCTTTCAAGATACCCGTGGGATGCTTCTAACGGATATCTTGCGAGATCGCCCCTTGAGCTCGCTCACCGTGCTTCGTCTCGCAACCGAAGTCCTCGATGCCCTCGAAGCGGGGCATGCGCAGGGGCTTGTCCATGGTGACTTGACCCCGCAGAACATCGTCATTACGCGCACCCGAAACGGCCGACTCGGGGCCCGGGTGATCGGCACCGGCATCGTCCCCATGATGCGGGCCCATCCAGAGGCTAGCGCCCACGCCTTGCATACCGGCTCGGGCAAGCACGCGGTCGCATACATGGCGCCAGAGCTCTTCGGAGGAGGGGCCTTCGACGCCTTCGCCGATGTGTATTCTGTCGGAGCGTTGCTGCACCACATGGTCATGGGCTCGCCGCCGGTGGGCTGGGAAACCGACGAAGGATTTGACGATGTCCCCGGCCTGCCCGATGTAATCCGACGCGCGATGGCGAGACACCCAGGAAACCGGTACCCGAACGCAACGGCGCTGCGAACCGCCCTCGAATGGATCGAAGTCGAGTCCGCCAAGCGCAATCCTCAGACTCAAGATATCGCGCCCTGGATGGAAACCTCGCACGTCGGCTCCATCCCAGTGCCGTCGCTTGCGTCGAGCCTGCCACCGGTGCAAATCCGCAGCAGTCACCCGGCCGGAAAGATCCTGAGCACCTCGGGCCCGAGGCCGATTCCCATCAAACCGATCGTGATTGAAGAGCTCGCAGCCGACAATAGGCGCCAGTGGCTGCGGATCGGCCTACTCCTCGTCCTACTGGGCACGCTCGTCTTGTCGGGGTATTGGTGGAAATCTCAAACGGGGCGGCATGAAGCGACGGTGCCTTCCGGTCTCGATCCACAGGCAGAACATGGCGAGTAATCCCCTAAGCTCGACGGCCAGCGACGAAGAACTGATGGGCGCCTACATCGACGGCGACGAGGCAGCGTTCCGCTCGCTGTTCGAGCGATACGCGCCAATCCTCCTTCGACTCACCCGGCGCCATCTTCGCGACGAAGAGCTGGCCCAGGAGATCGTGCAACAAACATTTTTCCGCCTTCACGGCGCGCGAAACGATTTTCGACGTGGCTCGAAGCTGCGTCCGTGGATCATGACCATCGCAATGAACCTCGTGCGCGAGCACTGGCGGCGAACGAAGCGACGCAAGATGACGTCTCTCGAGGTCGATACGCAGGCCGCGCCGGAGGCGGATTTCATGCCGATGGAGCTTCGCCAGCGCTCGGAGCTCCTCCATGGGGCCCTGGAAAAGCTCCCGACGAGCCAGCGCGAAGTGGTGGAGCTTCATTGGTTTCAGGAACGCCCATACGCGGAGGTGGCTCAAATTGTAGGGACTTCGGAGGGTGCTGTGCGTGTTCGCGCACATCGGGCCTACACAACTCTGAAACAATTACTGGTTTCGGAAATACGTGGTGATGAATGACTAGTGCGAGCAACAGGCCCGGTGACGGTCTCGACGAACGCCTGCGTCAGCTCGACGTGGACGAGGTCGGGGAAAACGGCGAGCTCATCGACGAGCTTTTCGCCGAAGTGAAGGCCCAGTGTGACGAGAGCGACCGAACGATCACCGGCTTTCTGAAGAGCCGGTCGACGATGGTACGACGCTTGATCGTCCTCAGCGTCTTCGCGGCGCTCGCCATCATCGGCTGGTATGAGTTCCCGGTGGTGAGCGAGCAGGCCCGCACTTTGCCGTGGGCGGCCAGCCTCGCGACCTTCGCCGTCCTGCTCTTGCTCGCGATGCTCATGGTCACGCGCCCCGTCCACTTGCCTGCCCTGCCACGCTGGCAATCGGCGTGCGTGGCTTGCATTGCCGTCGGTGCGACGATTGTGGCGGCTTTGTGGCCGCCCCCCGCTGCGATGGCCGCCACCCCTGCTCATGCCACTGGCGCCATGGCCGGCGTATGCATGGGCGTCGGAATTCTGTTGGGGATACCCGTCTATGCGCTGCTTCGTCTCGTGGACCGCGGCAACCCCCTGGGAAGCCTCATCGCGGCCGCCGCTGCCGGGCTCGCGGGAAATTTCGTGCTCAAGGCCCACTGCTCGGTTCCGGGCACCGCACATGAGCTTTTCGGGCACGCGTCCGTTGCCGTCCTGTTCGTGCTGGGTTTGGGCTTGGTCCACCACTGGATTCCGTCTAAATAGAACGAGAGCACCTTCGTCGGGCCGATCATTTCCGATGTGGAAGCCGCGCGTATCAAAGGATGGATGCAAAGCGCCGTCTCCGCCAGGGTGACGCTTTTGTTCGGAGGTGGACGCGACTAGGAACGCCACCTACGAGAGCAAAAAAGGGGTATGCTTCCGGCCCCCGAGGAGGAACTGTGAGCGAAGAGCTGCATCGCGACTTCAACGAAAAGGGCATCAAGAAGGTCAAGGTCGGAGGCTTCGACGTCGACGGCGTGCTGCGGGGCAAGTACATCAGCCTCGAGAAATTCTGGTCCGCCGTGGAAAAGGGCTTTGGCTTCTGCGACGTCATCTTCGGATGGGACATCTCCGACCAGCTCTACGACAACGCAAAGGTGACCGGCTGGGATACGGGCTACCCGGATGCCTTGGCCCGCATTGATCCGTCCACGTTTCGCGTGCTGCCCGATGCCCCAGACACCGCCAATTTTCTCGTGGACTTCTACACGCAAGACGGTGAGCCACATCCTGCATGCCCCCGTAATCTTCTCAAGAAGGTGATCCAGCGAGCGACGGACGCTGGCTTCACCGCCAAGTTTTCTGCCGAGTTCGAGTTCTGGGTGTTCCAAGAGACTTCACAGTCGCTCCACGAGAAGGATTTCCGCGGTCTCGATCCGTTGAGCCCGGGTATGTTTGGATACTCATGGCTGCGCGAAGGCCAGCACCAGGTGTTGGTCGACGACATCTTGGACACCTGCGCCGGCTACGAAATCGATGTCGAAGGGCTCCACACGGAAACGGGCCCGGGCGTATGGGAAGCTGCGCTGCGCTATGATGACGTCCTGGCCGCCGCAGACAAGGCTGCCCTCTTCAAGACCACGCTCAAGCAAATCTGCGCCCGCCACGACCTGACAGTGACATTCATGGCAAAATGGAACGCCAACTTGCCCGGGTCGAGCGGCCACCTTCATCAAAGTCTTTGGGACGCAGGCGGCCAGATCAACCTCTTTGCTGCGGCAGGAAGCGGCAGCCTGAGCGAAATCGGCCTTCATTATTTGGGGGGCCTGGTGACGCTGGCTCCGGAGCTCACCGCCTTCTACTCGCCCTTCGTCAACAGTTACAAACGCTACGTCCCCGGCGTTTGGGCGCCGTTGAATTCATCTTGGGGGATCGAGAACCGGACATGCGGGTCGCGGGTGATTCTCGGTACAAGCGATCACGCCACCCGCATCGAGTTTCGACAAACCGCCGCCGACATCAACCCTTACGTTGCGATGGCAGCCTGCCTCGGCTCAGGCCTGCATGGGGTTGCCGAAAGGATCGAGCCGCCTACGATGATCTCTGGTGACGCGACGAACGAGAGCGAGCCGGCGCTTGCCCTGCCCCTTACGCTCGAAACGGCGGTGGACCGCCTTCGGGACAGCAAGGCCGCAAGAACGGTGCTCGGAGACGCCTTCGTCGATCACTTCACCCGCACTCGAGATTGGGAGTGCCGCGAATATCGCAAGGCTGTGAGCGACTGGGAGCTGCGCCGGTACTTCGAGGCGGTATGAAGGGTTCACGATGCTAAAGCGCTTTTTGTCAGAACGCCCTCTTCGCCTGCCGCACATCAAACCCTACGTGCCCCGGCCGAGCGATCCGGCGATCTTCTGGTTCAACAGCGAGCGTGATGACATCGTCGCGAGCGTCGTGAATCGGATCTGCGATGCACACGAATCCGACCGTGCGCAGCTCGAAATAGCACTCAACGACGCCGCGTTCCATGAAATCCGGCGGCTCGAAAAACAGCGTGATGAAGAGGCGCGCGACCGGCTCGGTTACTGGCGGTCGATGATCCGCCGCATCGGCAGGATGGATGACACCGAGCAGCGGCGCGTGCTGCACACCATCGTTACGCAGATGACTCGCGACGTCGCCGGCAATTTCGATCCGCGGGTCTACCGATTCGCGCGCCGTGCGATACCCCGATTGGTCGGCGGCGTCATGGAACCACGGCGCCTCACCAAAGACCTCATGGAAGCTACGCCCGACTCCCTCGAACGCGTCCTCAAGGTCCAAGGGGACTTGGACCACCTGCGCTATCTGCAAAACGAGGGAAGCCTGGTCTTCGTTCCGACCCACTCTTCCAATCTCGACTCGATCGTGCTGGCCCAGGCACTCGAGATCTCCGGGTTGCCACCGGTCGTGTACGGCGCGGGCAAGAACCTGTTCACCAATCCGATCATAAGCTTCTTCATGCACAACCTCGGGGCGTACCGCGTGGATCGACGGATTCAGGTCGGCTTATATAAGGACATACTGAAGCTGTACTCCCAGGTCATGATCGAACGCGGGTATCACTCGCTTTTCTTCCCAGGGGGCACGCGCAGCCGTTCAGGTATGATCGAGCGCCACCTCAAGCTCGGCTTACTCGGCTCTGCGGTCGACGCGTTCGCCACCAATCGCGTGCGCAGGGTCGACCGGCCCGTGTGGTTCGTACCGACCACGATTAACTACGCGCTGGTCCTCGAAGCAGAGACTCTCGTTAGAGACTGGCTGACGGAAGAAGGGCAGGCCCGCTTCATCATCGAGAACGACGAATTCTCGCGGATCGATCGCTGGTTTGCTTTCTTTCGAAAGATGGTTGGGATGCGTGGCGCTTGTATCATTCGATTTGGCGAGCCAATCGATCCGTTCGGCAACCGCGTGGACGCTCGCGGCCGATCGCTGACGCCAACGGGGCGGACCATCGATCCGGGCGGCTACATCGAACGGCGGGGTAAGCCCGTCGACGACCCGGCCAGGGATGCCGCATACACGCGGGAGCTCGGCGAGGTGCTCGGGCACCGCTACGAGCAAGACACGGTGCTGATGAGCACTCAGGTCGTAGGTCATGTGTTGTTCCGGGACCTCGTGCAATCGACCCCTGGAATGGACCTCTTTGCGCGGCTACGGATGCGTGACGAGATTAGCATCGACCGCGAGGCGCTGTCCCGAGATCTGGGCGAGACTCGCGATCGGCTACGCGAGCTCGAAGCCAAGGGCAGAGTCCGGATGAGCGACGTCGTGAAGGAAGACTCTCCGAGCTTGCTTCTCGAGCGCGCGCTGAGCTTCTGGAACGGCTACCATGACTCGACGGCCGCGACGCTCGAAGCGGACCGCATCGTCCTCGGCGACCCGTCTTTGCTTCTCTACTATCAGAACCGCCTGGTGCCGTTCGCCGAAGAGATCGCTGACCCCGAGCAGCTCAGCGCCGCATGTGAAATCGCACATCTGGGGGCGCATCGATGAGTCTCCGAGTTGCAGTGGTCGGCGCTGGCGGATTTGGGCGAGCCATCGCGCAGGCGTCGGCCCGCCATGGGCACGAAGTCGTGCTGTGGAGCCGAAAGGAACGTGAGCTTCCTGCTCCGATCCAAAGTTCGACCGATATGGCGGACATCCGAGATTGCGAGCTGATCTTCATGGCGGTGCCGGCGCGCCATGCCGTCACCATCGCCGAGCAACTCGGCGAGGTCGTCGACGGGCATCACTTGATGGTGCACATCAGCCGTGGCCTGGTCGGCGCAGAGCTCAAGACCATCACTCAGGTCATTCGGGACAAGACGGTCTGCCGCCGGCTCGGTGCGCTTGCAGGTCCACTGGTTGCGGACGCGCTGGCAGAAGGTCGCCCCAGCGGCGCAATCCTCGGAACCGCCTTCCCTGAGCTGGCCGAGATGGTGCGCGAAGCTTTGGGCGGAGCGGAGCTTCGAATTTACGAGACCCCGGATGTGGTCGGCGTGGAGCTCGCAAGCGCCACGGTCGGGTTCCTGACCGTCGTCCTCGCGTACGCGCAAGAGGTCGGCGTAGAGCCCGGCACGCTCGCTGTCCTGGCCACGCGCGGAATGGCCGAGGTCTCCCGCGTCGGGCAGGCGCTCGGGGCCAAGCCATCGACCTTCACCGGGCTTGCAGGCCTCGGTGACCTCATTGCTGCCGTGGCCGGCGACCAACGTCCCGAATTGCTGCTGGGCCGTGCGCTTGCGCAGGGCGCCAAGCTAAGAAACGCTTTCGGCGAAGCCGGCGCCTACATCGAAGGCGTCGAGGTGGCCGGGCATTTGATCGAGCACGCGCGGCGGCTCGGACTGGAAACGCCAATATCGTCAACATTTGTGGCTCTGTCCGAAGGTCGCATGAGCTCGCATGACGCGATCCACGCGCTGATGGCCAGGCGCGTAGGCAAGGAATGACCGACACGCAAACACTCGCCATTTGGAGCTTTCCGACCCGCGTGGTGTTCGGTGCAGGCGCAGCCGCGCAGTGCGCGAATGAGGCCCATCAACTCGGAGGCCAGCGCGTTCTCTTGATCTCCGATCGCGGGGTCGAGGAAGCGGGCTTGCTCGATTCAATTCGGGGTGTGCTCGACACCGCAGGCCTTCCGCACGAGTCTGCGCTCGACATCTCTTCCAATCCGCTCGAGTCGGAAGTTCTCGGCGCGGCCCGTGTCTTCGACGACTTCGAAGCCGACCTCGTGTTGGGTGTCGGCGGTGGAAGCGTCCTCGACGTTGCCAAGCTCGTTCGCCTGTCGGTAACACACCCGGGTCCTCTCGCGCAGTACGATGACGCAATCGGCGGCAGCGCCAAGGTCCACGCGCCTCTTCCGCCCATGATCGCAATACCGACCACCGCGGGAACCGGGAGCGAAGTCGGCCGCAGCGGCGTGATCACGATTCAAGCCACGAACCGAAAGACGGTGATCTTCTCACCTCTGCTGTTGCCAAGCGTCGCGATTTTGGACCCTGTGATGACCCAGACCATGCCGCAGGCCATGACCGCAGCGACGGGAATGGACGCCCTCACCCATTGCATCGAAGCCTATGCAGCGATCGGAGATCACCCGATGGCAGACGCGATCGCACTGGGCGGAGCTCGCCTCTGCCACCGATCACTCAAAGCGGCCGCTGACGACGGCAACGACATGAGCGCGCGTGCGGACATGCTCAAGGCTGCCATGATGGGAGCTGTGGCGTTCCAGAAGGGCCTCGGCGCCTGCCATTCTCTTGCACATCCGCTTTCGGCCGAGCTCGGCATGCACCACGGTCTTGCCAATGCGATTTGTCTGCCGGCCGTGCTGGACTTCAACCGCGTCGCGGTGCCCGAACGCATTGCCGAGGTCGCTCGCCAGCTTGGCGTTCGCGGCAGCGACGAGGCTACGTTGTCATTCGAGTGTGCCGGTGCCGTTCGAGCGCTTCGGAAATCGATCGGGCTGCCACCGGACCTGCACTCGCAAGGAGTTCGAGAAAGCGACTTGCCACGATTGGCGACCTTGGCGTTCGCGGACCCATGCCATGAGCTAAACCCTCGTCGATGCACCGAAGACGATCTCCTCGCCCTCTACAAGGCGAGCTTTGACGATGGCTAAGCGTGGGAAGGGTAATCTCGAGTCGGTTGCAAAGCTGCTCAAAGGCGTATACCCGGCACCCGATCAGCTCGAGGCTGCCAAGGCGTTCGCCTGGTGGAGCCGCTCGGTGCCCCCCCGGATCTTGGCACACGCTCGTCCTGTGAGGCTTTCGCGGGGCGTGCTCACCGTACACGTGAGCTCATCGGTGTGGGCCAACGAGCTGCAGTACCTGACCGACGATCTGCTGGCGCAGCTTCGCAAGCATGCGCCTATGAGTGGCATCGAAAAGATCCGCTTTCGCGTGGGCCCGCTGCCGGATATTCCCAAGCGCGAGCCAGATCGGCCGCCGCCGCCCGAACCCGTCCGCTTGGCCTCCTTGCCGGAAGAGCTGGGGCGGGCGTTGAGCCGCCTGCACGATGACGAGCTGAGAAAGGCAATTACGGAAGCCGCCACGACCAGCTTGGCAAGGACGCGCAAGCCGAAGAAGTGAAACGGGGCTCAGCGGGGGTGGCGAGCGGCGCGGAGCATCGCGTCTAAGATCTCCGGGCCCTCTGGCGACGCTAGCCGGTCACATACGTCTTCCGGGAGCGCCAGCGTCACTGGCCGTAGCTTGCACCCCGTCAACAACCCCAGGCTCACGCCGAGCTCCTGGGCAATCCGCGTCATGAGGTCGATGCCCGGGTCCGCTACCTCGGCGTTTTCGAGACGGGCGACGGTACGCCTGGAAATGCCTACACGGCGTGCGAGCTCGAGCTGACCGGTGCGCTCGCGAAGCTCGCGAAGGATGGGCATGTTGGCGGAAATGACATTGATACTGGTCATAAGCGGACAGTATCGTCCAACTCAAAGCGAAACAAGGACGCTATTGCCGGATCAGGCCCTGGGCCAGCTCGGAGACCAGCGCGCGGACCGAGGTCACGGCTTCCTCGGGGCTGGCGGCCTCTTCGATCGTCTGGACTACGGCGCTGCCGACCACGACTCCGGCAACGTGTGGCGCAACGGTGCGCACGTCTTCTTGGGTCTTCACGCCAAATCCAATGGCAACGGGCCGGCCGAGCTCTCGCTCCAGGGCGCCGGCGCGCTCGGACGCGCTCACCAGGTCTGCGGCTTTAGACCCCGTCACGCCCGTCATCGAAACATAGTAGATGAATGAAGTCGCTGCATCGGCTGCCTGCGCAACGCGCGCGCGGTTACTCGTGGGCGCCACGAGCGGGACGAAGTCGAGTCCCCGTTGGACCGCCGGCCCTCTCAGCCCGGAGCTTTCCTCCGGAGGAAGATTGACGACTAGAAAGCCATCGGCCCCGCTGTCCGCTGCTTCGTCAACGAGCCTCCGCTCTCCGTATGCAAGAATGGGGTTGTAGTACCCAAACAGCAGAATCGGCACCTCGGTGCGGCGTCGAATCGCGCGTACGGTGTCGAGCACCTTGGCAAGCGTCGTCCCTCGACGCAGCGACCGCTCGGCCGCCCGCTGAATCGCAGGGCCGTCGGCGGTGGGGTCGCTGAAGGGAACCCCAAGCTCGATCAGATCGGCGCCCGCCTCGGCGGCGGCTACCACGAGATCGGTGGTCGTGCTCAGGTCCGGATCGCCCGCGCACAGGTAGATCACCAGCGCCGCGCGATTCTCTTTTCGCGCGTTCTCGAACGCGTCCGCAATACGGCCCACCTGCGTTAACCCCTTTCTTTCAGCTTTTCGAGCACGGTCTCGAGATCCTTGTCGCCACGCCCGGACAGACACACCAGGATGTCCGCGTCGGGCCCGAGCTCTTTGGCCAGCGCAGGCAAGTATGCAAATGCATGGCTGCTTTCTAGCGCGGGAATGATCCCCTCCGTGTGGCAAAGCTGCTGAAACGCGTCGAGCGCGGCGTCATCCGTGACCGACACGTAGGTCGCGCGGCCGGTGTCTTTGAGCCAGGCGTGCTCGGGCCCGACACCAGGATAGTCGAGACCGGCGCTGATCGAATGAGCTTCGAGAATCTGGCCGTCGGCGGTTTGTAGCACATAGCTCTTCGCGCCGTGCAAAACGCCGACGCCGCCTGCACATAGCGGAGCGGCGTGATGGCCGGTTTCGATCCCCTCCCCTGCGGCTTCAACACCGATCAAACGAACCGGCGCGTCATCGATGAAACCGGAGAAGATACCCATGGCGTTCGAGCCGCCGCCCACACATGCCACGACGGCATCGGGAAGCTTGCCTGCTTGATCGAGCATCTGTGCCCGCGCCTCCTGACCGATCACGGCCTGGAAATCCCGCACGATCATCGGATACGGATGCGGACCCGCCACCGAGCCGACGCAATAGTGTGTGCTACGCACGTTGGTGACCCAGTCGCGAAGCGCCTCGTTCATCGCATCCTTCAACGTGGCAGACCCAGAAGTGACCGAATGCACCTGCGCGCCGAGTAACTCCATCCGCCTCACGTTGGGCGCTTGGCGACGGACGTCCTCCGCGCCCATGTAGACCTCGCACGGCAGACCCATCAACGCACATGCCGTGGCGGTCGCGACGCCGTGCTGGCCCGCACCGGTTTCTGCAATGATCCGGGTCTTACCCATCCGCTTGGCCAGTAAGATTTGCCCAATGGTGTTGTTTACCTTGTGGGCGCCGGTGTGACAGAGATCCTCACGTTTGAGCCAGATCCGAGACCCGAGCTCGTCGCTGAGTCGGGACGCGAAATAGGTCGGGGTCGCGCGCCCCGCGTATTGATGCAGAAGCGCATCCAGCTCCGCCTGGAAGGCCGGATCGCGCTGAGATTCTTGGTAGGCCTGCGTCAGCTCGTCGAGCGCTGGCATGAGAGTCTCGGCGACGTAGCGTCCACCGTAGGGACCGTAGCGCCCGGACGCTGGTTCGGGGGGTTGCATGAGGCGCGGAACGTAGCGCATAGGAGAGCTTCGCGCATGGATATGAAGGACCCAACGCAAACCACCGCACCAGGTCTCGACCGCCAGGCCTACGAGCGTCTGCTGCATCGCACCTCGTTCCTGCGCGAGTGGTGGCAGCCGACGATCGAAGGTATCGAGAACATTCCAGCCGAGGAAGGCGCTCTCTTGGTGACCAACCACGGCCACTTCGGCCTGGACCTGCCAGTTCTTCTCTCGCTCATCCTCGATGGGACTGGCCGGCCGGTTCGATCGCTCGGTGACCGAGTCGTCTTCGCGACTCCGATCGTCCGCGACATGGCTCACAGCATGGGCGCGATCGAGGGTGAGCCTGAAGCAGCTCTTGAGCTCCTGCGGGATGACCAACTGGTCTTGGTGTATCCGGGCGGCGCGAGGGAAGCACTCGGAGACCCCGACGATGCATACCGCTTGCAATGGAAAAGAAGCCGCGGGTTCATTCGCACTGCCCTGCGCGCGCAGAAACCGATCATCCCGATCGCAGGCCTCGGCAACGAAGAGCTTTATGTCCAAGTGGTGTCTCAGGACCGGGTCCGTCAGAGCGACGTGGGGCGCCTGATTTCCAAGTTCCTCGGCGAGAAGTACGTTACGCCGATCTACATGGGCTTGGGGCTCCTCCCGTTCCCAGCGGAGCTGCACTACATCATCGGCGAGCCGATGCACCTGCCGTATGGCCCGGAAGCCGCCGAAAACGAGCAAATCGTGGCTAAGCTGCACGAGCAAGTGACAGAGACGACGCAGCAGTTGATCGACAAGGGCCTAGAGCAACGCAAGACGGTCTAGCGAGCTCATTGCCCCTAGGAAGGGGATCGCGTTGTGGTATGGTTCGTCCCCGACTGCAGCGTGACGTACAAGCTCCATCGAAGAACCTTTGCGAAGATCGGCCTCTTGTCGGGCGCTGGTGCCCTGGTCCTGCCTGCCTGCGGTGACGCGACCGAGATTGCAAGCGGGTCGGTCACGCTAACCCCCGATGAGCGCGAGCTCCTAGAGCGCTTTACGGAGGTACTCTTGCCGACCGAAGGAACGTCGCTCAAGCCACGGTCGGAGGTTCCGGTCGTCGAGCACATCGAACACGCGTTCTCCCTGATGGACGGACCCACACTCGAGCAGGTACGCGTCGGCCTCAAGCTCTTCGACTACGGCTCGATCTTGATCGGGCTTCACCTCACGCGATTCGTGCATCTGTCGGTCGAGCATCGACTCGATTACATCCACCGATGGGAACGGGGCGTCGAAATGCAGCGGGCGATCGTCGGCGTTCTCAAGAAGTTGATCTGCCTCGGATACTGGCAGGATATCGAAGCGGGCCGTGCCATCGGGTACCAAGGCCCCGTTTCGGTGGCTGGCGGCCTCCCGAGCCTCGGCAACGCGCCATTGCCCAAAGCCCTAAAGGAACCACGACCATGGCGGAAGAGCCCGACATGACGGTCCAAGGACTTCCGATTTTGAAAGTGACGCAACCGAGCCAGATCCCGGACGCGGGCCTGCACCTGGAAGCCGACGTCGTCGTCATCGGGTCGGGCGCGGCGGGCGCGGTGTCGGCCTACGAGCTGTCGCGTGCGGGGGCGAAGGTCGTCGTGCTAGAAGCGGGTCCATACATTCCGTCCAGCGAGTTTCGGGAACATCTTCCGACAGCGCTCGAAACCTTGTACCAGGACCATGGCAATCAGGTGAACACCACGGGGGACCTGGCGATCCTTCAAGGGAAGTGCATCGGGGGGTCCACGGTCGTCAATGCTGCGGTTTGTTTTCGAGTGCCCGATCAGGTCCTCGAGAATTGGGCCATGGAACACGGGCTCGAAAATCTGTCCACCGAAGCGCTGGCGCCCTATTTCGAGCGAGTCGAGCGAAACGTGTCGCTGCACCGGAACGAGCCATACGAAGTGAACTTCAACGGGCGTCTACTGATCGAAGGCGCGAAGAAGCTCGGCATCCCAGCGGCTCCCACGTCTCGGAACGTCAAGAGCTGTGCGCTCACCGGGCACTGCATCTCAGGCTGCAAGACCGATCGCAAGCAATCGATGCTCGTTACCTACTTGCCATGGGCAAGCGAGCTCGGCGCGACCATCCTCAGCGGGACGCGCGCCGAAACCTTCGAGGTGAGCAACGGACGGGTTACGACAGTTCACGCAGTCGCTACCGACGCGAGCGGCCACGCCAAGGCCGTCCAGGTGAAAGCCGGCCTCGTCGTCGTTGCCGCCGGTGCCGTGCAGACCCCACTCCTGTTTCAGAAGAATCGAATTGGAAACGGCAGCGGGCAGGTTGGCCTCAACTTCGCGTGCCACCCTTCGCTCGCGGTATTTGGCGAGCATGATGAGAAGGTCTACGGATGGGTGGGCGCCACCATCAGCGCCCATGCAGGAAACATCGAAAACCCGCTCGAGGGAGGGTACTTGCTCGAAGCAGGCATGGTCGGACCGGTCGTGACCAGCACGTGGGTCGACGGAGGCGTCGGGCGCGACTTCGTCGAATTCATGCAGAGCAGCAAACGCTTCCAAGCCGCCGTGACGCTGATCCACGACCACAACGTGGGTCGTGTCTACCTCGAGGATGACCGCAAGCGCATCGAATACGACCTCGACGATCGCGACTTCGAGTCGATGCGCGAGGCATTGCGCGCCGCGGCGAAAATCTACTTCGCAGCCGGGGCGCGCCGTGTATATCTGCCTACCAGCCGCAGAACCACCATCGATAGCGCAGACCAAATCGATTCCACGATCGACAGCCTCCGCAACGGGAAGCACATGTACCGGATAACCTCGTACCACCCGCAAGGCACGATGCGGATGGGTGCAGATCCCGCAAGAAGCGTGGTCGGACCCGATGGCCTTTGTCACGACCTGGACAACGTATACGTCCCCGACGCGAGCCTGTTCCCCTCGTCACTCTTGGTGAACCCGCAGATCACGGTCTACACGATGGCGACCTATATTTCAGACCGGATTTTGGCGCGGGCGTAGTCTCTCGAGCTAGCCCGAAGCATCGATCGTCGTCGGCGCTACTGACCGGAACGAATTCGGCTGAAGCACCAAAAGCCGCCGTCGGTCTCGGTAAGCCGCCATCCATCCTTACCTAGAGCGTTGAATTGATGGGTCATCGCCTCGGCGGCCTTCTTGTTGGGGCGCTCACTCTGGTGAACGCATTTGTACTCCCACTGATGCGGGCCTTGCCAGCCATGGTGCGGATGCCCCTGACGATGCGGACAATCGCAGGTCTTCCCGCAGCTCTGGCACATGGCGGGCTTTGATTCCGTTTGTGATTGAGCCGGATTTCCGCCAAGCGCAAGCCACATCACGCCGGCAGTGAGCACTGAAGTCAAAAGTGCAAGACGCATATTTCCTCCCGAGATTGAGACGACAGGCTAACACATGGGATCGGATGGCGGAATTCTTCGGTCCG
>Ga0114931_10004190_pt1 | contig 18035 bp, 16 predicted proteins | sample 2SBtaG_FD_89579 | JGI IMG/M metagenome (GOLD analysis project Ga0114931, IMG submission 89579) | Deep subsurface microbial communities from Kolumbo volcano to uncover new lineages of life (NeLLi) - 2SBTROV14_V59a metaG | ecosystem: Environmental > Aquatic > Marine > Volcanic | place: Kolumbo...
CGCCGGGCGCTCGCCGCCGGCGTGCCGGCCGAGCGCATCGTCTTCTCCGGGGTCGGCAAGAGCGCCGGCGAGATCGCCTTCGCGCTGGCCTCGCGGATTCACCAGATCAACGTCGAATCCGAGGCCGAGCTCGCCCTGATCTCGGCGCTCGCGGTCGCGGCCGGGGTGGTCGCCCCGGTGGCGCTCAGGGTCAACCCCGACGTCGACGCCGGCACCCATCGGCACATCACCACCGGGCGGCGCGACAACAAGTTCGGCATCCCCTTCACCGAGGCGCCGCGGGTGGCGGCGCGGGCCGCCTCGCTGCCGGGGGTCGATCTGTTCGGCCTCGCGGTCCACATCGGCTCGCAGCTCACCGACCTCGCCCCCTTCGCCGCCGCCTTCGCCCGGCTCGCCGGGCTGGTGCAGAGCCTGCGTGCGGAAGGCCAGGCGATCGCCCGGCTCGACCTCGGCGGTGGCCTCGGCATTCCCTACGAGGGCGAAGCGGTTCCCTCGGTGGCGGCCTATGCCGCGGTGGTGCGCGAGGCCGTCGGCGACCTCGGCTGCGCGCTCGCGATCGAGCCCGGGCGTGCCCTGGTCGGCGAGGCCGGGGTGCTGCTCACCCGCGTTCTCTACGTCAAGGACGCCGGGTTCAAGCGCTTCGTCATCGTCGATGCGGGCATGAACGACTTCCTCCGCCCGGCGCTCTACGGCAGCCACCACGCCATCGAGCCGGTCGCCGAGCCGGCGGCGGAGGCACCCTTGATCCCCTGCGACGTGGTCGGCCCGGTGTGCGAGACCGCCGACACCTTCGCCCGGGCCCGCCCACTGGCGCCGCTCGCCGCCGATGACCTTCTCGTGATCCGCGACGCCGGCGCCTACGGTGCGGCGATGGCTTCGTGCTACAATGGTCGGGCTCTGGTGCCCGAGGTGCTGGTTCGCGGCGACGCCTTCGCGGTGGTGCGGCGGCGGCCCGGCCCCGACGAGGCGATGACGCTCGAGGCACCGGCACCGTGGCAGCGCGACGCTGCCGAGCGCACCCGAGGTGCGGCATGAGGCGAGGGCGGTACGACGATCCGGTCGAGCGGCTGGCCGCGGCGGCGGCGCGGCGGCTGTGGGCGGCCCGCCTCGCCCTGGCGTGGGAGCGCCTGTGGCCGGCGCTGTGGCCGGCGACCATGGTCGCCGGCGGCTATCTCGCGCTCGCCCTGTTCGACCCCTGGTCGGTGGTCCCGGTCTGGCTCCACGCCGGGCTTCTGGCGGCGACGGCGATCGCGGTCGTGGGGCTCATGGTGCGCGGGCTCAAAGGCTTCCGCTGGCCCGACGAGGCGGCGGCCTTGCGCCGGATCGAGGTCGCGAGCGGCCTCGCCCACCGCCCCCTCGGCACCCTTCGCGACCACCCGGTGTCGAGCGGCGACGCCCGCCTGGTCAAGCGCCTGTGGGCGGCCCATCTCGAGCGCCTGGCGCGCGGCGTCCGCCGGCTGCGGATCGGCACCCCGGCACCGGGGCTCGCCCGGCGCGACCCCTGGGGCCTGCGCGGCGCCCTCGTCGTGGTTCTGGCGGTGGGCCTGGTGGTGGCCGGCGGCGAGGCGCCGCAGCGGCTCGCCCGGGCCTTCACCCCGACGCTGGTGGGGGCCGCGGCCGGCCCCGCCGAGCTCACCCTCTGGATCTCGCCGCCGGCCTACACCCAGGCGGCGCCGGTCTATCTCGCCGCCGGTACCACCGAGACCGCCGGCCCGAGCGTCGCCCCGGCGACCGTCACCGTGCCCGCCGGCAGCGAGGTGGTGGCCCGCCTCCACGGCGGCCGCGACCTTCCCAGTCTCTACCTCGGCGAGACCGCGACGCCCTTCACCCGGGTCGGGGCGGCCGACTTCGAGATTCGCGGCAAGCTCACCGGGGGGCGGACGCTCGCGGTGGTTCAGGACGGCGCCGACGTCGGCCGCTGGCCCTTGAGCGTGATCCCCGACCAGCCGCCCAAGGTGGCCTTCACCAAGCCCCCCAGCCGGACCCGGCGGGCGGCGCTCAGGCTCGATTACGCGGCCGAGGACGACTATGGCATCGTCAAGGCCGAGGCGGTGATCCGGCGCGACGACGCCAGCGGGGAAAGCTTCACCGTGCCGCTGTCGCTGCCGGCGGCGGCACGCAGCGTCGAGGAGACCAGCTATCACGACCTGACCCCGCACCCCTGGGCCGGGCTGCCGGTGCGCCTGCACATCACGGTCTCCGACGCCATCGGCCAGACCGGCAGCACCGAAGAGATCGCGATGATCCTGCCCGAGCGGGTGTTCAACCACCCGGTGGCGCGCGAGATCATCGAGCTGCGCAAGCTCTTGGCTCTCGACTTCGCGGGCAACCGCGCCGAGGTCGGCGCCCGGCTCGATGCGCTGTCGCGCCGGCCCGATCACTTCTTCAACGACACCACCACCTTCCTGGCCATGCGCGCGGCCCGGGCGCAGTTGCGCTACGACCACTCGAAGGCGGTGAAGGGCGAGCTTCAGAAGCTCCTCTGGGACCTCGCCCTGGGGATCGAGGAAGGACCCTTGGCGCTCGCCGAGCAGGATCTGCGCGCCGCCCGCGACAAGCTGATGGCGGCGCTCGACCGCGGCGCCCCGGACGCCGAGATCGAACGCCTGATCGACCAGCTCATGGCCGCCGTCGACCGCTTCCTCGACGCTCTTGCCAAGACCGCGCGCCAGCAGCGCGACCTGACGCCGAGCCTCGAGGAGCAGATGGCCAAGGCGGTCCGGCGCGACGAGATCATGGGCCTGGTCGAGCGCATGCGCGAGCTTTCCCGTGCCGGCTCCCGCGATGCCGCGCGCCAGCTTCTCTCCCAGCTTCAGGACATGCTCGAGAACCTGCGCGCCGGGCAGATGGCCGGCGGCAGCCAGGACCGCCAGCGGAGCGCCGGCGAGAAGGCCTTGCGCGCGCTCGAGAGCCTGGTCGGCCGCCAGCAGAATCTGCTCGATCAGACCTTCCGCTGGGCCCAGGGCGGCAAGGGCCAGCGCGCCGGCCCGTCGGCCCAGGGCGGGGCCGCCCGCCAGGAGGCGCTGCGCCGGGCGCTCGGCGAGCTGATGCTGCAGTGGGGCGACACCGGGATTCCGATCCCGCGCTCGCTGGGCCGCGCCGAGCGGGCGATGCGCGAATCCACCCGGGCGCTCGGCCAAGGTCTTCCCGGCCAGGCGGTGGCGCCGCAATCGCGCGCCGTCGACGAGATGCAGCAGGGCGGCCAGGCGATGCTCCAGGAACTGGTCCAGCGGCTGCGCCAGGGGCCGCGGGGCAACGGCAGCAACTTCGGCATGTACAGCCGCGACCGTGACCCCCTGGGCCGCCCGCTCCAAGGCCGCGGCTACCAGGACGACGGCCGCACCCACGTTCCCGACAAGGCCGAGCTCCAACGCAGCCACCAGATTCTGCAGGAGCTCTATCGCCGCGCCAACCAGCCGCGCCGGCCGATCCTCGAGCGCAATTACCTGAGGCGGTTGCTGCGCCGCTTCTAGGGCGCGAGAAATCGGGGAGCGAGAAATCGGAGAAATCGGGGACAGAGAAATCGGGGACAGACCACGTTTTCGCCTGCGAAAACGTGGTCTGTCCCCGATTTCTCTCGCTCGCTCCAAGGGAAAATCGGGGAAATCGTGGTCTGTCCCCGATTTCTCGCGATTTCTCCGATTTCTTTGCTCAGCCGGTGGGGTGGTGGCGGGCGAGCGCCGCCTCGACCGCCTCGCACAGGGCGCCGAGCTCGAACGGCTTCTCGATCACCCCGTGGGCGAGGAACGCCAGGTTGTGGGCGCGCGCACGGGCCTCGGAGTAGCCGGTCATCAGGACCACCGCGAGCGCCGGATAGTCCTTGCTCGCCTTGAGCGCCAGCGCGACGCCGTCGAGCCGCGGCATGACGATGTCGGCCAGCAGGACGTCGAAGGGGCGGGCGGCCAGGGCCTCGAGCGCGGCACCGCCGTCGGCGACCGCCTCGACCGCGTGGCCGCGGCCGGTGAGCGCCCGGACCACGACCTCGCGGACCCCGGCCTCGTCCTCGGCCACCAGCACCCGGGCCACCCGGTTCACCCGTCCTCGTCGGCGAGCGCGGCGATAAAGGGCAGATCGCGGAAGTAATGGGCGTAGTCGAGGCCATAGCCGACGACGAAGCGGTCGGGAATGAGGAAGCCGCGGAAGTCGGCCTCGCAGGCCACCCGGCGCTTCCCGGCCTTGTCCAAGAGCACGCAGAGCTTGACCGAGCGGGCGCCGCGCTCGACCAGAACCTAGCGGGCGAAGGCCACGGTATGGCCCGACTCCAGGATGTCGTCGACCAGCAGCACGTCGAGCCCATGGACGTCGTCGGTGAGATCGCGGGTGATGTCCACCCGGCCGTCGCTCTCCTTGCGCTCGCGATAGCTGGAGAGCGTCATGAAGTCGACCCGCGGGCGCAGGCCCGAGCGATGGAGCGCCCGGATCAGGTCGGCGGCGAACACGAAGCCGCCCTTGAGGATGGCCACGACCTGGAGGTCGGGCGGCATGACGGCGGCGATCTCGTCGGCGAGGCCGCTGACCCGGGCGGCGATCTCGCCCTCGCTCAACAGCGGCTCGACCGTCGGCGGATCGGCGAAATTGGGCGCCTTCTCAACCATCGGCGACGATCTGCACCGTCAGACTGGTCGCCCCCTTGGGCGGGTTGGTGAAGCGGTCGGTGAAGACGACCGTCTCGCCGGGTCCGAGCTCGGGCCGCGGCGGGGCGATCGACCAGGTTCGCAACAGCTTGTGCGCCTTGTCGTAGAGCTGGGCCTGAATCTTGGGGACCGGCCCGCGAACGGACGAAACGTTGACGATGGCGCCCGAGACGACCACCACCACCGCGTCGTCCTCGACCGACACCGCCTGCTTGACGTTGCGCAAGGCGAACGCGGGTGCCGGGGCCTCGGCCGCCAGCCCGACCATGGCATAGAGCCGCTCGGCGGGCGGCCAGGCGGCGACGATGCGCTCACGCCCGAGAATCGCCGCCGCCGCGACCCCGGCGACCACGACCACCAGCGCCAGCCAGCCGACCCAGCCCCCGACCCGGCGCTGGCGCGGCAGGGCCGGCAGGTTGGACCCCGGCGGCAGCGGCTCGGTCTCGGTCGGCGGCGGAATCACGTCGATTCGCTGGGGCGCATCGTCGGGCGGGCGCTCGAACCAGGTGGTGCCGCAGCGGGCGCAGCGCACCGTCCGTCCGCTGTCGCCGAGCGCCGCGGGATCGACCAGATAGCGGGTGCTGCAGGACGGACACGTGACGATCATACGCTCGGCACCGGCGTGGACGCGGCCTCGTTATAGGCACTTTGGCGCGGCCAAGGCAAGGCTGGACGCCGGCTCGCGGGCTATGCCATTCTCGCCGTCGGCGGACGTTCGCCGGCCGGTGGCGGCGGAGGGATGACCGTTTGGTTCGCTTGGAGAACGTCGGCATGCGCTACGGCGCCGGGCCGCAGGTTCTGGACGACATCTCGTTCACGCTGGAACCGGCCTCGTTCCACTACCTCGCGGGGCCGAGCGGGGCCGGGAAGTCGTCGCTGCTGCGCCTCCTCTATCTCGGCCACCGCCCGTCGAGCGGCCGCATGACGATGTTCGGGCACGACATCGGCGCGCTGCCCCGGCGCGCGCTTCCGGCCCTGCGTCGGCGCATCGGCGTGGTGTTCCAGGACTTTCGCCTGATCGACCATCTCACGGTGTTCGACAACGTCGCCCTGCCGCTGCGCATCCGTGGCGCCCGCGAGCGCCGGATCGCCGAGAACGTGGGCGAGCTTCTCGCCTGGGTCGGGCTCGGCGGGCGCCTTCACGACTACCCGCCGACGCTCTCGGGTGGCGAGAAGCAGCGCGCCGCGATCGCCCGCGCCGTCATCGTCCGGCCCCGATTGTTGCTCGCCGACGAGCCCACCGGCAGCGTCGATCCCGAGGCCGGCGACCGTCTCGTGCGCCTGTTCGACGAGCTCAACCGGATCGGCACCACGGTACTGATCGCCACCCATATGGCGCACCTGGCGGCGCGCTCGGGCCACCCGGTGCTCTACCTCGAAGGCGGCCGCCTCGGCGCCCCGCGGCGCTATGGCGCGGTCGCGGTGTGACCGTGTTCGGCCGCCGCCCGGCCCTGGTCCTCGACGACGACCCGGCCACCCGCTTCCTGCCGTGGATCGTCGCGCTGACGGTGTTCTTCGCCACCCTCGCGGTGGCCGGGGCGCTGGTTCTGGACGGCGCCAGCGGGCGCTGGCGCGGCGACGACCGGGGCTCGCTCACGGTCGAGCTGCCGGCGGGCGCCCCGGTCGAGGCGGCGCTCGCCGTGGTGCTCGAGACCACCGGCGTGGTCGGCGCCCGGGCGCTCGACCGAGGCGAGCTCCTCGCCCTGATCGAGCCCTGGCTTCCCGCCGCCGCCTTCCCCGCCGATCTTCCCCTGCCGAGGCTTCTCGACGTCACCGTGGACGATCTCGTCGGGGTCGATGTGGCGGCGCTCGGCCGGCGCCTCGCCGCCGCCGTTCCCGGTGCCCGGATCGACGATTCGGCGCTCGAGCGCCGGCGTCTGCGGCGGGCCGCCCGGGCGCTCGAGGCGATCGCCCTTTTGGTCATCGCGGTGACCGCGGCGACCGCGGTCGGGGTGGTGGTCGTCGCCACCCGATCGAGCCTCGCCGTTCACCACGAGACCATCGAGCTCCTCCACCTGATCGGCGCCTCCGATGGCTTCGTCGCCACGAGCTTTGCCCGCGAGGCCCTGGGCAAGGGTCTGCGCGGCGGGCTTCTCGGCCTGGTTCCGGCGGCCGCCGCGCTGGTGGTGGCGCGGCACTTCACCGCCGCCGTGACCCTGCCGATGCTGCCGCGGCTCGACTTCAGCGTCGAGGCGATGGTGCTGATCGCCGCCCTGCCGCTGGTCGCGGCCGCGCTCGCCATGCTGACGGCGCGCCTGACCGTGCTCAGGGCGCTCGCCCGGCTGTCGTGAAGGGGTGATGCCGGCATGGTGACACGGTTTCGCCGCCGCCGCCGCCATCGCCTGGCCCGCTGGCTCGGCGGCGCGGCGCTGGCTTTCGTTCTGGCCCTCGCCGGCGGGCTCCTGTGGTTCGTCGATCAGATTCCGCGCACCCTCGCCGACGACACCCGGACCACCGACGCCATCGTGGTGCTGACCGGGGGCGCCGGCCGGCTCGCCGCCGGGCTCGCGCTTCTCGCCGAGAGGCGGGCGAAGAAGCTGTTCGTCTCGGGGGTCTATCGCGGCGTCGACGTCGCCGAGATTCTGCGCTTGTCGCGAGAGGCGCCCGACGAGCTGCGCTGCTGCATCGACCTCGGCCACGATGCCGTGGACACCCGCGGCAACGCCCGCGAGACCGCGGCGTGGATGGCGCGCGAGGGATTTCGCTCGCTGCGCCTGGTCACCGCGAGCTACCATATGCCCCGCAGCCTGTTGGAGTTCCGCCGCCTCATGCCCGATGTCGAGATCGTTCCCCACCCGGTGATATCGGAGACCGTCCACGTCGCCGACTGGTGGCGGTGGCCGGGAAGCGCCAGCTTGATCGCCAGCGAGTTCGGCAAGTACGCGCTCGCCCTCATCCTCGCCCCGCGGCGGTGACGGCGATGGTCGTCCTGCGCTCGCTGGGGTTCAACATCGCCTTCTTCGCCGTCTCGGTGGTGTGCGCGGCCGCCTTTACCGTCGGGCTCCTTCTGCCGCCCCCGGCGATGCTTCGCATGGCTGCGGTGTGGGGCCGGGTCACCGAGGCCCTGCTGGCCAGGATCGTCGGCCTGAAGGTGACCGTGCGCGGGCGCGAGAACCTGATCGCGGGGGCCGCCATCATCGCCTCCAAGCACCAGTCGGCGTGGGAGACCATCATGTTCCCGCGCCTGTTCCGCCGTCCGGTCTTCGTCGTCAAGCAGGAGCTTCTCCAGGTTCCCCTCTATGGCCCCTGTCTCGCCCACACCGGCGCCATCGGGGTCGATCGCCAAGGCGGGGCGCGGGCGCTCCGGGCGCTGCTCGCCCAGGCCCGGCGCGTCCTCGCCGAGGGCCATCAGGTGCTGATCTTCCCCGAAGGCACCCGGGTCGCCCCGGGCTCGCAGGTGCCCTTTCACCCCGGGGTGGCGGCGCTCTACAGCCAGCTCGGGGTGCCGGTGATCCCGGTGGCGCTCAACTCGGGCGTCTTCTGGGGCCGGCGCAGCTTCCTCAAGCGCCCCGGCGAGATCGTCGTCGAGATCCTGCCGCCAATCCCTCCGGGGATCGAACGGCGCCGCTTTCAGCGCCTGCTCGAAGAGCGGATCGAGGCGGCGAGCACCCGCCTGATGACCGAGGCCGGCTGGCGGCCGCCTGTGGACAATCCTGTGGATAAGCCCTCGAATGCCGCGACCACGGGGGAACGAGCGGGCACCACCTTCGCCTGGCGACGGACAAAAGAAGAACATTGACCGAATAGGGCGCCGCCTCTAAACTGCCGGCAAGGCTGCTGCGCACCCCTGGCATGACCGACATCGCCCCCGTCTCCCTTCGCATCTGGGACATGAAGTACCGCCTGCGCCGGCGCGACGGCGAGCCCGTCGACGCCACCGTCGAGGACACTTGGCGGCGGGTCGCCCGCGCCCTCGCTACGGCTGAGCGCCGGCCCGAGACATGGCAGCGGCGCTTCATCGAGGCGATGCGCGGGTTCCGCTTCCTGCCCGCCGGCCGCATCCTCGCCGGGGCCGGGGCCGAGCGCCAGGTGACCCTGTTCAACTGCTTCGTCATGGGCGCCATCCCCGACGACATGGGCGGCATCTTCGAGCATCTCAAGGAGGCCGCCCTGACCATGCAGCAGGGCGGCGGCATCGGCTACGACTTCTCGACGCTCCGGCCCAAGGGGGCGCCGGTCCACGGGGTCGGCGCCGACGCCTCGGGACCGCTCAGCTTCATGGACGTCTGGGACGCCATGTGCCGCACCATCATGAGCGCGGGTTTCCGCCGCGGCGCCATGATGGGGACGCTGCGCTGCGACCACCCCGATATCGAGGCCTTCATCGACGCCAAGCGCGAGCCCGGTCGGCTACGCATGTTCAACCTCTCGGTGCTGGTCAGCGATGCCTTCATGAAGGCGGTCGAGGACGACGGACCGTGGGAGCTCACCTTCGACGGCGTCAGCTACGCCTCGCTCAAGGCGCGGGCGCTGTGGGACAAGATCATGCGCGCCACCTATGCCTATGCCGAGCCCGGCGTCATCTTCATCGACCGCATCAACCGCCGCAACAACCTCGCCTACGTCGAGACCATCCACGCCACCAACCCTTGCGTCACCGCCGACACCTGGGTGCAGACCGCGATCGGGCCGCGGCAGGTCAGCGCGTTGGTCGGCGCGCCGTTCACCGCGCTCGTCGACAGCGCCCGGCACGACAGCGGGCCGGAGGGGTTCTTCCCCACCGGGCGCCGGCGCGTCCTTCGCCTGGCGACGGTGGAAGGCCACACGCTCCGCTTGACCGCCGATCACCCGGTGCGCCGAGTGGTGGCCGCGACCCGCTACCGGACGGCCTGCGAGTGGACGAAGGCCGGTGATCTGGCCGCCGGCGACCTGATCCTGCTGCACGACCACCGCGCCGCACCCGCCTGGCCTGGCCCTTACAGCCGGGAAGAGGGCTATCTGATCGGCCTCCTGATCGGCGACGGGACGCTCAAGGCCGACAAGGCGGTGCTGAGCGCCTGGCCGGGGAAGGTCGTCGTCAATGGCGGGGTCGAGCGGCCGGGGGTCCTCGGCGTCATGGACGCGGCCCTGGCTTGCGCGCGCAGCCTCTCGCATCGCCGCGATTTCACCGGCTGGATCGACGTTCCCGGGCGCGGCGAATGCCGGCTCGCCCTCGGCGCTCTCAAAGGGCTCGCCCACGATCTCGGCCTGGCCCCCGGGCGCAAGACCGTCACGGCCGCGATGGAAAGCGCTTCCAGCGCGTTCTACCGCGGCTTCCTTCGCGGCCTGTTCGATGCCGACGGCACCGTCCTCGGCGATCAGCGCAAGGGCGTCAGCGTGCGGCTGGCGCAAAGCGACCTCGGGTGCTTGAGCGCGGTGCAACGGATGCTCCTGCGCTTGGGCATCGCCAGCCGCATCTACCGGAACCGCCGGCGCGCGGGGTCACGAATGCTTCCCGACGGCCACTGCGGTGCCCGGCTCTATCGCTGCAAGGCCCAGCACGAGCTGGTGATCGCCAACGACAACCTCGACCGCTTCGCCGCGCTCGTCGGTTTCGCCGATGGCGCCAAGGGCGCCCGGCTGGCCTATCTTCGCGGGCGTTATCGACGGCGCCCGAACCGCGAGCGCTTCTTCGCTCGCGTCGCGGCGATCGAGGACGCCGGCGTGCAAGCCGTGTTCGACGTTCGCATCCCCGGCGTCAACGCCTTCGACGCCAACGGGCTTTACGTTCACAACTGCGGCGAGCAGCCGCTGCCGCCCTATGGCGCTTGTTTGCTGGGCTCTATCAACCTGGCCAAGCTCGTCGAACATCCCTTCGAGGACACCGCCGCCCTCGACCTCGAGGCCATCGACCGGCTGGTCCCGCTGGCGGTGCGGATGCTCGACGATGCCATCGACATCTCCCGCTATCCCCTCCCGGCGCAGGCCCACGAGGCCCGCTCCAAGCGCCGCATCGGCCTCGGCGTCACCGGGCTCGCCGACGCCCTCATCCTGTGCCGGGCGCGCTATGGCAGCGATCCGGCGATTGCCCTGATCGAGACCTGGATGCATCGGATCTCCCGCGCCGCCTATCTGGCCTCGACCGCGCTCGCCGCCGAGAAGGGCGCCTTCCCGCTGTTCGACCGCGACCGCTACCTCGCCGGCGAGACCGTGCGCGGGCTCGATGCCGATGTCCGCGAGGCGATCGCCGCCCACGGCATGCGCAACGGCCTCGTCACCTCGGTGGCACCGACCGGGACCATCTCGCTCCTCGCCGATAACGTCTCCTCGGGGCTCGAGCCGGTGTTCAGCTATCGCTACACCCGCCACATCCTGATGCCCGACGGCAGCCGCCGCGACGAGGAGGTCACCGATTACGCCTATCGCCTGTGGCGGCGCTTGAAGGGCGCCGACGCGCCGCTTCCCGACTACTTCGTCGATGTCTCCGATCTCACGCCCGAGGACCACCTCAGGGTCCAGGCGGCGGTGCAGCGCCATATCGACAGCTCGATCTCCAAGACCATCAACTGCCCCGAGGACATCCCCTTCGAGCGCTTCGCCGAGATCTATCGCGAGGCCTATGCCCTGGGGCTGAAGGGCTGCACGACCTATCGCCCCAACCCGGTCACCGGGGCGGTGCTCGAGACCCGGGCCGAGCCCGCCCAGGCCGAGCTGCCGCTGGCCGCCCCGGGTGATCGCTTCGAGGCCGGCGGGGTGGTCTACATGACCCAGCCGCTGAGCCGGCCGGAGGTCCTTCCCGGCGCCACCTACAAGGTGCGCTGGCCCGACAGCGACCACGCCATGTACATCACGATCAACGACATCGTTCAGGACGGCCGCCGGCGGCCCTTCGAGATCTTCATCAACTCCAAGAACATGGAGCACTATGCCTGGACGGTGGCGCTGACCCGGATGATCAGCGCCGTGTTCCGCCGCGGCGGCGACGTCGCCTTCGTGGTCGACGAGCTCAAGGGGGTGTTCGACCCGCGCGGTGGCCAGTGGATGGAGGGCCGCTACGTGCCCTCGATCATCGCCGCCATCGGCGACGTGATCGAGCGTCACATGATCGACATCGGCTTCCTGCCCGCGCGCGAGAGCGGGGCGCCGGCCACCGCCGATGTGGCCGGCGACGGCGCGCCGGCCCTCGTCGGCGCCCGGCGCTGCCCCAAATGCAGCATGCCCGACCTGATCCACCAGGAGGGTTGCGAGGTCTGTACCGCCTGCGGCTATTCCCAGTGTGCCTGACGGCGCCGTCTCACTCGGCGGCCGAGAGCACCGCCACCAGGTGGAGATCGAAGGTCAGGTCCTTGCCCGCCAGCGGGTGGTTGGCATCGAGCGTCACCATGTCGTCGCTGAGAGCGATGATGGTGAGCCGCAGCGTTCCCACCGGGGTGTCCTTGGCATAAAGGGTCTCGCCGATGGCGAGGTCGAGGTCGGGCGGCATCTCGGTGCGCTCGATCTCGGCGACGCGATCGGCATGATAAGGGCCATAGGCCTCCTCGGGCCCGAGGGTGACGGTCTTGCGTTCGCCCGGGCTCATCCCCACCAGAGCCTGCTCGAAGCCGGCGATCAGCGCGCCGGCGCCGATGGTCAATTCGAGCGGCTCGCCGCCGGCGGAGGAATCGAACTCGGAGCCGTCCGCCAACGTGCCCACGTAGTGGACGCGGACGGTATCGCCCATCGCTGCCTGTATCATCGGCTTCTCTCCGTGCTACGCTTTCGCCACCCTAACAGACCCGATTTGGCCGGCGCACGCCTATTCGGCGCCCGCGCCCGCGCCGAGGAGCGGTGCTGGAAACCGCTGCGACGCCGAGGCGGCCTGCCGCAGGCGCCGGCGCATCAGCCGCCCGCCACGCGGCCGAGGAGGGCGTGGAGCGGGCCGTCGGCGATGCCGAGCGCGTCCAGATGGGCGACGGTTCGGGCCAGATAGTCGGCGTTATCACCGCCGGTGCCGCACCCGGCACGCACGATCGCCGCCGCGCGCGCGGGTGCCAGCGTGCCGGCGTACTGGGGATGATCGCGGTCGGCGACATAGGCGATCGCGCCGACCCGCCGGCCGTCGAGCCCGAGCGTGAGCCGGCGGCGGCGGTAGACCCCGGTGACCAGCTCGCGCCCATCGAGATAGGCGATGACCGCATCGGCGTCGGCGGCGGCGACGCGAAACGCCCGGCCCACGCAGCTCCCGCCGCGGTCGAGCCCGAGCACCAGGCCCGGCCGTTCCGGGGTTCCCCGGTAGTGGACCGAGTAGACGCAGAGCGCCCGGTGGTGGCCCCACAGGCGCGCCGGCCGTGCCTCGCGATGGGGAAAGCCCGGCCGCCACATCAGCGAGCCATAGCCGAACACCCAGATGTCGTCGCCGCTCACCCGGCCTCCGTCACTCGACGCGGGTCTCGCGCGGACCATATATAGCTCGATGGGAATGGGGAAGAGACGCCGGCGCTGGCTCGCCGCCCTGGCCATGGCGATCGGCTACGTGCGCTCCCGCGGGAACGTTCCCGCGCACTGTAGATGCTCGGCGTCCGCGATCCAGGTCACCGCCGCAGCGCGGGCGCGGTTCACCCGCAGAGAGGGACCGGCCGGCGGCGATGGACAGGGGTGAAATGTCGATGACGAACTCGCGGCCGTTGAGATCGGTGATCACTCGGGTGGCGGCCGGGGCCGACGCGAAGGGCGTCGCCGATGCCCGACCTGTCGCGATCGAGACGCTTGCCAAACACTGCCTGACAAGGCAGAGTACATATCTGCGGCTGGACTATCGAGCCGTGACATTATGCAGGCACTGAATAATCGCAATATATCTTACGATCGTGAAGTTAGTCTTTCCAGATATCTCATATCGTCGGGTGTGGGGATCATCTCTGGTCACGCCACGCTTCGGTTCGAAAAGGGAAGTGCCTTATGGTATCTTTTGCAAAATTGAATCGCTACGCACGAATATTCTATGACTGGCAGATTCGCAAGAATATCAATCTCAGTTCTCTGCCTGAAGAAGTGTCTATTGAAGCAACCAATGTCTGCAACTTCAGATGTGAATTTTGCCCTCAGTCGGATCCGATGCATCATGAGATCGTGCCCCGTACGTATTTGTCACCAGAGAATGCTAAAGAGATATTCAGGCGCCTGCGTAGCGGAGGCATCCTGACGCGCACCTTGCATTGGACCTTGGATGGCGAACCGTTCATGAATCGTCAATTCAACGAGCTTTGTGCGACCGCCATAGAGCACGGATTCGACAATATGTACTTCGCAACGAATGGGATGCTTCTGACCCCCGAAAGCATTCAGAAGCTTCCCAAGGGCGCCACATATACCTTCACGATCGATTACTGTGCTGACCCCGGATTTTTCGAAGAGGTGCGCGGGACCCGGGGCTCATGGTCCCGTGTTCGGGAGAACATACAGGAGGTATTATCGGATGGTAAGCTGCAAGGCTTTCGATTTGAGATACAAGACATGTCGACATTCAAGATTTCCGATCAGGAAGAAATAAACATTCGTTTTCGGAATTTACAAAATCTATTCTCAGATAAGTACGGCAGACTTAAGATTTTTCGGAAAACATTTCACAACGCCACTGGTTTGGTCGAAAAGTTTGTGAATATGAGAAAAAAGAACAAATACCATCTATGCCCCTATCCGTGGACATTACTAAACGTTGCTTCGAATGGGGATGTTGTCGCCTGCTGTCGAGATTTGCGCCGGCAGACGGTCCTAGGCAATTTGTTCGTGCAGACTCTGCCGGAAATTTGGAACGGTGCCGCCTTCCAGCAGCTGCGCCGCAACCTCGTTGACCGCCATCCGGAGCGTTCCGCCGTGTGCAATGGGTGTGATCTGCCGTACGATGATGCCAAGTTCTCGGTGCGCAACCTGGTGAGGACGGCGGTCGGCCGCTTGCAAGTCTTTCATTGACGATTTCGCATTGGCTTGTTTTCGATGCGATAGCCCGGTGATAGCCCCGGAGCCGCGCCGGATGCACCGCGCGACAGGGGAACTCGGGCCGCCACATCAGCGAGCCATAGCCGAATACCCGGAGGCCCTCGCCCGCTACCCCGCCTCGGTGGCTCGACGCCCGTATCAGTCGGACCATATATAGCTCGATGGGAATGGGGAAGAGACGCCGGCGCTGGCTCGCCGCGGTGCTGCTCGGGACGGTGCTGATCGCCGGCTATGGCGCTTACTGGCTCTATGCCGCGCGGGTGGCCGAGGACGGCCTCGACGCCTGGCTCGCCGCCCGCCGGGCCGAGGGCTGGCGCGCCGAGTATGCCGAGATCGCCGTCGGCGGCTTTCCCTTCGCGGTCACCGTGCGGCTGGTCGCGCCGCGCCTGGCGGGGCCGGGGGATGCCTGGTCGTGGCAGGGTGACAGCCTCGCCGCCAGTGCGCGGCCGTGGTCGCTCGGGCGCGTCCATGCGAGCCTTCCGGCGACCAGCACGCTGGCCGCCAACGGCCGCGCGGTAAGCGTGACCCTGGCCGCGGGCGGCGCCGACCTCGCCTTCGCCGGCGGTCGCCTCGCCGATTGGCGCGTCCGGCTCCGCACCGCATCGGTTCGCCGGGGGGAGAACGACGGGCTCGCGATCGAGGCCTTGGACGCCGCTGGCGACGGTGCCGGCGGGATCACCCTGGCGGCCACCGGGGTGGTCCTGCCCAAGGCGCCCAACGACGCCCTCGGCCGCGACATCCAGGACCTCGCCCTCAGCGCCCGCGGTCTCGGAACCCTGCCGCCGGGACCGCCGGCCCAGGCACTCGCGGCCTGGCGCGACGCCGGCGGGACGGTCGAGGTCGAGCGCCTGGCGCTGACCTGGGGGCCGGCGACGCTGGATGCCGACGGGACCCTGACCCTCGATGCGGCGTTCCGCCCGCTCGCCGCCTTCAGCGCCCGGCTGACCGGCTGGGGCGCGGTCATCGAGGGCCTCGTCGAGAGCGGCACCCTGGCCCCCGGCAATGCCGCCCTGACCAAGACGCTCTTGGATCTGATGGCGCGGCCCGACGGCACCGGCCGCCGCGTCCTCGAGGTTCCCGTCACCGCCCAGGACGGCCGTCTGGTCGTCGGGCCCGCCACCCTTCTCCACTTCGGCCCACTGCCGATCGGCTGACGGATCAGGCCTGCTTGGCCTCGATGACGCCGCGGCGGATCGCCCGGGTGCGGGTGAACAGCTCTTCGAGGACCTCGCCGTCGCCGTGACGGATGGCCCGCTGGAGACGCGCCAGGTCCTCGCTGAAGCGGCCCAACATCTCGAGCACCGCTTCCTGGTTGTCGAGGAAGATGTCGCGCCACATCACCGGGTCCGAGGCGGCGATCCGGGTGAAGTCGCGAAAGCCCCCGGCGGCGTACTTGACGACCTCGCGCCGGGTGCTGCGCTCGAGCCCGACCACGGTGTCGACGATCGAGTAGGCGATCAGGTGCGGCAGGTGCGAGGTGATGGCCAGCACCCGGTCGTGATAGGCGGCGTCCATCAACTCGATCATCATGCCCGCCCGCCGCCACAGACCGGCGATGCGCTCGACCGCGGCCGGGTCGGTTCCCGGCGGCGGGGTGAGGATGCACCAGCGCCCCTCGAACAGGGTGGCGAAGCCGGCCTCGGGGCCCGAGTGCTCGGTTCCCGAGACCGGATGGCCGGGCACGAGATGAACGCCGGCGGGCACGAGCGGCCCGATCTCGCGGATCACCGAGCCCTTGACCGAGCCCACGTCGGAGACGATCGCCCCGGGGACGAGCCGAGGCGCGATCGCCTCGACCAGCGCCCGGTAGGCCCCGAGCGGGGTGCAGAGCATCACCAGATCGGCGCCCGCGGCGGCCTCGGCCGCATCCAGGGTATAGCGGTCGCCGAGCCCGAGCGCCTCCGCCTTGGCCAGCGTCTCGGCCCGCCGGGTGTAGACCACGATCTCACCGGCGAGGCCTTCGCGGCGGATCACCCGGGCGAGCGAGGCGCCGATCAGGCCGATGCCGAGAAGGGCGATGCGATCGAACACTCGGGCCATCGCTCAGGCCGAAAGGCGGGTGAGGGCGTCGAGGCAGGCGCGAAGCTCGCCCTCGAGGCCGATGGTGATGCGCAAGCAATCGGCCAGGCCGTAAGCCTCCATGGTCCGCGGGATGACCCCGTTCTGAAGGAGAAAGGCATTGGCCGCGGCGGCGTCGTGGGGCGAAGCGAACTGCACCAGGACGAAGTTGCCGGCGCTGGGGTGAACGGTGAGGCCGAGGGCGCCGAGGGCCTCGGCGAACCACGGCAGCCAGCGATCGTTGTGGGCGCGCGCGCGCTGGACGTGGTCGCCATCGGCGAGCGCCGCCTCGCCCGCCGCCAGCGCCGGCCCGGTGACGTTGAAGGGGGCGCGGATGCGGTTCAACACGTCGGCCACCGCCGGCGGGCACAAGGCCCAGCCCAGGCGCAGCGATGCCAGCCCGTAGATCTTCGAGAAGGTCCGCGTCATCACCACGTTGGGCCGCTCCGCCGCGAGCTCGGCACCGGGCGCATAGTCGGCGGCGCCGACGTACTCGGCATAGGCCGCATCGAGCACCAGCAGGACCTCGGGCGGGAGCGCGTCGGCGAGCCGGGTGACCTCGGCCGCCGGCAGGTAGCTGCCGGTCGGGTTGTTGGGGTTGGCGAGGAAGACGATGCGGGTCCGCGGGCCGACCCGGGCGAGGATGGCGTCGACGTCGGCGGTCAGCGCGCGCTCGGGCACCGCGACCGGGGTGGCCCCCACGGCGCGGGCGGCGATTGCGTAGACGAGAAAGCCGTGGGCGCTGTAGAGCACCTCGTCGCCGGGGCCGGCGTAGGCGCGCGCCAACAGGCCGAGAAGCTCGTCCGAGCCGTCGCCGCAGACGAGGCGCGCAGGGTCCAGATCGTGGACCTCGCCGAGACAGGCGCGCAGCCGCGCCGCCCCGCCGTCGGGGTAGCGATGGAGGGTGGCCGCCGCGGCGTGGTAGGCGGCGAGCGCCGCCGGGCTCGCCCCCAGCGGTGATTCGTTGGACGAGAGCTTGGCGACCGGGGCGCCGCCCGGCGCCGCCGCGAGGCCGCCGACATAGGGCGTGATGGCGAGGATGCCGGGGCGCGGCGCCGGCCCGCGGTCCTCAGGCGCCATCGCCGCCGCCCACGTCGCTGAGCGGCACCGCATAGCCCCCGAGGTTGATCGAGCGGCCGACGAGGCCGCCGAGCCCGGCCTCGACGCGGGCGATGCGCGCGTCGTCGGCGGCCACGAAGTCGCGCAATTCGAGCAGGTAGAGCCGGCTGTCGGGCGCCTCGCGGTCGTGCCACACCGCGATCACATGGGCGGTGAGCCCGGTCTCGCGGAAGCCCTCGATGAGGCGGCCCCGGCTCAGCTCGGCCGAGGCCTCGACCGCGAGCAGGGTCACGTCGTCGCCGGTGGGCTCGCGCTTTCCCGGGCCGATGGCCAGCGCTTCCAGGTGCTCGAGACGGCCGCCGCGGTTCTCGATGAAGGGGAGGCGGGCGA
>Ga0114931_10004191_pt1 | contig 18035 bp, 15 predicted proteins | sample 2SBtaG_FD_89579 | JGI IMG/M metagenome (GOLD analysis project Ga0114931, IMG submission 89579) | Deep subsurface microbial communities from Kolumbo volcano to uncover new lineages of life (NeLLi) - 2SBTROV14_V59a metaG | ecosystem: Environmental > Aquatic > Marine > Volcanic | place: Kolumbo...
AGTAAGAATTACCCTCGGTCAGCCGCTTGGGTTGCGAACCTAATTTCACGAACCCAACTTCCTTACTATTCACGACCAGACCTGATCCGAAACCCGCTGGCCCGCACAATAGCCTTTTCCAAAGGCACGCTGACCAAAAGGACGGCCCGCGTTGGTTCGCATACCGTTTTCCATGGCCCGTCACGATGCAAGGTGAAACACTAGCATCCGCCTCGACTCAGAAACCCGTAGCGAGCCGTCGCATTCCGACCGCCTAACGGCTGAAGATGCCGACAGCTACCGCTGAAGACCAGTTTAATCGAAACGTTGCCCAAACGCAACGCACAACCCCCGCGAAAGAAACCCGAACCGAGGCAATACATATTGCACATCTCATTTAATAACAATTACTTGCGTCGATACCAGAACACTCATTCTAAGAAAATTTCTCCTGCAGAACAGCATGTTCCCAAGGCGGACGCGAGAAGCAATTCAAAGCGACCTGCCCGCAGACCCCAAAACGCACACCGGCGAACCCCCGATCAAAAGGCCGATTAAAAATGTAAAACAAATGACACAAATGGGTTACGACGACACAAATACTTTGTGAAAAAAAACACGAATTACCCCCCTGCCCGGTTGACACCCCGAAATGCACCGGCTAAATTGACCGCGATAATCATATGAGTGGGTTTGACTTACGTTCACTAGTGCCCGAGACCAATGGGCACCTAGAAAGTCGCAAGTCTATATGCAGCAGCGATTTTTGATGAATAATTTTGAGCTCATGAGTGATTGAAATTGCCGCGGCGGTTCTCGCTTAAAGGCTGAGGCCGATTGTGGATCGCACACCAGACGATCGCTCGCCGATGGCACAGGCCATGGCGTGGGCAGCCCGAATTACGACCATTTCTCTAGAAATGGCGTTGCCTGGGCTTGGCGGCTACTGGATTGACCGGCGGCTTGGCACGAAGCTTGTTTTTACGTTGATAGGCGTCAGCCTCGGAATGATTGTCGGCGGCTGGCATCTTATGCAGATTACTCGTCAAAACGGCTCGGGTGGCACCGACTGATGGTTGCTTCACCGGCGGGATTGGTTTAACGGCCCGTGTACAGCATCGCTCGCAATCGATTGACGGGCCTTGTTCAAAAGCATCTCGCGGTTCGCTGCGTCATATTGATTGCACTGGCCGGAGGCGTGGCGGTCGCGTGTGCTCCCCTCGCCGTGGCAAATGCCGGCAAGCCCGGGGTTGCCGCGGAGTTGACGGCGTTGCTCGTTTGTGTCGCTGCCGCGACGGCCTCCCTCGTGGTTCAGTCGATTCCGGTTGATCCTGCGTTGGCGGTTGCCCGTACGCTGCTTGGCATGTCGATACGAATAGCGCCGCCGTTGGCGACTGCCGTGGTTGTGCAAATGAGCGGCGGAGCTCTTGAGCGGGGCGGATTCCTCGTTTGGTTGCTGTTGTTTTACTTGCTGTGTTTGGCGGTCGAAGTGCCTTTGGCGCTGATGGGTATGCCGGCTTTTGGTCAAGCGCGGTAAAGGCGAACTAAACGATGGCTGACACAGCTCACCTGCTACAGCATGTTCAGGACGCTTACTGCTTCGAGGTGCCACGTGCGCTTTGGCACCACAGATTTTCGTCGGTCGACAGCGTTCCCGGTTTTCTGCGGCATGAGCACCCGGATTGGACCATTGGGCAATATGAAAACTATCTTGCCGGAAAAGTTCTGATTCCGCAGCCTTTTGCGACGCTGAAAAGCCTGCACGCGAAAGAGTCGGGCTTCGCCATTTCAAAGTTCATGCTGCTCGAGGTCGTCGCGGCGATTCTGGTTTGCGCGATATTTATTCCCCTGGCACGCAAGATTCAACACGGCGGGCCCCCACGTGGCCGATTCTGGAACATGTGGGAGGCCATGGCCCTGTACTTTCGCGACGACGTGGCCCGCGCGGCGATCGGCAAGCATGACGGCGACCGCTTCGCTCCATTTGTCTGGACCTTGTTTTTCTTTTTATTGCTCTGCAACCTATTGGGCATCTTGCCCTGGTCGGGCACCCCGACCGGCGCTCTGGCGACCACCGGCACGCTGGCGCTACTCACGTTGCTGGTTGTCATCGGTTCAGGCATGTTCAAGCTGGGCTTTCTCGGTTTTTGGCGTGCCCAGGTTCCGCATATGGACCTTCCAGGCCCGTTGGCTCTGGTTTTGGTTCCATCACTCTTCGTCATCGAAGTGGTGGGCCTATTGATCAAGCACACGGTGTTGGCCGTGCGTCTGTTGGCCAATATGTTCGCCGGCCATGTGGTGTTGGCAGTGATCGTTGGCTTTATCGCCGAGACGGCCGGTCATGCCATCTGGTACGGTGTCGCGCCGGCCAGTGTGCTGGGCGCCGTCGCGCTGAGCATGCTCGAACTGTTCGTGGCGTTCTTGCAAGCGTACATCTTCACGTTTTTGGCAGCCATATTCATTGGCATGGCGGTCCACCCGCACTAAGAGGAATCGCCCCCCCGGACGACGTTTCGAAAAGATTAAAAGGAGAAGATCGAAGTGAAAAAACTGGTGAAGATTTTGATGGCCTGCTTCGTCTTGCTATTGGTTGCCGGACCGGTGTTGGCCCAAGATGAACAACAGGCAGCCCAAGACGGGCAGCAAGCGGCCCAGGACGAGCAGGCGGCAGTCAGTCAGCCGGTGTCGTATGTTCTTCTGGGCGGTGCATTTGGTGCCGGGCTGATCATCATCGGCGCGGGGATCGGAATTGGTCGCATCGGTGGCTTGGCCGTTGAGAGCATGGCCCGGCAGCCGGAAGTGGCCGGCAACATTCAAACGGCCATGATTATTTCCGCCGCGCTCATCGAAGGCGTAACGTTCTTCGGTTTGATTATCTGCTTGATTCTCGGCTAAGGCTTGGCCAACCGCGTGGCGCAAACCTTGCGCGGCGATTTCTGGCCCATTAGGATCGAACGAGGCGTGTTTATGGTCTGGTCTTGGTATCGTCTGTCTTTTCGATTGTTGCTGGCGGCCGGATGTTTGGCCACGGTGGGAATGTCTCGCCGTGTCATGGCCGAAGAACCGGTGGCTGCCGAAGTGCCGCACGCGTCCCAAGCTCACGACGCCGCCCAAACAGAACACGGCGGAGAGCATGGTGGCGGGGCGGGTCCGTTGGCCTGGGAAACCGATCTGGCCATCTGGACGGCGGTCGTCTTTTTGCTGTTGTTCGTGGTGTTGTACAAGTTTGCCTGGAAGTCGCTGGCCGAAGCGTTAGATCGCCGGGAACAGTCGATTTCTGACAATATCGCGGCGGCGCAGCGAAGCAACGAAGAAGCCCAGCGACACTTGGCCGAATATGAACGCAAACTGGCCGCGGCCCAGGACGAAGTTCGCGGCATTCTCGACGAAGCGCGACGCGACGCCGAGCAGACGCAACGTGAAATTCTGGCCACGGCCGCCGAAGAGGCTGAAGCCATCAAGGAACGCTCGAAACGTGAGATCGAAACGGCAACCGCCGCGGCTTTGAAGGAGATCGCCGACCATAGTGCTCGGCTGGCCGTCGAGTTAGCCGGAAAGATCTTGCACGTGGAACTCGATCCAGTCCGGCATTCCCAATTGATCGAGGAAGCCATGACGCGTTTCCCCGTCAACGGACACCAGGCATGAGCGAGTTCGCGCCTTGAGCCGGCGTGGAGGTTAAGGGCCGATTCACCAGCGAGTTCGCGCCTTGAGCCGGCGTTGAGGTTAAGGGCCGATTCACCACTTGGCTGAATCAAACCGGCGTTCGAAAATCAGGACGTTTATCACCTATCATCATGCGATCGCGTGTTCACCTTGCCGCGAAAGCAAAAGTAAACTCGGAACCGACCATGTCGCAAGACGACTCTTCTCGCACGATCTCTAGGGCGTTCGACCCCGTCGTGCAGCAGATTGCAAAGGTTTACGCTCATGCGCTGCTCGGCGCGGCCCAAAGCGGGAACCAAACCGAGGCGATCGTTGAAGAGTTCGACTCGCTCGTAAGCGACGTTTTCGACCCACATCCGGAGCTCGAAAGGCTGCTCAGTTCCGGCATTCTGACCCACGACGAGAAGGTGGGCATCCTTGACCGGACCTTGGGAGGCCAGGCGTCGCCGCTGTTGCTTAACTTTTTGAAGGTGCTGTCCGCGCACGGACGTCTGGACGGTTTACGGGCCATTCACCAATCGCTGCACGACGCCTACGACGTGCTCTGCGGGCGAGTTCGTGTCGAGGTGCGTACCGCGGTTCCGCTGGACAGCCAACTTGCCGAACGGCTAACGTCGCGGCTTCGCGAGATGTTCGACGGGGAACCGCAACTCAATCCAACGACCCACCCGGATTTGATTGGCGGAATCGTGCTGAAGGTTGGAGACACGGTGCTCGACGGTAGCGTTGCCAGCCAACTAGCGCAAGTCCGCCATCAAATGATCGACAGGAGTGTTCATGAGATTCAAAGCCGACGAGATCACTTCCGTATTACAACGTGAGATTGAACAGTTCGAGTCGCGGATCGACGTCCGAGAAGTTGGACGCGTGCTCGAGGCTGGCGACGGGATTGCGCGCGTTTATGGACTTTCCGGCGTGATGGCCAGCGAGATGGTGGAGTTTGAAAGCGGCGTGACCGGCCTGGCGTTCAATCTCGAAGAGAATTCGGTGGGGATCATCATCCTCGGCGACTTTCTTAAAGTGAAGGAAGGCGACGAGGTCCGCAGCACCGAGCGGCTGCTTAGCGTGCCGGTGGGCGAAGCCGTCATCGGCCGCGTGGTCGACCCGTTGGGCAAGCCGCTCGACGAGAAAGGCCCGATCATCAGCACCGAGACCCGTCTGGTCGAAAGCCCCGCGCCGGGCGTTTCTCAGCGGCAGCCGGTCACCGAGCCGCTGCAAACCGGCATCAAGGCCATCGACTCCATGACGCCGATCGGCCGTGGACAGCGGGAACTGATCATCGGCGACCGCAAAACAGGCAAAACGGCGATCGGCGTGGACGCGATCATCAACCAGCGTGACACGGGCGTAAAGTGCTTCTACATTGCGGTCGGGCAGAAAGATTCGACTGTTGCCAACGTCATCGAGGCGTTGCGTAAACACGGGGCGATGGACTACACCACGGTGGTTGCTGCCGGCGCTTCGGCTCCCGCCCCGGTGCAATACGTCGCGCCGTACGCCGGCTGTGCCATGGCCGAATACTTCATGTACAACGGTCAGCATACGCTCGTCGTATACGACGACTTGAGTAAACAGGCGGTGGCCTACCGCCAACTTTCGCTGCTCATGCGGCGTCCTCCCGGACGCGAGGCTTATCCTGGTGACGTCTTCTATTGCCACAGCCGCTTGCTGGAACGTTCCGCCAAGCTAAGCGATGAACTCGGTGGCGGCTCATTGACCGCGCTGCCGATCATTGAGACCCTTGAAGGCGAGGTCTCGGCCTATATTCCGACCAACGTGATTTCGATTACCGATGGCCAGATCTATTTGCAGCCGGACCTTTTCTTTGCCGGCCAGCGACCGGCCATGAACGTCGGGATTTCAGTTTCCCGCGTCGGCGGCAACGCTCAGATCAAGGCTATGAAGAAGGTCGCCGGTGGTCTGCGGCTTGATTTGGCCTCGTTCCGAGAATTAGAGGCCTTCGCCCAGCTCGGAACCGATCTGGACGCGGCCACACAGGCCCGGCTCGATCGTGGATATCGGATGGTGGAACTGCTCAAGCAGGGCCAGTATCAGCCCATGGAGGTCTTCGATCAGGTGCTCAGCATCTTTGCCGGCACACGTGGCCACCTGGACAGCATCCCTCTCGATCAAGTCGACGATTGGGAAAAAGGCTTCCTGGCATTCATGCGCGAACAAAAAGCCGAAGTGCGGCAACGTCTGGTCGAGGTGGCTGACATGACCGCGGAAATCGAGGCGGCCCTGGAGCAGGCCATCGCTGAATTCCAGAAGCAATTCTCCAGCAAGCACGACGATGTCCATACCCACGTGGGTGGAGCAGCGTAAACCATGGCCAGCCCACGACAACTCGACAAGCGGCGCAAGGCGGTCCGCAACATCCGCAAAATCACGCGGACCATGGAGCTGATTGCTACGGCTCGCTTCAAACGCGCCATGGATCGGGCCGAGGCCGCCACCGCCTATACGAACCGCATCACGGCTCTAGTTGCCGATTTGGCTCATAGCGGCTTGGAGGTCAGCCATCCGCTGCTTGAAACGCGTAAAGAAACTCGTCGCATGGTGTTGCTCGTTTTGACGGGCAATCGAGGGCTTTGCGGCGGTTACAACTCGTCGGTTCAGCGACTCGGCCAAGGTCGACTCAACGAACTGAAACGAGAGGCGGCCGTCTCGCTGGAAGTTTCGGGGAAACGCGGCATCGGTTCGTTCCGCTTCCGCGACATTGAGCCGGACGAAACGTATACGCACTTCGAGGATCGGCCGACCTTCGACGAGGTCGACCTGTTGGCCAGCCGATATCTGGATCTGTTCTCAGCCGGCCAGATTGATCGGTTGGACGTGGCCTACACACGATTTCAAAGCGCGTCGCGGCAGTTGCCCGTGGTCGAGACGCTGTTGCCGCTGTCCGGCCTTGAAGCGGCCGATTCGCAAGACAAAGGCCCCGCGATGGCAAGTCGCTACGAGTTTCTGCCGTCGGCCGAAAGCATTCTCGAAGAGATCGTGCCGACGAGCTTCAAGGTAAAACTGTTCAAGTGTTTTCTGGACGCCGCGGTCAGCGAGCAAATCGCGCGGATGGTGGCCATGAAACGTGCCACGGAAAACGCGGACGAAATGATCCGTTCGTTGAGCATGGCCTACAACCGGGCACGTCAGTCGCGCATCACGGGCGAGTTGCTCGAAGTCATCGGCGGTGCCGAGGCGCTTAGCACCTAGCGATCCGAAACCCCCAACCCCCCGCACGGAGTCGTCACTCCTCAATCCAGGTAGATTTGCATACTATGGCCACGATTCAATCTTCTCCCGGAACGCATGTCGGCCGGATCACCCAAGTGATCGGGTCGACCTTCGACGCGGAGTTCGCCGAAGATCAGCTTCCAGCGATTTATAACGCCATCCGCATCACCAGCGAGCAGAAGGGCATTAAGATCAACTTGGTCGGCGAAGTGCAACAGCACCTCGGCGGCGGTCGCGTCCGCTGTGTCGCCTTGGGCAGCACCGACGGCTTGATTCGCGGCCAGGAGTGTGTTGACAGCGGCTCGCCGATCAAGGTTCCCGTCGGCAAGGCAACCTTGGGACGCGTGTTCAACTTGCTCGGTGAGCCGGTCGACGCCCGCCCGCCGGTCGAAGCCGAGGAATACTGGCCCATCCACCTCCTGGCACCCAATGTCGCCGAGCTGGCGACCGAGACCGAGTTGTTCGAAACCGGCATCAAAGTGATCGACCTGTTAACGCCGTTCGTGCGTGGTGGAAAGGCGGGCCTGTTCGGTGGGGCCGGCTTGGGCAAGACGGTCATCTTGACCGAGTTGATCGCCCGCATCGCCTCGGCACACGGCGGTTTTTCGGTGTTTGCCGGGGTGGGCGAACGAACGCGCGAAGGCAACGACCTGTGGCTGGAAATGCAGGAAACGAAAATCGGCGATACCGGCCGCAGCGTGATCGAGCAGACGGCCATGGTCTTCGGCCAAATGAACGAACCGCCCGGCGCTCGGCTTCGCGTGGCCCTCTCGGCCCTGACGATGGCCGAGTATTTCCGCGATTCGACCGGGACCGACGTGTTGCTGTTCGTAGACAACATCTTCCGCTTCTCGCAGGCGGGCAGCGAGGTCTCCGCGTTGCTCGGTCGCATGCCTTCGGCCGTCGGCTACCAGCCGACGTTGGCCACAGAGATGGGTGCGCTGCAAGAGCGGATCGCGTCCACCTCGAAGGGCGCCATTACTTCGGTCCAAGCCGTTTATGTCCCGGCCGACGATCCCACGGACCCGGCACCGGCCACCGCCTTCGGCAATCTCGATGCCTTCCTATATTTGGAACGCTCGATCTCGGAAAAGGGGATCTATCCGGCCGTCGATCCCTTGGCGTCGAATAGCCGGATTCTCGATCCGAACTATGTCGGCGAGCGGCACTATGCCGTGGCCCGCCGCGTGCAAACCACGCTCCAACGGTATCGTGAGTTGCAGGACATCATCGCCATTCTTGGCGTCGACGAGTTGAGTGAAGAAGACAAACTGATCGTTCACCGCGCTCGCCGCATGGAGCGGTTTTTGTCCCAACCGTTCCTCGTGGCCGAGGTGTTCACCGGAAAGCCGGGTGAGATCACTCCGCTGGATGAAACCATTCGCAGCTTCGAGGAAATCGCCGATGGCAAGTGGGACCATTTGCCCGAGCAGGCGTTCATGTACGTCGGCGTTATCGAACAAGCCGAAGAACAGGCCAAGGCAATGGAAAAGAAGGGTTAAGGCGGGATGGCAACTTTGCAGTGCGTCGTGGTGACCCCCGAGACGACCGTTTGCGATGAAGCGGTCGATTTCGTGGCCTTACCGCTGTTCGACGGCGAAATCGGCCTTGCGCCCCAGCACAGCCCGATGATCGGCCGGCTGAATTTTGGCGAGCTGCGGATGCTCAAAGGCGGAAAAGCGGTCCGGTATTATGTGGACGGTGGTTTCGTCCAAGTGGCCGACAATACGGTCTCGGTACTTACCCCCCGCGCCATCGCGGCCGACCAGATCGACTCGGGCGTGGTTCGCGAAGACCTTACGACCGCGCGTACGATGAAAGCCAATTCTCCAGAGCTGATCGCCCGGCGAGATCGAATCATGGCCCAGGCGCGAGCCCAACTGTTCGTGGCCCGGCGATCCGGTTCGTAGTCCTGATTTCCGGTTGTGCCTCTTGCGGTGTGCCTCTTGCGTCGCGAACGTCCCCTTCATCCCATCCGGAAGCAGCAATCCCGGCGAAGTTGAGAGAACTTGATGCTTCCCCGGATTTCGTTGATCGGATGACGATCGGTTGCCGAAGTCTAAAACGAGGCCGTTTGCGCTCTGGGCGAAGATCGGCGCGGGCTGCCTCACACCAACCGGACCACGACGCTCAGAAACAATCAAGACCGTTCCAGACAGTCGATCGCGAAGCACGCGACCGACGCAGAGCCCTCGGAAAGCCGAACCATGCCCTCACGGGATTGTATGCTCACTGATCTGGTCATTCTGGATCGCTGGTTGGATTCGAACGTGTCGCGTCGAAGTGTTCCGTTTGACGACACAACCCTTGACCATCTGGCACGAGCCATTCGCTCCTCGCCAGAGGGGGTCTCCATGTGGGATACTCAGCGAAACGTTGCCGAAGATCCCGACTTGAACGGTCCACCGATCGGCGTGATCGGCGCGGACCGTAACGCCATGCAAACCGTCATCCGGTGGGAGGCCGACGTTCCGCAACTGGGCAATTCGCTCGCGGACCGGTTTGACGCGAGCCTTAACAGCCTGTTGAAAAATTGCTTCGTCGACTAGAGGAAGGCAAAATTTGCCAGGTCAAGGAAATCAGTCGCAGGCATATCCGGGGATATGTCGAGATTCGGCGAAGCAGAGTTGACGAACTTTCACCGCTCGCAGCCAGAATGAGTTTTTCAGTGGGCTGTTAAGTCGGGTTCGGCGCCTGGCAGGACGCGATGAGTCGATTAGCTGTTAAACGCCGCTGACAGCCTTCGGCGGTCCGCGAGCGTCCGCGGCAAGCGACAAGCAGGCATGTCGACGCGCGGGGTTCGGGGCGATACAACGTGGATTCATGGGCAGTCCACGCATCCCGGCCAGATCGATCGCAGCTTATCGTCTTCAGCAGAAAAAGCGAGCGCCGGCCTCGGCCTCTACTTTGAAGCGACTGCTTGTCATCGCCGCCGCGGTGTTAGGCCTTTGGGTTTGGCTGTTCGGAAGCGTCATCTTCGACGGGCGGGCGCTGGCCTATCGCGACGTTTCCCATTTTTATCCGCCGCTCTTCGAGTTGGTCCAACACCAGTGGTCAGCGGGTCGCGTGCCGCTGTGGAATTCGTACGACAATCTCGGCTCGCCACTGCTGGCCGACGGTACGTCGAGCGTGTTCTATCCGGCCAAGCTGCTGCTGTCGCTTCCGGGAGGCCGTGCCCGCTGGTTTGCCCTGTATGTGGCGATGCACGTGCTGATCGCCTCGGGCGGGGCGTTTGTATTGGCGCGATGTTGGAAGACGTCCTACGAGGCTGCCGCCTTGGCCGCGCTCAGCTACGGTTTCGGCGGCAGTGTGCTGTTTCAGCACTCAAACCTTGTGTTCCTGATTGGTGCCGCATGGATGCCATGGGGGCTTTGTGCCGCGCAGCGAATGCTTGCCCAGCGCCGCATCGCGTGGGCCTGTGCTTTGGGTGCCCTGTTGGCGCTGATGATTCTGGGTGGAGATCCACAGGCCGCCTATCACACGCTGTTGCTCGTGTTGCTGGGGGCTCTATTTTTTCGCGGCGGCGATCGTGGTGACGATTCGGTGGGCGATGGGCGGACGACCGGAGGAAGCTGGCGGCGGGGCCGCGCTTGTTCATGGTGCAGGCGACCACCGACCTTGTTGGCGATGGCGATGGGCTGCGCCGTGGCACTCTCCGCGATTCAAGTGTTGCCGACGGCCGAATATGCTCGGCGTAGTAGTCGCCGGACTTATGCCGCGCCCCGCAACCTCTATGAAACGGTCGACTTCTTGCTGACCGAACGGCCGACGCATGGTGGGCCGCCCGACTGGTACGCCGGCTTGCTGGATCTCGAAAGGCCACAAGGATCGCATGCGGCTGGGCGATACTGGTTCAGCGTGGGGCCCTGGCGCTTGATCGAATTGGCCTGGCCCAACGTCGCCGGGCGGCAGTTTCCCACTCACCGCCGCTGGCTCGACCTGGTGCCGGCCGAAGGTGAGCTTTGGGTGCCGTCGCTCTACGTCGGCTTGCTGCCTTTCCTGTTGGCGTGGTCCGCGCTACGATTTCGTCGCGGGCCAGCCGAGGCTCGTTGGATGACGTGGAGCGGCTCTCTGGCCATGTTGTCTGCGATGGGCACCTTCGGCGGTGGCTGGTGGCTGCGGCAGTTCGAGATCACCGCAAGCTGGTTCGCCACGGCGACCGGGCTTGTTGCCGAACCGCTCGGCTGGGAGCAAACCGTCTCACCGGTAGGTGACGCCGTGGGCGGGCTCTATTGGTGGTTGGGCGTCGCGCTTCCCGGCTACGTCAACTTCCGCTACCCGGCCAAGTGGCTTGTGGTCGCTTCGCTGGCGCTCAGCATGCTGGCGGCGCTAGGGTGGGACCACGTTAAGGCGGTCGACTCGACATCGCTGCGGCGCCGCGCCGGATGGATCACCGCCATGAGTGTTGCCGGCTTCGTGGGCGTTTTGACAATTCAACCTTGGTGGAACGGTTGGATGTCACGTGTGCGGCCCGATCCGTTGTTCGGGCCGCTCGACGCCGGCGGGGCATACTTCGACCTGTTGAGCGGCTTCATTTCAACAGTACTCATCGGCGGCGGTTTGTGGTGGGCGTTGGGTCGCCGTGACCTCCCGTGCCACCGCTGGTTCGCGCCGGCGGCCGTTTTACTTACGGCGATCGACTTGGGCGTGGCCAACCACTGGATGGTTCCAACCGCCCCGGCCCAGCTTTGGCAACAACCCCGGGCGGTTGCCACGGCGCTTGGCGCGAAGCCCCGCGGCGGACGGGAACTTGCGCCGGTGCGCGTGTTTCGGCCGACCGACTGGTTGCCCGGCATGTGGCAACGGACGTCGTCGGAAGATCGCCTGGCCGAGATCGTAGCCTGGCAACGTGACACGATCTTCCCCAAGTTTCATCTACGGCCCAAGATCGCCCTGGCACAAAATTCGGGCACCCTGGTGCCGGCCGACTTCCACGAACTGATGGCCCACCGAGTTAACAGACGTGAGGAAACCATCTCGGTGCATGAGTTGCTGGGGACCGAGTGGCTCGTAGTACCCGGAGATCAACAGAGCGGGAAGGTTCGGATCAAGCGTGTCCGACGGCCCTTGCCTCGCGCGTGGGTGGTTCACGAAGTCGAAGTCGCCGCGCCGCTCAACAGTCGGCTGCGAGCAAGTATTGCAGCCCGCACGCGGCGGCTTTTCATGTCCGACGGACAACCGCGGGACTTCTTAGTCTCGGCGTTGGTCGAGACCGACGCTGAGTTGCCTCCTCAATCACATCCTCCGGCGGCCGTTCAAAATGCCGGTGAGGATCAACCCGCGGTGCCGGTGCCGAAGGCGGATTCGTGTCGCCTTGCCGGCTATGCTACGGATCGAGTTGAAGTTAACGTCTCGCTGACACGCCCCGGACTGCTGATCCTCAATGAGCTTTATTATCCCGGATGGCGGGCGGAGGTGAAAACCGGCGAGCGGCGGGCCACATGGAAAGCCGAGATCTTCAAAACCAACCGCGTCATGCGCGGCGTTTGGCTTCCGGCGGGCCGGCACCGCGTGGTGTTTTCATACCGCCCGCGAAGCTTTCTTGCCGGCGCGGCGATCAGCCTGACGAGCGTGGTGACGTTGTCACTGGCGGCGTTTGGCTGGTTCGTTCATCGGCGACCGTGGGCGACGCGCGGCGCTCGACACGCCCGGTAAAATGATCGAAACGCCGGATGCTCAGCACGGTGATCAAGAGCCCGGCAATCGCATACAGCGACACCCCGGCAACAAACTGAAAGAAGACGACCGTAGCAGTCATGCCTATTCGTCCGAATTCCGGCTCCCAAAGAAACGGAGCGGCCAACAGAAACGGGACACATGGAATGAAAAACAGGTTTCCGAGCAGATCGTACATTTCACTCGATGCATACATCATGGGAAGGGAAAGAAAGCAAACACAGAACATATAGCCACCGCCGACGAACAGAAGCACGCAAGCCGTGGCCGTGGCCGAGCGCAGGGTTGTGCGGCTGCCGAGCGAAAAATTAAGCCCCACTGCCGTGGCGAACCACGCAGCGGCAATCAACGCGAGCAACATCGGAATGATCGCCGGTGCGAACCGCGGTTCGAAATATGCCGTGATCAACCACAGCCCGACCAGCAGCGCGGCGAACCAGCGCGCGGCATAGAGGTTTCCCGCCGTTTTGCCCCACACGATCGCCGCCGGGGAAAGCGGCGTGCTCACAAGCGTCGGCCAAGTCTGACGTTCCCGTTCCGAGGTCACTAATGAAGCGGCCCGGGTGCCGAGCCACAACAGAGCCACGCAGGCAGCCATCGTTCCCAGCCATACGGTTATATCGGTGATTTCATCGGTCGTGTAACGTTTCAGGAAAAGCAGGCCGTAGCTGCCGACGATGGCCGCCAGGCCCAGCAGCATGCCTAGCGGTCTCGCAAAGAATCGCACTCTCGCCGCGCGCGTGCTTCCCTCGAAGGCAAACAGCTCTTTCCACAAAATCGGATGGGTTCGCAGACGCTGCCGGTGCCGCACACGTCTGGTTCGTGAAGTGCGCTGGCCCGCGCCGACCGAACGGAGATAGGCTCTGCGAACCGCGAGAATTGCCACCAGCGTACAAACCGCGGCCAACAACATGTGGGAGCCGAGCATCACCCACATCGCGTTCCACGAGACCTTTGACGGCTGAACCAACAAAGACAGCGCCGCGAAGGGGTTGACCTTAATCATCGCCTGAACCACGGTGTCGAGAGCATCCAGCACCCGATGATCGGAGCCACCAGTCGCCAACCCGGGAGCCGCGACCAGCAGTAGGCTTTTCGCGGCCAGCGGGCCAACGAGTAAAGCAAACAGCAGTGCGTAGGCCAGACCAATGGCATTGCGGGGGCGGCGGGAGATGACACTCACGACAATCGAAATCCCGCCGGTGGCCACCATCGTGCCCAGGGTGATGACGAACAAAATCGCCAGCCGAACCGGGGCGATACCGCCCAACAGCCCCGCGATGGCAAGAATCGGCAGCCCGACCAACAAGATCGAGGCGACCCGCACCAAGCCTGCGGCCAACTTTCCCAGCACAATGTCCGCGTTGCTCAGCGGCGCGGCGAACAGATATTCGATGGTCCGCCGCTGGCGTTCGTCGGCGATCATGCCGGCCACGATGGCGGGAGAAAGCACGATCACGGCGACCATTTGCAGCGTGGCGAAGAGCGTAAAAAAAAAGGTCATCGCAGCCGCCACGTCGTTGATCTGCGGATCTCCGACGCGAATTTGCACGTTGAGGTATCGTGTCCAGAGCGCGGTGAGCAGCACCAGCCCGTAAACCACCTTGGCGACGAAATAGCGCCGCCGCCGACCGCTGGTAATCAGTTCGGCGGTAAAGATCGGCCCCAGCATCATGGTATGTCGCCGCTCGACTGCCCTATGCGCTGCCAAGAAAGGTTCGGGCAACCCGGAGGATTCACCACGGAGCCCGCGGAGCCTTCCAGACTGTTCTCGAATCGATCGAGACTTGGCCTCCTCGCGCGGCGGTCCTCATGAACCAGCTGGGCTGCCAGACAAAATACCCGAGTCAATATGCCTTAGCATATCCTCGCGCCGGCCAACCCCAAAGCGGCTTGCCGGGATGGCAAATCGATTTGGCAAAACCGACGGGCCGTCATCCACTTCCGGCGACACGCAGAGAAGACGCGGCGTCATTGATAAGCGATACATTGCTCGCAAGGCGTGCCGCGGACGTCCTGTTGAAGGTTGGCGCTTCTGAGCGACTGAAACGGCGAACTGTGCCACGCCTCGCGAAACGAAAGCTGGTTGAGGTCACCCATGTGAAAACGGCCGTCGTGATCAAAGCAGCAGGCCGACAAATGGCCGTCGTAGGTGATGTGCGCTTCGGTGAACACCGCCCAACACGGCAGCGGCGGACGTAGCGCGCCGATGCGGCCCGGGTTGCCCGCCAAAGGCGTGGTGCCGCGGGCACCGCTGGTCAGCCCCGCCTGTCCGTAGAGCGGCAACCAATAGTGTTCGTCGACATAAGGCCGGATCTCATCGACCGCCCGCTGCATGCGCACCAATTGTTCGCCGTCATATTGAATGCTCGAGGCATAGAGTCCGCAGTCGTATTGACCTTCGTCCCGTACTTGACGAGCCGTCTTGATGTTTTCCATCACACGGTAGAAGTCCGAATTCCGCACGCCGGTGACTTCGTGAAACTGCTGGGCGTCGGCGTTGTTGAAGCTGAACTTCAAGCTATCAAGCCCGGCCTGCATACAGTCGCGAACCCGCTCGCGCGTACTGAGCCGCCCGTTGGTGGTGAGAAACACATAGGGAAAGCCGCACTCCTGCTTAGCATAGCGAATTGCTTCAGGAAGCCACGGGCAGAGCATCGACTCACCCAGATAGAAGACGCCCAACTCTTCGACACCCGCCTCGCGCATTTCGCGAACCACCCGCTGATAAAAGTCGCGATTCATATCCGCTTTTTTCCGCAGCCGCGCGGCGCTCGCGCAAAAGAAACAGCTCAGATCGCAACGGGCCGTCAATTCGATTTTGGCGCTGCGGGGAATCGGTGGCTTCACGCGCCGATACGGCTGGGGAATTTGAGTGATCGCGTCGATTCGTTGGGTAATGCTTCGCGAGATCGGCGCGCGAGGCGTGACACACGCTTCCCCATGATCGAGTAGCGGGCGCTGACCCAAGGAACCGGAATCCGCATTGGTTGACATGCCAGATTGAGACATCACGTCACACTCCTTGCATAAGGTGTCGCGGGTCCGCACACATGGGCTGGCGAGTGGACCATGGATCGTGACATGCTCGCCCCAGTATCCCGAATTGTTATCGGATCGGGTACGGACTTGAAGTGAATCAAAACGAGCGTCGTCTGGAGAGTCGCCATACGTCGGCGGGCTCGGATCGTAGAATCGCCGCCATGCCGTTACACTCGCGCGAATCGCGATCCGCGGCATTTCATCCCACGGACGATTGGTAAGCGGGAACGTTTGGTTCACCGGAACGTTGGCCGACGTTCACGCCCCTTCAAGCGGTAACAAGCACCGAGGGGACAGGTGGTCGTCTCCACCAAGACGGCACACATTTATTTCTATACCACCAGTGAACAGAATAGGCCGGGTGCAACCGTCCGTGCCGTCGGGCACAACAGGATCCTACGTTTTGTCGCTGGCACCTGACCGCCGATGGCGAGCAGCGCGGCTCGCGTTTTATCCGTGGATTGCTAAATGACCAATTGCTTGTGAGCCTTTCGACGGGGAGGTTATACTGACGCACTGGATGCCGCTTGCTGGTTGGACGTGGTGGCTGAGCTTGGATCGGAAGAGAGGGCACCATTGAAGATGATCTCCGAGTGGAGACCGCGCGCCGTGCGTTACGTCATGGGGCTGGCGCTGCTTTGCCTTGCCACGTTCGAGCGGCCAACCGCCGCGCTGGCACAGTTTGAAATCGGGCTTAACTTTACCGGGTCTACGTTTCGCGCCCCGTTCGGATCAGGCTCGATCCCGCCCGATACGATGGGCACGGTGGGCAATGACCACATCGTAGAACTGCTCAACGGCCGCTACAACGTCTATCGCAAATCGGACGGCGTGCGGGTTCAGTCGCAAACGCTCCGCTCGTTTTGGAGCAGTTCCGGCGTGACGGCGCCGTTCACGTCGGACGTTTTCGATCCCCGCGTAGTTTATGATCCGGCAAGCGAACGGTTTTTCGCCCTGTCGATCTCGAGCCGCCGCAGCGCGAACAGCTCGATCGTCGTTGGCGTGTCGAACACGTCCGATCCGACCCAAGGTTGGAGGGGCTTCGTCTTCGATGCCGACGCGGACAACACGACATGGGCCGATTTTCCCCGACTGGGTTTCGACCGCGACGGCATCTATGCCACGGCCAACATGCTGCGCATCGGCGACGGGGTGAACAAGGGTGTCGACGTCGTGGCGATTCCCAAAGCGGACCTCGTCTCTTCCACGCCCACGGTGGCCAATGCGACGGTGTTTGAAAACCAGTTTGGCCTGTTCGAGACGAACTTGCAGCCCATTGTGGATTACGACAACGGTTCCACGCCGACCCCGTTTGTCTCGGTCGCGCGGACAATCTTTGACGGCAAGGCCTCGCGTGTCAATCTGAACGGCCCGATCACCGCGCCGACATTCGGCCCGGTCGACCAGGTTCAAATGGGAATCTATATCCCCGACCTGACCGCCGCGCAGCCCTCAGGCGTGGAGGGCGTGGAGTCAGACAGCTTCGCCGGTGAGTTGATTCGCCAAAACGGCATCCTCTGGGGTACGGAGACGGTAAGCATCGACGACCGCGCGATTCAGCGATGGTTTAAGATCGACGAGGCGACCAACACGCTCCTGCAAGAAGGCGTGATCCAAGACCCTGACCTCGAGTACTATTACGGCTCGATCGCCGTCAATGAGTCGGGTGACGTCGTGATCGGTTTTAGCGGCTCGGGCGAAAATCAATTCATCAGCGCGTATGCGGCGCTAGGGCATACCGATGAGTTCGGCAACACGACGTTCGATGATCCCGTACTGCTCAAGCAGGGCGTGGACACCTACAATCGAGACTTTGGCTCCGGGCGCAACCGCTGGGGTGATTATAGCGCCACGGTCGTTGACCCGAACGACCCTTCCACCTTCTGGACTTTCCAGGAGTTCGTTTCAGCTCGGAACGAGTGGTCGGTTCAAATCACGGAGCTGAAGCTCGTGCCTGAACCGGGGCGAATCATCCTCGGCATTCAGGCTCTGATCGCGCTGGCCATCGTTACCTTTTATACGCGCCGGCGACCATCGCTTGTGGCATTGGCCAAACGCCCACGATGACGTGGAGCCCCGAGAAACGCGCGACCCGGGCAAGCCGCACTGAGGCGAGACCGGGCAAAATCGCCAGCCTGCCACGCGGCGGCAAGCGAGTCTGCTTCGATTGAAGAACCGAGAAGGCAAGAACTCGCGTCACTATCTGATGACGACCGAAGCCCACTTTCAGCGGGCCGTGGCTGGCGATTCTGAAGCGGCGCGGAATCCGGCGCAGTTGGCGCAAGAAATGGCTCGCATCGAGCCACAAACCGAAAACGCCGCATCGGGTAGGAGGCGGGGTTACCCCCGCCGTCCTCCCACACCACCGTGCGAACGGTTCCGTACACGGCGGTTCAGTTTGGACGTGCCAATTGGTGTCGTTTCTGAGTGAGGCTCACGAG
>Ga0114931_10004192_pt1 | contig 18034 bp, 13 predicted proteins | sample 2SBtaG_FD_89579 | JGI IMG/M metagenome (GOLD analysis project Ga0114931, IMG submission 89579) | Deep subsurface microbial communities from Kolumbo volcano to uncover new lineages of life (NeLLi) - 2SBTROV14_V59a metaG | ecosystem: Environmental > Aquatic > Marine > Volcanic | place: Kolumbo...
CAGCGAGGACGCCTTCGTCGTGGACCTCGAGCACGGGCAGGAGCCCGGCTTCCAGGTCGAGGTCCGCCCCCGGACCGACGGCCCCGGCTACCGGAAGTCCCGGCACTATTCGATCATGTATCGCGGGACGACACTGAGCCCGGCGCAGGAGCGGGCGCTGCGTGCCGTTTGCGCGGTGGTCACGCACAACGACTCGTGACGACTGCAGCGCGCCGGATCTGCCATGCGTGAGCCAGAGCCCGTTCGCGTTCTGGTCGTGGGCGACGGCGAGAGGGCGGCAGCGTTCCGCGCGCTCGTCGAAAGGAGCCCGCTGACGGCGCTGGTTCCCCCAACGGCTACGCATGAGGACCTCGCCACGGCTCTGGTCCGCGATCCCGACGCGTTCGTCGTGATCGCGCTGCCACCCCGCGCAGCGCTGGAAGCCGCGCTGCAGGTCGCGGCGGCAGGGCGGCGAGGGCTCGTCGAGGCGCCGCTGCCGCTGTGGGCCGGCGAGCAGCTCCCGGAAAGCTCCACGGTCCAGGTCGCGCACGGCTGGGTGACGTTGGGCCGACGCTGGTTCGAACAGGCTATTGCGCGCGGCGTCTCGGCCGTCGAGCTGCTCGTCGAAGGGCTTCTCGAAGCGCCAGGCGGCGATCTCGAAGAAGTCGTCGTGCACGCTCTCGCTCTCTTGATACGTCTGTTCCCGCGTGCCGAGCCGCGTTCGGTGCGCCTGGAGGGGGAAGGCGCTCTGCACGCCGACTTCCAGCAGCCGGGCGGCGTTCGCATCGAGCTCCGCGCCCGGACGGCCGGGCAGCGGCTCGAGGCGCGCGCGACGGGGGACGGCTTCAGCGCAACGTGGCGCTGGCACCCGGACGAGGAGATCCGCCAGCTTCACGCCGGCCGAAGCGCCGTCCGGCGGGTCCGCCGTGCAGGCGGCAGCGAGCGCGCCCTGGCGCAGCTTCTCGACCCCGACCGGCATGGCGGCGACACGTTGGCCGACGCAGGCGCGGTGCTCGCGCTCGCGCGCCGCACACTGGCCCTGCTACCGCATCCGCTCGCGCTCGGAGAGCGCCGCTTCCGCCAGGCCGCTCGCCGGGCGGAGCGGCACCCGGACGACCCGCTCGCCTCGCTCGGTCTCACGGGCCCGCTCGAGGAAGGGCCCGGGGCTTTCGTACTCGAGATCCCGCGACTGCCCGAACCGTTCGAGCTATGGTCGTTCCGTGCTGGGCTCAAGCCGGTTGTCTTCCTCACGCTCGCCCCTTCCGAGGTCGAGAGCACGCGACGCTGGTTCGACGACGCCCACGTCGAGGTGCGCGAGCGCCGCGTGGCTTCCGGCGTCCACGACACCTGGATCGATCGGCGCGATCTGGGAGAGCCGCGCGTCGAGCTGTATATCTCCCGGGCCCCCGATCTTGCGCGGCGGGCAGCGGAGCTGCAGGCCGACACGGACCCGTCGGCCGCTGCCCGCGAGGTGGGCGAGCTGATGGGCTATCCCGCTTGCTGTGTGGAAGCCTTCTCGGAGCTGGCCAATCGCAGCAACAACAGCAGGAACCGCTATGCGACCGCGGCGAGAACGCCGCCCGGCCGCTGGCCGTGGGAGCTCGACAACTTCTTCGTGATGCTCGTTCCGTTCTTCCCGTGTCGCTATGACTGCGACCGGGCGCTCGGCTACGCGCGCGCCGCCCTCGCCGAGCTTGAAAAGGCGCACCCCGGTGCCCGGGAAGGGCTGGAGCGGCTGCTGTCGCGGCCCGTGCTCTATTTCAGCCACCAGCAGATGCTCGTGTTCGACGGGATATGCCGGGACGGCATGGTCGAATACAGCGGCGTCGAGGTGGTTCCGGATACACCACCCGGCTTCCGGCGTCTGGCGCGCATGGTGGCGGCGGCGGACGGCCTCCGCCTTGACGAAACGGCGGTCCGCTTGTTTCGCGCGGGGCGGGAGTGGAAGGTGTTGGGGCGCACCGACCCGGCGCTGGGCGTGATCGCCGACTTCAGCGCGCCTGACCCGCCGGCCCGTTGACAGCTCGCAAGGGGCGCCGTCACACTTGAAAGGTGAGCTACGAGGAGCGGATCGAGCTGTTCCACGGCGATCCTCTCGAGCGTCGCTTCGAGCACCGGGCCGCGCCTGGGCGCGGCCGCCCGGTGCCTGTGGAACAGGTGCTGGCGGCGCTCGATGCAATCGACGCCGGAAGCTGCCAGCGCCTCGTGCTCGCGGGGGGCAATCCGCAGAACCACCCGGAGTTCGAGCAGATCGTCGCACACGCGTTGGAGGGCGGGCTGCCCGCGCCCAGCATCCTGTGCGAGGCGAGCGCTCTGGCGGAAGCGGCGAGTGCGGAGCGGCTCCGGACCGCAGGCATCGAACAGGTCGTGCTCGCCGTCGGGGGTGCGAGACCGCGCGTGCACGAAGCGGTTCTCTGCGACCCGGGCGGATTCGAGTCCGCGATGCTTGGGCTCCGGAACGCCGCCAGGAGCGCGCTCCGCGTCTACATCCTGCTGCCGTTGCTTCGCACGAACGCGCGCGACGCCCTTCCACTGGTCAAGTCGGCCGTCGAGCACGCCAAGCCAAACGGGGTCCTGCTGGCCCTGCCGTCGATAGGCGATGTCTCTCCAGGTCTGCGCCCGGCACTCCTGCGTTTCCGCGAGGCGGCGGAGATCGCGTCCAGAGTCTTCGAGCTGTGTCGTCGCTCCGGGCTCGAGTACGGTTTCGCCGGCGGAGCGGGGGTCACGCCCTGTGCGGCGTCGGAGCTGGATGCGTTCGCTACGGTGTTCCACCAGCGCATCCGCCGCCTGCGGCGACAGCACGCAGGCCTGACCCGCGTGGATGCGTGCAGCGGATGCTCGCTGGAGAATGCCTGCGAGGGCATCGAGACCTCCTACGTCGAGTACTTCGGGCAGCAGGAGTTCTCCCCGGTGACCATCGACCGCTCGATGGGCTGGCGGCTCAAGCGCATCAATCGCCTCGAAGAGCACGACTACAAGAACGTCTCCGCGTTCGACAACGACGCCGGCGATCGCGGTCGCTCTCTGCTCAGGCTCAACGGCCATTGCCAGATGGCCTGCTCGTTCTGTTTTGTCGACCGAACGGTGCCCGACTACGACGCGGGCGAGCTCGATCGCGAGATCTCCAGATTCGCGGAACAGCAGACCGACCACCTGGTCCTTTCCGGAGGCGAACCGACGTTGCACCCCGAGCTTCCGCGCCTGCTCGCCTCCGCACGCCGTCGAGGCTTCAGAACGGTGGAGATCCAGACCAACGGCGTGAAGCTGGAGAATCTCGAATACGCGAAGTCCTTGGTCGACGCCGGCCTGAACAAGGCCACCGTGTCGCTGCACAGCGTCGAAGCGCCGCACTCGGACGAGATCACCAAGCTCCCGGGAGCGTTCCCGAGGACTGTGCAGGGATTGAGAAACCTCCGCACGCTCGGTGTCACGACGCAGATCGCCCACGTCATCACCAAGGCCAACTACCGCGAGCTTCCGGCGACGGTGCGTTTCCTGCGCGAGGTGTTCCCGGAGGGAGCTGGGCACCTGAGCATCTGCTTCGCGATTGCGCAGGGCATCAGCGATCTCGTCTACTCGTGGGTGATTCCGACGTTTACGGAGATCAAGCCGCACATGCGCGAGGCGCTCGACTTCTGCCTCGAGACGAACATCGGCTTCGGCGGAATGATCGGCCAGGGCGGCTATCCGCCCTGCATGCTGGACGGCAATCTCGCGTACTACCGGGACAATCTCTCCAACATCTACCGGAGCGGCGATCAGGATAGCCAGTTCTACAAGGCGCCGCGCTGCCGCGAGTGCAGCTTCGATCCCTACTGTATCGGTGTGCGTCGCGACTACGTAGCCTGTTTCGGGGACGAGGAGATCCAGCCCTTTACGGCGGAGGGCGGCGAGCTTGCCGGCGCCTTGCCCGTTGGCCCCGGGCGGTTCGTTGCTCCGCGCGAAGGCCACATGCCGCGTCCGGACCTGGTGCGCCTGCGCCGCAGCGTGCGCGATAGGTGAAGCGCTACTTCTGCGGCACCGGCTCGAACTCGTCCCAGCCATAGCGCGAGAGGTAGTTCCGCCAGACCCCCTCGCACTGCTGGAAGTAGCGGCAGCGCCCACACTCGTCGCGCTTGTCGCGCTGGACGTCGTCGAGGTCCGAGCGCAGCACCATCAAGAGCCCCTCACCGGCGCCGTCCCCCTTGCGCTCCTGTTCGTCGCGCACCGGCAGGTCCACCTCGGTCTCCAGATCGAAGTGGCGGTACTTCTCGACGTAGCCGCGGTTGAAGTCGGGGATACCCTCGGTGGTGCACAGCGGAATGTCGACCAGGAACGCCATCGGCTCGGGCTCGCCCACAGCCGCCACGAAGCGGCGGAACGTTGCCGCGATCTCCGTGTAGGTCGGGAAGAGCTGCTCGAAGTACGTGTTGGCGCGGCCGTTGGCCTGCATCACGTTGAACACGACCTGATCGACGCCGTGCGAGCGCAGGAAGCGATAGATGTCGAGCAGGTGTGGCAGGTTGCGTTTCGTCACCACCGTCGACGTATGGAGCTCCACGCCGTACGGCTTCAGCCGCGCGACGCAGTCGAGCCCTGCGACGGTCTGTTCGAAGGAACCGGGTGTGCGGGTCAGCCCCTCGTGCAGCTTTGCCGTGTGCCCATGGATGGAGATGTAGACCTTGTTGAGGCCGCGCTTGGCCAGGGCGACGGCGTAGGGGAAATGCCCGATGCGCCGTCCGTTCGTCATCATGCTGATGCGCGGATAGCCGAGCTCCCGCGCCCAGCCCAGGAAGTCCGGCAGCTCGGTCCGCGTCGTCGGCTCGCCCGACGTGAAGCAGACCTCTTCGGACCCCTGATGCCGCTCCAGCACCCAACGGACGCGCTCGGGCGTCATCGCCGAGTTGTTCACGTAGCGCGCGTCCCGGTCCTCCTCCATGCAGAAGATGCAGTTGTTGTTGCAGACCGCGCCGATGGAGATGTGCACGCGTTCATCGCGATCCTCCATGCGCTCGACGATGTCGCGCTCGGCGGTGTTCGGGCCGGCAGGCGGCTCCTGGAATGGCTCCGGGCTACTCAAGGGTGTCACCCCAAGTATTCGGCGCCGATGTCGAGCGGGTCAAGCCGGCGCCCGCTACCAGGGAGCACGCGGCCATTTCCGGGCCGCGTTGGCGCTGTCTTCAGCTGCCGCCACTTTCGCCGCCGCCGGTGTCCTTGCTCGCACAAACGGGGTCAAGGGCCGGCGGTTGCGGCGAAACCGACGGCGAAGACGATCATGAGCACATACACGAGGATCAGGAGCAGCTGCAGGCCGCCCAGCACGCCGCCGATGATCATGCCGGCCAGCGCCATCTGCTCGCCTCTAACGCGTCCGGGGTTCTCGCGGGCGGCGCGTCTGGCGCGCGCCCCGAGCCAGACCGCTACGAAGCCCAGGGGAAAGCAGAACCATCCGCCGATCCCGCACACGAGCGCGGCCACGGCTTCACCCGACGCCTGGGCTGGCGCCGGTGCGCCACCGTAGCTCCCGACCGGCGGCGGCGTGAACTGCTGCTGCGGGGCCGGAGGTGGCGAAGGAGCTCCGTACGGCGGCTGCATCCCCCGAACCGTAACCGGACTCGCGCCCGCGGCCCAGCGTGGCGTGCGGGCTGGGCGGACACGCGGCGCTCGCCGCTACATGGGGTCCGCGCCCGGCAACCGGGGCTCGGCGTGGCGGATCTGGAACGCAGAGAAGCAGCGCTGGACTTCGCCGAGCTGGTTCACACAGGTGAGGAGCTGGCGATCGAACGGCGTGGTCAGGCAGCGATTGGTCAGCTGGTCCACGGTGGCCTTGACACGCGGCGATCGCAGCATCCGCGGTTTATCCACGCCCATCACGCGCAGCGCGAAGCGGTAGCACTCGTGTGGGCCCGGAGCCTTGCGTGAACAAGCGCTCGGTGCAGCCAGGAGCAGCACCAGGAGCAAGGCTGCCGATCTGCTGGGACTTTCTGCCATCGCGCGCGCTCGGGCTTCTACCAGGTTTCGTCGAAGCCCGCCCGGGCCGAGCGACGGCGGGCTCTCGCGTGACGCCGATTACGCGTAATGCCAGGAGCGGCCTGTTGTGGGCCTGCCTGCCTTGCGCGAGCAGGCGCTGGGAAGTAGGAAGAGTTGCGCCAGAGAAGGGTTATCGCACCTGCGGTCCCACCGGCGCGCACTGAGCGTACGCGCAGCTTTTGCCAGGTTTCTCCGGAGCCTGCTCGCTCCGGCAATGTCATGTGCAGGCCCAACCAGCTGGAGGATTGATATGGAGCACTTGGGTCTGGTCCGAAGCGAGTACGGGATCGAGCACGCTGGCGTGGTGGAGCCCCGGCGCGTCTACTGGAACCTCGGCCCGAGTGCACTGCTCGAAGAGGCAGTGCGGCGCGGCCAGGGCACGCTCAGTGCGGACGGCGCGCTGGTGGTCACGACCGGCAAGCACACCGGTCGTTCTCCCAACGACAAGTTCATCGTCAAGGAGCCTTCCAGCGAGAAGCACATCGACTGGGGCAAGACGAACCGTCCCTTCGAGCCCGAGGCGTTCGACCGGCTGCACGCGCGCGTCACCGCGTACATGCAGGGTCGCGACCTGTTCGTGCAGGACGCGCGTGCCGGCGCCGCCAATGGCATGCCCATCCGCGTGATCACTACCAGCGCGTGGCACTCGCTGTTCGCGCACACTATGTTCATCCGTCCGACCCGCGACGAACGCGCTGCCCACGTGCCCGAGTACACCGTTTTGCACGTGCCCGAGTTCAAGGCGAACCCGGAAATCGACGGCACCAACAGCGAGGCGTTCATCATCATCAATTACGCCAGGAAGCTCGTGCTCATCGGTGGCACCAGCTACGCCGGCGAGATCAAGAAGAGCGTCTTCTCGCTCTTGAACTACGAGCTGCCGCTGCGCGGCATCCTGCCCATGCACTCGTCGCTCAACGTCGGCCCGAAGGGCGACGCGGCGGTGTTCTTCGGTCTCTCGGGTACCGGCAAGACCACGCTTTCGGCCGACCCGGCGCGCACGCTCATCGGCGACGACGAGCACGGCTGGGCGGACGACTGCTCGTTCAACTTCGAGGGCGGCTGCTACGCCAAGGCGATCCGGCTGTCCAAGGAGGCCGAGCCCGACATCTGGCATGCCATCCACCACTACGGCACCGTGCTCGAGAACGTCGTGATGGATCCGGAGACGCGTGAGCTCGACCTCGACAGCGATAAGCTGACCGAGAACACGCGCGCCGCCTACCAGCTCGATCGCATCCGCAACGCTTCAAAAACCGGCAAGACGGTGCACCCGAAGAACGTCATCATGCTCACGGCCGACGCCTACGGCGTACTGCCGCCCATCTCGCATCTGACTCCGGCGCAGGCCATGTACCACTTTATCAGCGGCTACACGGCCAAGGTCGCCGGTACGGAGAAGGGTGTGACCGAGCCGCAGGCGACGTTCAGCGCCTGCTTCGGCGCGCCGTTCCTGCCGATGCACCCGACCAGGTACGCGAAGATGCTCGGCGAGAAGATCGAGAAGCACGGCGCCCAGGTGTGGCTGGTGAACACCGGTTGGACCGGTGGGCCCTACGGCGTCGGCAGCCGCATGAAGATCGCCTACACGCGCGCCATGGTGCACGCGGCGCTCGACGGCAAGCTGACGGACGTGAAGCTCACGAACGATCCGATCTTCGGTCTCGGCATTCCGGAGTCGGTGCCCGGCGTGCCCGCCGAGATGCTGGTGCCGCGCAACACCTGGAAGGACAAGGCCGCCTACGACAAGCAGGCGAAGGAGCTGGCGCGCCGCTTCCAGGAGAACTTCAAGCAGTTCGCCGACCAGGCGGAAGCCGACGTGCTCGCCGCCGGCCCGACGCTGTAGGCAGCGCAAAGCGTGGCATTTTGCTCCGGACTCGTAGCAAAACGCCACGGCTTCGTAGCAAAACGCCACGGCTTCGTAGCAAAACGCCACATTTTTGTGGGCACCCAACCAGGTAGCCCAGCAGGCCCACCCCATCCGTCGCTGCAGCCCGCTTCGCGCGAGGCCCGGCGTGACGTTCGCGTGAGGCGTGCGTGGGGCGGCGCGTCAGAGCAGTACGCCCACGCCGAGCAGCGCCGAGAGCGAGCTGCCGAAGTGGGGAAAGGCGCCGACCTGGATGCGGTGCCCGTCCGCGGTGAAGGCCTGCGATGGACTGAAGACCTCGCCGCTCTGGTTCGTCACGGCGCCGGCCGACAGCATCAGCGACGCCGCGAGCCAATCCGGAATCACGTCGACGCTCGCGCCGAGCGCGCCGCTGAACTCGAGCATCACGCCCTTGTGTGCCGGGTTGTGCAGGTCCGTCTGCGTGCCGGTCGTCGTCAGCGACGGTGCCGAGATGCGCCCCCAGCCTGCGCCCACCCCCGCCCAGAGCCTCAGGCGCGGGCCTATCACCCACGTGGGTTCAATGCGTGCGCGCAAGAGAAGCACCGACAGAGCCGCCTGGTCGATGCTCGTTCCCGCGGGCAGGCCGAGCCCGCCGTCGGGGACAGTCACGGCGTGGGTGCTTTTGGTGAAGGAAACACGGAAGCCCATCCAGGGGGCCAGCTCGATGCGCGCGTGCGCACCCCACGCGAAGCCCGCGTCGTAGCTGGCTTGTGCGCCGTTCGCCGGTAGGTACGCGACGCCGATATGCGGCCCGAGCTCGACCATGCGGGAGGGCTTGTCCGCCGGTGGCAGCTTCAGGTACGGCTGCGGCTGCTGTTCGTCGGCGCGCGGCTCGGGCGGAGGCGGTGGCGCCTTGTTCTCGTCGGCCGATCCTGCCGGCAGAGCTCCGTTCCTGGTCTGCTGGGCGGGCTTCGTCTCCGATCCGGACGCGGGCTTTCTCGCCTTCTGTGCGGGACCGGGCTGTTCCGGCTGGGGGCTCGCCGTTTCCGGCTTGTCCGGCTTGTCGGCTCCGGTTTTCGACTTGTCGGCTCCGGTTCCGGCGTCGGCTTTGGAGGCCGGCTGCTTCGTCCCCTCGGCGGGCTTTGCCGCCGACGGCGGCGGAGCCTTGGCCGGCGCCGCCATGGCCGGCGACGCGAGCGCTGCGCCGAGTAGTCCTGGCGCGAGCAGCCGGTATGCCGCGCGCTGCATCTTTAGCTCCTGAGCGAAGCGCCGAGCTCTTTTTCGGCCGCGCGGATCACCTCGGCCTGGCGCGCGTCGACCTCCTTGTCGGTCAGCGTGCGCGCATGGTCAGGGTCGGTCGCCGCACCGGGATCGCGGTAGACCACATGGAAGGCGAGGGAGCGGTGGTTTTCGGGGACGGAGCCGCCGCGGAACAGATCGAACAGCTCGACCGACTCGCACAGCTCGCCCGCCGCTTGCCGGATCAGCGTCTGGACCCGGCCTGCCGGAACGTCATCGTGTACGACCAGCGCGATGTCGCGGCTCACAGCGGGCAGCCGCGGGATCGGCCGGAAGCGGGGCACTGTCTGCCCCGCCGCCTCGAGCTGGGCGAGATCCAGCTCGACGACCTGCAGCCCGCCCCCCAGATCGAGCGCGTCGACCACGTCGGGATGCAGCGGCCCGAGCACGCCGACGGTCGTGTCCCCGACGCGGACTACCGCCGCGCCGCGCGGGTGCAGGTGCAGCGTGTGCTCGCCGACCGCGTGCTCCAGACTGGCGCTCTGCCCGGTCATGCGCTCCACGAGATCGAGTGCCAGACCCTTGGCGTCGTACACGTCGTACTCGTCCGGGTGCGGCGTGAGGTACGCCGGGCGCGTGCCGGCGAGCAGTGCGGCGAACGACGGGCGCTCCTCCGGTAGCTCTCGCGCGTCATCCTCGAGCTTCGGCCGTGCGGCTTCGGCGGCGGCGCTCCGCGGCGCGTCGCTCGGCGGCAGGAAGCGTGCGCCGACCGCGAACAGCCGCGCGTCGGGCTGGCCGCGACGACGCGCCCGCCCAAGCGCCTCGAGCAGGCCAGGCAGGAGGCTGGTGCGCATCACGCTGCGTTCCTCGGTCAGCGGATAGGAGAGCCGGACCACCGGCGGCGGCGCGTGCAGGGCCTCGAGCTCGCGCGGCGAAACGAACGCGAAGGTAGTGGCTTCGGACAGCCCGAGGCTGACCGCGTGGGCGGAGATGTCGCGCTCCAGCTGGCCCGAGCTGCGGGGTGTCTGCGGCGCGATCGCCGGCAGCGTGGTCGGGATCTGGTCGAGCCCGTGCACGCGCGCGACCTCCTCGATCAGGTCGACCTCGCGCGAGATGTCCGGCCGCCACGACGCGCCCACGACCTCCGCCGAAGCGGCTGCGCCTTCGCCCTGCACGCTTCCGACCCCCAACCCGAGGCGGCGGAGGATGCCGAGGGCCTCGTCGAAAACGATCGGCTTGCCCACGAGCGCGTCGAGCCGTCCGGAGCGGAGCGTCATCTGCGGAATGGTCGGTGCGGGTCCCTTCGCATGCAGCGCTCCCGGCACGGCGGAGCCCGACGCCAGCTCGGTGAGCAGCGATTTGGCGTGTTCCAGCACGCGGGGCACGGCGCCCCAGTCGACGCCACGCTCGAACCGGAAGCTCGATTCGGTATGCAGCGCGTGCCGCCGCGACGTGCGCCGGATGCCGCGCGGCGTGAAGTACGCGCACTCCAGGAGCACGCGCCGCGTCTCGTCGCGGATCTCGCTGTCCTCGCCGCCCATCACGCCGGCCAGCGCGCTCGGCCCCTCGCCGTCGCAGATGACCAGGTCGTCCTCCACCAGCTTGCGCGCGACGCCGTCCAGAGTGGTGAACGGCTCGCCCGCGCGCGCCCGCCGGACGACGATGCGGCTCTGCCGCACGCGATCCAGATCGAACGCGTGCATCGGCTGCCCGTACTCGAGCAGGATCAGGTTGGTGATGTCCACGACGTTCGAGATCGGGCGCACCCCCAGGCTGTAGAGCCGCCACCTGAGCCAGAGCGGTGACGGCGCGATCTGCACGTCGAGCACGACGCCTGCGCCGTAGTGCGGGCAGCGCTCCGTGTCGTCGTTGTCCACGGAAATCAGCGAGCCCAGCTCCGCCTCGGCCGTGCGCGCGGGCGCGGCGGGCTCCGGCGGCGTGAAGTCGAGCCCGAACAGCATGCCGAGCTCGCGCGCGACGCCGACGTGGCCGAGCGCGTCGGGGCGGTTGGGTGTCACCCCGATCTCGAAGAGCGTGTCCTGCGCGCCGGGCAGCGCGTCGGGCAGCGGTGTGCCCGGTTCGGCTGTGCCCTCGGGCAGCACCAGGATGCCGTCGGCTCCGTCGCCCAGGCCGAGCTCGGCCTCGCTGCACAGCATGCCCTCGCTCACCACTCCGCCGATGTCGCGCGGCGTGAGTGTGACCCCGACCGCGGGCAGCGTTGTACCCACCGGAGCCAGCACGACCAGCCCGCCCGGCTCGGGGACGTTGGGCGCTCCGCAGACGACGCGCTGCTGCTGGCCGCCGCGGTCCACCGTCACGAGGCGCAGTCCGGACCGCTTGGGATGCTGCTCGACCTCGCGTACCGCCGCCACCAGCACGCGCTCGAGCCCGGCCCCGAAGGCCTCCATGGCCTCGATCTCGAGCCCCGCCGTGGTCAATCGTTCAGCGACCTCTGCCGGTGTGGCGTCCAGCGCCGGCAGAAGCTCGCACAGCCATCGATACGAAACGCGCATGAGACGCCGCCTAATAGCACGCCCCCGGCCGGGGGCGCGAGGCGCCGGGGCGTCAGCGGCCCGCGGCGAAATCCACGGCGATCAAGGGTCGGGCCCCGCGCTTCAATGCGATGAGCCCCCGGCGCGATACGCGACGACCCGGAAGCTGCCGCGACAGCGCGGCGTCGCCCGGTCTCGACGTGCCGTCGGGCCCCTCGGGGGCCCAGGCGCGGACGACGCGGGGTTCGCTCCCGATGGGCCCGTCCAGCTCGATATGGGCGCGATCCTTCGCCGCATTGATGGCGATCGGGCGCGCGAGCTCCGTCATGACGTAGTCGAGCCAGGGCTTGTCGACGCGGGCGAGCGCTTCGGCGGTCCGCTCGGCGAGCTCCAGCGCACGACTACAGTCGTACGTACAGGGCTCGAAGCTCACCAGGTGACGGCGCTCCGACAGGAGCAGTACGTTGAGCGCCGGCAGCGGTCTTGCCACCCAGGCGTCGCGTGCCGCGAGGTACCAGTCATTTTCCTTCCCTCGTCGGTCGCGCGAACAGAATGCTTTCACGCAACACTCCGGATATCCCAGCAGGCGGCCGAGCTTCATTGCATCCCGGTCGGAGGCGCGGACCGACGCCTCCTCGGTGAGCTTGAGCTCCGTTGCTTCGCGGGCGGAGTGTGCCACGTACGCGATCCAGTAGGCTTGCCTTCCGAGCCTGAGCTGGTGGCGCGAAGGCTCGACGTACGCACCTAGTGAACGATATCGGCTTTCGATCTCCTCGAGTTCGTGCGCGGCGGCGCTCACGCGGATCGCGGGCTTGATCCCAGCCTGGAACGCCAGCCATTGGACGTCGAGTGCGCGCCGCTCCGGCGGCGGCGGCTGCGGCGGCCTGTTCTCCAGCGGCTCCTCCCAGTGAAACTCCTGCTCGTGCGCCTCGATGCTCCTGGCGAGCGCCTGGATGAGCCCGCGGATGTCGTGAACCGCGGGCGCGACGATGCGGAACGTGCGCGTGTCGGTGCCCGCGCGACTGGACTGCGCAGGGTGCTCGAGCCGGAGCACCACGGACCGTCCTTTGTACCTGTAGTGCGCCTCGACCGATTCGGCGTGCGTCCGCGCACCCACGAAGGCAACGCCGCTGGGCAGGCCTCCTTCCGGGGCCAGCATGCGTCGGAGCAGAGCTTCCTGCCCTGGGGGGATCACGAGGCGGTGCGTCGCCCGGTCGTTGTTCTCTCCGTCGCTCAACGCCCGGAGTCTACTTCGACGGGCGGCCGGGTGCCCCTGCCGCGCTCAGTGCGGCATGCCGTGGGGCATCATGCCGTGCATGCCGCCGGGCGGCGCCTTCGACTTGTCGTTGTTGCCCTTCTCGAACTTTTTCGGCTCCGCCGTGGCCCAGTCCGCCGCCCAGCTCGAGATGCTGTAGAGCTGCGCTTCGTCCGGCTTCTTCGCCCAGTGGCTCGAGCCCTCGGCCTTGTCGCCCACGAGCAGGACCTTCTTGCCGCCGTCGGCCATCGTGACGGTGACCGTCGCCTTCGGCTCGGTCAGGCCCACGTCGGCCGGCTTCTTGTCGTCACCGAAGCCGTCGGCGTTGAGCGCCTTGTAGGCGCGCAGCAGGTCGCCCACCTTGCTGGGCTCGAACTTGTCAGGGTCGAGCTTGCCGACCTTCTTGTCGGCGCCGCTGGCCTTCTTGAACTTGCCCGTCCACTTGTCGTCCTTCTTCGCGAAGGTGAAGGTCCCGTTCTCGTTGTCGACCTCGACTTCCTTCGCCTTCTTGTCGTCGAACTTGAAGATGGTGAGATCGCGCCATCCCTTGGTGTCGCGCGAGTACATGAAGCTGGAGTAGCCCTGCACCGCGTACACGCCGTCCTTGCCGGCGATGCGGGTCATCTCGCCGCGGGAGCCGCTCTCGCCGAAGTACAGGTCGGCGACCTTCGTCTTGCCGGCGTCGAGCACCACGTGCACGGCCTTCGAATCGGAGACGCTGAACTTGTCGTACGACTTGGTCCCGTCGTCGATGACCTCGCTGACCTCGAGGTCCTTCACGTTGTCGAGCAGCGACTTGATGTTGGACTGGTTGGCCTTGGCACTCACCGGCTTGTCCAGCTCCCAGGTCTTGCCGTTCTTCTTCAGGACGACCTGGGCCGGCTTGCCGGCGTCGCCGGGCGGCTGTGCGATCGTGATGGTGTCTACCTTCTTGATGTCGGCATCCTTGATGTCGAGCTTTGGCAGCTCCTTCTCGCGCCCTGCGAGAGAGTACGTGGCGGCCTCTTCCTTCGCCTGCTTCTTCTGGAAGTAGAGGGCTCCGCCGAGTACCACGAGGACGCCAACGGCGATGTAGAGCTTCTTGTCGGTGCTAAGGGCCATGAGCTTGGTCTCTCAAACCTTGTACTGGTCTTTCTTCGAGTCGCGCATGCGCCAGCGGAAGAAGCCGAACAGGGCGAAGAACAGCGGCACGCCGAGCGTGAGCGACCACTGCACCTGACGCTGCACGGTGCTCTGGCGTTTTCTGTACTGCTCGTCCTTCTTCTTGAGCGCCGCCTCGTCGTCCTCGGCGGCGATCTTCGGCTTCTTGATGCTGGCGTAGGTCAGGTTCGGCTCACCGAGGATCTTGGCGCTGGCGGCCAGGAGGTCGGTGTCGCCGCTCATCCAGTCGAGCGTGTTCTTGACCGACAGAATGGTGTTGGTCAGATAGTGCTGCGCATACGGGCCGGCGAACATCTGCAGCTGGGGATCGCCGCCGATCGCACCCATCATCGCGAACTGGCCGCCGAGCGCGGGGCCGTTGCCAGCGTAGGCGAAGGGGTTCGTCAAGAACAGGCTCGAAGACACGACCAGGACGCGCGAAGGCTTGGGCGCGGCTTCGGGCTCCTTGATGTCCTTGTCCTTCTTGCCCGCGAAGGCGCTCTTCAGCTTGCCCTCGGCGACCGCCGCGATGATGTGCTGCTTGTAGGGCGGCTTGGGCGGCCAGTCCGTCTTCAGCTTCATGTCGACGGTGGAGCCCGTCTGCGTGCCGGCCGCCGGCGTGGTGCGGGCGACAGCGAAGATCTTCACGTCCTTCGGCTGCTTGTCCTTGAGCAGCTCCAGGCTCGACGGGAACGGGAAGGCGATCTCGTCCATGCGGAAGAAGGCCGGGAAGCTGTTGTCGAGCAGCTCGTCCTTCTTCTCCAGCCGCGGGTCGTTGACCACGTGGATGATGCCGGGGTCGCGGATCGACTGCACCGCGCCGGTCTGCGTCATCACGGGCAGCCGGAACTGGGCGCCGTAGTCGAGAACGGCGTTCTTCTTCATGTCGATGCCGTAGCCCGCGGTGAGCTTGTCCAGCCCGTGCAGATCGAGCGTGGCGTTCATGGTCGGGTCGTTCGGCTTGAACGTCACCGCCGAGGCGAACACCGCCAGCGACTTGTCGCCCAGCATCAGGAACTGGTCGACGCGCCGGAGCTCCTTCTCGGTGTAGTCCTTCTGCGGCTGCGTGATGATGAGGCCGTCGAGATCCTTGTCGATCTCCTTGTCGCCGCCCTTCAGGTCGACCGTCTCGATCTTGTAGAAGGGGAACGCCTGCTCGAGGATCGACTTGATGCTCGGCGAGCCCTGCCGCCCCTGTTTGGGCACGAGGTTCTGGTCGGAGAGCTTGAGCTCGTCCTTGCCCGTGATGACGCCGATGCGGTGCTTGATGTTGTCGGACTTGTCGCGGACCTCGCGGATCTTGTTCGTGATCCAGAACTCGAGCCCCTCCGAGCGTCCCGGCGCGAGCTGCGGGATGACCGTCTTCTCGCTGCCGTACTTGAACACGAGGCCCATGTAGCCCTGCGCGATCTGCGCCTGGTCCTCGCCTGTAGCGCTGGCTTCGCCGAACGCCGTCGGCTTCAGCCCGGCGTCCTTGGCCTGCTTCCGGAGCTCGTCGGTCTTGGCTTCGATGATCGTGAACTTGAACTTGCCCTTGCCGGCGCGCCGGTACTCCTTCATGAGGTCCGTCAGGTCGCGCACGAAGGTGTCGAGCTTGGCCAGACCCTTGGTGACGTAGGCGTCGACCTGGATCGGCCCCTTCAGCGTGGACAGCAGCTGTGCGCTGCCCTTGCTCAGCGTGTAGCGCTCGTTCTTCGTGACGTCGATGCGATCGTAGACGCCCGCCGCCAGCACGTTGGCGACCGCTAGGATGGCCGTGATCACCACCAGGTAGATCCCGGTCTGTGCAGCTGCCTTCCGCTTCTTGTCCTGGCTTGCCATGGTTATGCCCACTTGCGGCGCTCGAGCGCCCTGAATGCCACAACGAGCGCCAGCCCGGTGACGGAGAGGAAATAGACGACGGCGCGGGTGTCGATGAGGCCGCGGGTGAAGCCCTCCAGCCTCGACTGGAAGCTCACGTACGACAGCACGTCGCCGTACCAGCCGCCCATCGTGCCCGCGAACGAGCCGATCAGCCACAGCGCGAGCAGTACGAAGAACGTGATGAAGAACGCGATAGCCTGGCTATCGGTCAGCGCACTGATCAGAAGGCCGATGGCCGTGGCCGCAGCGCAGAAGAGGATCATGCCCAGATAGCCGCTGAGCACCGGGCCCATGTCGAGCGGCCCGAGGTCCCACGGCCACTTGAACATGACCAGCGGGTAGACCAGCGTCGCGAGGACCAGCACCAGCACCAGGCCGAGCGCGCCGAAGTACTTGCCGAGGATCACGTCGCTGTCCTTGACCGGCAGCGTGATCAGCATCTCCAGCGTACCGGCGCGCTTTTCCTCGGCCAGAAGCCGCATGGTCACGACCGGAATGACGAGCACGGACAGCCCCCAGGGCAGGTACTCGAACATGTTCTGCAGCGTGGCGCGGTCGACCTGCCAGAAGCCGCCGCGGTACATGAAGAAAAAGCCGCCCAGCGCAAGGAAGCTCACGCAGATGACCACGTAGGCCAGCGGCGACTCGAAATAGGAGCGGAACTCGCGTTTCGCAATCGTCAGCATCGGGGGCATGGGTCAAGCACTCCGGTTGGACTTCTCGTCCTCGTCTTCGTCTTCGTCTTCGTCTTTGGACGTTTCGCCACTGTCGGGGGCTTCGTCCTCGGTGTCGTCGTCCTCTTCGTCCTCGTATTCCTCGTCGTCGTCCTCGTCCTCGTCCTCGTCCTCCCACTCTTTGCCGCGATCGAGTCGTTCGTCGCCACGCGTGAGGTCGCGGAAGACCGCGTCGAGGGTCTGGGCGTCGCGCCGGAGCTCGAGCAGCGTCCAGTTGCGCGCCACCATCAGCCGGTACAGCTCGGCGCGCAGGTCGCCGTCCTGATCACCGCTCAGCTCGAACTTGTGCGCCTTCTCGTCCGTGACAAGCTCCTTGACGCGCGAGGCACCGTCGAGCCGCTCCAGCGCGTCCTGCACGTCCGTCGCCGAAGGCGGCTTGTTGCCCGCCTCCGCCTTCTTCTCGTCGATGCCGACGACGTAGCGGACGCGGCCGGTGCGGGCGCGGATCTCGTCCAGCGGCCCGTCGGCGACGACGCGCCCCTTGCTGACGATGATGGCCCGGGCGCAGGCTTCCTCGACCTCGGCCAGGTTGTGCGTGGACAAGAGCACCGTGCGGTCCTTGCCGATCTCCTTGATGTAGCGGAGCACCTCTGCCTTCTCGTTCGGATCGAGGTCGCTCGTCAGCTCGTCCAGGATCAGGATCGGTGGGTCGTGGATCAGCGCTTGACCCAGGCCCACCCGCTGGCGGTAGCCGTGCGAGAGGGTCCCGATGTCCTTGCCCAGCACCTGGGCCAGGCCGCACACCTCCACGACCTTTTTCAGCCGGCTGCGGAAAGTGGAGCTGTCCAGACCGCGGATTTTCGCCGCGAATTCCAGGTAGTCCCACACGCGCATGTCCTGGTAGAGGGGCGCGCGCTGCGGCAGATAGCCGAGCGAGCGGCGCACCTCGAGGGGCTCTTCGAACACGTCGTGGCCGTGCACCTTGGCCCCCCCCGAGCTGGGGGAGATGAAGCACGTGAGGATGCGCATGGTGGTCGATTTCCCGGCGCCGTTCGGCCCCAGGAAGCCCACCACCTCGCCGCGGTGGACCTCGAAGCTCACCTTGTCGAGCGCGCGAACCGGCCCAAACCGCTTGGTGAGCGAGCTCGCATTGATCATGACTTCGGTTGTCATCCGATCTCCATCCAGGAGTTAGGGTTCCCCTGCTGCAGTGCCCGAAGCCTGACAGTGAGGGAGGGGGGCAATCGGGCCGCGGCATCCTAGCGATGGCGCGATCCGTGTCAACTCGAGCCCAGCGACGAGCCGGCACTGGGCCAGGGCTGTGCTGGCAGCCGGAAAACCGCCAGGATCGCGAGGTATTCCAGGAAGGCGCGAGGTTTGCCCAACGGACCTGCGAAATCAGCTAGTTAACGCATCGCGTTATCGCGATCGGGGATGCTCCCCAGACCCTGTCCGGCGGGGGGCGGCCGGTCGCGCTCCCGCGCGCCCGGGTCCCTCACGCGGGTGCTCGGCCGGCCGGCGCTCCCCGTCGCCTCACGACGAGCCGGCCTTGCGC
>Ga0114931_10004193_pt1 | contig 18033 bp, 23 predicted proteins | sample 2SBtaG_FD_89579 | JGI IMG/M metagenome (GOLD analysis project Ga0114931, IMG submission 89579) | Deep subsurface microbial communities from Kolumbo volcano to uncover new lineages of life (NeLLi) - 2SBTROV14_V59a metaG | ecosystem: Environmental > Aquatic > Marine > Volcanic | place: Kolumbo...
TAGTATAATCGTGGAGGCACTAAAGCCTCTGGAAATAACAGATTTCTGAGTGAACCCCCTAGTGATTAAACCCGACATGTGACAATAGCCACTACTTCAGAGAATATAATGAAGCACAATATTGCATAAACTTTATATGAACAAAGTAAAGACCCACGCTCGCACCCCATGAACGCAAAACCCAATAACAAAAATACCGAAATTATCAACAAATATTCAGCATATTCTAAACATTCTATCATACCCTGCTCCTTTCAAATATTGAAGAAGTAGAAGGCAACCCTGTGGCATCTTTCAGGTCGAACCTAGCCACTTCAGTTATATTGTCATTTTTGAAAAATATCATTTGATTTGTAACAGTATCAATTTTCCATCTACCCCCTTCTATTTCTCTTATAAAAGCCGTATCAACGGACACCTGCTGAAGTAACAACCCAAGGTCTGGAGTCATCCCGGACGTCCTATTTACGATCGTAGCCCCACCAAAGTTGCCGGACTGTATAATGTTACCGCTGGTATCCCGCAAAGTCCCAGTTCCTTGGATCAGTAAGGTACCGCCTGTTACTGTACTTTCCAGAACTACTTCACCACCTTTCATGGTTATCGTGACAGCACCTGCACCAGATTTATTTTTTAGTGTGACATCGCCCATTAGCCCCTGCATGACTAAATTACCACCAGAATTATTGAAGTCTATTAGAGTGTTAGGTGTGCCCGGCACGGCAACATAACAGTCAAAGAAATAAGCTGTAGAAGTTGGGCCGCCTGCTAGTGTAATCGTACCGGAACCGAGCGCACATAGGTGAACATATCCAGATATATAAGTAAGTGTACCTATAACAGAACGCTCGACAATAGTACCACCCGACAGAACGCCCAGTAAAGTCACATCAGTGATCTGGGTTTTTATGGTTGAAACGCCGCTATTTAGGACTAATACTGTAAGTAAAGCATTTATGCCAAAGAGCTGGAGGTTGTCTACAACGTCCCCAGCGCCTAGGTTCAAACTGGAAAGCATACCGATGCCACTAAGCCCTCTTTCAGAGGCGACCAACAAAGCATCCGATACAGTGTTGACAGGAAATTCTCTATTACCTGATAAAGTATTAAAACTTTTAGGGTTTCCATTTACAGTGTCTATCCACACTTTATTTTGGAAAGAAGAATATTGGATAGTCTTTTGTTCCTGCAGCGTGGCGGAGGATGCTGAAACCTTTACTACCTGTGTGAAGGCTGTGGGTAATACAGCGGGTATCTCGGCAGAGGTGGAATCCACTGCCACTACATTTCCCCCCAGTATGCTGCATTGCACAATGTTAAAAATATCGTAGCTATCTCCAACAGTAAAAGTATTAGAGGCGCCGTTGACTGGGATTTTACAAGTCAGCAAACTCTCAGATTGCACGGATACAACTTCTGTTATGGCTTTGTCCGTGTAATTTATAATTAGAGAACCTCTCTGTACACCTTTGGCCTGAAAAGTAGCTGCAGCGTCCGCTAATTGGATAGTGTTATTAATCGGTGTTGAGCTGGCGGAAGTAACAGTGCCTGTCTGGGCAGGTGTAGTCCTGGCCTCGAAAGCTATCTTGGTATCCTGTAATTCTGCCGTTACACCGACAAAAACCCCGCCTCCCAATGATTCCTTTCCAGAAGCATTGAGCAACTTCGTCTCAGCAATACCCCGTGTAGAGTCCTCTTTTTTACGTAGAGTATCTACTACATCCTGAGCATTGAACTCTGTTGAGGGCGCAGCGACTTCAGCTACCCTTGGGGTAGCTGAAAAATCCACCACGACATCAGTACGTGTTGTCACAGAGTTATAAGACCTTAATAGCTTTCAATTGTTGGTCTCTTTGTTTACATAAAGCCAGGACGGAAGAAAGGTCAGAGATAGATTCGTGTTCCTGCGTGATAACCATGTTGATGCTATCCACAGTTTGCTGCGAGTTTGCGACCTGTGACTTCATCGCAGAGAGGTTGTAGGGAGGAAACTTCTCTTTCAATGCACGTATTAAATCTTTGTCCTCGCCTGCAGCCTTTATTTGTTCGTCCCTGACCTCACAGAGAGCAAGTTGTGTAGTGTACTCTGAAATCAAAGAAGCTTCTCTTTGTCGAGCTAAAATCAAATTAGAGATACTCGCGTTACACTCAGCAATGCGAGCCGACAAATAATCGGTTGATAAAGACGGAAAACTTTTTCTTATCTCGGCTTCCATGTTATAGAGTTGAGTTTCCTCAGCCTGTGGCATTTGCTCCAATGCTTGTGCCCTCTCTGCTATAGGCAAGTCAGGGATGGCCTGCCCTCCAAGTTTTATAGAATGTAACATGTTAATCTCCTGTTAATACTATTATTGTTAAACGGCTATGGTATCCTGTGCCCGAACGACTGTAACAGATGCGCCAGCGTCCCCGACTGTTTGATTCTGTGTGAAAGGCAGAATAACCTTACCTTGCCGCACGTTTACCACAACGTTAAAATTAGCTGCTACGGTTTTTACAAATGAATTACTACTGGTAGTTCCCGTAGCTTGTTTGTCCAAAATCAAGTCATATATTTGATCCGTTGTCGCGTAGTCGCCGGGAACAGTATGATCCCCTATCAGGGAGTTTATGGTATAAGTGTCTCCCAGCGCCCAATTCTGCGTGGCATCCAGTGGGCCATATAAAGGTACAACATTAAGGGTGTCAGCGTCTACCACACTGACCACTTCCCAAACGTGTGTAGTTTTACTTACAGTAGTGTTCCTGATAAGCATACCAGGCTCTACGACTGCACCAGTTGTAAACAACGCACCAACATCTATCAACTGTGTAGAAGAGGCAGTTGATATAGAAGGCGTACCAGGGGTCGGGTTCCTCAAGGTGAACACCCCGTTCAGACCAGAGGTTCTGCTATCATAAACATAGTGATGTTCTTCCTGTAGAGCAGTAGCGACTATACGTATAAACCCGGATGTAGGCACTTCAGTATCCACCGTACCTGCGGCACGGATTTCAAAATCACCTAAACCATTATAAGTGGTCGCTGGCAAATCTACGCCTCCGAATTGATTTTTGTTTATCACACCGGCTATGCCTGTGTCCCTAGCGGCCAAAACTCTGTCTAAAGGCTGAGTGTTGTTAATTATGAAAGACACAGTATTCGGGGGTGTTCTCTGTGCGCCGTTGTCATCTGTCAACAGATAGTTCTGCGTGTCTGATGGATGTGGGTTTATATAAACCACCCCTCTCGCACCGAATATCTGTGACCCTGTAAAGGTACCGAACGGTGAACCTTTGGGAGAAGTGAAAACGACAGGGGAGCCGGATATAGCTACGGTGTCCAAAGCCTCATCGCGTAATACGTCTGCAGCAGCTAAGGGATTTACAGAGGTCTCTTGGGAAGCTAGCATCACGTAGGTATCTGTAGTATTAACAGACAACACCCGCGCAGAAAAGCCAGGTTTGGCCAAGATGTCTACGCTATCCCCTTCGGTAAATACACCTACAGGTGTAGTATATTGCGCCTGAATCTCAAGACCTCTATATGTTTCTCCAGGGATTGCTATACCTCCGCCAAAAAGATCTGTATTTGGTGCCCCTCTACGGGTCACATACTTGATACGCTCGTAGACTTTAGCAGCAGGAACCAAAGACTGTGCGTCCACTGTAATGGAATAAGGTTCTGCTATCGCATCGCCATCGTGATCCACCGTTGTTGCGCCAGCTACTATCGTAACAGTACCCCCTTCGCCTGCAGCTACATCCGTAGGACCGCCTGTAGTGGCACCAGGGGCACCAGCAGTACAAGTCGCATCACCGTCTAGGTTGGTTATGGGGTCGAACTCTTTTACGGCATCCAAGTTCGCAAAATCAGTAAGATCACCTACGGGATAATAGGATATGATAGGTGCTGCAGTTGTCCCAGCGACCGCAGTAATAACACCCTTTTTAGTTGCAGTAGCGAATGATACACCGACGTAGATAAGGTTACCCACGTTGAACGTTCCGACCCCAGAAGAACCCGTGAAGGTTTGATACCCGGTGGTATTATTAATATCTGGAGCGGATGCCAGAGGCAAGGCAGACCGACCACCTGCTGCAACGTTTAATCTGAAATTATCATAAAGGGAAGTGTATCTACGGCTAAACACCTCTACATCGCCGTCAGCGATTAAAATGTTGTCCCGTTTAACACGAATCAAAATATCTATAATACCCAAGGACAAAGCCGGATCAGTGGCCCACCATTGAAAGCCGCCCAATGAATTTGTCATTTTCTGGCGAGCCTGGACTAAATAGACTTCGGTGGAAGTTGGTACACTACCAATGACCTGAATAGAGCTATACAAACTAACCCCGTTAGTGGAAACTGCCGTACTCGTAGCATTTCCTGTACCTCCGTCTGCTACAACGGATAGGGTTTCAGAAGCGTTATTAAATAAATCTGTAGCTGGATTATCAGGGCGTACCCACAATAGATTAGTACCATCTGGCAAAACCTCAAAGTCCAGCACCGTACCACTATGAGCGGTAGTACCACCTACTACTTGTCGTCCAACATCCCCTTCCACGAAATTCGCAATGGAGGGAGTGTAGGCTATTGATAATATCTGCCCAGTCCAGTCGGCTTCAATAGCACCGTCCGATAAATTCTCGGTTGTACTACGCGGGATGAAATACCCGTTTTCCATAGTATAAGCATTCGGTGTTACAGGCAGCATGGGATTTTTAAAACCCATCGCCTGAAAACTGTCCGACGCTGCAGCGATGGCAGAATAGATTTGATTGGTAGTATACTTAGTAGCTGAAGCCAAAGCTGCCCTGCGCACCATGCGTAAGCCTGCCACGGCGTTTGCCCCAACAGTCTCATCGTCCATTAGTATCTCATAATCCCCGTTCAGGATTGTTATTGCAGTCATGTTATGTCCCCTAAAATGTTGCTATTGTGTCTTTTACCCATTGCGCAGAAACTGTGATACCGGCTGAGGTTATCCTCCGAGTTTGCGTAAATGGTATGTATCTGTCAGAGTCTAAAGTCACTCTCTTTGCTTTGGCTGCAGTGGTTATAACCCCTGTAACATACGCTGCTCTCACATAGTATAACGCACCTTGCGTACTTCCAGCTATCGTTGTCACAGCCCAGCCGGACGGGTTTGCCCAAATAACTTTATTCTCGCCAAGCGTCTGAAAAGCCGCCGTACCGTCAGTTATGCCTGGCAAAGCAACCAAGGTAGCACCGTCCCAATACTCCCAATTAACTTGTGCAGTTACAGAAATGGACATAGCTATAGATAAATCCAATTTTAATGCCAGGAAAGGGTTAGTGTTACCAAAATAATAAGCGTCCCCCACAACAGGAGTTGTTGTCCAAAGATTCATATCATTGGTCGTCGGGCTATTCGCATTCTGTGTTTCATCTGTTAGGACAGCACCATTCAACGCTAAAGCAGCCACGCATATCCCACTATTCCTGGCACGGAATTCCGTTAATAGACCCAGAGGATCAAAAGCTGGTTCATAATTAAAACCGGTATTAGAGGCGCTTCCTGCAGAATCAGCAAAAGCCTGTAATAATACTTGCCCTTTAGTCACAGTACCTACAGTTTCTTGTGCTACGACTTTCAGAGAAGTACCTTGTGTCACACCTTCGAAAGCGATTGTGACGCTATTATTAACAACGGTCGAAGACCCTGTTGTATTTGTCACAGTTGGAGTATTGCCTCCAGAAATATTTATTGTTACTAGTCCACCCGAAGTATTCCGGATAGCAGCATTGCCTGTGCCTGATGCACCATACCCTGTGAAAGTAGTGTTGGATAAGGTATAAGTACCCGCCGCTGTTATAGTTATCGCGTGCCCTGTCCCACCTGTATTGTCAAAACTGTGTCCAGAGATTTTTGATAAAGAATCTGTCGAGACAAAACCCACACCGGATAAAGTGTTGTGGGTCAAGGTTTGTCCACCTGATAGAGAAGAGCCGACTACAGTCAAGGACAGGGAATCGCAGTTTGTAAAAGATGGAGAAGTCAGAGTCGTAGAGTTCGGTTCTATACTGGCACACTCTATAAACTTGTCATTAACACTTGTATAAGTGGCATCAAGGACAACCTGACCTGCAAATATATAGGTAGATCGTGTGGATGAGAATGAATCTCCATTTGCGACACTCAGTGGGTGTACTGAAAAATCGAAAGGCAGACCTCTCGAAACTCCTTTCCAGGTAACATCCGTGAATATCATATTGGTAGCACCCGTCGTACCGGACTCAAAACGTATTTCATAATAGCTTGCAGCTACAGCAGTCGCTCCAGCACCCGTAGTAAAGTTTGCGAAACTGAGCGTAACAAGACTTTCGTTAAGAGCCGTAGTTAATGCCGCTCCACCGAATTTTACAGACCCTTCAAGAATAAATGCTCCAGCTATGTTTCTGAAGATACCGTAACTGTTCGTATCTGCTGCAGCACACTGTAGGAAAGTAATAGGATCAGCCGGAGTCCCGCCAGTAAAGGTCAACCCCTGATGTGTGGCACTTGTCCTGATAGCGTCAATATAACAGTTCTGCAAAAAAGCTTCTGCCTTCGAAGCAGACAGGTTCCCACAGTAGCCTACCCTAGTTATATTTCCTGTACCCAGAGACCCCAAATCTACTGCTGCTCTGCCAGTGGGATCAATGTTTACAACGATATGGAACCAACCTCCGGCGTAGCCAACGTCTGTGCCTGTTGCATAATATAATGCTTCGGTTGTGCTAAATAGATATAAAGAAACTCCATCTATAGTCTTTGCCCTGACTGGATAAATGTCTCTTACCCATGCGTGCAAATGTAGCCCTGTAGGAGCTATTGAGGCAGTGTTATACATACCCCTGAATTGGGATATGGCTGTTGGACTAACAGGCCCGAGGGAGCCTGCGTGTCCCATAGCAGCGGCTGAAGTCCCTTGCAACTGTACTACTGTTTCTGATGCTCCGGCGTTGCCGGAACCTACTGGCGTAGGTTTTGGTGGGTCGAGGAGGACGTCTACAAGCTGTGAAGTCAGGGCTACTACAGCCATAAAGTCCCCCCTGATAGAATAAAGTTAAACTATTGGGAGTTTAACACATTTTACGAATTTCTTTTAACCCGTGTAATGGGTAATAAAAACAAACTTGACAGCATCAGCGATAAAGTATGTGGTATAGGTACTGAGGCAACATCTCCCGTAGCAACAGCCCACGGAACAGCTTGCACAGCCAGACGGTTTACCAGCAACTGACTTTGCGTGACTACATCATATAAAAATACACCGTTGTTACTGAAGATTCCATTTGCAGGGTCTGCCAATTGCACACTCGATGCCCAAAATTGCAAACCTTTCAAATTATTAAATATGGAAACATCGTTATTTCTAAACAAACTGGCTATCTCACCCTGCGCGTTCGGGCCTGTTAGATCAGCTATAATTTGCTCCCGTGTTGTAGACGTTGCCAAGGGAAAAGCTGTGGGCCTGCGCCATGTCGTGACGCCTAAGTAATTAATAGTATTTAAGTTTCCGATCACTGACTGCTCCCCGAAACTGACTGTTCCTGCGGGGGTCAACGTTATGTTGGCCTGACCAAGACCAGTACCCCCTATACCGCCTGGAGAGCCTGCTTCACGCTGCGCATCGACAGCAGCCAGAGGGTCTAATACCCAGGTAAGATTAGTAGTCGTGTCATAGATCGCTCCTGTCCCGCGTTGTAACAAAGCGGTGTTACCGGTTACGGAAAAAAATAGAAGTAGGGGTAATAGAATAAATTTCATTTCTCGTCTCCTTTGTTTAAATAATCACTCGGTAAATCTCCCGTCTGAGGGGAGATACCTTCAGCTACTAGGCTGGCACAACCGGCTAGTGCAGAAATAAGAATGATAATTGCTATTGTTGTTGTTTTCATACTAAGCGCCTGGCGTCTATCATTTGTTCGAGATTGCCAGCCAATACAACTTCTTTGTAAGATTGTTTAAATCCGCTGGCTTTGTCATGCACCTCATTCCGTACAGCATGATATGTCCTTATTGTTTCTGACGTTTTAAACCTGGATATGGGTACTTCTGGGCATAGTTTAGATATTAATAATTTGGCAAGCCGGGTAAAAGCCGTCTTCTGGTTAGCCTGCCTTTCCCTGGACTCCGTGCCCTGTGCTCTAAGTCCAGTGGCTATGTGTATTATCCGGCAGCAGTTCTGGTGTTTGTTGCGGTGCTGCCCACCCTTGCCAGTACCGGAAAACCATTCAATCCTGAAGTCCTTTTTTGATAAGTGCAATTCTTTATATCGGGTATCCATTGTTATATATAAACACGCGCCACTTCTCTTGGAAACGCAATAGAGATGAGGTGACTTGGGTATCGTCCTCAGAAATCAGAATATCACATAACAGTTCCATTTCTTCCTCGTTGTCTACGCATTGCTCAAGAAACTCGATAACAGCAGGTATCTTATCCATTTGACTTGGCCTGTGTCACTTCTTTCTTTGCTGGAGGAGCAGGCTTAACTTCTTCCAGCACTCCTGCTTGCAACTGCCTGCGCGTCCAATAATTATCATCACTGCCAAGATCATTTACGTCTGTTACAGTATGGGGAGTAAATAAGGTGTTTGTGTAAGGATTACGAAGGGTGGTAGATACTGCTCTGACTTTAATATTTTTGGCCACGTTAATTGTCTCCTTTAGATATTGATTCAATCACACTGGGAGTATAAGCTTTTGATAAAGCCTTTACAACATCACCCATTATTTTATTCGTTCCCCTGATATTCTCTTCATTGCAAGGCGCTGAATTTCTTAACATTACTATACCAGCTACCACATGCTCGATACCCTGTAACCGGTTATTTTTTAGTTTAGCAAGCATAACAGCTTGCCTGGCTATGTCGCTCTTGACCCGGAGCTGGACTGGGGAACTGTCTGGCAATTCAAGTCCAAGGGATTGCCCGGATTGGTTACGAAGCGTCTCCATACTTTTATAAAAAGTGCTGTAATCCGTAATGACAGAACACACTGTTCCAGTAGTATCGTTTGTAACAACCTTAACCGCAGAACAGGAGCATAGTAAGCATAGTATAGATAGATATTTAATCACTGCATATCGCTCCTATCAGACCTGATAATCCTACACCAGCTATGACTATCTGTGATGCCAATTCTGGAGATACGGATACATTGAAACCCGCAGCCAAGGCTGTAAATAGCTTTACGATGCCTCTCCAAGTACTGGGTTGCTCTAGGGCTACGATCACTTTCTGTTTACTCATAGAAATATACCTTAATTGAGGGTACCCGGAGCCTGGCAGCTCCGGGTAAGAGAGAGGAGAAGATTTATGCTCCCATAGTCAATCCAGTAAAAGCACCGTCCCACAATTTCACTAATGATATGCCAAAATCAAAACGCATATCAGTGGTTCTACGCATCACAAAATTCTCGACTGCTGAATAGGAAGCAGAGACATTTGTAATTTCATGGAGGGCTGCGTCTGAATCAAACCCGATTAATTGCCCTGCTCCTACTATAGCTGTAGGTAATAACAACACCTGTGGAGTAGGTAAACCCATATTCTCCACTGTATATTTCGGGTCTAAAATATTACTACGTAGGGTAGTATCGTTTAAAACGGTCGGTTTACCTGAACGTGCTTCTACATCCAACAGTGCGTCAACATCACCAGAATATGTGTAACCGTCATTCTCTGATAGTTAGCACGCAACCACTTAACGAAAACCCGTTGCGTGATAGGCGTAGTAGCGTTTATGACTTCAGTTGTAAAAGAACTTGCCAATGCAAAAGGAGTTGCAGCCACACCAGAGTCTACATCCCCATTAATAATATTACCCATATCAGTTTCTATTCTACGAATACGCTCACCGCGTGCCTGAGCCGCTAAAGTGATACCCACTAGATCAATAGTAGTAGCCTGAAGCGCTTCGTCCGTAATCGTTAAACCAATTGATTTGGTAGGAACTTTATATGCCCTCTCAGAGAGTGATATGCTTACCATCACGTCCGGCTCAGACCCCTGAGCAATCGGCGAGGCTGCTGATCCTTCTGGTGCAGTAACATCAATTGTTGGTTGATCTACGCGAGGTGAGGATACACTGTAACGTAGCGCTATGGCAGATTCCCAAGGTGTAAGATAGTCTTCCTTGTTATCCCGTAGAGTCCCCTCAATCAGTTGCAGCATCACTTCCGGGTAAAGCAACCGCCCAGACGTGGACTGCCGGCCTGAACCATCGGGCCGGATAATGGAACCCATATACTTGTTAGTACCGCCATGTAATATTTCGTGCATGGTGGAAGCAGGTATACCTCGCTTGTGATCGGGTCTGACACGAATGCCGGAAGCCGCACAAAACTGTTGGAAGGCACTCGGGGAATTCTCCGCAGTTGGGAACTTATTAGCGTAAAGCTGGGATAAGGAAATTTTCTGTAACCCCGCTTCCTTATAATCGGTAATATCTATAGGCACTTCGCAGCGTTTACCAGTTACGTCTTCAAATGAAATATTCTCGGCCATCAGTTTTCTCCTCAGACTCTCTCAATTAAAATAAGATCGCCAGCCACTCCGGTACCGGAGATAATTCTGATAATCTGCCATTTGTGTACAGTGGTGGCGACAGGAGTTAACCCTTGCACCACAGGCTCTGTTTGAGCCGTGCCAAGGATTGCCTGAGTACCCGCAGCTACTAAGCCACCCACCACCAGTGTTCCAAGTTGTGCAGCATCAATTTTGGCTACGAAACGTTTATTCTTCTGGACAGCCCCAAAAGAAAAACCGTTGTTTACAGTAGCGGCTTCTAAAGAGAAAACAAATCCCGCTATTTCGTCTCCCGCTGCACACAGAAGATAGTTATTAGCCGTACCAAGTTTTACTGGCTTGCCAACGTCAGCTTGAGCAAAGAGTCCAGCAGGCCCTGTACCTAAAGCAGCACTGGTAATGTCAGGCGGTGGCGCATTAACTACCGGATTAAATACAAAATTAGTCATAATAGATCCTCATTAAAATTTTAAAAATTAAATTTTAGCTTGGTCGAGCAAGCACTTGTTGATAATCTTGGAAGCCTCAGTCAATGCTTCATCTTCCTGATCATCAGTGACCACAGTTACCTGTCCACCTGCTCCGAGGCGTTCCTGTAACTGAGCATCAACTTGCATGAACTGGGCTAGTAACGCCTGAGAATCCATCGCTTTCAGAGTATCCAGGTCTGGCGCATTTGCTCCCAATCCCACGAACACTCGCTGGGTCGCTTTAGCGACGACCTCTTTCAAGCCTGACTGCACAGACTCTGCCTCAGCTAACTTTGCTGAGGCTGTGGCAGCTTCAACTTTGGCTGATACCAATTGCTCAGTCAAAGCTGAGATTTGTGATAATAAGGAGGTCTGTCCTTCTTCTTCCTCTTTGGGTATAGGGGTAGCATCTGCGCTGGGTGTAGGTGTAGGGGTAGCATCTGCGCTGGGTGTAGGAGTAGGGGTAGCATCTGCATTAGTAGTAGTATCTGGAACACTTTCTAAATGTTCAGTTGCCTGTTCCACACTCACACCATTGGCAACCAACGCTGCTGCTTTAGTGTCCAGGACTTTTTTACGTCTAGTCGCCATCGTATTAACCTCTATTTGTTTTGAAAATGGGTCGTCTTCCTCTATATTACCAGAAGATGATTTAGTAAGGAAATCAAATAATTCGTCAAATGTTTTTATGCCGTCTATCATCTGCTTATCTTGAGCTTCCTGTGCAAACCACACAGTGCCATCAGCCACGGTAGTCCTAACAAAATCCTCTGATAAACCGCGATGTTCTGAAATGGCGCGTATAAAGAAATCATTTGCCTCATCTACATTACTCTGTATCTCTGCAGCCCCTTCCTTTGACAACTTTTCATAATTTAGTCCTACAGCTTTAAGAGGCGCACTTTTAAATATGCTCTTTGTTATCCCTTCATCTTCCAGCATTTTAGTGAATTCAGTTGCGACCGATAAGACACCTATCGAACCAAGCTCAGCCATTCCAGAAGCGTAAAATTTGTCAGCCGCTGTGGCTAACCACATACCAGCGGATTGGCAAGCTGTTGAACAATGTGAGGTCAACGTTATATCGTGGGTCGAGCGTAGCATTATCATAAAATCGGACAATTCTTTCACACCCAATGATGTTCCACCTGGCGTAGTCCAATCTATAATTACGTTTGAAAGATTCAATTCTGTGGCGGTTATCAAAGCATTCCGTATATCTCCATAACCCACTAACCCCATGATTCTACCCCACCAGTCGGTAATCCCATCAACAAGTTGTCCCGACACAGTTATTATACCAACGTCTTCTGAGCCATCCGGAACTTCTAATAAAGGATGGTGAGGGGTCTGATCCTGTGCTTGTATGCTCTGTTCCCATGCGGTACGCATTTCCATTTTCTTTTCCACAGGCATATCGTGCAATTGTTGCATAGCTTTCACAGCAGTTATGTAACTGTCAGTATTGCCCAGCCAAGTTCCTTGATTAATTATATTACCCATTTGGAGCTCCTCCACCATTACTTGTATTTGAACCACTGGCAGTACCCTCTGATAGAGTTCTCTGCTGTGGCCCGGAATTAGGATTCATGTCTTTAGGTTTAACACTGGAAGACGCAGACATAAACTGAGTTCCAGATAGAGATTGGAAATTGTCAGGCAAAGGCCCGGTTCCCAATTCATGCGCGGCTTCCTCATCTGACAAAAACCCAAGGGAAAGCTTTCTTAGTATATTTTGCGTATCTACGGATCGGTGTGCTGACAGTTCAGACTCAGGGCGTATATCGATAGCCTTGAATCTGAACTTCACGTAGGAATCCGTACCGGCAGACAACCGAGTAGCCAGGGTTAATGCCCGCGACATAACAGCTTCGACTGGCCTTTGTATCATCCGAACCATCTTCAGGAACACCAGAGATTCAGTGTTGGACAAGGACTGACTACCGCTAATTCTAAGGCCAAGCGTGGACGGCATAGATTTCAAACTTGTCGCTAACATGCCGCTAAATGCGCCTAACAACCCTGTATAATCAGACTTCTCCCCCTTCTGTCCCAGAATATCAACCTCGGCAGAATCATACAATACCAGCGCTTCGTCAGGCTCCAGGCTAGATATTACCCCTTCTATTTGGGTACGTGTATCGTCAAGATATTTCTTCATTTTCACAACATCATTCTGTATTTCAGAAGGTGCAGCTGCCTGTACGGCTTCTTGTAATATCTTTACAATAACCCTTGAATGCCCAGACTTTTTCAGAATTCTGTAAATGTCCTCTATAAATTCAGCAAACACAAACACTGTCTGTAGGGCTGCCTCCATAGGGCTACGTGCGAAAACGTTATTGGCCTGCTGATGCAAACTGGAATAAAAGAAAGTAGGGATGTCCAGAGGAATGGGGTCTCCACCGGAAGACTGTTGTTCATAATACCGCGTACCATCAGATTTAGATTTAGGAGACAGGGAGGTAGTCGGGACTGCTATCAGTTTTTCAGGCAGTCTGAACCGGTTAAGAACCAACTCCATCGCTGCGGCTCCGGTTTGGGTGGTCTCCTTCAGTAAGGTTTCCAACAGAGAATTAATTGGTTGCTTGTCCGAAAACCCCTTCGTATAATCATAAAGAGTATCAGCAGAGGCCAACATATCCTTAGCCACACTTGTCGCTACTTGGTCGAAAGTACCTACACCAGCTTTATAACCTGTGATAGTATAACCTGACATACCCAATTCAACATAACTAGCGACAGCCGTGGAAAACACCCCGTCGAACCTGGATAGAGAACGTATTGCACTAATCGGGTCTGCAGTACGAAGCGTCTTGATTGAAGTATTTAACAGTGATATATCAGTATCAGAAATGCCTGCACCACTTTCCCTGCGAAAGCCTGGATCAGTGATACGCACCTTACTTGCGACTACACTTCTAGGTAGCGTAACTGGATTTGCCATAGAAATATATAAGCATTATATGAGTATAAAGATTGGGATAATGTAACACAAATTTGAGGATTAGAATATAATTATGCAAAAACCTACTGTAATGCCTGATGCTTATTACCGATTAGTAAGTGAAGTGGATGACTATATTGATGAAATAAAACTTAACTCGTCAAGTTTAACAGGAAAACAAAAGGAAACCCTGTACGCCTTATCAGGTAAAAAGCAAGAACAGCGCGAGGATAAGTTTAGTCCTTCAGAAGTAGACAAGCAATATCAATTAGTTAAGAAAATACGGGATCAAGTAGTGGATAACCGTGGAGACATCCTGCTGGCAGCTACAGTAAAAGATGTTTCAGCCTTAATTTCAAGTATCAACAGCCTCATAAGTTTGTTCCTCAAAGCACAACAGCAGATCGACGCAGCCTCAGAAATGGCAGACTTGAAAAATGCAGTAATACAAGCTATAGGTACTCTCGAACCAGAGCAACAGGCCAGGTTTTATGACAGTATGAGTAAGTAGGTATGCTAACAAGTAGATTCATAGAATCCGTACAAACCACACTTGACAGGAGTAGTCTGGATGTAGCCGGATGGGTAGCTAAGAACTTTACACATCCCAAGAATAAGAGAATCAATTGGTCGTATAAAGACCATGAGTTTCAGAAGGCTATCATGACTGACAAGTCCAGTGATGTAATTACTAAAAAACCCTCGCAGAAAGGACTGTCCGAAATTGCCATACGCATCGGACTCGCCTTCTGTAGTATGTTGGATGGCGTAAAAATGGCTTACATCCTGCCAACAAGTAAATTCTCAACTGAGTTCGCCGCCACGCGTATAGACCCCGCCATAGAAACCAGTGAATATGTTACCAAAGCTATGAGCAAGGATGTAAATAATACCAGTGTGAAACGCATCGGTGATTCATTCCTGTTTATGAGAGGGACTTCAGGAGAAGTCGCAGCAATATCAGTAGATTTGGATTTACTAATAATAGACGAACTTGACTTCTGCGATCAAGACGTCCTGGGAACCTTCTCCTCCAGGTTACAACATTCAGAATACAAACTGAGACGTAGATTCAGTACACCCACCCTTGATGATTTCGGCATAAGCGCCTTATATGCAGACAGTGACAGAAAGAAATATCTGGTCAAGCATGAAAGTAAGGGTTGCGGTAAGTGGGTCTGGCCTAATTGTTTCAAAGATATAATCATACCTGGCGGCGAGGAATACGGTATAGAAGGGCTACTCGATTTGAAAGAAGACCATTCAAAATTACCTTGTTTATCAAAGGGTTACGTCAAATGCCCCGAGTGTTCAGGTGAAATAAAATGGCAAGACTTTGCGAATCCTGCGCTCCGTAGATGGGTTGCTGAGGTAAGCGAGGCGGGAAATGAGATAAGAAGCGGCTATTGGGTCAAGCCTTGGGATGGAGGCAACCTAAAAACAAACAACCTGGAATACCTTCTCAGAGAAGTTGGCTATTACTCCAAGAGAGGTACCTACCTAAACTTCGTCCACGGGGAATCCTACAGCTCCTCAGATAACAGCTTCCTTGAGTCTGTCATAAAAACACAATCTATAGAAAGAGAAATTGCCCTGGATGATATAGAAGAAAGAGGCGTGTTTATCGGAGCTGACCTGGGTAAAATAAGCCATGTCGTCATCGGAGTAGATGCAGAGAAAAGAGGGTTAAGAGTTATCTGGTCTGGTACGGTGGATGTGAGGGAGATAGACGGGATAAGTCTAGGTGCCTGGTTGGTAGAATTGTTTGGTAAATTAAACAGTCTCAGGATAGTGGTGGATGCCGCACCTAACTATGAGACGGCTCTACAACTGGTCGCTTCGCTCCCCAGGAATAAAGCTTACGGTGCTTACTACAGCGGGGCAAACGCACGTAATATAGACATTTACAACTTCAATGACAACACCGGCATAGTCACAATAGACAGGACAGCTTCGTTCGATGATTTGGCTGAGGCCATAAACGGCTGCAAAATAACCTTCCCGTCTAGTGGCTGTATGACAGACCACCTGCTGGCTATGAGAAAGGCGCCTACTGGAGGCTGGATAAACGTAGGCCCTGACCATTATGCACATGCACTCAACTACATGTATTGTGCCTGGGCCAGTCTGAAGAACAGGTTGGGAAGGCAGGGTTTGAGTGTTAAAGTAAAACCACAATTTAGTAAAGTGAGGATAAAAGGGTGATAGATAAGTTTAAAGAGTGTGAGAAACAGATAGGGAAAATGACCTCGTGGGAGGCTAGTTTCATAGCTGACGTCAAGTTCAGGATAGAAAACAAATACAATCTAACCAGAGTACAAGAAGAATTTTTAGGAGCTCTATATGAGAAATATTCTGTATAACATTAAAGTCGGAGCAGGTTTAATTTTAATTTGCGTTTTCTTACTCGTCGAAGGCAGAGAGGAGAAGTTTATGTGGGGGTTTGGGATTGCTGCCGGGATTATAGCTCTATATGTGGGAGGTAATTGGGGATGATGGGGCTGGAATGCAGGTATGGGACACCTGCTGCAGACCAGATTTTGACTAACAACCGGTATACAGTAGGTTACTCCTATTACTTCAGGCAAGCTAAGTGGGCTTTGGAGGTCGTAAGCAAGGTTGAGTTTGGTACTGGAGAAAGAATGGACGACTTCAGACCTGATTACAGGGTACCCGAATTGTTCCGGGTCGATCTGGAGGACTACGCAGGTAGAGGTTATGACAGAGGACATTTGATCCCCAGTGTCAGTCACCACGGTGAGTGGGGGGACAATAGTGAGACCTTCCTGCTATCCAACATATGTCCACAGGAGGCAGGGTTTAACAGAGGGATATGGAGGCGCCTGGAAGTGTGGGTCGATAATATGTCGCAGTACGGGGAGGTTTATGTTATAAGTGGGCCCATATTTGACTTCGATTCTGGGGTGGGGAGAAAGGCTGGTCTACCTGTACCAGACTCTTTCTTTAAATCGGTGTTAGTTGAAGGCGAAAGAGGGGGTTTAAAGATGTGGTCATTTATCTTTAAAAATGAACGTAGTGATACCGGGTTGAAGGCAGGACAGGTTAGTTGTAGGCAGGTTGAGAGAATGGCAGGGATAGAATTATGGGATGCTTTAAAGGGAGAGAAAATTGATAAGGAAAAGAATCGTATTAGAGAAAAACTGGAGTATTGATATGGTAATAGAAGAAGAGTTATTGACGTTGAGAAGAAAGATAATAGGGTTGGAAAAGCTTTTGGAGGCAGAATCAAATTGGTTATGCAGGGACGAACTAAATCATTTGCCTGTAAACACCTTATTGGAGGTCTATTCAGAAAACAAGCTAGCTAGCCCGGCACGTAGATACTTTTCCCACATAGATGAGGACGGCGATATATACTGCTTTAAGTTCGGTGCTACTTCTGAATCCACTGACGATGGAGGGTCTTATGGCGTGTGGCAGAAGGCAAAAATTGGGTCTTGCAGGGGTAGAAAGTCAGTCCTGCAGTGGTATAAGAATATCGGTGAGGTTCCCGAAGCTGGATTGGTTTTGGTTTATTATGCGAACGGTGAGACCGCGTATGGTCACACTCTGTGTTTCAATTGGAGGGCTAAGACTGGAGATTTAGTTATCGAACGGTACGCAGTAGTGGAAGTTTGATTTGACCAAACGTCTCTATTGAGAAAGGGTTAAGTCCAACGAATTTAATTTTATGTTCAATTTGATGTTCCAAGTTTCCTACAAATTCTTCACGTAAATCATCTTGAACGTAGTCCAAATGATTCAAAACTATTTTCGTGGGCTTATTTGAAATTATTGCTTGCTTCACTATTTCTGGATCAAACCTGGCTACTCTTCTAACCTTTTGAGTAACTGTTGTATGTTCAACAAACCCAATTGGCAAATCTGATTCCTTTACTAAATCATCCCAGGTTATTTCATTCTTTAAATAGCCTGAATTACCGGATACTCTAATCGGATAGCTACGGATAACTAATACAATTTCGTCGACGTCCAATGGACTCACACCACACTCTGAAATAAAGCCAGCTGCAGTTGTATCTCGGGCTGTAACAAATGGATACTCCTTGGAGTGTAACAATGACAAA
>Ga0114931_10004194_pt1 | contig 18032 bp, 17 predicted proteins | sample 2SBtaG_FD_89579 | JGI IMG/M metagenome (GOLD analysis project Ga0114931, IMG submission 89579) | Deep subsurface microbial communities from Kolumbo volcano to uncover new lineages of life (NeLLi) - 2SBTROV14_V59a metaG | ecosystem: Environmental > Aquatic > Marine > Volcanic | place: Kolumbo...
CCAGCGCTCCCGAGTCGATTCAGCACCTGTCGCGATTGGTGATGCGCGCGGACCGCCGTGCGTTCGAAGCGTTGCATGCCCGGCTGAGAGGCGGGCTGCTCGAGCTGATGCGCCGCCGAGCGGGGCCGCGGCGCGGCGTCGCCGAGGAGCTGGGTCAAGAGACGTGGGCCGAGGCTTGGCGGATGATCGAGTTGGGCCGCTACGATGCCGAACGTGCGGCGTTTTCCACGTTTTTGTATGCCATCGCGCGGAATCTTTGGCTGCGGCATCGGCGCGAGCGCGGGCGGCATGGTCCGCACGAGGCGGAGTTCGACGAGTTGAAGTCGCCTTTATCGGCCGCCGACCCGCGATCGGCGGTCGAGCTGGCCGAGATGCTCGATGCTCTGCGAGCCTGCATTGCGTCCGCGGCGCTGAACGATGAGGAGCGGGCGGTGGTCTCGCTGGTGATGAGCGGGGAGACCGAGCGGAGCATTGCGAGCTTGCTGGGCGTGGCCGCGAGCACGGTGAACCTGCGCAAGGCGTGCGCACTTACGAAACTTCAGCGCTGCATGAGGCGCAAGGGATTCTCGAGATCCGCTTTCGATCAAGGACCGCGGCGCGGTGAATAAGAATGATGGAAGCGATGGAGACGCCATGACCGCCCCAAATCCGAATCACGAGCGACTCTCGTCGCTGTTGCGCATGCTGGGAGAGGTCGAGCGGCTCGAAGCGGCGCGGTCCGACGGGACAGCCGCTTCGGTGCTGTACGACGGGAGCATCGCTGTGCGGCGCTGGTCGCTGGTCGTCGCGGCGACCGCGGCGTGTGTGGTCTTGCTGATTCCGACGACGCCTGAGCGGCAGCGGGGCGCGACGCACGCTTTGGCGAGCGCGTTGCGGGTTCACTATGCTCCGTGTCGCGGGCCGGGGCCGCGGGTGGATCAGCTTCAGTCGGTGGCGCGTGAGCCGGGGTACGTTCTGGCGCTGCTTCGTGAGTGGCACAGTGATTGCGAGTGCCTGGCGTGGAACGTGTATCGCTGGGACGACGGGGGCGCGATTGCGCGGGTCGATCGCGGCGATCCGATCGAGATCGCGCTCGATGTCAGCGACGATCCGCCGATCGAGCAGATGCTGCTATTGGCGGTGTCGCCGCGGCGCGACCGGCTGCCCGGAGCCGAGGCCGATTCGGATGCGATCATCGCTTGCCTGAACAACAGCGTTCCTACCCCGAATGAGCGGCGTGACGCGGGCGGGCTGGCGCTCGCGGTGCAAAGCTGTCTTCCGGAGGGCACGACCGTCGTGCCGCACACCTTCGTCGTCAAGTAATCTTGTGAACTCGCGGCGTCGCTCGTGCGTATGCGCGTTGGGTTGCCGCCGCGCGGGGACGCCCGCTAGACTTGCCGATATGGCATGGGGGAGCGCCGCGGCGTGTTGTCGCAGCGTTCCGGATCCGCTTGTTCTCGAGGTAGAGCATCATTCGACTCTCTCGGCGCACTCTCCGCACGACGTGTCTGGCCACGGCCTGCGTTTTGGCGGGCTCGACGCTGGTTGGTTGTGCGAAACAGAGCGGCAAACCACAGGGGCCGCGCCCCAACATCATTTTCATCCTGATCGACACGTTGCGTGCGGATCGGCTGGGCGCGTACGGCAGCACTGAGAATCTGACGCCGGTGATGGATCGGCTGGCAAGCAACTGGGTGTTGTTTGAGCGGGCGAACGCGGCGGCGCCGTGGACGTTGCCGTCGATGGCGTCACTGTTCAGCGGGTTTTACCCGGGCGTTCATCACGCGACGGATTACAAGGCGGTGTCGGGGCATGAAGACGGCGCGGGCGAGGTGCGTGTCTTTTCCGAACAATTCGACACGCTTGCGGAACGTCTGCGCGACGCGGGCTATGACACGGCGGCGTTCGTGGCCAATCCGTTCATCATCCCCAGGCACGGTTTCGCGCAAGGGTTCGACCGCTTCGACCACCGCTTCAAGGGAAACACGACGCCGGGCAAGGTTCTCAACGATCTGGCGGCACGCTGGATCCAACAGCGCGACGCGAACAAGCCGTTCTTCCTGTACATCCACTACATGGATCCGCACGCTCCGTACAGTCCGTACCGGATTGCGCGGCGGGTGGTTCAGCCGATGGTGGAACGCGTGGCGGATAGGGCGCAGCACACACGCATCAGCAGCGCCGAGCGGAATGAGTACCGGAACTACTTCCGCAAATCGATGAAGGGCTATTCAGCGTTGCCGCTACATAAGGAGCTGCGCAACACGGTGGAGTATTGGCGGGCGCGTTACGACGCGGGGGTGCGGCAGACGGACATGTTTCTGGCGGACCTGCGGCGGCAGTTGGGGCGGGCTGGGGTCTGGAAGGACGCGCTGGTTGTCGTGACGGCCGACCACGGCGAGGCTCTGGGCGAGCATCGGCTGTGGAGCCACGGGATGAGCGCGTATCAGAACCAGTTGCATGTTCCGCTGATTCTGCGCTGGCCGGATCATTTTGCGCCGATGCGCATCCATGCGACGGTGCGCATGTTCGACGTAACGCCGACGATTCTGGACTATCTCGAGCTGGGATCGTTCGAGGCGATGCAGGCGGAATCGCTGCGCAGCTTGATCGATGGGACATCGAGCGCCGACCGCACCGCATTCGCGGAAGCGGTCAACAAACATCCCGACCTACGCGCGGTGATCCTCGGCGACTGGAAGCTGCTCGCGGACGTCGCTGGGGAAGACCCGCCGAGGCTGTTCAATCTCGCCGAGGATCCCGGCGAGCTGCGCGACCTGGCCGATGCCGAGCCGGAGCGTGTCAAGACGATGCTGGCGGCGCTGGGCGTACAGACCGCGGAGAATCGCGAGCTCGGCAAGGATATCGAGGTTCGAACCGCGAAACTCGAAGGCGAGGACGTGTCGAAACTGCGGGATATCGGATACGCCGGCGGCACTGACGACGGAGAAGAGGACGCGAAGGCGAACGATCACGCCGAATCCCAGCCGGCGGACAGCCGACCGGCGGAAACGCAAGCGGCGGATCATGACCCGAACGAACCCAACCCGCGACCGCGACGCCAGCCTCGCGGTCGACCAGCGCCTGCGGCGCTGCTGAGCGATAACCGCGCGAGTTGAAGCGCGCGGCTCTTCGGACAACGTCCGCATAACACGCTAATCAAGTCTTCATTCCAGCACTCCTATACCCCGAACGATGTGAGCCTGCGGCGCACCTGTACATTCGACGATAGGGACGGATGCCGGATAACCCGAATCAACACCGATTGAAACGCGCGTGGGCGCGGATCACGACGCCGCTATGGGAAGGCGTGATCCCGGAGGCGTACGGACTGGCGCTGGCCGCCACGCTGATCGTGGGGCTGGTCGGCGCGTCGTTGTGCGCGAGCTACGCGGTGTCACGCGAGACCGACGCACTCGCCGCCGAGAGTGTTCGCGGCACGGCACGTGTCGTCGCCGCCGCGCTGCAGGCATCGCCGCAGGACGACCCGCGGGAGCGCGCCGCGCTGTTGGAGACACTGTGTAAGTCGAGCGGTGCGACTTCTGCGCGTTGGACCGCGACGGACGGCTCGTTGCGGGCGGAGTGGCGTCCGAAAGAGTCGAAAGCGCCGCTCGACGTGCCGACCCACGAAGCGTCGATTCAGATTGTAGATTCGGACGGTGTCCAGGCGGGTACGCTTCAGTTGGGGATGTCGCCGCACGAGACGCAAACCACCCGACGAGCGTTGTTGTGGGGAAACGCGATCGTCGCTGGTCTGGCGTTGCTCCTTTTCTTGCGCATCTATTGGAAACTGCATCGCCACGTGCGGCCGATTCACGCTGTTCGCCGAAATCTGACGGAGCTGGCCCGCGGGGTCGAGAACGATCTTCAGGCGTTGTCGTTGAGCGATTCGCTCGGCGAGGTGGCCTCGGGTTGGAACCAATTGATCGAGGAGCTGGTGCGTCTGCGCGGCGACGGAGACGCGCCGCATCAGTCCGGCGACGCGGCGCAAACCGTGTTCGATCGCTTCGAGGCCCGCACACTGCGCCAGGTGCTGGATCGCCTGCCGATCGGAGTGCTGCGCGTCGGGCTGAACCATTGCTGCGTCTTCGCCAACCGGGCGGCGCTCCAATTCATGGAGCAATCCGAGGAAACGTTGCGCGCAGCGCCGGTGTCGGAAGTACTCGGCGACGAAGCGACGGCATTGCTCTCGGCGCAGAACAGGTCGCCGTCCCCGTCTTCGTTTGATCGCCACAGCGGTCCGGACGACGGCGGGGTCACGCTGCGTTACACGGTTTATCCTTCGCAGCGTGAGACGGCCGGCGGCGAACGGCTGCTGACGATCGAGGACGTCAGCTTCCGCTACGAGGCCGAGCGATCGCGAGATCGTTTCCTCTATCACGTCACGCACGAATTGCGAACGCCGCTGACCAACATCCAGGCCTACGCCGAGACGCTCGCGAAACCGGCCTTCGATGACGAGCAGACGCGGCGGGAATGCTACAACGTCATCATCAGCGAGACGCGCCGCCTCTCCGCGCTGGTCGAGAACATTCTGAGCATCTCGCAGTTGGAAGTCGGCAGCGCGCGAGTCGAGATGGGCGAGGTCGACCTGGTACGCGTTCTGCGCCAGATGGTGGAAGACAATATGGGTGCGGCGGATGAGAAGTCGATCGACCTGACGCTCAAGCTCCCGCCGAAGACCCCCAGGATCGAGGGCGACAAACAGCGGCTGTCGGTTCTGCTGAACAATCTGATCGGCAACGCGGTCAAGTACACGCCGGAGCAGGGACGGGTCAACGTCATTCTCGAGGTCGAGCCGCAGTTTGTGCGAGTCACGGTGTCGGACACCGGGATCGGGATCGATCCGGCCGAGCACGAACGCGTCTTCGAGAAGTTCTACCGCGCTGCGGACAGCAAGATTCAGGCCGTGACGGGGACCGGGCTTGGTCTGGCGATCGCGCGCGAGACGGCTCGGCTGCACGGCGGGGACATTCATCTCGAAAGCGAACCCGGCAAGGGATCGGCCTTTGTCGTCGAGCTGCCGCTCTCGAAATCCAGCGGTGTGGAGGTTGAGCAACGATGAGCCGCATTCTGGTCGCCGAAGACGACCCGCACATTTTGAGCGTGATCTGTTTATGGCTGTCGCAACAGGGACACGACGTGGACGAGGCCCGCAACGGCCTGGCGGCCCTGCAACAGTTTGGCGACAAGCCGCCGGACATTCTCATTACCGATGTCAACATGCCGGGCATGGATGGGTTGGAGTTGTTGCATGAGGTATCGCAGAACGCGCATCACCTGCGCGGCGTCGTGGTGCTGACGAATCGCTGGGACCACCGCGAGATCAGCGCGGGACATGCGGGCGTCAACGTTCACGTGGTTCCCAAGCCGTTCAGCCCGTCGAAGCTGGCGGACCTGATCGCGGAGATCGATTCGGACGCCGCGACGATGTCGCCCCCGGAGTGAGTGGAGAGTTGAGGCCATGAGCAAACCCAGGCAGCTCAATCACAGCGAGCGCGTGTTGCGCGACATGCTGGGGGACTTGTCGCAGGTGACGGCGTCCCGCCAGACCAAGTCGCTCGCGGTGCTCGGGTGCGGCGCGTCGGACCCGCGACCGCCGGAGCACTGCCTGCGCGCCTGTCTGAAGAATGACCCGACCAGCGTTGATGCGAACGGATGTTCGTGGTTGACGGCAGCGAGCATGGGGCGGTTGGACACGAGCGGTCTGAACGGTGACAAATGCCCCAAGGGTTTCAGTGTGGCGGCGGAGACGGTGTCACTCGGCGGCCGGACCGGATTTGTTCTGTCGGTGGAAGGCGCCTGCGGTCGGGAAGAGAGGGCATCCCACGTCAAGGGCTTCGAGCGGCTCGAGTCGCTCTCGCGGATCCTGCAACACGTCGGCGATTTGCTCGAGGAGAACGAGGGGCTGGCCGAGGAAGTGCTGCGCAGCTATGAGCAGATCAATCTGATTTTCGAGTTTACGCACAAGATCGCGCAGGTCACCGAGACGCCCGAAGTTGAAGCGCGGCTTCTGTCGAGTCTCGGAGAGTTGCTGCACGCCACGAACATCGCCGTCGTTTCTGACGACGACACTTGGCGCATATTCGACGTTTCGGACAAACCGACGCAACTGCAAGCGAATGCGAGCGCCGCCCCCACGATCGGCGCCGTGGAACTCGATGGCTTGCGTCGTTCGGGCAAAGTGTCCGTGTTTTCCAGAGGCGACTCGCACCTGCTCGGCGGGCCCCTCGTTCGGCTCGACGGGCGAGTCGACATCGTACTCGTGACGCGGCCGCGTGAGGCGTGCGTATTCACCTCCGGCGACATGCTCCTGATCGAATCGGTGCTGTCGTTCGGCGGCCAGATCATTAGCAATTGCGAGCTGCACGAGAAGCTGCGGCGGATGTCCGTCGAGACGACGCGCGCCCTGGTCTCGGCGATCGACCAGAAGGATCACTATACCTGCGGGCACTCGGAGCGCGTCTCGCTGCTGGCGATGATGGTTGGTCGCGAGTTGGGCTTGCTCGGGTCGGACTTGCAATCACTCGAATGGGCGGGATTGCTGCACGATGTCGGCAAGATCGGTGTGCCCGAAGAGGTGCTCAACAAGCCGGGCAAGCTCACCGACGAGGAATTCGAGATCATCAAGAAACATCCCGAGATGGGCTACGAGATTCTGCGCCCGATCGCATCGTTCCAGAGCGTGCTCGAGAGCGTGCTGCACCATCACGAGAACCCGGACGGCAGCGGATATCCGTACGGGCTGACGCGCGACGAGATTCCCTACTTGGCGCGCATCCTGCACGTGGTGGACGTCTTCGATGCGCTCAGTTCGTCGCGGTCCTATCGCGCCGCGTTTCGATTCGACCAGTCGCTCGAAATCATTCGCAAGGAATCCGGCACGAAGCTCGACTCGGAAATCGTCGCCGCGTTCGAGCACTTAATCGCCGAAATGAGGCGAAAGAGTCCGGGCGAGCTCGAGCGAATGTACGCGTCCGAAAAGGCGGCGGCGCATGATTGAGGCGACGGGTCGACCTGGGATTCCGCGGGCGCTGCCTGTGCGGGGGAATGGGATTCGATGAAGCTGCGTCGCCAACAACATGGGACGGTGGTTGTCGTGTCGCTCGACGAGGCGCTGGCCGGCGAGGAAGCGATTGCGTTTCAACGCGAGGTCGAAGAATCGATCGAGTCCAAGCACGGACGGGTCGTGATCGACATGCACGGCGTATCGTATCTGGACAGCGCGGGGATCGAGGCGCTGCTCGATCTGTGTGGGGAGCGCCGCGCGACGTCGATGCGGCCTCGTCTGGCGCTCTTGGGCGAGACTTGCCGCGAGGCGCTCGACATCACCAACGCGCTCGATCAGTTGGACGTGTTTGATACGGTGGAGAACGCAATCCGCAGCTACAAACGATGAGACCCAAGCAAGCATACAAGTTGGGACAGTTGCTCGTCTCGGAAGGGCTCGCGAGCGAAGACGACATTCTGCGCGCCCTCAAGCATCAACACGCCGACAACAAGCGGCTTGGCGAGCTGCTGATCGAGATGAACGTGCTCTCGACGGTCGCGATGCTCAGCGCGCTTTCGAAGCAATTGGGCGTCAAGGCATGCCAACTGCGTCACGGGCTGATCGATCCGGCAGTGGCGCACCTGCTCGACAAGGACGAAGCGCTGCGGCTCATGGCGCTGCCGCTCTTCAAAGTTCGGGGCGTGCTCACGGTCGCGATGCTCGATCCGCAGTCGCTGCCGACGATCGATCGCCTGGCCCAACTCACAGGCTGCGAGATCAACCCGATTCTGGCGCTCGAGAGCAATATTCTCGAGTATCAGGAAAAGTACCTCGGCGAGCATGTCGACGTCGACTCGTTCCTCGTCAATCTCACCGACAGCGATGTCGAGGTTGTCGAGCGCGAGGCGGTCGACGACGAGACTTCGCACGAAATCGGGCGGATGATCGACGGCAGCCCGATCATCAACCTCGTGAATCTAGCGATAATGACGGCGATCCGCGACGGGGCCAGCGACATCCACGTCGAGCCGATGAAGCGCTCGACGCAATTCCGCTATCGGATAGACGGGAATCTTCGCGAGCTGCTCTCCGCCCCGCCGGGGATGCACACCGCCATCATCTCACGCATCAAAGTCATCGGCAAAATGGACATCGCCGAGCGACGCTTGCCGCAGGAGGGCCGCGTACACGTCATCGCCGAGGGGCGCGAGATCGACCTGCGCGTTTCGTCGATGCCGACGCTGCTGGGCGAAAAGATCGTCATCCGGATTCTCGACAAGCGCAACCTGAATATCTCGCTGGACAAGCTGGGTGTCGCGCCCGACCAGATGGATCGCTTCCGTCGAATCATTTCGCGGCCGCACGGAATCATTCTCGTCACGGGACCAACCGGTGGCGGCAAGACGACGACGCTGTATTCGATGCTGGACCTGATCTCGGCGCCCCACAAGAACATTGTGACGATCGAGGATCCGGTCGAATACCAGTTGGATGGGATCAATCAGATTCAGGTCAATGAAGCGATCGAGCTGACCTTTGCTCGGACGTTGCGATCGGTTCTGCGGCAGGATCCGGACGTCATCATGGTCGGCGAAATCCGCGACGAAGACACGGCTCGCGTCGCGGTCCAGTCCGCGCTCACCGGGCACCTGGTGCTCTCCACGCTGCACACCAACAGCGCTCCCGGCGCGTTCGCGCGGCTGGCCGACATGGGTATCGAACCGTATCTGATGGCGTCCGCGTTCAACGGCGTGATCGCGCAGCGGCTGGCGCGCACGATCTGCCCGCACTGCCGAACCTCGTACTATCCGTCGGACGCCGTGCTGCGCGACGCGGGAATGACCGACGCTCGCCGGCGCGTGTTTTACAAGGGTGAAGGCTGCACGCAGTGCCACGACAGCGGTTTTCGCGGGCGGCGCGGGATCTTCGAGATTCTCGAAGTAACCGATTCGGTGCGCACCGAATTGCAGCGCTTCGTGAACGAAGATTCGATTCGGACGGAGATTCGCAAGCACGGCTGGAAGCCGCTGCGTGAAGAAGGCTTGCGGCTGATCGACGATGGGGTGTCGTCGCTGGAAGAGGTGTTGCGCGTCACGCACGCGGAATCGCTCGGTGAGACGCGCGCCGAGGCGCGCGAAGCGGTCGCGCTGGCGCACTAGGAGACACACTCGTGCAGTTCGGCTACGAAGCCATGACCAAAGACGGCCAGCGCGTGGCCGATACGCTCGAAGCGGCTACGAGCGCTGAAGCGGCCGACCAGTTGCGCGGACGCGGCATGGTCGTATTCGGCATTCGCCCGCAACAGGCGGGCGCGACAAGCACTCCGGCTCGGCGCGGCTGGGACGTTTCGATCGGCAGTTCGACGCCGAGCACGCGTGATCTTGTCTTGTTTACACGTCAGATGAAGATGTTGCTCGAGTCGGGCGCGATGCTCGTTCCGGCGTTGGAGGCGGTTGGGAAACAGGCTCGCAAGCCCGCACTGCTCAGCGTGATCGCCGCGCTGCGCGACCATGTCGAGCAGGGTGGGACGCTGTCCGAGGCGCTTCGCGAGCAGCCCGCGTTTTTCAAACCGGTCTTCTGCAGCATGGTGGCCGCGGGCGAATCCACCGGTACGTTGCCGCAGGTGTTCAATCAACTCAGCGAGCTGACGCTTCAGCAGGAGCGAACGAAGAAGCTGATCATCGGGGCGCTTACGTATCCCACAATTCTCTGCTCGATGCTCGTCGTGGTGATGGGCGTGCTGCTCGGTTTTGTGCTGCCGCGCTTCGCCGAGTTGTTCAGCACACTGCACGCGACACTTCCCGCTTCGACGCGGGTCCTGCTGGATTTGTCGAAAACTCTGCGTGAGAACGGCGTTTTCCTCGGGGCCGGGCTGGTGGCGAGCGTGGCGAGCGGCGTGATCCTGTTTCGGATGCCCGTTGTCCGCGCGCGGCTCAGCGCGATGCTGCTGAGAATTCCAATGATCGGTCCGATTAAGGCTCGACTCACACTCGGCCGCGTTTTGCGAATCTGGTCGGCGATGCTGCGCTGCCACGTGTCGCTGCTCGAAACCCTGTCTCAATCCAAGAGCGTCGCCGGCGATTCCTCCTTCGAACGGCTCATCGCCGATCTCGAAGAGTCGATCTCGTCGGGCGGGTTGATCGGGCGAACCATGGCGCAGTCGAGATTGGTCGAACCCGTTGTCGCCGCGGCGGTCGAGACCGGCGAAGAGAACGGCCGGCTCGCGGAATCGGTCGCGTTCGTATCGGACTGGATCGACGAGGACAACGCACAGCTCGTGGCTTCGGCCACACGCCTGGCCGAGCCGGTCATTCTGGCCGTTCTCGGAAGTCTTGTCGGACTGGTCGCGATGTCGCTCTTCCTGCCGCTGTTCGACCTTGCGTCCGCCACCTGAGCCTCGCTGGAGCGCCGCGATGCGTGTAATGCAAAAACGTCGTCGTGTATCGGCGGTCACATTCGACCCCGGCCGCGCCGGTGTGCGCGTTTCGCAGATCCGCACGATCGGAAAACGACGCGAAACGCAGGACGTCCTCGCGCTGCCGATCCACGACGAATCCGAGCTTTCGATCGAACAAGCCGCGCACCGGCTGGCGCGGCTGATGGGGCAGGGCGATTTCAGTGGACGCACAATCGGGTTGACACTCACGCCGCCGCATATCGCTTATCACGCGCTGCGAATTCCGGGGGAGCTGCTCGCGCAACCCGCGTCGCGTGTGCGTGAGGCGCTCGCCTGGGAAGTGGCGCGCGAGACGCGCGTCGAGCCGAACGAGATCGAGGTGCGCTACTGGCCCTTGCCGCAGGGACACAGGCAGGGATTGAACGTACTGGCGACGTCGATGAGCGCGGCCATTGCGGGTCGCTGGTTCGCGGCGTTCGCGGAACAGGGCCTGCATCTGCGGCGGATCGACTCGTCGGTGAGCGGTCTGGTTCGCCTGGCGTGCGCGTATTGGCCGCCGGCCTCTCAGGAACTCTGGGGCATTCTCGATCTGGGGGCGCAGCGTACGAACTTCTCGGTCATGATCGGTCGCGTACCGACGTACATCCGCTCGCTGCCGGTCGGGTCCGATCCGCTTACGACGCGGATTTCGGAAGGATTCGAGCTGACCCAACAACAGGCCGAACAGATCAAGCGCCGCCAGGGGATTCGTCTCGGCGAGAATCCCAACGCTTCACGGGATGATCGGCATCGTCCGCGGGACGACGAGAACCTCTCTTCGGTCGTGTTCGGACTTGTGCGTGATCCGCTCGAGCAGCTCGTCAGCGAGATCGAACGCTGCTCCGACTACGTGATGAAAAACTTCGCGGACCTCAGCGTAAGCCGACTCGTGCTGGCCGGCGGGGGCGCGTTGCTCGGCGGACTGGACGAGTACCTGGAGACCATCCTGGGCGTACCCGTCGTTCGACTCGCTTCGAGCGCGCTCCAAAACCAGCAGCCGTCCGATCGGCCGCTCGGCGGCGTCAAGTTTGACACAGGTACGGCCGCCGTCACCGGTGCGGCACTGCTCGATCTGGAGTCGCGATGAACTGCACGGTGAATCTGGTACCGGCTTCGTGCCTGGACAGCAGCATCCGCGCGCGACATCGAGCGGTGTGGGGCGCGGTGCTGCTTGGGACGAGCACGTTGTTTGTCGCGGCGTGGGTCGCGCTCGAGGTGGACAGCGGCTCGCGCGCCCGAATCGAAGAACGATTGGGTGAAACCGCCGCGGCGCAGACCAATATCGACCGCGAGCTGCTCATTGCGTTGGGCGAGCGAACGGCGCGGGTTAGCGAGGCCCGCATCGAGGTGGGGGTCATCCAGCGCGATCGGCTGGCCGAACGACTGTCCGACCTGGCGACCGCCGTTCCCGAAGGCGTGCTGCTGACGCGGATCAATGGCGTTGAGGTTACTGAGGAAGGCGCGCCCGGCGGCCGGCACGCACCCGCGCGGGCGGGAGCTGCTGCGACCGCAGGGGCGAATGCGTCGTTGTCCCCTGCTGCGGAGGATCTATCGGTGAGTCTCCATGGATTCGCGGTGCAGCACTCGGATCTGGCGCTGCTGATCGCCGCTCTGGAGCGCGCCGACGGTTGGCGCGAAGTCGAGTTGGTTCGTAGCGCGCGCGAGCCGCATGACGCCGGATTCGCGGTCGCGTTCGAGTTGCATGCGCTCGTCACGGAGGCGCTGCCGTGATTGTGCTACGCAGACCGTTTCGGGTCTTTGACGTTGACGTGCTCGGGGCGTCGCTGCTGGCGGCTCTGCTGGGACTGGGCTACGCGGGCATCTGGTGGCCGGCGTCGCTGCGCCATCAGGAAAAACTGCGCAGCGCGGGACACCTGCAACAAGCGAATGCGAACTTGCGGACGGCGGCGGCGAATCTCGAGTCGGTGCGGCGGCAGACCGACCGCATCCACGCGGAGATCGAGCTCTGCCGGGCGAGCGCGCCCGCGGTCGGTTCGATCCCGCGCTATCTGAATCAAGTCGCCGCGATCGCGGAAGCGTCTGGATTGCGGATCGACAACACGATCCCCGGTCGCTGGAAAGACGAGGCGACGCGCCGCTTCGTGGATGTTGAATTCACGGCGCGCGGCACGAGCCTGGCGTTGACCCGATTCCTCGACCGTCTCTCGCGCGACAACGCCCGCCAGCGGGTCACTGCGTTCTCGGTTTCCGCTCAGAAGGGTTCGCCGGATGGGCGCAGCATATTGTCCTGGACCGTTCGGCTCTTCGCGCAGCCGAACAAGCCGTCCGCAGCGGAGCGCGAATCATGAACGGCATGGCAAGGCGTACACGATACCTGCTTGCGACTCTGGGAGTCGTTTGCGCGGGTTGGGTGGTCGACATCTTCATCCCTGACGACGGACTTGAATCGGCGTCCGCGGCGAGCGCGAAGCCGTCGCCGCCACCACCCGAGAAGCTTGCCGAAGGAGATGCGGAGGCGACCCAGCTTCTGAGCCTGCTCGAGCGGCGGCGATCGCCGCGCGCCGAGCAAGCGTTGATGGATAACGTGCGTGACCCGTTCACACCGAGCACGTATGCCGCGCAGGCCTGGTCTTCCCCGCCCGTGTCAGCGACGGAAGCGGAGGCTGGGCGCGACGAGGATACGAGTTCGTTTGAAGCGTCGCATCGACTCACGGGCGTGCTGACGGGCCCGGTTCGCATGGCGATCATCGATGGAAACGTATACGCACTGGGTGCGCGGGTCGCCGGCTTCACGCTGATGGCGATCGAACGCGATCGTGTCGTGCTTCGCGATCAATCGGAAGAAGTCGCGTTGCCGATCGTGCGCGACCGCGCCCCCTAGCCAGGCTGCGGAGCGGTTATGAGACCGGAACGCACGTGCCGACACGGGTCAAGCACCCCCCGGGGATCGCCGATCCACATTTCAGTTGATGCTCTGACTCGCGATCGTGGCGAACAGAGTGGGTCGGCGAGTTGGACGAAATGGAATGGAGAAGGGTTCATGTTGAATAAACGCACGGTTAGAGGGTTCTCGCTGGTCGAGCTCGTGGTTGTGATCGTCATCATCGGGATCATCGCGGCCATGGCGATCCCGCGGCTCAGTCGTGGCGCCGCCGGCGCGAGCGAAGCGTCGCTGTCGGGCAACCTGGCGATTATTCGCAATGCGATCAACTTCTATGCCGCCGAGCACAACAACGCGTTTCCGGACCAGACGAACTTCGTCAGTCAAATGACGGGCTTTTCGAGCATCGCCGGTGCAATCAGTGCGACCAAGGATGCGACCTTCAAGTTCGGGCCGTACCTGCTCGCCATTCCGCCGAACCCGGTCGGCGCCAAGAGCACGCCGACCGTCGTAGCGTTCGACACGCTCAACAGCCCGCCGGCGGTGACCGCGGGAAATGAAGGCTGGGTCTACAACCCGAACACCGGCGAGATCATCGCGAACTCGTCGGCCACCGACGAGGCCGGCAAGGCGTATAACACGTACTGATCCCGCCGCACGCGGGACGCTTCACAATCTGTGAAGGGTGACACGGGCCGGCCCAAGCGGGGTCGGCCCGTTTTCTTCAATGAAGTTCAGTCGTTCAACGATTGCCGCCGCGATCGCGGTCGATACGCCTGCGGACCGCGGCCGCGACGAAGTTCGACTTACCGGGATCGATTTGCTCGATGCGGTCGGCTAATTCGCCGGCGCTCTTCAGGCGACCGGTGCGGCAGGCCAGCCCCGCCGCCAACTCGAGCGCCGCGACGTCGTCCGCGTTCGTTTGCAGGGTTCGCAGCGCGAGCCGATAACCGCGTTCGGCGTCTCCGTTGCGAACGGCGATGCGGACCAGCAACGCGAGCGCGCCCACGTTCAGCTCGTCTTCTTAGGTAATGGCAAGCGCCTCGCTCGCCGCTTCGCGCACATTTCCAAGCTTCAGCAGCGCTTCGGCGAGCAGCAGGCGGTCATCCGCCGACCCTGCCGGCACCAATTCGCGTAACACGTCGACCGCCTCGGCGTCTCGGTCCGCGGCCATCAGGCAACGCGAGAGCCGCCGCTGATCTTCTATGTTGTCCGTGGCGTCGACCGTCTTCCGCCAGGCCGAGCATGCGCCGTCCCAGTCGCCGGCCAGTTCGCGACACTCGGCCTCTGCCGCGTGGAAGCCCGCGTCGTGCGAGAACAGAACGCGCTTCTCGTCGATTCGCCGCAGGGCCGTCACGGTATCTCCGCTGCGCAGGTCGGCTTCGACCAGCGCGAGGAAGTACGTGAGGTTCTCGCGTTCGGCATCCGCGGCGGAAGCGAACAAGGCGCGGGCCTTTTCCCAGTGCTGCTCCTGCTGCGCGATTGCGCCACGCAGGTAGAGCGCCTCAGCCGCGACCGAGGAATCGGCCTTGACCGACTCGAGTAACGGCTCGGCGTCGTCGCTGCGCCCGCGCGCCAGCGACACGCGTGCCTCGAGCAGCGCCAACTCCGGGTTCTGCGGGTCGAGCGCGCGCGCCCGTCGCGCCTCGGACGCCGCCGTCTCGAATTGTCCACTTGAGAGCATCTGATCGGCGAGCCGTTGTTTGACACCGGCACGCGCCAGCTTCCAGCGCACGACCGCCGCTTCCTTGGCACGAATCTGCGCGCTGCGGCAACCGCTCTGCGCCACGAGAAGTGCGGCCCCGATGGCGGCGAGTAGCGCCGGCGAGCGTGAAAGACGAGCGCATGTCATGGTGAGTCCTCATCCTCTTCGGGCTTCTCGGAGAGCGGATCCTCGCGGAGCACATTCAGGTCGACCTCGGGCCGGGCGAACCCCGGCGTCGGTTTGTCACTACTCGGGTCGGTGTCGATCATGTCGAGGATGAAGCGCCGCATCCGCGATCCCTCGTTGTCCCACAAACGCCGCTGCGTGAGTCGCTGGCGGAGCCTGACCGCGCTCTGATGCCGCGGGTTGTTGTAGAGCGCCAGCCGCGCATTGAACAACGCCAGCGGCTCGTCGCCGGCCTCCATCTGCGAAATCGCCTCGCGGTAAAACGCTTGCGCGAGGCGTTCGCGGCCGATGCCGAGCAGTCCGCGGCGGCTGCCGATGCGAATGCGCTCGACGTCGTCGAGCAGTGTTGCGAAGCGTGCGTTTTCTTCGGGGGTGTCCTTGAGCACATGCACGGTCAGCAGCAGGATCACTTCTTCGCGAACGGTCTGGTCCAGACGGCGCTGAAAGAGCAAGCCGAGTCCGGGAATGTCGCCGACGAGCGGAACCTGTCCGCGCGACGAGGTGGTTCGCTCTCGGAAGAGGCCGCCGATCATCACCGTATTTCCGTCGCGCACCAGGATCGAGGCCGACGCCTCGGTGGTCTCCTCGAACGGGAGATTCGCCGCGGTCAGGCCGCCGTTGCTGTCCTTGGGATGGACCGTGAGCCGGACGGTTCCGTCGTCGAGGATGAGCGGGCGCAACTTGATCTGGGTACCGGTTTCGAGAAACTGGATGGTCTGAATCGCGGCGGTTTGGGTGACGGTGGTTGTCACGTATCCGTCGCGGCGACCGACGATCACTTCGGCGTCCTGTTTGTTCAGCGCGATAATCTTGGGATTCGCGACTACGGTGACGTCGGTGACTTCCTCGAGGGCGCGGACGAAGAACGCGACGCCGTTGCGGATGATTCCGAACGAGAATCCGCTGGTAAGGTTGTTTCCGATCAGGTTGGTGTTGGCGTTGACGGTGGTTCTATCGAACTTGGCGGGCGGTAGCGAGCCGGTTTGGAGATCGGCCGACGCGTTGCTGCTGCTGGACACGTTCTGAAAATCGACCCCGCCGAGCAAGGTGAAGTCGATTCCGAACTGATTGTCCTCGTTCAGTGTGGCGCGCAGGATCGTCGCTTCGATGAGCACCTGTTGCGGACGGACGTCGATCTCCTTCAGGATGCGCGACACGTCTTCCAGCAGACCCTCGGAGGCAGTGACAACGACATAGTCGGTCCCCGCGTCGCCGAATCCGTCCGGCGGCATGGCCACCTGTGGATCGCCGCCCGAACCGGGTTCACCTCCGGCGGTGACGACCCCGTCCTTGCCGACGATCGAGCGCAGCACTTTTACCGCCTCGGCCATGCTGACGTATTGCAGCCGAAACAGCCGCGTCTGGGGCGGGGGAAGCTGTGCGGCGATCTCATCCGCGGTGCCGACGAAAATCGTGTTTCCAAGCCGGGTGTAACGCAGCCCGCGCGGAATGAGGATGCTGTCGAGCGCCTCGGAAAGTGTCACGCCGTAAAGGTTCGCGGACACCGTTCCGCTCACCGCCGCGCCGGTGACGATGTTGGTCTTGAGCTGAAAACTGATCATTTCAAGGACGGCGACGATCTCCGAATCGCGGACGTGGATGTCGATCCGACCGGTGTCGGTCAGAGCGACGATCGCGCCGTTGTGCTCAGCGGAGTCTTGCTGATCGAGATTCGTGCCGCCGGCCCCGTCCTGCGCTCGCGCGAGTGCGCAGAACAGAATGGCGAGTGAAAGGATTGGCGCGCCCGCGGATCGCAGGCTTCGTATTCGTGGATCGATCTGGTAATTCACCTGGCTGCGCTCCAGTTTCTGCCGCGTCCGCTGTTGGGGGCCTTTTCTTCCATCGGGTGCGCGTTATCGGCGACTTCAAGTCGCTCATCGGCGGATCGAAGCGGCGCGTCGTAATGCAAAGTCGAATCGCGGTCCGGACGATACAACTGCACGGGGCTTACGCGCGAATCGCGCAGATGCTGCGCCGCGGCTTCACCGACGGGATAGCGATGTCCAATCGAAAATCGTTCACACTGCTCGAACTCGCGGTCGTGCTGGTAATCGTCACCATTCTGGCGAGCATGGCCGTCCCGCGCTATGCCGCCGCCGCCTCGCGTTACCGGCTCGATTCCGCCGCTCGGCGTGTGGCCGCCGATCTGAATCTGGCCCGACGCCAGGCGCGCATCCGCAGCACCACACTCTCGGCCAGCTTCGACGCGAACACAGACCGCTACGTCCTGGTCGGCATGCAGGATCCCGACCGACCCAGCGTCGCGTACCAGGTGATCCTCAGTGATCCGCCGTACGAAGTCGATTTGGTCTCGGCAACGTTTGGAGCGAGCGGCGTTGCGGTTTTCAACGGATTCGGACGACCGAAGGCCGGTGGAAGCATCGTGCTCAGCGCCGGCGTCGATACGCGGACCATCCAGGTCGATGCGGACACCGGAAAGGCGAGCATCCAATGAGCGCCGCGCGACACAGCCGCTCGCGCAGTTGCCGACAGGCGTTCACGCTCGCCGAACTCGCCGTGACGATCCTCGTCATGAGCGTGATCGTGTCGGCGCTCGCTTCGTCGCTGGTGCTGGCGACACGCGCCATCCCGACCGGGGACGACCCGCTCCCACAAAGTCTGGACGCGGCCGAAGCGCTCGACCAGATCGACCAGGACCTCTACGGGGCGATCTCGTTTAGCGAGCGAAGCGCAACGGGCGTGACGTTCACCGTCGCCGACCGCGATAACGACGCCAACCCGGAAACGATTCGCTATGCGTGGTCCGGCATCGCGGGCGGCGCGCTGACGCGGCAGGTGAACGCCGGCGCGGCCGCGGTGTTGCTCGGGTCGGTGGAGAGCTTCGCGCTCGGGTATGACTATCGCACGCGTTCCGATCCGCCGCCGGCCCAGG
>Ga0114931_10004195_pt1 | contig 18029 bp, 14 predicted proteins | sample 2SBtaG_FD_89579 | JGI IMG/M metagenome (GOLD analysis project Ga0114931, IMG submission 89579) | Deep subsurface microbial communities from Kolumbo volcano to uncover new lineages of life (NeLLi) - 2SBTROV14_V59a metaG | ecosystem: Environmental > Aquatic > Marine > Volcanic | place: Kolumbo...
ACCACCGTCAAAACCTGCCCTCGGGAAGGCAGGTCGAGCGCGACGATGATTCTAGGACCGGGGTTCGTGATTGCTGGCATACGGTAGCGTCTCTATATCGAAATGGATGATGTTCAATTGCGCGGTCAAATCGGGTGGGTTTGCCCCCAAACACGACAACTGGGGCATTGCCAATGGAGTTTCTGTCCCGAAAACCCGCATTTGTCGCAACGATAACGCTTTGACGCCGACGACAATTTGTAAATCGTTTCCCTTACGACCCGTTGGTTATCATCGCCGCTTTTTTCGTCCGCAAGGGTCTGGTCGACCAGATATCGTAAGCCCTCCAAGGAGGGTTTGTTCAGGAGGAAGCCGCGTATATATTCTCCCGCCTCCTCCACCTCGCCCCGACCGATCATGAACTCGGTCATCTGCAGGACGGGATCAATTGCGGACTGCTCAAGGATGAGTTTCTCTAGGGTGGCGAACGCGGCCGGTGGCGATTCCGACCGTTCAAAGCAGTTCAACATTGGCGCAACGATTTCCGACAGGTACTCAGGAGATTTCCAAGCCACTCGTTGGTAACTCCGGATCGCCGCCTTGACGTGACCGACCGCCATCTCGATGTCACCAAGGATCATGCTCGCACGCGGAGATTCGTCATCATGACTCAAGGCCTGTTTGATCGCCCTACGGGCCTCGGAATCGTTGCCACCATGCCGATAGACCTCCGCGAGTTCACAGTAATACTGGGCGAGAATAGCGGGTGCAATCCCACCTGTACCCAAGAGTTTTTCCGCGACAATGATCGCCTTTTCCCACTCGCTTTCCAATTCGAATACAGACAGCAAAATACGCATGCCCACCTGATTCTTCGGTTCGTTCTCGAGCAGGTTGTTGGCGATAGTCTCGGCACGATCGAGCAGGCCCGCATGCAAATAGTCTTTGGCAAGACCTTCGAGTGCGCGATGTTTGTGTTCGGGTTCCAGTTCGTTTCGGGAAATCAGGTTCTGGTGGATCCGGATTGCGCGCTCAACCTCGCCCTTTCGCCGAAACAGGGCGGCCAAAGCAAAATGTGGTTCTACGGTAGAAGGATCCAGCTCCAGCATTTTCATAAAGACCGCCACGGCCTTGTCAGGCTCATTGCTGAACAGGTCTTGGACACCCTGGACGTAACCTTGCGGGTATTCCCCGGGGATTGCGCGTCTGGATCGTTTGTGTGTGATCCCCAGTGTCAAAATGGCCCCAATTACCATCGCCAGCAGCAACAGCGGCCAGGACAGTTCGTTCATGGGGATCAAGCGGTTTTCTGAACGGCCGGAGTCCCCTCATCGATGCGGCCCAACTTCCTGCGCAATCGACCGAGTTGCCTTTTTTGTCTGAAAACGAGACCAAGACTGGCGATGGCTCCCAGTATCGCGCCGACAATCAACGATGCGACGATAATCACGGACAAAGGAAGCGCGGTCTCGCCGAGGTAGTAGTTTACCTGAACCTCATTGGCATTTAGCAGACCGAAGAACAAACCAAAGGATAGGATTACGAGTACGAAAAACAGGCTTATGATTCGCGCCATCAAGACTTTCCTCTACTGCATCGCATAAATTACGACCTGGCGTTGCCAGATCGCCCCCTCACCCCAAATACTAACACGCCGCTATCAAATGGATATTGAAATTAGCAGACCAGCGTTGACCTAAAAGCAAATGCTGAGAAGGTGCCGTATAGCACCCGGTATCGCTTGATATTGCCGGATCACTCGGTGTTGACGCGCGCCCTGAGCTCCTTGCCCGGTTTGAAGTGCGGAACATATTTCCCCTGCAGGGTCACGGCCTCGCCGGTCTTCGGGTTCCTTCCGACGCGTGGTGGACGGAAATGCAGAGAAAAACTGCCAAACCCCCGGATCTCGATCCTTTCTCCACTGGACAATGCCTGGGCCATGTGGTCAATCATGGCCTTGACGGCAAATTCCACGTCCTTATCAGAGAGGTGAACCTGTTTCTCGGCAATAATTTGAATTAATTCAGATTTCGTCATTCTTGCCTAAAATCCTGTCTCGATGTTTCTCAGAGCCGAACTCAAATATACATATGGCGCTCCTTTCGGGGCGCCATATGCTGTCAACTACAAACTAACGGTTGTTCATCTGCTCCTTGATCAGATCGCCAAGAGTCGCAGTACCGGCGCCTGAGTCATCAGCCGCCTTGGAATACTCCTTGATGGCATCCGCTTCTTCCTGAACATCCTTGGCCTTGATGGACAACATGATGCTGTGGTTCTTGCGATCGATGGCCACAAAACGCGCCTCGACCTCGTCGCCTTCGCTAAGAACCGTACGAGCATCCTCAACGCGTTCGCGGGCGATCTCCGACGCACGCAGATATCCATCGACGCTCTCACCGAGGGAAATGGTAGCGCCGCGGGCATCCACAGACACGACCTTGCCCTTCACGATAGAGCCCTTCGGGTGATCCGCGACATAGAGCTCAAACGGATCGCGCTCCAGTTGCTTGACGCCCAACGAGATACGTTCACGCTCGGGATCAATCGCCAGAATGACGGCTTCGATCTCGTCGCCCTTGGCATAGTTATGAACGGTTTCTTCACCATTTTCGGCCCAGGACAGGTCGGAAAGGTGTAAAAGGCCGTCGATGCTGCCGTCGAGACCGACGAAGATACCGAAGTCGGTGATCGATTTGATGACGCCCTTCACGCGATCGCCCTTGTTATGGCTGCTCGCGAAGTCCTCCCACGGGTTGGACATGCACTGCTTCATGCCAAGGGAGATACGGCGGCGCTCCTCGTCTATATCGAGCACCTTGACCTGAACTTCCTGGCCAAGATGAACAACCTTAGAAGGATGGATGTTCTTGTTCGTCCAATCCATCTCGGAAACGTGAACCAGACCTTCCACTCCGTCCTCGATCTCGACGAAGCAGCCGTAATCGGCGATATTCGTGACCTTGCCGAAGGCGATACTGCCGACGGGGTTGCGACGAGACAGGTTGGACCAAGGGTCTTCACCGAGCTGCTTGAGTCCCAAGGAAACACGATTGCGCTCCCGATCGAACTTAAGGATCTTGACGTCGATTTCGTCACCGATATTGACGATGTCCGACGGCTGCTTGATGCGCTTCCACGACATATCCGTGATATGCAGAAGACCATCGATACCGACAAGGTCGATGAAGGCGCCGTAGTCGGTCAGGTTCTTAACAATACCCTTGAGCACCTGGCCATCTTGCAGATTGGCCAGCAGGGCTTCGCGCTCGGCGCTGGTCTCGTGCTCAACAACCGCACGGCGGGAGACGACAATGTTGTTACGCTGGCGATCGATCTTGACGACCTTGAACTCCAGCTCCTTGCCTTCAAGGTGCGATAGATCGCGCACCGGCCTGACGTCGACCAGAGATCCAGGCAGGAAGGCGCGAATTTCACCGATTTCAACCGTGAAACCACCCTTGACCTTGCCGGTCAGAATACCCTTGACGATCTCGTCGTTTTCGAGGGCCTTATCGAGAACATCCCACTGCTGGGCGCGTTTGGCCTTCTCTCTAGACAGGCGGGTTGCACCAAAACCGTCTTCAAATGCCTCCAACGCGACTTCAACATCGTCGCCTACGGAAACTTCGACCTTGCTTTCGGAATTGAGAAACTGATTTACGGGAATGATCCCTTCGGACTTGAGTCCGACATTCACGACCACGAAATCGGGCGTGATATCGATGACGCTGCCGGTGACGATGGCACCGGGGGTCATCTGCTTTTGGGCAAGGCTTTCTTCAAACAGTTCTGCGAAATTTTCACTCATGTGTTATTGATCCCGACCATTCCTAATACAAGAACAAGCCTAATACAAGAACAAGAGCTTGCACCGGAAAGGCCCTACAGGTTGATGGCATGCCTGATGTACAGGAATGCGGTTCACATTTGCCCCGGGTTACTGTTCCGGGACTCCGGGCGATACATGACAAGTCGTTTGAGTTTCTAGACCTGTCGAGACCGCCATCGTTCGAGTACGGCATTTACGGCCTCCTCGATGTCCATTTGACTGGTATCGACGATATGGGCGCCCTGAGCAACCGCTAGCGGCGCGGCTTCCCGATTGCGGTCGCGTTCGTCGCGCGCTTCAATATCAGCCAAAAGGGCGGTTAGACTAACATCTATTCCCTTGCCCTTCAACTGGTTATATCGTCTTTTCGCGCGTTCTTCCGGCGAGGCGTCCAAAAAGATCTTGAGCGCCGCGTGAGGGAAGATAACGGATCCCATATCGCGGCCATCCGCTACCAGGCCGTGCAGGCGCTGAAAGGCCCTTTGGCGGTCGACCAACGCTGCCCTGACTTCAGGCAGGCGCGCCACACGGGAAGCGGCTTGTCCCGCTTCCTCAGTGCGCAGTTCCGGACCTAAGCGGCGACCATCAAGATAGACCACGCCATCCTGATTGCTCAGGTCATCGTTACAAAACAAGATATCGAGGCGATCCAGCATTGCGGCGATCGCCAAACCGTCATCCAAATCGATATGGCGCTCCCGCGCCGCAAAACCCGCCAGGCGATAGAGCGCACCGCTATCGAGCAGATGGAAATCCAGCGCATGCGCAACCCGTTTGCTCACAGTGCCTTTTCCCGAGGCGCTCGGACCGTCGATCGCGATAACCGGGGCGTTGAGGTCAACCATCGGCATTCCCTACCGAGAGACGCAGGCCGAGAGAACCGGCCAGCGCCGGAAACCCAGGAAACGAAGTCGCCACGTTGCGGCAGTCGTCAATCAGGATCTCCCCTTGGGCGCGTAACGCGGCCATCGCGAAAGACATTGCGATCCGGTGATCACCGTGACTATGCACCCTACCCCCACCCAATGCGCCGCCCTGAATCACCATGCCATCCGGGGTAGGCGTCGCATCGACACCCAGCGCCAGTAAACCGTCTGCCATCACCTGGATACGATCGCTCTCTTTGACCCGTAACTCGCGGGCGCCGCTCAAGCGCGTCCTGCCTTTGGCGCAGGCGGCGGCAACAAATATGGCAGGAAACTCGTCAATTGCGAGCGGCACCAGTTCCTCGGGGATATCGATACCCCTGAGATCCGACGAGCTTACGCAAATATCGGCAACCGGCTCGCCACCCTCAAGGCGTTCATTTTCCAAATCGATTCGGGCACCCATCAATCGCATGATGTCGATGACGCCCGTTCGGGTCGGATTGATTCCCACCCCTTCCAACAGAATGCTCGAATCCGGCGCAATACTCGCCCCTACGATAAAAAAGGCCGCCGATGAGATATCTCCGGGGACCCGGATACGGGTAGCACGAAGACCCCCGCCACCGGTTACGCTGACCCGATTGCCGTCACGTTGTACCGGATAGCCGAATGCATCGAGCATGCGTTCGGTGTGATCACGGGTGACCGCCGGCTCAGCCACACGGGTAACGCCGTCAGCATAGAGTCCGGCCAACAAGAGCGACGACTTAACCTGGGCGCTCGCCACGGGCATATCGTAGTCGATGCCATGAAGAGAACATCCGCCGTGGATATGTAGCGGCGGTGTGCCCTCCTTGCCGGTCTCGATATGCGCCCCCATTTTGCCAAGCGGGTCGGATACCCGTCGCATAGGTCTCCGACTCAACGACGCATCTCCGATCAATACGGTATCAAAAGACTGTCCGGCCATGAGCCCGGCAATGAGCCGCATCGACGTACCGGAATTGCCCAGGTGCAACGCGTTTGCGGGCGCTTTTAGTCCATGCATACCGACGCCATGCACGACGATACGGCCCGATTTTGGATCGGAGATTTCGACCCCCATGTCGCGAAATGCACGCAAGGTCGCCAGGCTATCGTCGCCTTCCAGAAACCCCTCGATTTCGGTCACGCCGTCGGCAAGCGCACCGAGCATGATCGAACGATGGGAGATGGACTTGTCGCCGGGGACTCGGGCCTTGCCATTCAGGCTGCCGCCAGGGATTGTTCGATATTGGATTTTATTGTCGTCACTCATCACTCATACCATCTTGAGCCTTGCCTATCGCGGCCTCCCGTTCGGACAGAAAGCGATCGCGCCGTTGCTTGGCGTCGGAAAAACAGTCTAAAAGGGCCGCGCCATCGGCATCTGCAAGATGGCGATCGATCTGCGCCAGGGTATTCATATAACCCTTCAAGGCCTCCCGAATCGCCGCGCCGTTCGCGAAGCAGATATCGCGCCACATGACCGGGTCACTGGAGGCGATCCGCGTAAAATCGGCGAACCCTCCGGCTGCGTAACGAAACGGCTCCTCACCGTCCTGTCTTGCCAAATAATCAACCAGTGCGAAAGCCAACATATGCGGCAGATGGCTGGTATCGGCCAGGATGCGGTCGTGATGCTCGACCTCCATCGAGACCGTCGTTGCACCGACGGTCTCCCACATTTTTCGAACACGCGCCAATGCCTCGCCATCAGTCTCGGCGACTGGCGTCAAAATCGTATAGTGTCGCTCAAATAACCCGTCGACCGCGGCGCCGACACCGCTCTTTTCAGTGCCCGCGATCGGATGCGCAGGTACGAAACGAGGGAACGCATCGCCCAGTTGGCGCGCATCCCGAACCACGCTGGCCTTGGCGCTACCTACGTCGGTCACGACTACGCCAGGCGCCAGCTGGCCGGCCAATCCGGCAAGAATGCCGCCCATGGCGCTGAGAGGCACGGCGAGCACGATAAGGTCTGCGCCTGCTACTGAGTTGCGGAGGTCGGTCTCGAAACGATCGATGACGCCCAAGTCGACGGCGAGTTGCAAATTGGCGATATCGCGGCCGTGGCCAACGATTTCGCCGCATGCCCCTGCCGCGCGCAAGGCGCGAGCCAGCGAACCGCCGATAAGTCCTACGCCGATAATGGTTAGACGTTGACTGATCACAATCAGAGTATTCTTTTAATTCATTGGGATGAAAATATGTCCTCAGGGATTCATCAAAGAATCGCCCGAGGATAGGAACCCAGCACCTTAACGAGCGTGGTCTCCTGTTCGAGTTCGTGAATGGCCTCGATAACGTTCTCATCCTCGATATGCCCACTGATATCGATGAAGAACAGATATTCCCAGGTGCCTTATGAGACGGGCGCGATTCAATTCTGGACAGCGATATACCGCGCCTGGCCAGGGGTTCCAGCAAACGCACCAGAGCGCCCGACTTGTTCGTCGTCGCCAGCATCAGCGACGTCTTGTCCTGACCACTGCGTTTCGGAGAACTGCGTCCGATGACGAGAAAACGTGTCGTGTTGTCCGGTGCATCCTCTATATTCTTGGCCAGAATCGCCAGGTCATAGATCCCCGCCGCATCCTTGCCGGCGATGGCCGCCGAGTCCAGGGCATCGTCCCCCGCCACCTTTAACGCGGCCTCGGCGTTGCTACTTACAGCGATGCGTTCGGCTCTGGGCAGATGCGTATCCAACCAATTTCGACACTGCGCGAGCGCCATCTGGTGTCCATAGACCTTGTGTACTGCCGACAGGTCGGTCTGACGTCCCATGAGGTTGTGATGGATCCGCAGTTCGACCTCGCTGCATATCTTCAGCGGAGAACGCACGAACAGATCCAGAGTATGGTTTACAACCCCCTCCGTCGAGTTCTCAATGGGTACGATACCATAATGAACACTACCCGACTCGACCTCACGAAACACCGCATCGATACCGGCAAGCGGGGTTGCCTCGACGGCATGACCGAAGTGCTTGTGAGCCGCGGCTTCGGTAAACGTACCCTGTGGCCCGAGATAGGCAACCGACATCGGGTGCTGGAGATGCAGACAAGTCGACATGATCTCGCGGAACAACCGCACCATAGCCTCGTCCTCGAGAGGACCCTTGTTGCGCTTCCGCACCGTTTCCAGAACCTGGGCCTCGCGTTCAGGTCGGTAGTAATCGGAGGTGTCGCCATCGACCTGCTTGATGCGCGCGACCTCGCAGGCATAGCGGGCGCGCTCAGTGATCAATTCCTGTAATTGTTGATCGATGCGATCGATGTTCTCACGGACCTTCTGCAGTGCCTCGTCGCTCATAGTCTTTCCCTCGTGATCCTAGGGAATCAAACGCACGTTGAGGACGCCGTCGATAGCGCAGAGCTTTTCGATGACCTCGGGCGGAACCGTCTTGTCGATATCCACGAGCGTATAGGCGATCTGGTCTCGCGACTTGTTGAGCAAATCGTTGATATTGAGGCCTGCCTGAGCCATGGCCGTCGAAATCTGGCCGACCATATTGGGCACATTGGCGTTGGCGATCGCGATACGCGCGCCTTTCGTCATCGGCATGATGGCCTCCGGGAAGTTTACGGAATTCCGGATATTGCCGTTTTCAAGAAAGTCTCTCACCTGATCGACGACCATGACTGCGCAGTTGTCTTCGGCCTGACGGGTCGAAGCGCCGAGATGCGGAAGGATGATGACTCGATTATGGTCTTTCAGGGCATTATTCGCGAAGTCACATACATAGCTATAGAGCTTGCCCACGTTCAGCGCCTCGGCAACGGCTTCGTTGTCGACAATGCCGTCGCGCGAGAAATTCAGGATGACGGCCCCATCCCGCATGCCGCGAATGCTCTCCCGGTTGATCATGTGTTTGGTGCTCTCGATCAAAGGGACATGAAAGGTGACGAAGTCGGACTGAGCCAACAGATCGTCGACACTCACGGCTTGCCGGACATCCGCAGATAAGCGCCAAGCGGCTTGAACCGTAATTTTGGGGTCGTAACCGATGACGTCCATGCCAAGTGCCCGGGCGGCGTTGGCGACCATGACACCGATCGCGCCCAGACCGATCACGCCGAGGGTCTTCCCCGGCAGTTCAAAACCGACGAACTGTTTCTTGCCGGCCTCTGCCTGTTTCAGCAGGCTGGCATCGTCGCCCTCGAGTTGACGCACAAAATCCCAAGCCTGACAGATATTCCGACACGCCAGGAGCATGCCCGCCAGCACGAGCTCCTTGACGGCGTTGGCGTTCGCGCCGGGCGCGTTGAACACGGGGATCCCGATCTCCGACAACGCGCCGACCGGAACATTGTTGACTCCTGCCCCCGCCCGCGCGACGGCCTTGAGCGAGGCCGGTATCGGCAGGTCGTGCATCTTGAACGAGCGTAGCAAGATCACATCAGGAGATTCGACATCCGACCCAACCTCATAACGCTCCCTGGGCAGCTTGGCCAATCCGTCAACAGAAATATTGTTTAATGTTAAAACCTTATACATGAATGCTCTTCCTGGTTGATAGCCGCATCAGGGTCGGTTAATTAGAAACCCTATCCGTTACGGGCGGCGAAATCGGCCATGAAATCGATCAATGCATCCACACCGGCCTCAGGCATCGCATTGTAGATACTGGCCCGCATACCGCCTACGGAACGATGGCCTTTCAGCGTTTGCAGGCCGACTGCCTTAGCCTCTGAAAGGAAGGCGCCATCAAGCGCATCGTCGCCTAGAGTAAACGGAACGTTCATCCAAGACCGGTAACGCGGATCGACCGGATTTGCATAGAACCCCGAACCATCGATTGCGTTATAGAGCTTTTCAGCCTTGCGCTTATTGATGGCCGCCATGCCCTCCAGACCGCCAATCTCCCGCAGCCAACTGAAGACCAGCCCGGCGAGATACCAGCTATACGTCGGCGGAGTGTTGTACATCGATTCGTTATCGGCATGAATCCGATAATCGAACATTGCCGGCATTTCCGCCTTGGCATGCCCTATCAGGTCATTACGCACGATGACCACCGTTAACCCGGCAGGCCCGATATTCTTCTGGGCGCCGGCATAAATAACGCCGAATCGGGAGACGTCGATCGGCCTCGACAGCAGCGTCGAGGACATGTCCGCCACCAAGGGAACATCGCCGCAGTCCGGGATGTCCTGGAATTCCAATCCACCGATGGTCTCGTTGGGCGTGTAGTGCAGATAAGCCGCGTCCTGATTCAACTGCCACTGATCCCTGTCGGGAATCGTCGTAAACCCCGAATCGTCAGAACTCGCCGCAACATTGACCTCACAGAACCTGCGCGCCTCGGCAATAGCCTTTTTCGACCACTGCCCGGTATTCAAATAATCAGCCGCGGTCTTTCCACGGAGCAGATTGATGGGCACCATGGCGAACTGGCTGCTTGCGCCACCCTGAAGAAACAGAACCTTGTAGTCATCGCCAATATTGAGCAGGTGACGCAGATCGGTCTCGGCCTTTTCGGCGATCGACATGAACTCTTTACCACGGTGGCTCATTTCCATGACGGACATCCCGGTGCCCTGCCAGTCCAACATTTCCGCCTTGGCCTGTTCGAGCACGGATTCGGGCAGCATCGCCGGACCTGCGCTGAAGTTAAAAACCCTACTCATCATTCGCTCCTTACTCTTTGAATTTCAAATAATATCGCATTTCTACTCTGTTTCATCTTCGGATTCGATGTCGGAATCCTCGGGCAACTCATCGTCGGACATACCCTCGATCTGGGCCGCGCGAACGACATCCACGAGGCGCTCCTGCTCACTCAGACGAATGATCCGAACTCCCTGAGTATTGCGCCCAAGACGCGAGATCTCCTCGACACGGGTCCGAACGAGCGTTCCGGCGTCGGAGATCAAGATGATTTCATCGTCATCCCGAACCAGAGCGGCGCCGACCACCTGACCGTTGCGTTCTGAGGTCTGAATCGACATGATTCCCTGCCCCCCTCTGCCATGACGGGTATATTCGGCGATTGCCGTACGTTTTCCGTAGCCGTTTTCGGTCATGGTCAGAACATCGCCTTCCTGATCCAGGATCAACAGCGAGATAACCTTCTGTCCCTTTGCCAACCGGATACCACGCACGCCGCGCGCGACCCGGCCCATGGGGCGAACATCAGTCTCGCTAAAACGTATGGCCTTGCCGGAGCTGCTCATAAGCATGATGTCCTTGCTGCCGTCGGTGATATCGACGCCAACGAGGTGATCTCCCGGGTTGAGATCGACCGCGATGATTCCGTTTGAGCGCGAACGCGAAAAATCCGTCAGAAGCGTCTTCTTGATGACGCCCGCCTCCGTGGCCATGATGACGTAATGTTGATCATCATATTCGCGAATCGGCAACAGAGCTGTGATGCGCTCCTCTTCGGATAACGGCAACAGGTTGACGATGGGGCGTCCACGCGCATTCCGACTGGCTTGCGGGACCTCGTAAACCTTCATCCAATAGACCTTGCCCTCGCTCGAGAAACACAGCAGCGTATCGTGGGTGCTGGCGACGAAGAGTTTGTCGATAAAGTCGTCTTCCTTCATCGTCGTTGACGACTTGCCGCGCCCACCGCGATGCTGGGCCTGATACGCCGTCACCGGTTGCGACTTTGCGTAGCCGCTGTGCGACAGCGTCACCACGACGTCCTCCTCGTTGATGAGGTCTTCGAGCGTGAGATCGAGGTGATCCTGAAGAATCTCGGTTCGGCGTTCGTCACCATACTGAGTCTGTACGGCCAGAAGTTCCTCGCGGATCACCGCCATTAGCCTATCGGGGCTGCCGAGGATCTCGAGCAAATCCCCGATCAGTTCAAGGATCTCGCCATATTCCTTCTGAATCTTGTTCTGTTCCAGCCCGGTCAGACGATGCAGGCGCAGATCGAGGATCGCTTGGGCCTGCGCAGGCGAAAGACGATAGCCCTTGTCGCTGAGGCCCAAACCGGCCGCCAAGCCTTCGGGTTGGGCATCGTCGGCCCGGCCCAGCAAAGCCTCTATGGGACCCGGCGACCAGTCCCGCGCCATGAGCTGTTCCTTGGCCTCAGCCGGACCGGCAGCAGCCTTGATCAGTGCGATGATCTCATCGATATTGGCCAGCGCGACGGTTAACCCTTCCAAAATATGGGCGCGCTCACGGGCCTTGCGTAAATCATAGATCGTACGCCGCGTAACGACCTCACGCCGATGACGTATGAAGGCTTCCAGGGCCTGTTTGAGGTTCAACAGACGCGGCTGTCCATCCAGCAAGGCAACCAGGTTAATACCGAAGACGTTCTGAAGTTGTGTATGTTGATAGAGGTTGTTGAGCACAACCTCACCGACCTCGCCCCGCCTTAGTTCAATGACCATGCGCATGCCGTCCTTATCGGACTCATCGCGCAGCTCGCTGATGCCCTCAACGCGCTTTTCCCTGACCAGTTGGGCAATCTTTTCAAGCAGATGCGCCTTGTTGACCTGATAAGGAAGTTCGTTGACGACGATACGTTGCCTTCCGCTTTGATCCATCTCCTCAATGCGCGCCCTGGCGCGGATATAGATCCTTCCGCGACCGGTACGATAGGCCTCGTGGATCCCCCGCACCCCATTGATCATCGCGGCGGTCGGGAAATCCGGGCCGGGAATGACGCTCATGAGGTCATCGATCGATGCATCCGGATTGTCGATAAGCATCAAGCAGCCGTCAATGACTTCGCGCAGATTGTGCGGCGGTATATTCGTCGCCAGGCCGACAGCGATGCCCGAAGAGCCATTGACAAGCAGATTGGGAATCTTGGCGGGTAACACGACGGGTTCGCGTTCGCTTTCGTCGTAGTTGAGCGCAAAATCGACGGTTTCCTTGTCGAGATCCGCCAGTAACTCGTGAGCGATGCGGGCCATTCGAACCTCGGTATAACGCATCGCCGCGGGAGAGTCGCCATCGACGGATCCGAAGTTGCCCTGTCCATCGACCAACGGGTAACGCAAAGAGAAGGGTTGGGCCATGCGGACGATGGCGTCATAAACGGCCGAGTCACCATGGGGGTGATATTTACCGATGACGTCACCGACGATGCGGGCCGATTTCTTATAGGCTTTGTTCCAGTCGTTGCCAAGCCCGTGCATGGCGTAGAGCACGCGACGATGGACCGGTTTCAAGCCATCCCGGACATCTGGAAGGGCGCGGCCTACGATTACGCTCATGGCGTATTCCATGTAGGATTGCTTCATCTCCTCTTCGATGTTTGTCGAGAGGATTTCGCCTATGCCGCTTCCGCTCTGATCAGTAATCAATCGTTTTCAGACCTTTTTGTTAAGTATTCTTTAAGCTAGCCAACAGCCGGCGCCGGCGGCACGAACAACGCACGGAAAATCACGCTATGTACTCGGAAATCCAGCCAATTCAAGCCTTCGGGCACTCCGGCAGGCACGCTATATTATCACCACTCAGGCGCGAATTCATTCCCTAATAGCAGCCGTGGCCTTTGCTTTACTCAAATACCGGAAAATGGTATAGTCGCACTCAGTTGCTCGGACGAAAGGATATATAGGCCGGGTGCTACATATAGCTGGCTGATTTGGGGAACGTCCATTTATCGTATGAATCGCCGTTCAAGATGCAGGAAATAATTTAGTGGAGTTAGCAAATGCTGCGGCTAACTAGAAATAAAATAAAATCCATTTTGGTACTTGGGACGTACAGCTTGATAGGTAGTCAGGCCTTCGCCGGCTCGCCCATCCCATTCGACAACTACACCGCTAGTAACGGTGCGATTACTGCTGGTTGTCCCACGGCCGCCAGCATCGGCGCCACGTCCGTGACCTGTACCGATGGCGTTTCCGACAACGGTATGCTCCAGCGCGAAGTCTCCATTACCGGCGGCGCCAATCCCGGTACCTATATTCAGTTTATCGTAACCGACCCCGGCACCTCTGGCGATGGTCAGGCCGTTCCTTTCAGCGCCCAGCGCGGCAGCCTCAACTTCGTCAACGAAGACTTCGTCAAGATGAATAATCGCGGCTCCGGCATCTCCTCCAAGCAGACCTTGATCGATAGCAGCATGTCGAGCGCCACGCTTGAACAACGTTTTGTTAATACCCACGAGTATGAGTTTGGTTGGGCAAACTCCGGCATCACGCCCTGGATCAGCTCGTATCAGGATATTTCCACGGTGGACTACAGCGCCGACCCCCTGAATCCGACCGAGACCTTTTCGTCTGCTTCGAACATCGTCAGCAATGGTGTGGGTTTTACCACCAACATCGACATCGGCATCGATCAGTTTGTCGATTTATACGATGCGAACGGCAGCGGCGCACAGCAGTTCAAGTATAAGAAAGTGGGTGGACAGTATCAGACCACCTCGAATCCGACCAATCCGGTACTCCCGAACGGCAGCAACAGCGGCAACGTTTTTTGGAACCCGTATGAAACCGTCTCGGCCCTCTGGGTAGGTCAGAATATACTGTCGAACTCGCCCGGTTTGGCCTCGAATGGTCTTTTCAGCCATACGCGCTATCTGAACGAGACCACTGGCAGCAACTCGGCCCTGACCCGTCTCGACACCAATCTGCCGACCAACTGGGCCAACCCGCCTTTTGGTGCGATCAATGCGATCGTGCCGCCGCATATCGTTGCGCCGACGGCCGCATATTCAGCCCCGACGGGACTGACGTCAACCGTCGCCGCCTCGGCGCCTGCATCCGGCGCCACGACACCCGTGTCCGCGCCCATCACCTATGACAGCTGGACCGTCAGCAACGGCGTCTTCACGCCCGGCGCCTGCCCGTCCGGTTACACGTGCGGCACCATCATCGTCAACGAACGCGGCCTCTTCCAGCGCATCGTGGCGGACAACAACACCGGCGTCGAGTACGTCCAAACCATCGTGACCGATACTGCGGCCACCGGCGATCCGACCGCCGCGCCGTTCACTGCCGGGTCGCTGGCGTTCAAGAACGAGACCTTCGTCAAGTATCGCGATCCCACCGGTGGCACGACCGGTACCGGTATCGCCACCAACCTGCACATCGATCAGCAGGATCTGAGCTACGTCAACGTCAGCGATACCAATCCGTTGCCGACCACCGGCGGTCAGTTCGCCTATGACACCAAGATCGAGACCGGTTGGGCCAATGGCGGCCCCCTCGATCCCACGATCGTCGTCGACCAGCGCGTCTATGTGCCGGACACGCAATTCCAGCAGTCCTCCTCCATGGACAATACCTTCCACATGGAGATCGGCCAGACCCAGAACGACAAGATCATCGACATGTCGACCGTCGTCGGCACCTCGGCTATCGGCGCTTTCAATAACGTCACGCCGCCCTTCGGTGCGGCCCTCTGCGCAATGGTTCTGCCGTCCTATCAATCGCTCTACGACCCTGCGGCCTATTGCGATGCCGGTGGCGCGGTTCACTACACGCAGCCTGGCAGTGGCGGCAACAACCCGATCATGTTCAAGAGCAGCATCGCCCAAGGCGCCCTGCAGAACACCTCGCATCTGCTCACCGATCCGGTACTGTTGCCCAGCAACAACGGTAATATCGCCTGGAGCGCCGGCGATGCGATTCAGGCCACCTGGGTTGCCGGTTCGTACCTGACCACCGATGTCAACGGGCCTTCGCTAATCGGTTCCACATCCTATACGAACCTGTCCACAGGGACCCGTGCGGCCTTTACCAGCACCAACGCCGATCCCTTCCTGACCCCGCCTGCTGTCCCGAGCGTTGGTCCGGATTCGTGGGTATCACCGTTCGATACCATCGGTACCGGTACGCCCGTATACACCAACTCTTACGCAGCACCAGCATTCTGATCGCTCTTTAAGGATCTACGCTATAAAAGGGGCCTGACGGCCCCTTTTTTTCGCCTATCGATTATGCCTCCCGGCATGATTCCACTGCCCCCGTTCCGAACATATCACTTTAGTTACCGGTCCATCCGCCGATGATTAATCCTGTCTTAAAGGGAATTAACCCCGCCTTAAACGGGCTGGGTGTACCGTCTGACCCTACCGAGCGGCTGATATAATGACTTCATATCTATTTGATATACATATATTTAAAGTCCGGGGATATAGGATGAAAGGAATAATGCGTTGTGCGCAAGGATTACTTTGCGCGTCCGCCCTCCAAACGGCGGTTATCCTGTATAGCCAACCGGTTTATGCAGGTTCGCCCATCCCGTTTGACAACTACACCGTCAGCAACGGTGCGGTTACCGCTGGTTGTCCCACGGCCGCCAGCATCGGCGCCACATCGGTCACCTGTACCGATGGCGTTTCCGACAACGGTATGCTCCAGCGCGAGGTCTCCATTACCGGCGGCGCCAATCCCGGTACCTATATTCAGTTCATCGTGACCGACCCCGGCACCTCTGGCGATGGTCAGGCCGCTCCTTTCAGCGTCCAGCGCGGCAGCCTCAACTTCGTCAATGAAGACTTCGTCAAGATGAACAATCGCGGCGATGGCATCTCCTCCAAGCAGACCCTGCTCGATAGCAGCATGTCTAGCGCCACGCTTGAACAACGTTTCGTCAACACTCATGAGTACAATTTTGGATGGGCCAACTCCGGCATCACGCCCTGGATCGTCTCGTATCAAGATATTTCCACGGTGGATTACAGCGCCGACCCGTTCAATCCGACCGAGACCTTTTCCAGTTCAGCCAATATCGTCAGCAATGGCGTGGGTTTTAACACCAATATCGATATCGGCATCGACCAGTATATCGACCTGACCGATGCGAATGGCAACGGCACCCAACAGTTCAAATACAACAAGGTCGGCGGTCAGTATCAGACGACCACGAACCCGACCAACCCAATCCTGCCGGGTGGCACCAACGGGGGCAACGTGACCTGGAATCCCTTTGACACCGTGTCTGCACTCTGGGTGGGTCAGAATATACTGTCAAACACGGCTGGACTGGGCTCGAACGCCCTCTTTAGCCATACGCGCTTCCTGAACCAGACCACCGGCAGCAACTCGGCCCTGACCCGCCTCGACACCAATCTGCCGACCAACTGGAGTAGCCCACCTTTCGCCCAGATAACCGCCATTGTGTCACCGCACATGGTGGCGCCAACGGCTGCTTACACGACGCCCACGGGCCTGACGCCAACCGTCGCCGCCTCAGCGCCTGCATCCGGCACCACGACGCCCGTTTCAGGTCCCATCGTCTATGACAACTGGACCGTTGCCAACGGCGTATTCACACCCGGCGCTTGTCCGGGCGGCGTTACCTGCGGCTCGGTTATCGTCAACGAACGCGGACTCTTCCAGCGTCTCGTCACCATCGGTGGTGTCGAGTTCATCCAGACCGTCGTGACCGACACTGCGGCCACCGGCGATCCGACCGCCGCGCCGTTCACGGCCGGCGCCCTCGCCTTCAAGAACGAGACCTTCGTCAAGTATCGCGATCCCACCGGCATCACGACCGGCACCGGTATCGCCACCAACCTGCATATCGACCAGCAGGACCTGAGCTACGTCAACGTCAGCGATACCAACCCGTTGCCGATCACCGGCGGTCAGTTCGCCTATGACACCAAGATCGAGACCGGTTGGGCCAATGGCGGCCCCCTCGATCCCACGATCGTCGTCGACCAGCGCGTCTATGTGCCGGACACGCAATTCCAGCAATCCTCCTCCATGGACAATACCTTCCATATGGAGATCGGACAGACCCAGAACGACAAGGTCATCGACATGTCGACCGTCATCGGAACATCTGCCGTCGCCTCGTTCAGCGCCAGCACGCCGGCCTTCGGCGCGACACTCTGCGCCAGTTTGCTGCCTACATACCAGTCTTATTACAACGACCCTGCGGCCTATTGCGATGCCGCCGGCGCTGTTCACTACACGCAGCCTGGCAGCGGCGGCAACAATCCGGTCATGTTCAGGAGCAGCATCGCCCAAGGCGCCCTGCAGAACACCTCGCATCTGCTCACCGATCCGGTACTGTTGCCCAGCAACAACGGTAATATCGCCTGGAGTGCCGGCGATGCGATTCAGGCCACCTGGGTCGCCGGTTCCTATCTGACCACGGATGTCAACGGGCCTTCACTGATCGGTTTGACATCCTACACGAACCTTTCCACCGGGACGCGTACGGCCTACACCAGTACCAATGCCGATCCCTTTATGACTCCGGCAGGTACGCCAAGCGTCAATCCCGATTCGTGGGTGTCACCGTTCGATACCATCGGTACCGGTACGCCGGTATACACCAACTCTTACGTAGCACCAGCGTTCTGATCGCTTGACGATTACGACCAAAAAGGGGCCTGACGGCCCCTTTTTTATGTTCGATGTAATCCGATTATCCCTGTCTAGGTAAGGCCC
>Ga0114931_10004196_pt1 | contig 18029 bp, 14 predicted proteins | sample 2SBtaG_FD_89579 | JGI IMG/M metagenome (GOLD analysis project Ga0114931, IMG submission 89579) | Deep subsurface microbial communities from Kolumbo volcano to uncover new lineages of life (NeLLi) - 2SBTROV14_V59a metaG | ecosystem: Environmental > Aquatic > Marine > Volcanic | place: Kolumbo...
CGCGCACCACCGGTTTGCGCCCTTCGGCTTCAATGATCGCGGGAATATGGTCGCGTACCAACTTGTCGCGCCGCCGAAAGTCGGTTTCGTCACTGGCACGCTTTGCGCGATTGCAGGAAAAACAGAGGGCTTGCAGGTTCTCTCGGTCATTTACGTCGATCAGCCGGCCGCGCAGCCGCACCTTGCCGTTTTTGTCCGCCTTGGAGCGCGGCACGATGTGATCGATGTCGATCGGACTGATTTCAGACGAGATGCCGCAGAGCTGGCACTTCCCGCGTGCTTCTTTGAGGACTTCGTAACGCACCGATGCGCCGGCCTCGGGGGCTTTTTCCCGCGATTTTTTCTTCTCCAGCCAATCCTCGATTTTCTCTTCACAGATACGCATGGCCTCTAGGCGCGTATCAGCGTTGTCCGGATATGGCAGAAGCCGAAAAAGGCGGCCGCGCCGCTCATAATCGATGATCCCGTGTTTGGTGAGCGTGATCTTGGGCCAGCGCATGACGATCCGCTCGTAATACTCCTGGACCGCAAGGTCATAGGTGGCAAGCGCGGCGGCCAGTTCGGCCTTCGACCGCGTTCCGTCGTGCAGCAGCAGTTCCCTGATGACAACCGGTTGATAAACATCGGTCATCGACATGCGGTGCTGCAAAAATTCAAGTAAATCTGGTTTTTCCATTTCTTCAGCATACCGAACCGGATGGCTGGCTTGCCATGGCCATTATCGCGCGAATGCAAACTGCCCACAGGGTGTTGGCCCGCTTGAGGCCCGAACAGACTTGCGCCCGGCCGAAGCCGGGCGCAAATTTTCTATGTCAGTAACGCCGCTTGTTAGCGGCTCCAAAAAATGTGCACTTCTTGGAAGCCGGCTTCGATCGTGAAGATATCGCCGGAGAGTTCCATATCGCGGGCCATCGCCTCATAGTCGATGTAATGGGCCAGATTCTCAGGGACTTGCTGGCATTCCTCGGTCAGCTCTTGGGCGAAGTCCGCAGCGGACTCATGGGTCCCGGCGTAATTCTCCAAGGCGGCGCATGCCTCATCGAGATCGCCATCGAAATGGGAAAGCAACGCAGCCCCCAGCTCGTTCTCGTCAATGAACAGCGCCAGCTCATGGACCCGTTCAAGCCCTTCGAACTCCGACAGGCTCAAGCCGCCAAAACCCTCATAGTCGTGGATCGCATATTCCTCGGCATGATCCTCCGGTGAGCCGGCCAGCATGGCCTGCACCTGCTTGTTGATTTCCTCCAATTCATCCGTGGCCTCGATCCAAACCCCGTGGAGCCGGCCGGCGTTGTAGGCGGCTAGATCGGCGACGTAGATGCGGGGCGATACTTTTGCCGATGTCGTCATGACCTAGTACTCCTCCGCAAACATGATGGTCAGGACCCGTGTGGTCACGGCGGGATCAGACGGCTCGGCGCTGCCCGCGGCCATCGCCTCATCGAAATAGTCGATCTTCCAGAACACGGTTTTTCCGAGAGCTTCGAAGGCTCCAAAATCATGCTCGCCATAGGGATCGTCCTCGGCGTCGAACGTGTCGAAGGCTCTTACCTTGCAGATGATGTGTTCCCGCGCCGCTTCAGGCAGAGCTGCGATATCGGCACTCAGAACAACTTTCCCACCGGCCAGGGTCCTGCGGAAACGGTCATTCAGGGCCGCAATTGTCTTAGTTATGCTCGTCATTGTTCCCTCCTTTGGAGATCAGGGTTGCGCATGCAACCCTGACTAGCCGCCGCGGCAATGAGCGGAGGGAATGCCGTCAATGACCGGACAGGGGCGCGAGGGGGATCACCCGATCTGCACGGAGCGTTAGCGGAGGAAGATTGGGGAAACCGCCCCTGTCAGCCCGGACACCTCGTGTGTCCGGGTTGTCTTGACGGCAGGGAACCGGCAGGTTCCAGTATGACGAACAAAGCCGCCGGCGAAGCCGGCGACCGACAAATCCAATGGGGGCGTTGCGGGGGAAGATCCCCCGCTCGAAGGGGGTGTGCCAAAGACGCGTAAGCGGCTGAGGTCAGGGGGAAGGCTTTCCCCCACCAAAGCCAGATACCCAAACAGCCAAGCCCTTTACTGCGTGGCAGTATAGGGCTTGCTTACTCAGCAGGGCGACACGAAGGCGGGAAAGACCTTATGGCGCTAAGACATGGTTCGAAGAGACGAGAAACGTTCTTCAAGGTCCAGAAATGGAACCCGCGCATAGCGGCGTGGACGGATGAGCGCAAAAAGACGTTTGATACCCTGGAAGCGGCACGGGGCTACGTGGAGCAATCTTCGAAGAACACAAAGCTCAGGATCGTCCAGTACGAAAGCGGAGCATTCGTCGAAGTGCAATAATCAGCGTCTAATCGGGCGCGCTACGCAACAAGCGGTGGCCTTTCAGATACAGGCCTTTCGCCGTCAGCGCCTCATTCCAGCCGTCGCGCGTGCCGATACGGCTCGTGTCCTCATAAAGACCTTTATCTTCTTCAATGCGCGTTAGGCGCGCGAACTTGGCGTGCAGCGGATGGTCCGACCTGACGAAGCATTCCTTGCGGTGCAGGATCGGCGGATTGCGATATTTGGCGTAATCGCGGGAGCGTTCCCGGAAGGTCTGGAGATGAACTGTCATCGAAAAGGACAGCGTCGGATGCGGGTCAGTTTCAAAGGCCGGGTAGCTTAGATAAGAAATCTTCGGCTCATCGCGGTGGAGCTTAATCAGGTTCGCACCATCCACTCGGCCGATATAGCCTCGCGCACAGCCTTCATAAAGGCGCAGGATCGGTGAGAGCACATCAAGGGCGCTCTCATGCACGTAAAGCGCTGAAGGGGTCAGCTTTCCGGTCTCAGAAATCTGGCAAGCGCCATCAACGATGCCCGGCGCGCCAATGGAGTAGAGCAGATCGTCGGCCTCCTCGCAGGCCTGCTTGTAGGAAGAAAAGAATCCTTTGACATCGCGCTGTAGAGCGCGCGGCAGCTTGCCGAAGGGCGGTCGCCCTTCAAACTGCGAGAGGCCGAGATATATGAGCAAATCCTGCGCGCGTTCGGCCGTGATTTGATCCCAGCTCTCGGTGTCAGTGACACGGTTGATGACAGCGAAAGCGCGACGGATCGAACCGAACACCTCACACAGCGCACCCCTATTTGAAAGCTCGTCATCGGCCGGCAGGCGGCCGCGATCGCTGACAAAATCCATCAGGGGCATTAGCAGCTCTTCGTGCTGGTTATAGAGTTCCGCTGATTTTGTAAGGCGGGGGGCGACAAGACGGCGGCGGTAACGCGACGCAACAAAAGCAGTGCGGCTCTCTTCGTCGCGGAAGGCGTAAAAGACGCCCGGTGCCGCTGGGACTGACGAGGTTTCGAGGTTTTGGTCGATCCAGTTTCGCAGCTCTTGCTGATCGAAGAATTTTTGAAAGGTTCCGCGGCTTGTCAGAACGCCATCTTCGAATTCTCGCGCTTCGCCTTGAAAGCGCGCATCAGGCGTGAGCCGGGCACTGACGACTAGGACTTCTTCTGCCAGCGCCCATGCGCGCCGTAGCGCCTCGGCCCGCTCACGCGGGTCCTCAATTACATTTACGACGTAGCCGATATTGACGATTGGTGCTCGTTGCTGTGCGGCGTCCGGGTGGTGCACGGGGTCCCAACCCGCAACCTGATAACCTTCTGTAGCCAGCTGCCGCAGATCATCGCCAAGGCCGCAGCCGTAATCGAATAGCGGACGATCGTTAGTAAGAATGCCGTCAGCAAGGGCTAGCTTAATCGGCCGCGATAGCTCGGTACGGGTGATCGCCGTCTTATGGCGTGCGATCGCCTCTTGCATGGATCACGCGGCGGGAGCCGCGAGTGCGATCAGGTCATCGATCTTACGCAGTCCCTTGTTGCCCGCCAGATAGGAGATGCCGCGGTGCAGGTGGAGCCGAAACTGTTGTCCGATTGTGTCCTGATCGAGAGGCAGGCCGTCGCGCAGCACGCGCTCTTTTAAGAGAACCAGATAGAGATCGGCGTGCCGCCCCCCGAACACGCGCCAGCTCATCTCGACATTGCTATCTGCCGGTATTTTTGAGATTGGCGGAATGCTCCCCTCGGCGAGCGAGACACAAAATGCCCAACGGCATAGCACGTTCCAATGCTCTATACCCGTTACACGCTTGAGCTTGATCAGTTGATCCTTGGCCGTCTGCGAAACTCTAATATTTTCAATCGACATTATGCTGCCTCCCGTTCTTCAAAATACCCTGGGAGCACGTGAGTGGAACCACCCGTGTCATCATAGGCAAGATGATAGCTGCGCCCGATATAGGGCTTGAGGCTTTGCAAATAGGGGCCGGTAATTTCTTCGTCGGTCGAAAACAACAGGACCTGATGGCTGGCGTAAGGAAAGTACCGTTCAACCAGATGCATTCGGTGCGAGGTATCGAGACGGCCAAGAGGCGTGTCGATGGCTGTGGGCAATGGCCGGCCGGAGGCCTTAGCGAGCCCCCACAAAAGTGCAATTGCGAGGAGCTGCCGCTCACCGGCCGATAAGCGCTCCGCGGTCAGTACAGACCCGTCGCGGCCGTAAAGCGTCAGATTGAATTTTTCTGGATCGATTGTGAGACGAGTCACAAGAGAGCCTTTGCGCAGCAATTGCTGGTAACTCTCCAGCACCAACTGCTCGATGCGTTTTACATGACGCGCGATGACGGCCTGTCGAAACTGGCCAAGGGTTCCACGAACCTTGCCCGTGTGTCGCAAAATGCGTTCGCGGTCTTGCCGCCCAGCTTCGATTTTCGCGTCGGCCTCCAAAATTCGGGTAAGAGATTGTTGCCGCCGTTCAATCTCGCGCGTGGTGCGTTCGATTTCAGCGCTGAGCGCGGCAAACTCGGCTTCCAGTTTTTCGATCTCTTCGCGGAGCTCATCACGGATGCTTAAAACCTCCGCTATGGCATCAGAACTCGGAATGCTTGCGTGCTCGATCTGGATATGTTCGGCGGCGCTTCGCGCGTCCGCCTGGCGCTGCAAAGCGGTTCGTCCATCACGGACCTGGTTATCCAGCTGATCGCGAATCAAGCTGTGTAAATCGGCTCGAACCTCCGGCAGCAGGTCAAGCACGGTTTCTTGCGCGCCCTGCTTTTTGCGCTGTCTACGATCTTTTGCTAGGTAGGTTTGGAGCGCTTTTAGAGCGCTATCATCGATCGATTCCGAGCGGAGCCGCTTTAGAATCTTCTTATCGCGATCTTCAAGCACAGAAGATACTTCGCGCGCGCGGCGGCCTTCTTCTTCCTCTGCATCGCGCGTTTGCGATGACTCCAGTAATCCCCTAACCAACACGAGCGGTAGCTCGCCGGCCGCAAGGTCGCGCAATAGCGCAGCCCCTTCTTCGGTACGGGCCTCGGCTTCGCTTTTACGCTGTTCGATCGCGGCACGCTGATCGTAAAGCTCACCCAGCTTACGGTACTGTTTGTCGGCGTCAGCAAGCGCCTTGCGTTTCCGATCCAGCTTATGGGTGCGGAGCGCCGCCTGTTCTTGTTTCAGGGTCTCGATGCGGCGGCGCAATTCTTTGAGTGTGGCCTCAGCCTCTTTGATTTCAGAACGGCCGGCATCGTCCTTTTCTTCGGTGCGTTTGCGCCGTTCATAGACTTGCAGGTCCTTTTCCAGCTGATCGACGATGTCGAGGCTAAGAAGGTTTTGTATGGCTGAGCCAATCAGGCGCTGCGAATTTTCGTGCGCGGCATAGCCTTCGATCTGCTCGCCATCGAATAGAAAGAGATGGGCAATGTTTGGCGGGAAAAGGTCCTCCACCTGGGTGATCCAGTTATCGGCAAGCGCGATGTCCAACTGATCATTCTTGAGAACCTGGAAATGCTCCTTGCAGCCGCTGGGGGTCACTTTCCATGACCGATGAAGCCTGTAGTGATCTTCCTGACCTTCGATCGTGTGGCGAAAGGCAATCTCGATCGCCGCTTCCTTGGCCTTGGAGCCGCGGTGAACAGAGCGCGCGAGGTAGTCCTGATAGGAAACGCTGTTGCGATCAGCGATCTTGGCAAACGGGCCGTAAAGGCAAACCTGAAAAGCGTCGAGCAAGGTCGTCTTGCCGGCCCCATTAAGCCCGCCGAACAGGATCACCGGCCGGTCCGCCGAAGGCGGTGTCAGCGTGATGGATTGGCGGTCGGCATAAAGCCCAAAATTATGGAGGACAATTTCATCAAGAATCATGGCGTGCCCTCCCCTTCGACCGGAAGGTCGAGCGCTTCTTGAATCATCGTCTCGTGTACCGCGTGATCTCCAGCCCGCCCGCGCGCTTCATCTACAGCGTCGCGGCGGCTCCTTGCACGGTCGATCGCGTCCTCCTCATCTTCATAAAAATTGCGATGAAAAGCCTGCTCCACGGCATCGAACAAGCCCGCACGCCGGAGCATAGACTTGTACCGCTTTTCAACAGACAGAAGCTCCCGCGCTAGCTGATAGTGAAGTTCATCATCGCCGCAAATCTCCCGCAGCGTATCCATTTCCGCGGCCCCGAGGACGAAATTATCATCGAGACTCTTTCCAGGATACGGCGTGCCGGTCGCCTCCTGATAGACGCGCGGGAGGCTGTCTTCGATTTCGTGCTTTTCGACAACCCATATGCGTCTGATCTCTTCAAGTTCCTTGAGCGTAATCAGCTCCATGTCGCGCACTTCGTCGGGTCCGTTCTCGCGGATGTGCTGCTGGGCAGTCAGGACCTTACGGAGCCAATCCTCGCGTACGTGCTGCTTGTACGGCCCCGGTATCGGGCGATCGTGGAAGAGCTGCACGGACCCGGTCATCCGCCGGAAATCGCGCAAGTGGCGATCTGTGTCGATCGTTTTGGGCGGGTCGAGCTCGTTGCGCAGTTCCAGAAGCGGCAGCATCCACTCCTTTTCCTGGTCGTTGGTTATCATGGCGTGCATCGACTTGTCCTTTTCGACAAGCGTGCATACCCAGCACCCGAAACGGCTATCGCCGCAGCTCGGTGTGCTGGTGTCCACCACAAGGGGGCACTCGCCATCGGCCGACGCCCCCTGATACATCGTTAGAAGGTCCTTATTTCTGTATCCCCACGGGTTTGACACTTGCATGAGGAATAACCACACATCATCGTTGGTCCAGTCCTCTAGGGGTGTGTAGACGAAAGAATTCGGTAAGCTACCGTTCGGGCTCAGCTTGTCACGAACGCGCTTGCCTTCGAACTTTTCCATGACGCGAGCCCGCGCTGCGCTTTCCGCTTTGCGCGTTCCGAGCACAAGGATCGCTTCGCCATGCTGCTGCACAACGGAGCTGATGAAGTTGGTCGAAGGATTGATTTTGAGGCGCTCGGTGCACCAGCGGAATTTTGGCCGCGGCGCGGGATAACCACGTCCGATTAAATTGACCCAGAATGTGTTTGACGACTCCGGCATTAGCCGGTGCGCGGTGATGGGAAGCCCCTAGTCCTTTGCAGCGTCGTTTATTTTGCCGAGCGATTTGGATACCCAGAGTGCAACAATAGGATTTTCGACAAGCGTATCGGTGCTAATGACATAGACCGGCTTTGAGAGTTCGTCGGGCGGCAGTTTTGATAAGGCCAGCCACACCAGCTGAAGCGCGGCTGTCGAGTCTTTGCCGCCGCTATAACCGATCACCCATGGAATTTGGTCGCTGGTATAGAGTTCGGCGATCTCCTTCATGAGGAGCGCCAGGGTCTTCTTGAAGCCCTGTGGCTCAAAGGCTGAGCCGTTATTGCCGTTCGCTTGCGCCATTATTCCCCCGTTTAAACGCATCTTCGACCCGCTGCTCCTCTGGAGACAGTGGTAATCCAAGATGATTCTTGATAGCGTTTGTAGTCAAAATAACATTTTGCTGAGATTTTGAAACTCTTCCTCCTAATAAAGCGCGACCTTCCCACAACTTAGTATTTGCACGACTCCAGTTTATTGTTGTGAGTTTTTCCAATTTTTTTGGCCATTGTTTCGGATACTTCAATATTAAGGCATTTCCCATGCGAGCGAGCGCCTGCAAAACAACGCCGTGGGTATGAATGAAGTCGGTACGCACCTCGCCAGCTGTCACCTCACCATGCCGCACACGATCCCACTCCTTCATATGTTTGGCGACTTCTTCCCAGAAGCTCAACGCAAGATCGGCGAATTCCTCTGGCTCTTCGAGATCCAGACCGTTTATCAGCTCATTTGTGGCGTGATAAATTGCGCTCAGAGTGAACAGCCGGCGCGAGCGCGCCGAGAGCGTCGTCTTCTCAAGCTCAACGACATCGCGAAAAACGGGCGATTTGGCGATCAGGCTTTTTGCGAGTTGCGCGGATTCGTCCCGGTAGTCATAGAGAATGCCGAGCGATTTTGACGGGCGAATCGCATAGCGGTTGAGGTCGGCGAACATTTGTTGGCAACGCTCTAACCCGATATCAAGGAAGAAGACGACGGCGATCGTCTCATCGCCGATCTCAGGATGCTCGCGTAAGGCCATCTCGATGGCGGCACGGCGGTGCTGACCGTCATTGATTACGAATCGGGCGGCCATTGGTATATGAAGCAACCCGATTCGGCTCGCCTCGCATTCGTCCGCGAGCTGCTCGAAACTGACATCAGCGTCTATTGAGGCTGTAATAGCAGAAAACACGTAATCATCGACATTGTCGGTGACATACCGCGCCATTTCAGGTAATCGTGATTTATTGAGCTGTCTTTGCGCACGTAATTCTGGAACTAATTCTTCGTCATCGAAGATGAATAACTTAGGTAATAGCCGCAACGGGCACATGGATACATAGTATTCTCTTTGGGCCTGCACGCCTCTAATAGCTGGGAATACGTACTCGAAATCTGTGGTCATCGTGTTTTGAATCCGCTAAAAGGGTTAGCCATACAAATAAACAACACCATACGACACAAAGTTTGTCAACTATGAAACAAACGTTTGCATCGACACACGAACAAACTGGCGGACCCGCCTATCTAGACTGCAATGCGACGGCCCCTATAGAGCCGGCCGTGCTGGACGTGATGCGCGATGTTTGGCTCTATGATTATGGCAACGCCGGCAGCCGCACCCATGAATATGGTCTGAGGGCCAAGAAGGCCGTTCAAAAAGCGCGCGAACAGGTCGCCGCGGTCGTAGACGCAAAGCCCGATGAGGTGATTTTCACGAGCGGTGCGACCGAGAGCAACAATATCGCAATTCTCGGCCTGGCGCAGCATGGCAACGCCACGCAGCGCCGTCACATCATCTCGACGGCGATCGAGCACAAGGCCGTTCTAGAGCCGCTGGAGCATCTTCAGGATCAGGGTTTCGAGGTCACCCTCCTCCGGCCTGGCGAATCAGGGGCTGTCGCGCCAGAAGACATCGAGCAGGCGTTGCGGCCGGATACCCTGCTCGTCTCGGTCATGCATGTGAATAACGAAACGGGGATCAGGCAGCCGATCGATGCAGTTGCGGGCCTACTTGAGGGCCATGATGCCTTCTTCCATGTCGATGCCGCGCAAGGGTATGGCAAGGATATCGGGCCGCTGTGCAGCAAGCGAATCGACCTGATCAGCATTAGCTCGCACAAGGTCTATGGGCCGGTCGGGATCGGTGCGCTGGTCACCCGCCGGCGGGGGTTCAAGAGGGTCCCGCTCACACCGCTGATGTTCGGCGGTGGCCAGGAACGCGGCCTGCGCCCCGGTACGCTGCCGGTGCCGCTCATTGTCGGGTTAGGGTTGGCGGCGGAGATGGCCGAGACGGATCACAAAGAGCGCCGCGCCCGGTGTCGCGCGATTCGCGAGAAAGCGCTGGCTGCCTTAAAGCCGCTGGGGATCAAACTTCACGGCGACCCCGAGAAGATGATGCCTCATGTTCTGAATTTTTCGATCGACGGGCTGGACTCTGAAGCGGTGATGGTCGCGCTCAAGGGCCTTGCAGCGGTGTCGAATGGCTCGGCCTGCACCTCGCAAAGCTACGAACCGAGTCATGTCCTAACCGCCATGGACTTGCCCGAGTCACAAGTCGAAGGCGCGGTTCGTGTCTCCTGGTGCCATATGACACAAGATATTGAGTGGGAAAGTATCGTGGCAGCATTGCAAAGGATAATACACTAGCTATAGTTGAACTTATAAGAACCACCAACAAAGGGGGGAGCGGTGAAATTTGAATATCAGGCAATGCAAGTGCGGCAAACGGGCTCGGGTAAACGTCTTACGATGTTCGCAGCGCCGGCTACGGAAGTTAATGAATGGGCCGGAGTTCCTCAGAAGAAGCGATTTGGAACCGACGCCGAAACAGCTGGGTTTCAGCGCGAAGAAAATGCGGCACGAATCGAGAGCCTGCGCGAGTTCTATTCGAACGACGAAAACATAATTCAAAACCCTCTGCTTTGCGCGATGCGTAACGTCCCCCCATCATCGCTCAAATTTAGTGCAAATGAAGGAGCGCCAGAGGGTGCTGAAGTCGAATTTGGAAGGTTGACGATTGAAATACCGGAATTCTCTGCTCTAAGCCTTCCGGAAATTATCGGTCGCGTAAGAGCATATATCGAACAACGCGTTCCTGAGTTGACTGATAAACAACTCAATCCAGAGCTCATTGCGACACTGAAGGAAAAGGCACAAGAATCGGGGCATCTCGCAATAGGTGATGATGAATATGACGAATCCGAAGGAAGCGAAGAGCAGACTGAGGAGGAAGGCTCTGATGAAGAGGCATCAGCAGCCCTTTTTGAAGAGTCCCACATTATCGATTTTTGGCAGGAACTGGCGGGTCGGGACGAATTGCTTAAGGAAATTGGCGACTCATTTCGAGGAGATGAATTTCTTGGATTCACCAAACAAGCACTCATTTCATACCTTTGCCCTGTCGTACTTGTAGATGGTCAACATCGGCTGCGCGGTGCGCTTAAGGCGGCCGAATCCAAACTTACCGATCCAGGAATACAGGACGAGATCGAGCAAAGAATTAGTAATGGTGAAGCGGCTGAAGCAGTAAGCGCGGATATTATTCGAAAACAAGCTCGCCGACTTCCTCTTTCTTTATTGATGTCTGATGAGCCATCAGAGCAGGTATTCCAGTTTATCGTTGTTAACCAAAAAGCAACGCCGATCGGAAGGGCATTATTGGGAACAATTGTTTCAACTTCTCTTTCCAACGAAGAAATGAATAAGGTCGCAGGCCGGCTAAAGGACGCAGGAATCCAGCTTGAGGAAGCGCAGGCTGTGACCTTCTTAGCGCGGCATCCCGACAGTCCTTTTTACAACAAGGTCGAACGGGGTTTAGCTGGCGATCCAAAAGATCTTTTGCAGTGGAATGTTTTTGCGTCACTAATTGGAGTTTTTCGCGACTTGAAAGGCGGCAGGTTGTTTGGGCAAAGGAATGATTACGCTGATCGCTGGCAACATAAGTTTCTCATAGATTCGAGTATTATTGCGGAATACCAGGAGAAAGACTTTGAGACTCCTTACGACTATTGGCGGCAATTAGATGGGCCGTGGCGTGATGTGTTTGTGCAGTTTTGGACGAAAATTCGGGACGAATTCAGCGATCAAAATACTCCAGACACTGATAACTTTTGGGGAAAACTTCGAGAGTCAAATTTATTCAACAAAATTTCGCTTACGATATTGGCCGCGGATTTTTTTCAGTTCTTGTGCGAAACCCGTAAGACAATAGATGATGCTAATTCTATTGGTTCGCTTGTCGATGATTGGTTGCTCGACGTAAGCCGGAGCTATTTTGCAAGAGATTGGAAGCTGATGGGCGTAAAGAAAGATTCGACGGGTATTCGGAATCAGTGGGCGTCTCTTTGGAGCGAGTATCGAAAAAATCCAGCTCAGTTACCGCGGGCCACCAACTACCGCCAGGCTAAGGGCGAATAATATTTGGGGACCCATGGCTGAGGCGGAGTTCATAGCGAGAGCGGTCGGCGACCCGGGAAAGACCTGGGATCATGATTCTGTACAGGGTCTGGCTAGCTTGCAGGTGCCAGATATCGTTCTGGGAAGGCAAAAACTGCTTCTCCGTGCGGATATCCACGAACAATGGGCAAAATGGTTTGTGGAGTCGCTTGGTGACCCTCGTCAATATGCTGATGTGTCGTATCCGTACATATTTGAAGACGTTTTGACAGCTATCGATAGACGATTCGGCGGCAACTATACGCGGCCACAGCGATTCAAACTCGCATCCACAGCAGCGCGCGTGATCCAAGGTTATGTAGGAGTTTACGTGCGACGCCGTCGTTCGCAAATTTCCAAAAAACAGCGTAGCTTTATGATAGACTTAGCGGGAAGTCCGCCGCGTTGTTGGATTTGCGGACTGAGGTTTTCGGAAGTTGCAATCGATAATTTTGTGTTTCAGCAGAGGACTGAGATCCCTTTGCCAAAATTCATTGATATCCTGAAGCCGATAGGGCTCAAGCAAAGAGATCTGTCTATCGAGTTGGATCACGTGGTAGCGCACGCTCTAGGCGGCGAAGAGAGCGACAATCTTCGAATAGCTTGTGGATGGTGCAATCGACACAAGAGTTCGCTTGTGTCGATTTATGATGTCGAAGGGCGGCCGCGCGCCAGCCTCAAAAGAGAGTTAGGATTTGCGTGTTTACCGCATCCATTTTGGACCGTTCGAATGTTGGCGGTCATCCGCCGTTGTGAGCATGTAGATGGCTGTGAACGTTCAGCAGAAGCAGACGAAATGACTGTTGCTCCGGTCACCGAAAGTGGGGCAATGAACCCCACCAATTTACGTGTTACGTGTTACGAACATGATCCGATTCGCTTGAAACGTCGTCAGTCGCACCGGGCTACAAGTGAAATTTGGGGAAGGGCGTAAACTTCCTTTTGGTGCGTTTCTTGGCAATGAATTGAGAAATCAACTTAACTGCTTTATCCCGTCCAGGAGCACTCGCGTCGCACGGCAATCATCCTCGTTATAGTCGAGTAGTCACCCGGTGCGGACATGACACCAGGTCGTAGAGCATCGACGCTGTAATTGGTACTGACATGAGCAATTTGTGGATGCCAGGTAGCGGCAGAAACCTGCCGATATCAGCGGTGGACGCCGCGATCACGCGGCGTCGCTGTCCCCCTTCATCATCCGCAGATAGTGATCGGTCAGATCGGCAATCTCCTGAAGGGTCGGCTCCAGGAATCCCGCCTGAGTGACCATCGTTTCGCCCTTAAGGTCTTTGAGCGCTTCGAGCAGGGACTGCAACGTGTTCAGGGGCGTCTGCTTGGCCTTGTGGTGAAGGTACTCGGCTTCGGCGATACGCATGGACTTCGTGGCCGTCTCAGGCGCACTAACGTCGAACTGAGAGGCAAACGCCGTCATGTTTTCGGTGTCGTACTTGGCCATTTCTGCCCAAAGGCGGATGTTCTCGGCCTTGTAGAAGATATTCGGGTTCTTGTCCTCGCTCTTGCGCGGCTTGGAAAACGCCCACTCGAAGAGCGCCTTTTCCGACTCATCCGGCAGATACAAGCTGTCCTTGCTGAACGCGAACTGCCCCTGCGTATACTTGTTTTGCAGGATCAGTTCGAGGAAGTAGTGATCGGCGTCGGTGAACGCCTCGCCCTCGGGAAGCTGGTCCTCGTAATTGCTCTTGAAGCGCCCGAAGGCCGACGCCGCCTGAATGTTGCGACGCGTTTTGGTTTCCTTCAGGGAGACCATTTCCCCGACACGAACGACCAAATCCGATTCGAGCCTGAGCGTTTCGTCCGCGCCGTGCCGGTCGCGGAACAAGCGCTCATAGAGCGATGTGATGTAGAGGTTAGTCGCATAGGGAGTCCAGGGCCGCGCATGGGTGATGTGGCGGACCCCCAGCAAGATCGGCAGCTTCTTTTCGAGGTCTTCGATCGTATCCGCCATGACCGGATAGACAACGAGCTGCTCGGTGTCACTGATGATCGCTTCGAGCTGATCGACGATGTGCTGCTGACGACGGACATCTTCGGCCGGCGTCTTGCCGCCCTTGATGAAGCGCTCCAGCTTCATCTGTTCGCGTTCGAGCCGCGGATCTCGAAGATTGCGAAGCACGGAGGTCCGGGTGTTACCCTCGACCACGATGTAGTGGCCAGGCTTGGCCGGATGTTCCCAGACAATAATCGGGTCGAGCGGAATCCAGCCTTGCGCAACAATGGCCTCCTCAAGCTCGCCGGCTTGATAGGCGTCGTAAATGCGCTTGGTCAGGTCTTTCTGAATCTCATCATCGAAAATCGCGTCCGGGTCCTCGTAACGCGTGCCGTGATCCGGCGCGATACGGGGGTTGTTCGGGTCGAGAAAGAGCTTCGAAAAATCGACTGTTTTAGGTTGTCCGATATCTTGATACGTCGGTGTCATCATTCATCTCCTTTGTCTTGTACAGATTGAGCGGACGGAAGCCTTAGGACACGGTTGTCGTGCTGGTCGGCATTTAGAAATGCCTCTACCCGCAAGAAGACACGTGTCGGAAGACCTCGGTGATCGGCGCTAGCCAAATAGGCTGCGAGCGCGCCGATCTGATCGGCGGGCTCGGTATCGATCAATTTGTTGCGCAGCGTCGCGACGCAGGAATCTAGGACGTCGGCCTCGTCGGGAGTCAGAAACCAGGCCTCATGGCCAGCGAGTGGCAACGGAATCTTGACGGCCAAAGCGAAAGTGCCGGGATTGTCGAGATAGTCGGCAATCACTTTTTCGCGGTTGTAGCAATCAGCGAGAAATTCAGTGAGTTCGGACGCCACTTGTGGCCTGAAATTAAAGGTCACATAGCGCAGCCAGGTCGTCGGCCCTTGCCGGCCCTTGGTGGGCCGGGAGGCCTTCGCCATGGCGTTGGAACCGTATATTTCTTCGCGGGCAAAGAACGATGATGTGAGCACCTGCATCATGCCCGTCCACATACTGCCCGACGAGAGATCCTTCTTGATCCCAAACCGTGCGCCTTCGCGGGCCAGGAATTCGGTGGGATCGGAAAGATGCGCGCCTAACGCACTAAAGGCATTAAACACGCCGCGAAAGGCGATGCTGTTATCCGGCGTTTCCAGAAACGCGCCCCAGGTGGCCAACTCATTAAATCGGTCGGCCTCGCCATAATACGGATACCCATAGAACAGGAGGCGACAGGTCTCGCCGGGACTCAGATTGGTGAGCCGCTCGCTGATACGGTCGCGCACGTTTGGCTTAACATTGTGCTGCTCGAACAGGGCAGCGACTTTCTGCTCAAGATCGACCTCGCTCGCATAGTTGATGTCGAGCAACTCCGGCCGGAGATAATCGCTGATTTCCTGATAGAGCCAGCGCTGGTCGAAGTGGTAGGCAAGGTCGTCATTTCGGGCCTGCACTACGTAGGCGGCGTTCTTTTCAGGCGAATAGCGAACGCATCGCCCAGCCGCCTGCATCAGGCGAACCACGCTCTGGGAGGGATAGGTCAGGACGACGGTATTGATCGCCGGATCGTCAAAGCCTTCGAGCAGGATTTGGGCCGAAACGAGTATTGCCCTGGGCTTCTTGGCAAACAGGTCCAGAAAATCGTCGTTGTCGATGTGCAGTGAATTTCCTGTCCCGTGGATGTACCCGATGTCGTCTTCGTCGAGTGGGTGGTCGGAATCAAAACGGAGCGCTGTCACAAGCGCGTCGTGAAACTCTTCCACGCGATCGATTCGGGGGGCAAGGACGAGGATTTTCGTGAAGGGCCCGGCGCTTTCCTCGATCACGAAGTTAGCGAGATCGCGGACCTGATCCTCGGACCACTCAAAGTCATCGACGGGAAAGTCGAGAAACTCTGGCATGACAATAACGCCCCGTTCCTCAAGTTCCCGGTACGTGATGGTGAACGAGATTTCGTCAATGCCGATAGGGAGCAAGTCCATCCGGTTGGGCGTGGCTGTGAGAAACAGCGCCGGCACCGGGTAGCTCGCGTCAAATATTGGCTGATAGGACGGCGCGGCGGCGTGATGAGCCTCATCGACGACAACCAACGCCGGCGGCGTTGCGTCTGGCGCAAGGATTTCAGGCAGCGCGCTGACCATGACAAATTTGATGCGGTTAAGAAGCGCGGAGGCGTTGTCAGGGACCTGGTCCTTGCCGGTGGAAAGCAATTTCTGTAGTTCGCGATGGGCCTGGGTTCGCAAGTTCTTACGGTGTGTCACCCAATACACAGGAGTGTCTGTCTCTAGTGCTCGTGCAAGATGTTCCAGCACAATACGAAGGGCGGTGCGGGTCTTACCCGCTCCTGTCGGAAGGATGAGACCGACCTTCGATGTCGGACGCTGTCGGAACGCATCCAGCGTGTGGGCGATTGCCACCTCTTGGAAGCTCCAGTCCGGTGCACCCGGCTTCTTTCTTGCCGGTGCCGGAACTTGATCGTCTGGTCGTGAAAGCGATGAGGGAGCGCCCTTAGAAAACACATAGCGGGTGATCGCCGGCGGCAATCCCAGTCGCTTCTCTATCGCCCGGTCGTCAAGACCGTGGTTCTTTCGGAGGAAATCGGCTTCGGCGCTAAGTTGAGCAATGTGCTTATCCGACCGATCTTTCCAATCTCCATCGGCCGATTGCAGAGCGCTAGACGCCTGCTCAACAAGTTCGAGGGTGGCTTCGTTGACCCCGCGCGAAACGTCGTCAGAAAGCAGCGCGTGGATGCGGTTCGGGTGGATAGTGCCCTCGATCCCGGACTCTGACAGGCGGCTGTTCAGAACCTTGCAAAGCCGCGCCGTGCTGCGCTCCGCGAGAAACAGTGGAACGAGATTCTGATCCACAAGCTTGCGGACCCTCTCGTTCGATATGCTCACTCTGGCCATATGTCGCTCTGCCGGGTTCGTAGGCGTCTTAGCCGCCACCGCGGCGACCAATTTTGAAAACAATCTATAATTTCGGAATGAAAATGTCAATTCCAAAATTTTGGAACGAACCAGAATAGGTGTCTCCGTGCATTGTCGCTGCGCCGCCGCGGGCAACCTCGTAATCCAGTGTGCCGGTTTTGACTTCGCTAATGAGGGGAGTTGCGGAGAAAAAATTCGCCACAAACTTGCCACAAGGAATCTCAGAACGATTCAGAGAATGGCAGATTTCTGAGGGTTACAGAGGGTAGGGGTTTTGTGGCAAAAACGGCCCCGAAGGGCCATTTCTTTCCGTATTATTCGTGTAAGTGATTGTTTTTATTATGGTCGGAGCGAGAGGATTCGAACCTCCGACCCCTTGCACCCCATGCATTGTATAATGCTATATTTTCTGCGGGTTACACGGCACTTGCCACAGATTTGCCACAAGAATTTTGGCGTAAATTGCCGATCAAACCAACGTCCTGTCGTTCGGAATTATCATCGTCCAGAAGGTGACCATAGACGTTCAACGTCGTCTCGATGTTCGTGTGCCCCATCAAGGTCTGGATCTTCTTCAGATTGACCTTGTTCTCGATCAGCATCGAAGCAAAGAAGTGCCGGAGGTCGTAAGGGCGGTATTTAGGGCGTGTGACCGTCTCTCCGCCCTCCTCGATCGTTTCCATGAGCCCAGCCTTCTCGCAGGCAACATTGAAACCGCGCCGCTGCCAGTTGCGTCGGCATAGCCACTGCCCGTTCGCGGCTGGGAAGACAAGATCGTGCTTGGTCTCGATCTCGTGGGTGTCGCCGTAGTGGCGCACCATTTCGAGCGTCTCGGCGCTAAGTTCGATGAAGCGCCGGCCCGCCGGCGTCTTGGTAACGCTGATTTCCTTACCGCCGCCGTCCACGGCGCGCTCAACCCTCACCCCGTGATCCTCGATCGACGCCCGTGCCAGAGCGAGATACTCCTGCGGCCGCATGCCGGAATCTGCGGCGAGGTAGAGCATGGGGCGATATCGTTGCCACGGCTTTGCGATTGTCTGGTTCTTTTCGTTGGCAAGCACATCGGCGGCCTGAAGCAATGCCATCACGTCGCTCTTGCTCGGTATAACTGTCGGCTGCTGGTAACGCGAATCCGAGCGGATGGAGACGCCGACGGCGACGTTGTGCGGTATCACGCCGCGTATCGTCATTTCCTTCAGGACCGAGTGGAAGGTCGAGAGCACCTTGCCGGCGAGATCGCGGCTGATGTCCTGTGTCAGCAGCCAGGAGCGGAAAGCGACGATATCCGGCGTGGTCAGCGCGTGA
>Ga0114931_10004197_pt1 | contig 18023 bp, 21 predicted proteins | sample 2SBtaG_FD_89579 | JGI IMG/M metagenome (GOLD analysis project Ga0114931, IMG submission 89579) | Deep subsurface microbial communities from Kolumbo volcano to uncover new lineages of life (NeLLi) - 2SBTROV14_V59a metaG | ecosystem: Environmental > Aquatic > Marine > Volcanic | place: Kolumbo...
CACGCGGTAAGCTCTTGATCGTCGCAGCTTGCGGCATTGGGGGTGCTCCTTCTCGTGGATCTCGACAACCCACTCGGAGTACCCCCTCTTACCCGCCTGACACAAACATCCGTACATCACCCCGTGGGAAGCGGTATTGACTCATCCCTGGACCGCTCCTAAGGTGCCGCGCCGTTCGCGAGCCGGCTCCGATCCCGATGATGGAATATCCGGAGAGCGCTGGCCAGAAAACCCTGGAAAAGTGGAAGAATGCAGCTATCCGTTAACGGAAGGCAACTCGATATCGGCGATGCCTTACGGACCCACGTGCGGGACAGCCTCGCGCATATTCTGGAAAAATACTTCGGTGACGCGATCGAGGTCGCCGTGACCTTGGCGCGCGAGGGCGCCCGGTATCGCGGCCAGGTCATGGTGCACGTGGGGCGCAATATCAAGGTCCAGGCGCAAGGAGAGGCGGACAATCCCTATCTTGCGTTCGATACCGCGGCGGAACACTTGGCCAAGCGCCTGCGCCGGTATAAGCGGCGTCTGCGCGACCATCACAAGGACCCGGGGCCGGACAAGGACGGGCTGTCCGCGCGGCAGTATATCCTGGCCGGGCAGGACGAGAACGACGAGGCGGAAGGCGCCGGCGACGGAACGCCGGTGGTGGTCGCGGAGATGACCACGGAGATTCCGAGCCTCACGGTCAGCGAGGCGGTGATGCGCATGGATCTTGCCGAGTTGCCGGCGTTGCTGTTTCGCAACAGCTCGCACAGCGGCTTGAACATGATCTATCGCCGCACGGACGGAAACATTGGCTGGATCGATCCGCGTGGGAATCGCGGCGGTTCGGCCTCGTAGGACGACGGGCACGCTATGGAAATGGTTGACCTCATCGGACCCGAGGCGATTGTCTCGAACCTTCGGGTTACCAGCAAGAAGCAGGCATTGCAGGAACTGGCCAAGCGGGCCGCTCGGCTGACCCGTCAGCCGGAGCGCGCGATCTTCGAGGTTTTGATCGAGCGCGAGCGCCTGGGCACCACCGGCGTTGGCCACGGGATCGCCATCCCTCACGGCAAGCTGCCCGAGCTGGACCGGCTGTATGCCCTGTTCGCGCGCCTCGAATCGCCCATTGATTTCGATGCGATCGACGAGCAGCCCGTGGACCTGATCTGCGTGTTGCTGGCGCCGGAAACCGCCGGCGCGGACCACCTCAAGGCGCTGGCCCGGGTATCGCGCCTGTTGCGCGACAGCGAGGTGTGCGACAAGCTCCGCGGCGCGGACAGCGCGGAGGCGATCCACGCGCTCCTGACCGATTCCTTGAAGAGTCACGCCGCCTGAGCGGATGGACCCTTCGGTGCCCCGGCGTCAGTGAACGCTGAGCGGTTCCAGGTCGTTCTGGCGTATCGCGGCGAAGGCCAATTCGCGGCTGGGCATCGCTGCCATCCGCGTGCCATCGGCCGCGTACACGGCGAACACCGTCTCGGACCCTTCGGTTATCGCCTTGACGTAGGCGATCCGTTCCAGCCCCAGGCCGATGAACTCCCCGGCCGGGAGCGGCATTACCGTTTCGTTTTCATTCATCGGATTTCCATCCTTCCTGGATTTCTCCTAGACATGGCGGCCGCGTCAACGCGCCTTGGTATTACGCCCGGGCGTCCTCATGTCCGGCTCGTGGAGATCTCGATCGTGCGCACTCGCGGGTTGGCGGCCGGGCGCGCCAGATCGATATGCAGCAGCCCGGTGTCGAGCGTGGCGCCCGTGACCTCGATGCCGTCCGCCAGGACGAAGCTGCGTTGAAACTGGCGCGCGGCGATGCCCCGGTGCAGGTAGACCGTGGCCTTGTCCTCGCGCTGCTTGCCGCGGATCGCGAGCTGGTTGTCCTGAAGCTGAATGTCCAGGTCCTCGGCGCCGAAGCCGGCGACGGCCAGGGTGATGCGCAGGCGGTTTTCGCCGAGCTCCTCGACGTTGTACGGCGGGTAGCCGTCCGCGGACGCCTTGCCGATGCGCTCAAGCGCCTCCTCGAAGGGCTCGAAGCCAAGCAGCAGCGGGCTGTTGAACAGGGATAGTCGGGTCATTGGATCCGCGTCCTCCTCATCGATGAGCAAGGGCTGCGTGGGCAGCGCGCATCGGACCCAACGAATCGGCATCCGCGCGCTCTGGCGGCCCGCCCCATGCGGCGCCGCGTACCCGATTATTTGGTGCCTTGGCGGGCCCCGGTCAAGGGCGCCGCCTCGCGCGCGCCGCGGAGCACTACGCGGAGCAAAAAAAGACGGGAGCCCAGGGGCCCCCGTCCTATCTGTCTCGCGAGTGCCGTGGACCTTACATGCTGGCCGCGGCACCATTGCGCCACGCGGACCCGGCCGGACGGGCCTTGGCCGAAACGCGGCGACGCACGACGCGGCGCTTCGGCGCGGCGCGTTTCTTGGCGACCGTGCGACGCTTCGGCGCGGCGCGCTTCTTGGCGACCGTGCGACGCTTCGGCGCGGCACGCTTCTTGGCGGCGGTACGGCGCTTCGGCGCGGCACGCTTCTTGGCGGCGGTACGGCGCTTCGGCGCGGCGCGCTTCTTGGCGACGGTACGACGCTTGGCAACCACCTTCCTCTTCGCGGCGGCCTTCTTCGCGGCGGCCTTCTTCGCGGCAAGCTTCTTGGCCGCGGCCTTCTTCGCCTTCATCGCCCGCGCATTCGCCTTGACGAGGGCCTTCTTCTTCGCGGCCAGCTTGCGCGCGGCGGCCTTCTTCGCGGCCATCTGCTTCTTCACCAGCCGGCGCGCCGCCGCGATCTTCTTGTCGGCGTCCTTGACCGCCTTCTCCGCCGCCTTGACCTGGCGGGTCATCATCGCGGGCGTCTTGGGCTTCGACGACACCCGCTTTTTCTTGGTGGTGGCCATATTCCGATCCTCACTAATTCTGAAAAAGGAAAGGCGGCAACATCACCGCCAATGCGTGATTTACCGGTACACATTTAAAAAATGGTTACCGAACTTGGCACGACTAATGTGATCTCAAGTCCGTCATTGGACATAGGATCGGGGGATTGCGCGTGTCGGCTCGCTGAATTATCGAGACCGCCATTATTACTCGATCCCTATTATGGTGATCACGCGCGCGGCGCGCCGGGGTATTTCGAAATCGCCCGGTGGCGCGGATTTGGCGGGGCGCCTTGAGGGCGCCGGGCGGGCAAGAAATAACCTATAAATAATAAAGGGTTGACTGATAGGTCAACCCTTTATGCCTGATCCCTGGAAGGATCTGGTGGAGCCGGACGGAATCGAACCGACGACCTCTACAATGCCATTGTAGCGCTCTCCCAACTGAGCTACGGCCCCCCCGGGGCCGGCGCCATTCCCTGCCAGGGTGGCGCCGTCGGCCCGAAAGTTAGGAAGCGGCCCCGCGCGGTGCAAGCGAAAAAACCGCGTGCCGTCCCGCCCGCCGGTCCGGATCGGTCCCCCGGATCAGTCCTCGTCGTCCGTATTCGCCACGACCACGTCGCCTATGTCCTCGTCGTCGCCCAGATCGGAGGTATCCTCGATGAGCGCGTCGTCGTCTTCGTCGTCGTCGGTGATAACGTCCAACTCGTCATCGACCGCCTCGATGCCCAGATCGTCCTCGTCCTTGGCCTTGGCCTTGGCCGGGGCGCCGACGGTGGTTTCGGCTTCCTCGACCACCGCCGCCGTGGCGGCGGGAGCGGCTTTCGCCGCGGCGGCGCGGCCGCGGCGCGGCTTGATCGCCGATGGCGGCACGACCTCGACGCCGCATTGTGGGCATACGATCGGTTGGTGGGCGAAATCGTAGAACTTCGTACCGCAGTCTGGGCAAATACGCTTCGAGCCCCACTTGGATTTATCCATGGGCAAACCACCTCCCCCGCAAGCATGGTGCGCGATAACGGGCGAGCCAATTGCCATGTTGGACGGGTCCTGTCAAAAGGTAAATGACGTGGGCGCCGCGCTGGCTTCGGGCATTGCGCGTGTGTTACAGACCACGAGCGCGAGCCGCGCGGCCGGGCCGCCACCGCGGGCCTCGACAAGCGCTTGCTATGCCAAGGATATCTTCGAGGACCCGCTCTCGGCATGTTCCCCTTGACCGCACGATCGAGCAACCCCTTGCGCGGCAGTGTCCAGGTGCCCGGCGACAAGTCGATCTCTCACCGGGCGTTGATGGTGGGCGCGTTGGCCGTGGGCGAGACGGTCGTGAACGGGCTTCTGGAAGGCGAGGACGTGCTGCGCACCGCGGCGGCGCTGCGCATGCTGGGGGCCGAGGTGGAGCGCGCCGCCGACGGCGCCTGGCACATCTGGGGGCGCGGGGTTGGCGGCCTGAGCGAGCCGGACGACGTGCTCGACATGGGCAACGCCGGCACCGCCGCGCGCCTGCTCATGGGGGTTCTCGCCAGCCATCCCATGAACGCTGTGCTGAGCGGCGATGCCAGCCTGCGCCGCCGGCCCATGGCCCGCGTGGCCGGGCCGTTGCACGAGATGGGCGCGGAGATCGCTGGGCGCGCCGGCTGCCGGCTGCCGCTTCTGGTGCGGGGCACGGGCGATGCCATGCCCATCCACTATCGCCTGCCGGTGCCGTCGGCGCAGGTCAAGTCGGCGATTCTCCTGGCCGGGCTCAACGCGCCGGGAACCACCACCGTGGTCGAGCCGGTCCCGACACGGGATCATACGGAGCTGATGCTGCGGCATTTCGGTGCCCAGGTCCAAGTCGAGAGCGATACCCACGGCCGCGCGATCTCGCTGATCGGCCAGCCGGAGCTGGCCGGGCGGGCCATCCGGGTCCCGGCCGACCCGTCCTCGGCGGCGTTTCCCCTGGTCGCGGCGTTGATCGTGCCCGGGTCCCAGGTTCGCCTGCGCGGGGTCGGCCTCAATCCGCACCGCATCGGCCTCTTGACCACCCTGGAGGAGATGGGCGCCCATATCCGCATCGAGAACCGCCGGGTCGAGGCGGGCGAGCCGGTCGGCGACCTGGCCGTCGCCGCCGGGTGCTTGCGCGGGGTCCAGGTGCCGGCGGCGCGCGCGCCCAGCATGATCGACGAATACCCGATCCTGGCCGTGGCCGCCGCCGTGGCGGAGGGGCCGACGGCGATGCGCGGCCTGGCCGAGCTCAGGGTCAAGGAGAGCGACCGCCTGGCCGCCGTCGCCCGTGGCCTGGCGGCCTGCGGGGTGGACGTGGAGGAGAGCGAGGACAGTCTGACCGTGCGCGGCACCGGCGCCCGGCCGCGCGGCGGCGCGTCCATCGAGAGCGCGCTGGACCATCGCATCGCCATGAGCTTCCTGGTGCTCGGGCTGGTCGCCGAGCGCCCGGTCACCATCGACGACGGGAGCCCGATCGAAACCAGCTTTCCCGGGTTCGCCGCCCTCATGGGCGAATTGGGGGCCGAGATGACCGGTGACGACCCATCCCGGGCGCCGGACGGGTGATTATCGCGATCGACGGCCCCGGCGCGGCTGGGAAGGGCACGCTCGCGCGCCGTCTGGCCCGGGCGCTGGATTTCGCATATCTGGATACGGGCGCGATCTATCGCGCCGTCGCGGCTCGGCTCCTGGCCGCCGGGGCCGACCCGGGCGATTCCGCCGCCGCCGTCCGCGTGGCCGCGGCGCTTCGCCCGGACGACCTGAACCGGCCCGATCTGCGCGACGAGCGGGTCAGCCAGGCGGCCTCGCGGGTGGCGGCCATTCCCGCCGTGCGCGAAGCGCTGCTCGCCATGCAGCGGCGTTTCGCCCACGCCCCGCCCGGCGGCAAGGCGGGCGCCGTCCTCGACGGTCGCGACATCGGCACGGTGGTCTGCCCGGACGCCGAGGTGAAGCTTTTTGTCACCGCCGCGCAGGAGGCCCGCGCCGCGCGCCGCCATAAGGAGTTGCTTGAACGGGGCGAGGCGAGTATATACGCGCGCGTCGTGGAGGAAATGCGGGCACGGGACGCCCGCGATAGCGCGCGCGCGGCGGCGCCCCTGAAGCCCGCGCCCGACGCGGCCGTTCTCGACACCAGCGAGATGGATGCCGAGGCGGCCTTTCGGGCCGCGATGGGGATCATCGAGTCACGGCGCGAGGATAGGACCGGCGCGTAAGCCGGATACAAGAGACGAAACAATATAGCCCGGGCCAGCCGCCCGGGAAGACCGCCGGAGCCAACCGGTCGGCCCGTATAACCGAATAGACGAAAAGGAACACGAACACATGGCCGAGCCAGCAGCCCAGACCCCAGCCGACCCGACCCCGGCCCCAGCCCCAGGGATGGCCGACGCACCGAAAGAGAGTTTCGCCGCCCTGCTCGAGGAATCCCTCGGCACCGAGGACGGGCTTGAAGGCACGGTTCTCAAGGGAACCGTGATTGCCGTCGAGGGCGATTTCGCGCTTGTCGATGTTGGCCTGAAGTCCGAGGGGCGCGTCCTGCTCAAGGAATTCGCCGAGCCCGGCCAGCCACCGGAGATCAAGGTCGGCGACCAGGTCGAGGTCTATCTGGAGCGCATGGAGAACAAGGACGGGCTCTCCGTTCTGTCCCGCGACAAGGCCAAGCGCGAGGAAGCCTGGACCCAGCTCGAAAAGTCGTTCAACGACGCCGCGCGGGTCACCGGCGTCATCTTCGGCCGGGTCAAGGGCGGCTTCACGGTCGATCTTTCGGGCGCGGTCGCGTTTTTGCCGGGCAGCCAGGTGGATATTCGCCCGGTGCGCGATGTGGGCCCGCTGATGGGCTCGCCGCAGCCGTTCCAGATCCTCAAGATGGACCGCTCCCGGGGCAACATCGTGGTCTCGCGCCGGGCGGTGCTGGAGGAAACCCGCGCCGAGCAGCGCGCCGAGCTGATCGCCGGCCTGAAGGAAGGCCAGGTGCTCGACGGCGTGGTCAAGAACATCACCGATTACGGCGCGTTCGTCGATCTGGGCGGTGTCGATGGTTTGCTGCACGTCACCGATATCTCATGGAAGCGCATCGCGCACCCGAGCGACGTGCTGTCGATCGGCCAGCAGGTCAAGGTGCAGGTTATCCGCTTCAACCCGGAAACCCAGCGCATCAGCCTGGGCATGAAGCAGCTCGAGGCCGACCCGTGGGAAGGCGTGGCCGCCAAGTATCCGGTCGGCGCCAAGTTTACCGGCCGGGTCACCAACATCACCGATTACGGCGCGTTCGTGGAGTTGGAGCCGGGGATCGAGGGCCTGGTCCACATCTCCGAGATGAGCTGGACCAAGAAGAACGTCCATCCGGGCAAGATCGTCTCCACCAGTCAGGAGGTGGAGGTCAAGGTGCTCAACGTGGACGAGCAAAAGCGCCGTATCAGCCTCGGCCTCAAGCAGTGTCTGGGCAACCCGTGGGAGGCCTTCCTGGAAGGCCACCAGGTAGGCAGCCAGATCAAGGGCGAGATCAAGAACATCACCGAGTTCGGGCTGTTCGTCGGCCTGCCCGGCGAGATCGACGGCATGGTGCATTTCTCCGATCTGGACTGGAGCCTGCCCGGCGAGGAGGCGGTCAAGAAGTACCAGAAGGGCGATACGGTCGAGGTCAAGGTGCTCGACGTGGATACCGACAAGGAGCGCATCAGCCTCGGCATCAAGCAGCTCGGCGACGACCCTTATGCCAAGGCCGCCGGCGGCATCAAGAAAGGGGCCGTGGTCACCTGTACCGTCCACAAGGTAGTGGACAACGGCATCGAGGTCGACCTGGGCGATTCCATGATCGGCTTTATCCGCAAGGCCGAACTATCGCGCGAGCGCAGCGAGCAACGCCCCGATCGTTTCGCGGTCGGCGAGAAGGTCGATGCCAAGGTGACCGCGTTCGATCCCAAGAGCCGCAAGATCACGCTGTCCATCAAGCAGCGCGAGGCGGACGAGGAAAAGAAGGCGATGGCCGATTACGGCTCGGCCGAATCCGGCGCCAGCCTTGGCGAGATTCTGGGCGCGGCCATTTCCAAGGCGGCGCAGGAAAAGCAGGCCGTGCAGGACGCCGATACCCCGCAAGACGAGGACGAGGCCGGCGCGGACGAGGCCGACGCGGACGAGGCCGACGACGCGGCGAAAACCGCCAAGGCGGAGGCGCCCAAGGTCGCCAAGAAGGCCGCGCCGAAGAAGGCCGCCAAGGCGGATGCGGAGTCCTCTGGCGAGCCCGACGGGGAAACCGCCGCCGAAGGCGACGAGGACGCCGGGGGCGACACGCCGGCGGCGAGCGACTGACGCACGCACGGTTGCGAGCGGCCCGGTGCGTGCGCCGGGCCGTTTTCGTCGCACCCTGGGGGCGCCAACGGGGGCTTCTGAAAGTCATTTAATCTGAACGGCTTACACTTGACGGCCCGGCGTGCTTTTGGCAGGCTTATGTCTGGGCACCGGGCCTGGATTGAATGTCGCTTGTGCAAGACGCAAGGGTGGGGGAGGCCGCCGGGCCGCTTTTCCCGCTCGACCGCCGCGGACTACACCGCCTTGCGATAAGGCAGCGAGCCGGACAACCGCGACTGAGGGGGAAGTGAGACCATGACCAGGTCCCAGTTGATTCAACGAATCGCGGAGCTCAACCCGCACCTTTATCATCGCGACGTGGAGCGTATCGTCGCCACGATCTTCGAGGAGATAGCCGAGGCGCTGGCCCGTGGCGACCGTGTGGAATTGCGGGGGTTCGGCGCATTTTCGGTCAAGCACCGGGACGCGCGCACCGGGCGCAACCCACGCACCGGGGATGCGGTTCAGGTCGAGGAAAAGCACATTCCCTTCTTCAAGACCGGAAAGCTGTTGCGCGAGCGGTTGAACGCGGGCTAACGATTGCGCATATGGTGCGTGGAGGGGCCGGTCGGCTCCCGCGCCGGAGCACGCGAGAGCAGCGCGGATCGAGTGAAGCATTTATCCTGGATCGTAACCGTCCCGATCATGGTCGTGGCCGTGGTCTTTGCCGTGGCGAACCGCACCCCGGCGGCGCTTGAGATTTGGCCGTTCGGGGTTTCGCTCGAAGCGCCGCTGTTTCTCGTGGTGCTGGGAGCCGCGTTCGTCGGGTTCGTGGCGGGCGCGTTGGTGGCCTGGCTTTCCGCCGGCCGCGCCCGGCGCCGCGCGCGCGCGGCCGAGCGGCGGGTCGCCGAGTTGCGGCGCGAGGTCGCGCGGCTCAATCGCGACCGGGAGACCGCGCCCGGCGGCACCGCGCCAGGCGGGCCCCGCGCCGGGTCCCGGCTTCCGACGGTGCCGGGCGGCGGCGGGGTGTCCGCCGTCAGCGCTTAGAGCTCGCCGCGCGTCATGCGCATCCTGTCCGCCGCGGAGGTGGAGGCGGCGCTCGATTTCGACAGTCTGGTGGAACGCCTGCGGGTGGCCTTTCGGCGCGATATCCGGGTGCCTCCGCGGCATCATCATGCGATCGCCACCGACACCGGCGTGGACGCCACCCTGCTGCTCATGCCCGCCTGGCAATCGGGCCGGCACATCGGCGTCAAGACAGTCACCGTCTTTCCCGACAACGCGGCGCGCGGCCTGCCCTCGGTCATGGGCGTTTACCTGCTGCTCGATGGCAAGACCGGCTCGCCGCTGGCTCTGATCGACGGGCCCATGTTGACCGCCAAGCGCACCGCCGCCGCCTCGGCGCTTGCCTCCAGCTATCTGTCGCGGCCGGATTCGGAACGCCTGCTCATGGTCGGCACCGGCACCCTGGCGCCGCAGCTGATCATGGCCCACGCCGCCGTGCGGCCCATTTGCAACGTGCTGATCTGGGGGCGCGCCGAGGACAAGGCGGCGCGCCTGGCCAAGGCGCTCGATCGCGGCGATTTCAAGGTGGCCCACACCACCGATCTGGAGGCGGCCGCGCGCGGCGCGCATATCATCTCGTGCGCCACCCTCAGCGCCGAGCCCCTGATCCTGGGCGAATGGCTCCGCGCCGGCCAACATCTGGACCTGGTGGGCGGCTTTCGCCCGGATATGCGCGAAACCGACGACACGGCGATTCGCCGCGCGCGCGTCTTCGTCGATACGCGGGCCGGCGCCTGCACGGAGGCGGGCGATATCGTTCAACCCCTCGAATCGGGCGTGCTGACGCTCGACGACATCGCCGCCGATCTGTTCGATCTGACCCGGGGCGAGCGGGCCGGGCGGCGCTACTACGACCAGATCACCCTGTTCAAGTCGGTCGGCACCGCGATCGAGGATCTGGCGGCGGCGCAACTCGCGTTCGAGCGGGTCTGAGCCGCCCCGAGGGGGCTAGAGGGGGGGGCAGAGGTGGGGCGCCCGACGCGACGTGACCCGTGCCTTTGCCTCTGATATACCCCGGCCCATGACTGGACCCGCCCAGGACGAGCGCATATTCGTCGCTCTCGACACGCCCGACGTGGCGCGCGCCGCGGCGCTATCCACCGCGCTCGCGGGCACCGTGGGCGAGGTCAAGGTCGGCAAGGAGTTCTTCACCGCCAACGGCCCGGACGGGGTGCGCGCGGCGGTTGGCGGCGCGCGCCTGTTCCTGGATCTCAAGTTCCACGATATCCCCAACACGGTGGCCGGGGCGGTGCGCGCGGCGGTGCGCTTGCGCCCGTTCATGCTCAACGTCCACGCGAGCGGCGGGCGCGCCATGATGGAGGCCGCGGCCCGGGCCGCGCGCGCGGCGGCGGCGGACGCCGAGGCGCCACGGCCCCTGGTGATCGCGGTCACGGTCCTGACCAGCCTGGACGACGCCGACCTCGCCGCGCTCGGCCAGCGCGGGCCGGTCGCCGATCAGGTGCGCCGCCTGGCCGTGCTGGCGCTCGAAAGCGGCCTCGATGGGGTGGTGTGCGGTGCCCATGAGATCGCCGACCTGCGCGCCGCGTGCGGGCCGGGCTTTCTCCTGGTGGTGCCCGGGGTGCGCCCCGCCTGGGCGCCGGCCGGGGATCAAAAGCGCGTCATGACCCCAGGCGACGCCCTGGGCGCGGGCGCCGATTACCTGGTCATCGGCCGGCCGATCACCGGCCAGCCCGATCCGGCCGCCGCGGCCCGGCGCATCGCCGCCGAGATCGTCGCGGCCGGCGCCGGCGCCGGCGCCGTCTCATGAGCCACCACGCGCCACCCCCGGCGAGCGCGATCCGGCGCGTGCCCGTGGGCGCCACGGTGGCCGCCGTCTACCGTGCCGTATTCGGCCACCTGGGCCTGTTGGCACGGGCCGCCGCGGTGCCGCTGGTTCTCTCGGTCGGGATCGCCATGGTCTCCCTGGTCATGCCGCCGGGCCCCGGCACCATGCTGGTGAGCGGCCTGTTGGCGTTGGTGCCCTATGCGCTTTTCGGCGTGGCCTGGCACCGGCTCACCCTGCTCGGCCCGGTGGTCGGCGCGCCGGTGGCGGTGCCCGCGTGGACCCGGCGCCACTGGAAGTTTCTGGGCTATACGGTCGCGGTCATGGTGGTGGGCTACGCGGTCTCCTTGCCCATGGGGATCGTGATCGGCCTGATTGCCTCCACGGCCCAGGGCGGGCACATCTCCGGCGGCCTCGGCGGGCTCATATTAGGGGCGATGGTGGCCGCCGCTGTCGCGCTCGGCTATGTGAGCGCGCGCTTGAGCTTCGTCTTTCCCGCGGTTTCCGTGGATGAGCGCTATCGCTTGTCCCACGCGTGGGTCCATACCGCGGGACAGGGCATGCGACTCCTCTGGATCATGGTGTTGGTGGCGGCGCCCATGGTTGGCGTGATGCTCGCGGTCAACGCGCTTCTCGGGTCGATCCTGGTCCCGGAGGCGTCGGTGCCGGTCGGGCCCGACGGCATGCGCGCACCGGGCGCCATGCGCGATTACGTGACCGCCAATGCCGGCGAAGTCTTGCTCGGGCAGGCGGTATTCTCGGCGCTCAACTACGTCCTGACCGCGCTCCTGTTGGCGAGCATCTCCATCGCCTTTCGCGTGGCGACCGGCTGGGTCCCCGCGCCCGAGTCCGGGACCACGGACCTCGAGCCCACGGATCCCGAACCATGAGCATCGAGGTCAAGATTTGCGGCGTCAACACGCCCGAGGCGGCCCATGCCGCCGCCGGGGCCGGCGCCGATTATATCGGTCTCGTCTTTTATCCGCCCAGCCCGCGCGCGGTGACCCCGGCCGAGGCCGGCGCCATCGCGCGCGCGCTGCCCGCGAGCGTGCGCAAGGTCGGCCTCTTCGTCGATGCCGGCGATGCCCTCATCGCCGAGGCCCTGGCGGCGGTCGGGCTCGATCTTTTGCAGTTTCACGGGTCCGAGGCGCCGGCGCGGGTGGCGGCGGTGCGGGCCCGGTTCGGCGTTCCGGTGATGAAGGCGATCAAGGTGGCCGGCGCGTCCGACGTGGCCGGCGCCGGCGCCTACCTGAGGGTGGCCGACCGCCTGCTGTTCGACGCCAAGGCGCCCGAGGACATGACCGGCGCCCTACCCGGCGGCAACGCGCTCGCCTTCGATTGGCGGCTTCTGGCGGACCGGTCCTGGCCCCTGCCGTGGATGCTGTCGGGGGGGCTGGACCCGGCCAACGTGGCCGAGGCGGCGCGCATCTGCGGCGCGCCGGCGGTCGATGTTTCCTCCGGCGTCGAGGATCGGCCCGGGGTCAAGAATCTGGACAAAATCCGCGCCTTCGTGGCCGCCGCCAAGGGCTGCTGAGGCGTACCCGACGTTGCGGCCTGGGCCGATATGGGGCACAGTGTGCGCGCTAAAACGCGAGATATTCCGACCATGGAAGCCTTGAACACATACCGCGCGGGCCCCGATGAGCGCGGTCATTTCGGCATCTATGGGGGCCGGTTCGTGGCCGAGACCCTGATGCCGCTGGTCCTGGAGGTGGAGCGCGCCTACGCGGCGGCGCGGCGCGATTCGTCCTTTCAGGCGGAAATCGATTATTTCGCCAAGCACTACGTGGGCCGGCCCAGCCCGCTCTATTTTGCCGAGCGCCTGAGCGCGCATTTCGCCCAGGGCGACAAAGGCGCCAAGGTCTATTTCAAACGCGACGAGCTGAACCACACCGGCTCGCACAAGATCAACAATTGCATAGGCCAGATCCTACTCGCCAGGCGCATGGGCAAGACCCGGATTATCGCCGAAACCGGGGCCGGCCAGCACGGCGTGGCGGTGGCCACGGTGTGCGCGCGCTTCGATCTGCCTTGCGTCGTCTACATGGGCGAGACCGACATCGCGCGGCAGGCGCCGAATGTCTTTCGCATGAAGCTCTTGGGCGCGGAGGTGGTGCCGGTCACCAGCGGTACCGGCACCCTCAAGGACGCCATGAACGACGCCCTGCGCGATTGGGTGGCGAACGTCGAATCCACGTTCTACATCATCGGCACGGTCGCGGGCCCGCATCCCTATCCGGCCATGGTGCGCGATTTCCAGTCGGTGATTGGCGCCGAGGTGCGCGAACAGATGATGGAGGCGGAAGGCCGCCTGCCCGACACCCTGGTCGCCTGCATCGGCGGCGGGTCCAACGCCATGGGTCTTTTCCATCCTTTCCTGGACGAGCCGTCGGTGCGTATCGTCGGCGTCGAGGCCGCTGGGAGGGGCCTGGAGACGGGCGCGCACGCCGCCTCGCTCACCGGCGGACGCCCGGGCGTGCTGCACGGCAACCGCACCTATCTGCTACAGACCGAGGATGGGCAGATCATCGACGCGCACTCGATCTCGGCCGGCCTGGATTATCCGGGCATCGGGCCCGAGCACTCCTGGCTGCACGAGACGGGGCGGGTCGAGTACGTTTCGGCCACCGACGCCGAGGCCCTGGAGGCGTTCCGGTTTTGCTCGCGCCTGGAGGGGATCATTCCGGCGCTGGAGCCGGCCCATGCGCTGGCGTATGTAAAAAAGCTCGCGCCCACTCTGCCGCGCGATAATCTGCTGGTCATGAACATGTGCGGGCGGGGCGACAAGGACGTGTTCGCCGTGGCCGATGCCCTGGGGGTGCGGATATGAGCGAGGCGCGGGAGCGCGAGACGCGCCTGACCCGGCGCTTCGCCGCGCTCAAGGCCGAGGGGCGCGGCGGGCTGGTCACCTTCCTGACCGCCGGCGACCCGGACCGAGAGACCGCGTTCGAGATCCTGACCGGACTGCCCACGGCCGGCGCCGACGTGATTGAACTGGGCATGCCGTTTTCCGACCCCATGGCCGACGGCCCGGCGATTCAGGCGGCTTCCTTGCGCGCGCTCAAGGCCGGCATGACGCTTGCCGGCACCCTGGACATGGTGCGCCGGTTCCGCGCCGGCGACGAAACGACGCCGATCGTTCTCATGGGCTACTACAACCCCATCTACAGCTATGGAGTGGATCGTTTTCTGGGCGACGCCATGGCCGCCGGGGTGGACGGCCTGATCATCGTCGATCTGCCACCGGAGGAGGACGACGAGCTGTGCATACCGGCGCTCGCCGCCGGGCTGCACTGGATCCGCCTGGCGACCCCGACCACCGACGACGCGCGCCTGCCCACGGTGCTCGCCAATACCGGCGGCTTCGTCTATTACGTGTCCATCATGGGCATCACCGGCACCCGCTCGGCCACGGTCGAGGCCGTGCGCGCGGCGGTGGAGCGCTTGAAGCGGCACACCGATCTTCCGGTCGCGGTCGGCTTCGGGATCAAGGCGCCGGAGCAGGCCGCCGAGATCGCGAAGGTGACCGATGCCGCGGTGGTCGGCTCGGCCCTGATCGATCGCCTGAAGGCGGGGCTGGACGAAAACGGCCGGCCAGGCCCGGGCCTGGCCGAGGATGTGCTCGGCCTGGTGCGCGCGCTCGCCGCCGGCGTGCGCGGCGCGCGCGGCGAGGGCGGACGGTAGCAACGCGAAATCCATGAACTGGATCGCCAATTTCGTGCGGCCCAAGATTCGGGCCCTGGTCAACCGGGACGTGCCGGAAAACCTCTGGCGCAAGTGCCCGTCGTGCGCCCAGATGATCTTTCACCGGGAGTTGGAAGCGCAGCTCAGGGTCTGCCCCCACTGCGGCCACCACATGCGCATCGGCGCGCGCAAGCGCCTCGAGCTCTTGTTCGACGAGGGCGCGTATACCTGCATCGAATTGCCCGAGGCGCTGCTGGATCCCCTGCGCTTTCGCGATCGCAAGCGCTATACGGAGCGCCTGCGCGAGGCTCAGGCCAAAAGCGAGGACAAGGAGGCCATCCTGGTCGCCCACGGCACCATGGGCGGCCTGGCCACGGTTGTGGCCGCCTTCGAGTTCGATTTCATGGGCGGCTCCATGGGGGTCGCGGTCGGCGAGGGGCTGGTCGCGGCGACGCGCTTGGCGGTGCTGCAGGACGCGGCGCTGATCGTGGTGCCCGCCTCCGGCGGCGCGCGCATGCAGGAGGGTATCCTGTCGCTCATGCAGATGCCGCGCTCGGTGATCGCGGTCGAGGAGCTCAAGGCCGCCGGCCTGCCCTATATCGTGCTCTTGACGGATCCGACCACGGGTGGCGTTTCCGCCTCCTTCGCCATGCTGGGGGATGTCGCGATCGCGGAACCGGGCGCGGTTATCGGCTTCGCCGGCCAGCGTGTGATCGAGGAGACGATTCGCGAAACCCTGCCCGAGGGTTTTCAGCGCGCCGAATATCTGCTGGAGCACGGCATGATCGACATGGTGGCGCACCGCCAGGATCTGCGCGATACGTTGATCCGCATCTTGCGCCTCCTGCGCGAGCCGGCCCCCACGGCGGAGGTGGTCAATCTGCCGCGAAGCGAGCCCGAGACCGCCCATGGCCATGACGAACAACATCCCGCCGCGATCGAGAACCCCCAAGCCGCCGACGAGTGACGCGATCCTCGATCGCCTGACGCGGCTGCATCCGAAGATCATCGATCTGTCCCTCGGGCGCGTGGAGGCGCTGCTCGCGCGCCTGGGCCACCCGGAGGCCCGCGTCGCGCCGGTGGTCCATGTCGCCGGCACCAACGGCAAGGGCTCGACGGTCGCGTTTCTGCGCGCCATGCTGGAGGCGGCGGGCGCGCGGGCTCAGGCCTATACATCGCCGCACCTGGTGCGCTTTCACGAGCGCATCCGCCTTGCCGGCGGCCCCATCGCGGAAGCCGCGCTCGGCGATCTGCTGATGGCTTGCGAGGCGGCCAACGGCACCGCGCCCATCACCTTTTTCGAGATCACCACCGCGGCCGCGTTCCTCGCTTTCGCGCGGGAGCCGGCGGATCTGCTGCTGCTCGAAACCGGGCTTGGCGGCCGCCTGGACGCGACCAACGTGATCGCGCGCCCACGGCTCGTCGTGATCACGCCTATTTCCATCGACCACGTGCAATATCTGGGTGGCACTATCGAGGAGATCGCCCACGAGAAGGCGGGCATCCTGAAACCCGGCGTGCCGGCGGTGATCGGGCCACAGCCGCCGGCCGCGCTCGGCGTGATCGAGCGCCGGGCGGCGGAGGTCGGCGCGCCGCTCCATCGCTGCGGGCGGGAGTGGCATGCCCGCGCGAAGGATGGGGTGCTTCATTTCGAGGGTCGCGACGGGGCGCGCACCTACCCGTTGCCGGGCTTGGCCGGGGCGTTTCAAGCGGTCAACGCGGGGGTCGCGCTTGCCTGCGCCGAGTGCCTGGACGAGTTCGCTCTGGACCAACCCGCGCGCGCCGCCGGCCTCGCGCGCGCCGCCTGGCCGGCCCGCCTGCAACGCCTGCGCACGGGGCCGCTGCCCGCTCTCCTGGCGCCGGGCTGGGAGCTCTGGCTCGATGGCGGGCACAACGCCGCCGCCGGCGAAGCCCTGGCCAAGGTCGCGCGGGGCTGGCGCGACCGGCCCTTGCATCTGGTCTATGGCATGCTCAACACCAAGGCCGCGCGGGATTTCGTTCGTCCCCTCGCGCCGCTCGCCGCCAGCCTGCACGCGGTCACCATCCCGGGGGTCGAGGCCGCCCTCACGGCGGAGGCGGCGGCGGCCGAGGCGGCGGCGGCCGGCATCGCCGCCATGGTCAGCCCCGGCGTGGACGTGGCGCTCAAGACCATCGCGGCCGCCCATGCGTCCGGGGCGTCTGGGCGGGTCCTGATCTGCGGTTCCCTTTATCTGGCCGGATCGGTGCTCGCCGAGAACGGGTGAGCTCGGGCCGAACGAAAAGCCCCGCCTGGCGCGGCGGGGCTTCGCGAGGCTTCGCCGGATGGCGCCGCCCTTACAAAACAGATTCGACCCACTCCTGAAGCTGGCTTTTCGCCACCGCGCCGACCTTGGTCGCGGCCACCTGGCCGTCCTTGAACAGCATCAGGGTCGGGATGCCGCGCACGCCGTACTTCTGCGGCGTCAGCGGATTGTCGTCGATGTTCATCTTGGCCACGGTTACGCGCCCGTCCATCTCCTTGGCGATGTCTTCCAGCGCCGGTGCGATCGTCTTGCAGGGGCCGCACCATTCGGCCCAGAAATCGACCAGAATGGCGCCATCGGCCTTGAGAACATCGGTTTCGAAGGACTGGTCACTGACGGAGACGGTTGACATTCCTGACCTCTATGCACAATTCAGGCCGCGACGACGTGTGCGCGGCTCATCGATTACCCCAATGTAGGAAGCCCCCGCCGGCACCGTCAAGGTGCGTGGGCCGTCAGCATCGCATCGCTGAGTTGCATCAGGCACGGCCCATCGGTCCACAAAAGCGCGCACGCGATTGGGCGGTCCGGATAAATGCGGCTTAGGACCGCGCGATAAGTGGCCATTTGCCGGATATAAAGAGCTGGCACCTGCTCCGGCGCCGTGGGCGCCGGGCGATTTGTTTTGTAATCCACGATCAAAACCGCGTCGTCGGAGACCAGGAGCCGGTCCACCTGGCCGAAAACCACCTCCGTCCCCCGCGCCGTCTCGATGGTGCCGGCGAGCGGTACCTCGGCCTGGCTGCCGGGGCCGAACAGGGGCGCGAAGCGGGCATCCTCCAGCACCGCGCGCACGGCAGCGGCGATTTCCGCCTGCTCGGCCACGTCGAGCTCGTGCGCCGGGCCGGCCAGGTAGCGCCGGGCCGCCGCGTCCCGCCGCGCCGGCGCCAGGTCCGGCAGGTCTTGCAGCAAGCGGTGGATCAAGCGGCCCCGCAGGAAGCGGCGCTCGGCGCCTGGGCCGAGGGGCGATTGCACCGGGGGTTCGGCCTCCGCCGGGCGCGAGGGGGCCAGGGGGCGCGGCGGCGCCGGCTCCGCGGGCGCCGGCGCCCGCGCCCAATCCGGCAATTCGGCCGGCGCGCCTTGGG
>Ga0114931_10004198_pt1 | contig 18020 bp, 15 predicted proteins | sample 2SBtaG_FD_89579 | JGI IMG/M metagenome (GOLD analysis project Ga0114931, IMG submission 89579) | Deep subsurface microbial communities from Kolumbo volcano to uncover new lineages of life (NeLLi) - 2SBTROV14_V59a metaG | ecosystem: Environmental > Aquatic > Marine > Volcanic | place: Kolumbo...
ATTGAGGAACCGATGGCGGCGGCGACCGGCTCTTCAATGAGATTGACCCGCCGCGCCCCGGCGGAAAGCGCCGATTCCTGGATCGCCCGGCGCTCAACGGCGGTGGCGCCCGACGGCACGCAGACGACGATCTGGGGAGAAGCAAAAGACCGGCGGTTATGCACTTTGCGGATAAAATGCTTGATCATCTCTTCCGCCACTTCGAAATCGGCAATCACGCCGTCGCGCATCGGCCGGATGGCTTCGATATTGCCCGGCGTGCGGCCCAGCATCAGCTTGGCTTCATTGCCCACCGCCAGAACGTGTTTTTTTCCCGCTTTGGTCTGAATCGCCACCACTGAGGGCTCGTTCAGCACGATGCCCCGGCCCTTGACGTAGACCAGCGTATTCGCCGTGCCCAGATCAATGGCCATATCGGCGGAGAGAAGACCAAACAAACTTGCGAACATCGCGGTATTGCCCTGTGCTTGAAAAATGACGCCTGAAAGCACGGGGCCAGAGCCCCGCGCATCCACTATATTGACCAGAATAGACGCCAAGTCATTAACGTTAATTTGACGGCAACACTTATTTACTGCGTCCCGGCACAAAAAACCAGCCGGAGCCAGGGCAAACCCAGCCCGCAAGCCAATATTCTCACCGCGCGCCGGGCGCCGATCTCTGCCGTTTCAGGTGAAGCTTGTTGAGGGCATTCACATAAGCCCGGGCCGAGGCCACCAAAGTGTCGGTGTCCGCGCCGCGTCCGACCACCGACCGGCCATCTTCCTCCAGGTGCACGGACACCCCGGCCTGCGCATCTGTCCCTTGGGTCACCGCGTGCACTTGATAGAGTTTGAGGTGGGCGGTGTGTCCGCAGATATTCTTGATGGCGTTGAACACCGCGTCCACCGGCCCGTCGCCCGTGGCCGAACTCTCACGCGATTCGCCGTCGATTTCCAGGGTCAGATCCGCTTGCTGCGGCCCTTCTGTCCCTGCCACGACTTTAAGGTGGGTAACCTTCATCCGGTCCCCGCCGCGGAACACTTCGTCATCCACCAACGCTTCGATGTCTTCATCGAAGACTTCTTTTTTCTTGTCGGCGAGATCCTTAAACCGCCGGAACGCATCCTCAATCGCGTTGTCGCCCAGTTTGTACCCCAGCGCCGCGATCTTCTCGCGAAACGCGTGGCGGCCGGAATGTTTGCCCATCACCAGGCTGGATTCAGTGAGGCCGATGCTTTCCGGAATCATGATCTCGTACGTTTCATTGTTCTTCAGCATGCCGTCCTGATGGATACCCGATTCATGGGCAAAAGCATTTTTGCCGACAATGGCTTTGTTGTACTGCACCGGAAAGCCGGTAACCGTGGACACCAGTTTCGACGCCTGAATGATTTTGGTGGCGTCGAGCCCCGTGTCATAGGGCAGCGCGTCCCCCCGCGTGCGCAGCGTCATGACAATCTCTTCCATGGCGGCATTCCCGGCCCGCTCGCCCAGGCCGTTGATCGTGCACTCGATCTGCCGCGCACCGGCGGCAATCCCGGCGATAGAATTGGCCACGGCCAGCCCCAGATCGTTATGACAATGGGTGGAGAGCACCGCCTTGTCGATATTGGGCACACGGGATTTCAGCATGGCGATGAGCGCACCGTATTCTTCCGGCACGCTATAGCCCACCGTATCGGGGATATTGATGGTGGTGGCGCCGGCCCGGATGGCGGCCTCCACCGTCTGACACAGAAAATCATGCTCTGTACGCGTGGCGTCTTCTGCCGACCATTCCACATCGTCGGTGAAATTGCGCGCCAGCGTGACACTGGAGATCACCGCATCCATCACCTCTTCAGCCTCCATGGCCAGCTTATGCTTCATGTGCACGGGGCTGGTGGAAATAAACGTGTGAATGCGGGGCCGGGCGGCCATTTTGAGGGCCTCTCCCGCCCGCTCAATGTCTTTCACGCCGGCGCGGGCCAGACCGCACACGACCGACGTTTTAATCACCTTGGCGACCTGGCGCACCGCTTCAAAGTCGCCATTGGAAGCGATGGGAAAGCCCGCTTCGATGATATCAACGCCCATGTCTTCCAGAAGACGGGCTATGCCCAGTTTTTCTTCTAACGTCATGGACGCGCCCGGCGATTGCTCGCCGTCGCGTAAAGTTGTGTCGAATATCCTGATCATGTTCTGCTGTGATATCTGGCTCATGGCCAAAGTCCTTCAAAAAAGAGAAAAATGCCGGGTTTAAAGTCACTTAATCCCCCCAAATGCCCGCTCCCCAAGTGTCAGGAGCCGTCGGCACTCAGGGGCAGATAAGGAGAAGGACCTCGGAGATGGCAAGGTCAGACGCAGGCAGAACAAACGTCAGAAAACCGCTGTGGTCCTCGGCATCATATTCATATCTGGTCGTATAAAAGCACACGGGCGTGCGTTCCCTGCATTGAGAAATATCTCGGACGCTTATAGGTTACCTTGCACCCCTTTCGCAAGGGGTGCGGCCTTGCGGGAAAGTTCTACGCGACTTCCCGGTCGTTTTTCTCGCACGCGCGCCTCTCAACCGCGTCCGCCGCCCGCGTGGTGGTGGTTGCCAGTGTCAGCCCGGACGTTGTTTCAGATGTTTTTCTGGTGCGGCGCACCCAGCGCTGGACGTAAAAACCAATGCCCGCCCAAAGCAACAGCACCAGGCCCAAAAGCGCCAGATCGAACGGATTGCGCTCTTCGATAAACCCGGACAGGCTGGCCCCGATATAAGCGATGAGTGCCGCCTTGGGCATCACCCCGATGAACGTGCCCACGAAATATTGACCAAACGCGATATGAGAGGCGCCGGCCACCATATTGACCACGGCAAAGGGCGCGGTCGGCACCAGGCGCACCAGAATACTCGCCATCACGCCGTGGTCGCCGATCCTCTGGCTGATGCGGTTGATGCGCTCCCCGGCAAACCGGCGGATCACCTCACTGCCCATATAATGCCCCACCCAAAAGCCGACACAGGCGCTGAACACCGTGCCCAACCAGGCATAGATAAAACCAACAAGGGGTCCAAAAATCACCACCGCCGCCGCCATCAGCATGAATTGCGGCGCGCCGGTGAGGCCGATCAGGGAATAAATTATCAGCACCACGAGCGGCGCCCAGTCTGTGCCGCGAAACTGGTTAAGCCGCGATTCCACATCCCCTTGCGTTTTGATGCCGAGCCAATCGCCGCCATACATAAAAGCAAGCACCACACAGAACAGCAAAAATAGCGACGCGCCCAGCGCCAGCCACGTTCGTTTATCAAACCGGCCAATCCTGTGTTTTATGGCGTTAAGCCCTGCAGACATGCGGACGTTCCTCCCCTCTTTCAGACCAGACACCAGGACAGCGCGCCCCCCAATTCCGGCCTGCGATCATACCGGAAACGGCGGGACCAGGCAAAATACACTCATAAGGAGTGCTTGATATAATATGCACACTTAATTTTTTTCTTTGTCCACCAGCCGTGTTTGCGCGATCCACGGCATCATGGCGCGCAAGCGTTCCCCCACTTCTTCTATGGGGTGGTTTTCAGACGCGGCACGCAAAGCCTTGAAGCTGGTCTGCCCCACTTTATTCTCCAACATCCAGTCGCGGGTGAACCGGCCTGATTGAATATCCCTCAGCACTTTTTTCATTTCCGCCTTGGTCTCCGGCGTGACGATCCGGGGACCCGAGACATATTCGCCATATTCAGCCGTGTTGGAGATGGAATAATTCATGTTGGCAATGCCCCCCTCATAGATCAGGTCAACAATGAGTTTGACCTCATGCAGACATTCAAAATACGCCATTTCCGGCGCATAGCCCGCCTCCACCAGGGTCTCAAAACCATTGCGGATCAGCTCCACCAGACCGCCGCACAGCACCACTTGCTCGCCGAAGAGATCGGTCTCGCATTCTTCGCGGAATGTGGTCTCGATGATGCCGGCACGGCCGCCGCCGATGGCCGAGGCATAAGACAATCCCAGATCATGCGCGTTGCCGGTGGCGTCCTGCTCGATGGCGATGAGGCACGGCACCCCGGCACCGCGCTGATATTCACCCCGCACCGTATGGCCCGGCCCCTTTGGCGCCACCATCAGCACATCAAGATCGGGGCGTGGAATGATAAGATTGAAATGGATGTTCAATCCGTGCGCGAACAAAAGCGCCGCGCCTTCGCGCATATTTTCAACCAGATGCTCGGTATAAATATCGGCCTGCAATTCATCGGGTGTCAGCATCATCAGCACGTCGGCCCATTTGGCGGCTTGCGGCACGCTCATGACGGTGAGACCCTCGCCCGACGCTTTTTTCGCCGAACCCGACCCTTCCCTGAGCGCCACGGCGACGTCTTTCCCGCCTGAATCGCGCAAGTTCAACGCATGGGCATGACCTTGCGAGCCATAGCCGATGATGGCAACTTTCTTGCCCTTGATGAGATTGACGTCCGCATCGCGGTCATAATAAACACGCATAACTTTTTCCTCTTTTTGAAATAGAATCACATACCTTCGGGACCGCGGGCGATGGCGGCCACGCCCGTGCGTGACACATCGACAAGGCCCAGTGGGCGCATCAGATTGACGAAAGCATCGAGCTTGGCCGGCGACCCGGTCAGCTCGAAAACAAACGATTCGTGCGTCGTGTCGATAACCCGCGCACGAAAAGCATCGGACAGGCGCAGGGATTCAACGCGCTTTTCGCCGGTGCACCTGACCTTGACGAGCGCCAGTTCGCGCTCCAGCGATTCATGGTCAAGCGTCATATCGACGATTTTCTGCACCGGCACCAGACGGCCGAGCTGCGCTTTCAACTGCTCCAGAATCATCGCCGTGCCGGTGCTCACAACCGTGATGCGCGAGGTATGTTTTTCCGGATCGACCTCGGACACGGTCAGGCTGTCGATATTGTAGCCCCGGCCTGAAAAAAGGCCGATCACGCGCGCCAAAACCCCCGCCTCGTTATCGACGAGAATGGCGATGCACCGGCGCTCATTCGGCTGATCCTTTATCATGTTTTATTTGTACCTGCTTCTTGTGAGGTTTTAGGGTGATCTGTTAGACCAGCATTTTTCCCTCTTGCGAGATTTCCGCCGGCTCATCCTGATCGCCTAGGATCATCTCATTATGCGCTTTACCCGATGGTATCATGGGAAAACAATTGGCTTGTCTGTCGACCAGGCAATCAAAAAGCACCGGCTTGTCCACCGCAATCATTTCTTTGATGGCGTCGTCCAGTTCATCAGGGCGCTTAACGCGGATGCCATGCCCTCCATAGGCTTCCGCCAATTTGACGAAATCGGGCAAGGCCTCAGTGTAGGAATGGGAGTAACGCTTACCGTGAAGAATTTCCTGCCACTGGCGCACCATGCCCATATACTGATTGTTCAGTATAAAGATTTTTATTGGCAAATCATGCTGCACGGCGGTGGACATCTCCTGCATGGTCATCAGAACGGAGGCCTCGCCGGCGATATCGATCACCAGGGAACCGGGATGCGCGATCTGAATGCCGACCGCCGCAGGCAGGCCGTATCCCATCGTCCCCAGCCCGCCTGACGTCATCAGGCGCCCCGGTTCTTCGAATTTAAAATGCTGGGCGGTCCACATCTGGTGCTGGCCCACTTCTGTGGAGATGTACACGTCTTTATCTTTGGTCAGCTCATAAAGACGCTCAATGGCGTATTGCGGTTGAATCACCGGCCCCTTTTGCCGGTAGCTCAGACAATCGCGCGCACGCCAGTGATCGATCTGCGTCCACCACTCTTTGAAGCGTGCCGGATCGGGTGCCGGTTTCTCTTTCTTCCAGACGTCAAGCAGGGCACCCAGAACATGGGCGCAATCGCCAACAATGGGGATGTCGACCATGATGGTTTTGTTGATCGACGAGGGATCGATATCGACGTGAATCTTTGTTGAACCGGGCGAAAAGGCGTCGATGCGTCCGGTCACCCGGTCGTCAAACCGTGCACCGATAGTGATCATGACATCGCAATCATGCATGGCGTTATTGGATTCATACGTGCCATGCATGCCGACAAGCCCCAGCCATTGCGGGTCGGACGCGGGATACGCGCCAAGGCCCATCAGTGTTGAAGTGATGGGAAAACCGGTGAGATGCACCAGCTCGCGCAAATGGCGCGCCGCTTGCGGACCGGAATTGATCACCCCGCCGCCGGTATAAAACAGCGGCCGGCGCGCATGCACCATGGCCTCCACCGCCTGCGCGATCAGTGCCGGATCGCCTTGGACTTTGGGACGGTAATTACAGTGTCCGTCATTGCTGGGTCGGTTATAGGCTGTTTTAGCAAATTGAACATCTTTAGGCAGATCAACCACGACCGGGCCCGGCCGGCCATGGGTGGCGACATAAAACGCGTCATGCATGATCTGCGGCAGGGCCTCCACATCATTCACCAGCCAGTTATGCTTGGTGCAGGGGCGCGTGATGCCCACCGTGTCGGCTTCCTGAAAAGCGTCCGACCCGATAAGGTGGGTCGCCACCTGGCCGGTGAGGCAGACAATGGGAATGGAATCCAGAAGTGCGTCGGCCAGACCGGTGACCGCATTGGTGGCGCCGGGGCCGGAGGTCACCAGCACCACGCCGGGCTTGCCGGTCGAGCGGGCATAGCCTTCCGCCGCGTGCACCGCGCCCTGTTCATGGCGCACAAGAATGTGCCGGATCCGGGCGTGCTCAAACAGCACGTCATAAATTGGTAACACCGCCCCGCCGGGATAGCCGAAAATGACCTCAACACCCTGATCGATGAGCGCCTGAATGACTATCTCGGCCCCACTCAACCGGGGGCCAGAGGCGGCTTTGTTCGCCTTCATCACGGGCATCATCCTTACATGAATGCCGTTCAACCCCTCAACCAAGGGTCTGCGAACGGCACGAAAAGCAGCGCCGGAGGGAGCGAAAGGGCCGCACCCACCAGTCCAAGGCGCGCAACCTAGCGCAAGCATCAGCGCCCGGTCAAGAAGTATGTGCGAATATTCGTAAAGATTTCGTCTCTTATTCTTTCCAATTCTTCCATTTTTATATGTCTCCACGCAATCATCTGAGTCCGAAACCAGGTCATCTGGCGTTTGGCATAGCGCCGCGTCAGGGTTTTCGCCTCGGTGACGGCCTGCGTCAGAGGCAGCTCCCCATCCAGAGCCCGCAGCAGGGGACGCACGCCCAAGGCCCGCAGGGCCGGCAGCGCCGGTGCAAGACCCCGCGCACGCAGAGCCCTGACCTCGTCCAGCGCCCCCGCCGCCATCATGGCATCAAACCGCGCGTCGCAGCGCTGATAGAGCCAGACGCGCTCCGGCGCCAGCACGAAACCTAAACGCGGGCCGGTGAACAGGGGTTTGACCTTGATCTTTTGCCACGCACTCAAAGGCGTGCCCGTTGCTTCCACCACGCCCCACGCCCGGATCAGCCGCTGCCGGTCGGCGCCGGGCAGACGCGCGGCGCTTTCCGGGTCGCGCGCCGCCAGGGCAGCGCGAAACGCGGGCCCGCCGATCTCGTCATAAAGCGCGGCGGCGCGGGTCTGGCAGTCCTCGGGCACAGGCGGGACCGGTGCCAGCCCCTCCTCCAACGCCCGGAAATAAAGCCCCGTACCGCCGACAAATATGGGCGTCTTGCCGGTTTCCCGCGCCTCCTCCAGCGCCGCGCCCGCCAGTTCAAGCCAGCGGCCAGCCGAACATTTTTCTTGCGCCCCCAGCACGCCGTACAGCCGGTGCGGCGCGCGCGCCAGAGACGCCGCGCCCGGCCGCGCGGTGAGGATCGGCAAATCGCGATACACCTGCATGGAATCGGTGTTGATGATCAGCCCGTTCACCTCTTGCGCCACGTCCAGCGCGAGGGCGGACTTGCCGCTGGCGGTCGGGCCTGCAATAAGGATGGCCATTTGTTCCATAGGGGTCTTTATGACTCCAAAAGAGCGCCGAGGGAAAGCCGCACGCATATGACATATGTCGTCACGTTGATCGACACGGCGGGGACGCTGACAGCCGCGATCGTCAGCACTCTCCGCACAAACCTGATGCGGCACGCTTGCGTACCGCACGAACCGGCGTGGCTGGCCCAAGGCATCGCGTGCGATATCGAGTTAGAGGCCCTGCCCGACACGGGCGAGTCACCCCGCGCCCTGGCGCAAAAATTGGCCCGCGCTGATTCTGCGCACCACGTGGATGTGGCGGTGCAGCCCAGCAAAGGGCGGCGCAAAAAACTGCTGCTGGCCGACATGGATTCCACCATCATCGCGCAGGAATGTCTCGACGAGCTGGCGGATTTTGCAGGTTACGGCCCTCAAGTGGCGGCCATCACGGCGCGGGCCATGGCGGGGGAATTGGACTTCGAACCGGCCTTGCGCGAACGGGTGGCGCTCTTAAAAGGCCTGGAGGAAGGTGTCCTCGCCCGCGTGTTCGAAGAACGCCTCACGTTCACCCCCGGCGCGCGGGAATTGGTCGCCACCATGAATGCCAACGGCGCGGTCACCTGTCTCGTCTCCGGGGGCTTCACCTTTTTCACCGGCCGCGTGGCGGCGGCGCTCGGTTTTCAGCACCACCGGGGCAATACCCTCAACGTGAAAGACGGCGTGCTGACCGGCACGGTGGTGGAGCCCATTCTGGGGCGCGCCGCCAAACTGGAGACGCTGCATGACATGCGCGCGCGAACAAACATAGAGTCAGATGAAACACTGGCGATGGGGGACGGCGCCAATGACCGCGCCATGATCCAAGAGGCCGGGTGCGGCGTGGCTTTTCATGCCCACGATATCTTGTCCCAGGCCGCTGACGTGGAGATCGCCCACAGCGACCTCACGGCGCTGCTCTATGTGCAGGGCTACACCCAGGCAGAGATTTGCCGCACGTAAGTATTTAGACTTTTGAGTCTACAAACCGCATTATTTCTTATCCGGCCGGATCGAGCGGAAGGTTTGTTCGCCGCCGCGGTTCAGCAAGAGCAGGATCGGCTTGTTGCTGGCCGCTTCATGCTTCTTGACCTGATTGATCACCTGCTCCGGCGTTTTGACGCGTTCGCCGCTGACCGCAATAATGACATCGCCTTTGCGCACCTTCTCTGCGGCATTGCTTCCAAAATCAACGCCCACGACCACCACGCCGTCAACCGAGCTGTCAATTTTAAATTGAGAGCGCAGCTCCGGCGTCAATTTCGACAGACTGAGCCCCAGAACAGAAGACGGGGCGGCCGATTCGGGATTTGACGGGTGCGAACCTTGAACATTTTCCGTCTGATCGCTCTCCTCCAGCCGGGCGATGTTGACCCGGAAGGTCTTGCGCTTGCCATTGCGCAGCACCAGCACATCGACAGTCTTGCCAATGTCGGTTTCCGCCACGATGCGGGGCAGGTCGCGCATTTCTTTGACGTCTTTGCCATCGAATTTGAGGATCAGGTCACCCACTTGGAGCTTGGCCTTGGCGGCAGGTCCCTTCTCGTCCACGCCTGCCACAAGCGCACCCTTGGGCTTGTCGAGATCCATGCTCTCGGCAATTTCCTTGGACACGGACTGGATGCGCACACCCAGCCAGCCGCGGCGCGTTTCACCGTATTCGCGCAATTGCGCCACAACATTTTTAGCAATATCGGAAGGAATCGCAAAGCCAATGCCGATTGATCCGCCGCTTGGCGACACAATGGCGGTGTTCACGCCGATGACTTCGCCAGCCATGTTAAACAAGGGCCCGCCAGAATTGCCGCGATTGATGGAGGCGTCGGTTTGAATGAAATCATCATAGGGCCCCGCGTCAATATTGCGGTGACGCGCGGACACGATGCCCGCCGTCACCGTGCCGCCAAACCCAAGCGGGTTGCCGATCGCCACGACCCAGTCACCGACCCTCATGCTGGCTGAATCGCCAAACGGCACAAAGGGCAGATCACTGGCAGGTTTGATTTTCAGAACGGCAATATCGGTTTTCTTGTCGCGTCCCAGAACTTCAGCGTTCAGTTCCTTACCGTTGCTCAAGATCACCGTGATTTCGTCCGCCCCATCGATGACATGGTAATTCGTGATCACCACCCCTTTGGGGTCGATGATAAAACCGGACCCCAATGACCGTATTTTACGCGGCGCGCGCTGCTGGTTCTGCTCATCAAAAAATTCCTTGAAGAAATCCTCAAACGGTGATCCAGGCGGCAGCTCGGGCATTTTGAAATTTGGCTGCTGCTTCGCGTCACCCACATTCTGCGTGGTGGAAATATTCACCACCGCCGGCTACAGACGTTCAACCAGATCCGCAAAACTATCGGGGGCGGAACGGGCGGCCAGAGGCGCGGGCAGAGCCAGCATCAACAAAGCATACAACACAGTGACAAGCGCGATGCTTTGCCGTGTGAGCCAGAGGTTTGGGCGGGGGGAAGTAACAACGTGCACGGGATTTAACTCCTTAGTTATTTGAAAAGCGCCGCAATCCTTATGGTCATGGGACGAGAACGGGATGGCCACCTCCAGCGCTCCTGCGACTGTTTGGGGGGTATTGCGCCAGCAATGTGGAGGAATTGAGGCATGAGCAGGCCGTTAAACATGTCATTCGAATAAAGGGTCAAAACGTGAAAACCATGGGCAAAACCCGGATTCATCCCCGCACCAGCCAGATCATTACCAGACCCGCAAGACATGCACCAAATCCGGCCTTTTGCAGGGCCGTGGGCGGTAACTGCAATGCCCGTCTGAGATAAGTCTGCACGGCATTTGGAAATAAAGCGTATATAGCCCCTTCAATGACAAAAACAAGGCCAAGGGCGGCGGCAAGATCACTCATGCGGACTTTCACGCTCCCTCTCTGGGGCCCGTTCTCTGCCCCCTCACCGGCGCACCGGCAGCGCGGCCTGGGGCGCTGATCATGGCATGGCTTTGCAGATCCAATTTCATGGATCACAAAAAGGCCTACTCCTTCTGCCCATCAACCTCGGGCAGTGGCAGAAGGTCCTTAGGGGGCGCCGCGCTCGCGGCAAGGAAATCGATGCCTGTCAGATCGTAAGCGCCATCGGCCCCGCACCGATGATCTTTCGACGCTGCCGCGCTCTTTTTCGGGGCAGGGATCTGCAAAGTGTCGGTGGTCCCGGCCGGATTGACAAAAAATTGAAAGAATCTTGAATCGGGCGACAGCACCATGGTGGTGTCCGTGTTGCTGAAGGATTTTTCATAGGCCTGCATGGAACGGTAAAACGAAAAGAAATCAGGATCCGCGCCAAAGGCACAGGCGAAAATCGCATTCCGAATCGCATCGCCCTGGCCACGTTTGATTTGTCCTTCTTCGCGCGCACGCGCCAGAAGAACAGTTTTCTGCCGCTCGGCCTCGGCCCGGATACGCCGCGCCTTTTCTTCGCCCACAGCCCGGAACTGCGCAGCCTGTTGCTGGCGCTCGCTCTTCATCCGATTGTAAATCGCCTCGGAATTGGCTTGGGGCAAATCAACATGGCGAATGCGCACATCACGAATGGCAATGCCCAGCCCCGCCGCATCGGCCTGGCGGTTGACGCCCTGCTCAATGACATTCATCAGATCCGCCCGTTGCCCTGAAACAATATCGTTCGACGACACAGCGCCCAGAACACGGCGCAATGTGGAATTCAGAAAACGTGACATACGCTGGCGGGCATTCGTTTCATTGTTGACCGTCTGAAAGTATTTCAGCGGATCGACAATCTGAAACCGCGCGAAGGCATCGACAATCAGACGCTCCTGATCAGAGGCGATGACTTCTTCAGTCGGCAGATCAAGATTCAAAAGACGCTTGTCGATATAGATGATGTTTTGAACGAATGGGAGTTTGGTTTTTAAACCGGGCTCCTTGATCACTTTTTTGACTTCACCAAACTGCAGAACAATCACTTGTTCGGTCTGATTAACCGTGAAAAAAAACTGGGAGCCGACAATAACCAGAACGCTGACAATGATCAGGGAAAAGAGAACTTTGGGACTCATCACTTGCCTCCCTTTTTCTGACCTGGTTGAATTTCAGGCAGAGGCAGATAAGGAATAACGCCCGATCCCGCCTTATCGTCGATCACGATCTTGTTCTTGCCTTCGAACACGCGTTCCATTGTCTCCAGAAACATGCGCTCCCGGGTCACGCCTTTTGCCTGTTCGTATTCCTTGTAAATGGAATTAAACCGCGATGCCTCGCCATTGGCGTCAACCACGGTCTTAGCGCGATAGGCTTCCGCCTGCTGAATGACCTGCTGCGCCTCGCCGCGGGCTTCCGGGACGATTTTATTGGCATAGGCGCGGGCCTCATTGACTTTTCGGTCCTGATCCTGCCGCGCCGCCACCACATCGCGAAAGGAGGCGATCACCTGATCGGGCGGATCGGCCTTTTGCAATTGCACCTGCGTGATCAAGATACCGGTGCCGTAGGCGTTGACGGTTTTTTGAATCAGATCCTGCGCATCTTTTTCAACCACCTTGCGCCCTTCCGTAATGATCGGTTGCAGGTCCGAGCGTCCCACCACTTCGCGCATCGCGCTTTCAGCAACCGCCTTGACGGCCTGATCGGGATTTTGCACGTTGAAAAGATAATCCGCCGCGCCGCTCGGCAGCGCCCCCCCGCCGGTATCCTTCACCGCCGGATTGATCTGCCAGAAAACGGAGAAATGAACATTGACGATGTTTTCGTCTCCCGTCAGCATCAGGCTTTCCTGAGGAATGTCACGGCCCGATGGATTAAAACCGATATTGATCTGGTTGTTGGTCAGCACTTTGGGCGAATAGACCTCCTCCACGGGATAGGGGATGTGATAATGCAGACCCGGCTGGGTGATGCGGTCATATTTGCCAAACCGCAGCACAACGCCCTGTTCTTCCTGCTGCACCGTGTAAAACCCGCTGAGCGCCCAGACCGCGACAAGAATGAGCAGACCAACGATGAGGGCGGGACCGCCGACATTCCCCCCCGGCATGGCGCGGCGGAATCTGTCCTGGCCGCGTCTCAGCAATTCCTCCAGATCCGGTTGTTGAGGGCCGCCGCTGCGGCCTCCCGACGGGCCCTGTCCCCAGGGACCGCCTCTATTGCCGCCATTGCCGTTTTCATTCCAGGGCATGAAGTTCCTTCTCTCTTGGAGTAACTTGCGGTATGCACATCATCTCTGACGGTTGTGCTGGGGACCTCGTGCGATATCGGGTCGTGGACGCGATACAGGACCATGACGTCTTGAATTTTTCAACCGGTGGCGTCAGGGGCAGTAGGGGTTATAGAGCAGTCTGCACGGGCGCGCAATGAAACACCGGTGTCAGGATGTTTATTATTGATCGACATGAACAGGCAAGCGGCAGCTTCAACGGCGAGGCCCGCACTGCAGGAAGGAAACATCATGGCCGCGCCGCTGAAAGAGCAAATCCTCAAGGCCCTGTCCCAAGTGCGGGACAGCGATGAAACCGGCGCCGGCAAGGACCGACCTGATGTGGTGACCGCCGGCCTCATTCAGGGGCTTGTGGTGAAAGACGGTCATGTCGGATTCGCCGTAGAGGTTGACCCGGCTGAGGGCGCGGCCAAAGAACCTCTGCGCCAGGCATGCGAGGCGGCCGCTTACGCGGTGCCCGGCGTTTTGTCTGTCACCGCCGTGCTCACCGCCCACTCAGAAGGTGGCGCTGCCGGGGCGCCGCCGCCAGCATCTGGGCCACCGCCCTCCCGGGCGGGCTTGAGCCGCAAGGCCGCCGCACAAGGCACGCCCAAAGTCGCGCTTGGGGCCGACCCGCTGCCGGGCATTGCCCACACCATCGCCGTGGCCAGCGGCAAAGGCGGGGTAGGCAAATCAACTGTCTCCATCAACCTCGCCATCGGTCTGACCAAGCTGGGATACCGTGTGGGGCTTCTGGATGCGGATATTTACGGGCCTTCCGTGCCACGTTTGATGGGACTCACCGGCACGCCGGAAACCGACGGCAAGCGCCTGAAGCCCATGGAAGCGTGGGGCCTCAAAACCATGTCGATCGGTTTCATGGTGGATGAGGACACGCCGATGATCTGGCGCGGGCCCATGGTGATGAGCGCGCTGACCCAGATGATGCGCGATGTCGAGTGGGGGGAGCTCGATGTGCTGGTGGTGGACATGCCGCCGGGCACCGGCGATGCGCAGCTCACCCTGGTGCAGCGCGTGGCGCTGGCGGGCGCGCTGATCGTTTCGACGCCGCAGGATCTGGCGCTGATCGACGCGCGCAAGGGGCTGGCCATGTTCAAAAAAACCCGCGTGCCAATCTTGGGCATGATCGAAAACATGAGTTATTTTGTCAGCCCGGAATCCGGCGAAAAGACATTCATTTTCGGCCAGGGCGGCGTGCGCCGCACGGCGGAAGAACTGGGCTGCGATTTTCTCGGCGAAATTCCTCTTTTACCGAAAATCCGAGAAACCTCCGATGCAGGCACCCCCCTCACCGCCAGCGATCCTGACAGTGATGAGGCCAAAATTTTTATTGATCTGGCCAGCAAAATTGCTGCCAAGCTCAACATGAATAAAAGCTGAACAATCAGCATCATGGCGTCATTCTTTTTCACTATTATGTGCATGCACGTGATTTGATTTCCACCGTGCCGCCGCCTATCTTCAAGTGTGGAGGCCGTACAGAGCAGCACGGAGCGAGAGCACGGTCACAAATTCAGGAAAATGGGGTGGTTTATGAAACGCGCGGGGCTTTGCCCCCCCAAGCGCCGTAATGCTGAACGTTGCGTCCTCCTTAATTTTTCTTCACGGTTTTTAAACCGTATACGGAAGAGTTGGAGAAAACATCATGTCCACGGTACTTAATTATTCAAGCCCCCTTGCTTATTCCAAACTGTTTCAACATGGCGCACTCGACCGGCAAGCACACTGGCCTTTGCGCTTTGGCCTGGCCAGTATTTTCAGCCTGGAGGGCACTGACAAACTTCCCGGCATTGTTGCCGCGCTGGGCGATGGAACTTTGCCTCAGGACAGCGGAACGTTGATCGCCGCGGCGCAATTGATCACGGCGGCTCTTATTGTCACCGGAGGGTGGCGGGGCTGGCGCGGCGTTTTTGGAAACTTTCTCACCCGTGCGGGCGCCGCTCTGGGCATCCCCACCCTGATCACAAGTTTACCGGGGGAAACCTGGACCAATCTGGCGGCAACAGCCGACAACCCGTCACAATTGGCCGCGCAGCCAACCTTTTTGATTTTCTGCCTTCTGGCCTATTTTCTGATGGCCCGCACGGGAGAACAGAGCACCGCCTGACAGCGACGGATCTCCATGCCCTGATGCGTTGAAAGACGTGACAGAGCAAAAGAGGATCCGCTTGATGAAGCAACGGACAGAATCGCACGGGCGCCCGCCGCCGGCACGGAAAACGCCGAGCGACCCGGCCAGAAGAAAGTTTTTATTGGCGATTCCCCTGTTAGCTCTAACCCCGGCATGCGCCAGCCGAACGCTTGTCTATGCTCAGCCCCGGGGAGCGGACGTGGTCTATGTCACAAGAACGCCGCCGCCCCTGCGCGCCGAACACCGCCCGCACAGACCCGCCCCACGCGCCATCTGGATTGGCGGCTATTGGCGTTGGACCGGCGTCGATTACGCTTGGGTGAACGGTTATTGGGAACACCACCCGCGCGGAGATGCGTGGATTCCCGGACATTGGACTCACCGGCGCCGGGGGTGGGTGTGGGCGCCCGGCCACTGGCGCTGATCGGCTTAATACACCACGACAGAGCGAATTGATTCGCCGCTGTGCATCAGTTCGAAACCCCTATTGATGTCTTCGAGCGGCAGTGTGTGGGTGATGAGATCATCGATATTGATGCGCCCTTCCATATACATGTCGACAATGGCCGGGACATCCGTGCGCCCGCGCGCGCCGCCAAAAGCGGAGCCCCGCCACACACGGCCCGTGACAAGCTGGAAGGGCCGTGTGCTGATTTCCTGCCCCGCCCCCGCCACGCCGATGATCACCGATTGCCCCCAGCCCTTATGGCAACACTCCAGCGCCTGGCGCATGGTGGTAACATTGCCGATGCACTCAAACGAATAATCCGCGCCGCCCCCGGTGAGCTCCACCAGATGCCCCACCACATCGCCTTTGATCGCGTTGGGGTTGACAAAATCGGTCATGCCAAATTTTTCCGCCAAGTCTTTTTTGGAATCATTGAGATCAACGCCGATGATCTGCCGCGCGCCGACCATCGCCGCGCCCTGAATGACATTGAGACCAATGCCGCCGAGGCCGAACACCACGACGCGCGCGCCGGGCTCGACTTTTGCCGTGAACATCACCGCGCCCACCCCCGTGGTGACCCCGCAGCCGATATAGCAGACTTTGTCGAAAGGCGCGTCGGGGCGGATTTTTGCCAGCGCGATTTCCGGCAACACCGTGTAATTGGCAAAGGTTGAACAGCCCATATAATGCAAGAGCGGTTTTCCTTTATAAGAAAAGCGGCTGGTGCCGTCGGGCATCACGCCCGCCCCTTGCGTCTCGCGCACCGCCTGGCACAGATTGGTTTTGGGATTGAGGCAATACTCGCAATTCCGGCATTCGGGCGTATAGAGCGGAATCACATGATCGCCGACATGAAGATCCGTGATGCCCGGGCCGGTGTCCACCACCACGCCCGCACCCTCATGGCCGAGGATGACGGGAAACGCGCCTTCCGGGTCATCGCCTGACAGGGTGAAAGCGTCGGTGTGGCAAATGCCGGTGGCTTTTATTTCCACCATCACCTCACCCGCCTTGGGGCCTTCCAGTTGAACCGTTTCAATCTCCAAAGGTTTGCCGGCTTCAAAAGCCACGGCAGCACGGACGTCCATATGTTTCCTTTTCTTTTTCAATCATGAAATGAGACTCATACCGGTACAAGCTAAGATGTGCGCGGCGACTGTGCAATCAAAATGGACGGCTGGCACGCCACAGGGAAGTTTACCGAATTGGCGATGAAACATTTTTCGTGGACGGGTTCATGAAGCGTACGGGCCAGCGCAGTGCCAAAGAATAGGTGTGTGGTGCCGCCATCGCTCACGCGCGTTCCAGAATGACAAAACTGCAATCGTGGCTGGCTTGGTCTTCGCGGGGCAGAAAATCGCGGCTGACCTCAGTCCACGCAGTGCGGTCAAAGGCCGGAAACACTGTGTCTCCCGTCACGTCCCCATGAACTTGTGTGAGATAAATCCGCTCCGCCCGGGGCAAGGCCAGCGCATAAATTTCCGCGCCGCCGATCACCATGGCTTCATCGGCGCCGTGCGCCTTAGCCAGCGCAAGCGCCGCCTCGAGATCGGGCGCGGTCTCAATGCCCTCGGCGGCAAAATCTGCATTGCGCGTCACCACAATATTGCTGCGGCCCGGCAGGGGCTTGCCCAAACTGCCGAACGTTTTGCGCCCCATGATCACCGGCTTGCCCAGGGTGGTCTGTTTGAAATATTTCATATCGGCGGAAATGCGCCACGGGATTGCGCCGCGCAAGCCAATCACGCCATTATCCGCCATGGCCACAATAAGGGAAATGCGCATTGCCCGTGCTCCGCCGCTTGAGGACTGGTCACTGCAAAACCTGCCACGGTTTCACTGCCGGGTCAAAACTCACACCGCTACCGGCGCCTTGATGTGGGGGTGGGCGTCGTAGCCTTGCAAGTCGAAATCCTCGTAGCGGAAAGCAAAAATATCCGTCACCTCGGGGTTGAGACGCATGGTGGGCAAAGGCAGGGGCGTGCGCGTGAGTTGTTCGTCAGTCTGTTCCAGATGATTGAGATAAAGATGCGCATCGCCGAAAGTGTGAATGAAATCGCCCGGCTTGAACCCCGTCACCTGCGCCACCATCAAGGTGAGCAAGGCATAAGACGCGATGTTGAACGGCACGCCCAGAAACATGTCCGCGCTGCGCTGGTAAAGCTGGCAGGAGAGCTTGCCGTCAGCCACGTAAAACTGAAACAGGCAATGGCAGGGCGGCAGTGCCATGTGATCGACGTCGCTGACGTTCCAGGCGCTAACGATCAAGCGCCGAGACGTCGGATTGGTTTTGATTGCCTGCACAAGATTTGCGATCTGGTCGATGGGCGCCCCGGCAGGATTTGGCCAGGAGCGCCATTGATG
>Ga0114931_10004199_pt1 | contig 18020 bp, 22 predicted proteins | sample 2SBtaG_FD_89579 | JGI IMG/M metagenome (GOLD analysis project Ga0114931, IMG submission 89579) | Deep subsurface microbial communities from Kolumbo volcano to uncover new lineages of life (NeLLi) - 2SBTROV14_V59a metaG | ecosystem: Environmental > Aquatic > Marine > Volcanic | place: Kolumbo...
ATATCAGGTCCTTCAGGGCGGGGTTGGGGAGGCCCAAACCAGCCGTTCGAGTCTCGGGTTCTCGCGCTAGTTTATTGAGTATTGCGTGAGTGATCACGTATCTGTTATGCTATTCGCATGAACACTAATGAAAATGAGGGCCAGGAATTTGCTCTTGCGTTTGCTGCAGCCTGGAATCGTCTGGAACGAAGGTTGGATAGCAGCCTCGGTTCTATAAGAGGAATTAGCCTCGCTGAGTATCGCCTGTTACGAGCACTGTCAGATGCGCCAAATTCTCAAGCTAGCCGCGTAGAACTTGCTCGTACCGTTGGGCTAACTGCGTCGGGTGTAACCCGGGCTCTCAGGCCGCTGGAAAAACTAGGTGTGGTCTCTACTGTCAAAAGTCAACGGGACGCCCGTCTTGCAATTGCTACGCTAACAACAGCCGGTCAGGAATTGCTTAGCGACGCGTCGGGCGTAGTTAACGATACGATGGCTTTGATACTCGGGCGCTTGCCAAAATTGTCAGCCAAGTTAAGCAGGATGACCGACCTTATGGACAGCATCGGACGCTGAATAGGATACAGCGAAGGAACTATGGTTAGACAGCGCTTTAATCACTGACTGGAACAGACGATATGCAAATCGACGAACAGAATGTCTACATTGACCCGACCGACGAGAACGGAGCGGCGCTCTTTAGGCGACAAATTAGCGGCGAAGTCGTAATGCTCAACTTGCTTCGATTCCGGTCAGTCGCCGACTACACTGATTTTCCCGATTTGGCACCAGCAGAGAAAATTTCAGGTCGAGATGCCTATCAAAAATACATCGCGCACACGCTGCCTTTTCTTAATGAGTCTGGTGGCTCGATAGTCTACGCTGGAGAAGGAGGCGACTTTCTAATTGGACCTGCCGGTAAAGGGTGGGACATGGCTTTACTGATTCGGCAAAAATCTGTTGATAGTTTCGTTGCATTTGCGACGAACCAGGAATACATGAAAGGCATCGGTCATCGGGTAGCAGCTGTTCGAGACTCTCGAATCGTTCCATTGGAGGGCTTACCCGAGATGAGTGCCTGACGACGGCAAGAGTAACGGAGTTTCGATGTCAGAATCACTGGTCCGGCAAGTCGTAATCGTTACGTTCTTTCGGGTCATCGGAGAAGTACTGCACGAACTCCCAGTCGTTGCCGTCCGCATCGTAAAAGTAGACACGCTTGCGATGCGGGTGGTTGTTCGGGTAGGTCGAATCCTTATACCCGGCCGCCGTCAGTCTTTGCTGCAGGGCATCAACGTCGTCAACCTCGTAACCGAGATGATTGACGCCGGGCTTGCCGCTATACGGGACCCACGCTTCAGCAGGTTCGTCGGTCGACTCGTTCAGGGCAATGTAGGTATCCTCCGTGCCAATGTGCATCCAGCGACGTCCTTCATTCGCCCCCTCTCGTCGAATCTCAAACTCCGGGAAGGCCGCTTTCAGAAAGCGCGCCGAATCATCAATGTTACGGACGTGAATGTTCGCGTGTTCCATTCGAATTGTCATGAAGTTCTCCTTTTGTTGCTTCGCAGCCTGACCCTCACCCGCTGATTTAACAACTGAATTGCTATTGAACTAGCGAGTTGCTATTTTGCCAGCATGACCGACATCAACCGAAACCTCGCGGCCAATATCCGCCGCTTGCGCGAAGCGCGCAACATGTCGCAACAGAGAATCGCAACAATCTCCGGAATCCCCCGTCCGACCTGGGCCAGCCTCGAAACCGGCAGCGCTAATCCGACGCTTGCCGTACTCAACAAGGCAGCCAGCGCGCTGAATGTATCCATCGAAGAACTGGTGGGTTCGCCGCGCAATGAGTTTCAGTTTATTCCCGCCAGGCAGGTGCATGAACGCAAGCGACAGGACGCCAAAATCCGGCCGCTGGTCCCGGATGCACTGCCCGGTCTCGAAATCTCACGCACTGAGTTAGCGCCGGGCGGTCGCATGGTCGGTATACCGCATACGACGGGTACCCGTGAGTATCTGAGCTGTGAACGTGGCAAGGTTGAACTCATCGCTGGCGGCGAACATCACTTGTTGAACGAAGGCGACATGCTGGTCTTCAGGGGCGATCAGAGGCACTCGTATTTGAATCCCGACAAGCGGCGCGCATCGATCTCGATCTCAGTCGTTTGTTTCGCGAACTAGACCCGATCTGTTCTCAGCAGAAAATTCCCGCTGCGCTATTGCAGCGCGCTGTTCAGGCGTCGCCGTCGCATCGTAAATCTCATCGATCCGGGCAAGCCTGAGGCTGAGACCTGCATTATTTGCGATCTGAATATTGAGTCCGGGCCGTGCGTTCATTTCGAGGATCAGTGGACCGCGTTTGGCATCAATGACCATATCCACGCCAAGATAACCCAGACCGGTAACATCATATCCACGTGCCGATGATTCAAGAATAAAATTCCACTGCGGGATCTCAAGATCGGCCACTAATGCCCCGGTATCGGGGTGTTCATCAACGACGATGTCATTGAGGACACCGTTTAGCGTTGTTCCCGTCGAGAGATCGATACCCGCACCGACGGCGCCCTGATGAAGATTGGCCTTGCCATCGGATGCACGCGTCGGCAAGCGCACCATCGCCATCGCGGGGTAGCCACGATAGACCACCACACGAATATCCGGCACGCCCTGATGGCTCACTGCGGCGAAAACAGGGTCAAAACGCACGCAGTATTCGATCAATGCCTTGTCGCGATGACCGCTCAAACTGTATTGACCACTGACCGTGTTCGCTATGTGGTGATGTATCTCACCTTCCGAAATCAATACGCCGCTGCTGAGACGGAAACAATCTCGTTTGCGTTCGCTACGGCCGGTTACGACAAGGATACCGTCGCCGCCACTACCCTGCGCCGGCTTGATGACGAAACTGTCTCTGTCACCAATAATGCCGGCAAAGTTTCTGGCCTCTCCCTGATGAGCAATCACCCCGTACAAATCGGGCACAGCCATTCCCGCCGCAAGGGCAAGCTCCTTGGTCAGTAACTTGTCATCAACTCTGGGGTACAGACTGCGCGGATTGAGTCGCATGATGAAATCCGCATTGCGTTCGTTGAGACCAAGAACACCTGCGGCACGAAGCTTTTTTGCGGTTGCAAACATCAATCCCGCGCCAGCTCTTTGAAGCGCTTGAGCTCAGTAAGGCGATAGCCCGTATAGCGTCCCACCAGCATTACAAATGCGAGAATGACCAGCAACAATTCAGGAAACGTAAAAATCAGGTACTCCAGCCACGCCATGACCATGAAAGTATAGGCGGCGACTGCGAGTAACATACTGCCGAGCCCGGCACGAATCGAATCCGCAGCTCCGCGTTCTTCCCAGACGACGGACATGCGTTCGATCGTCATGGAAATGATCACCATTGGGAATAACGCGACCGACAGTCCCATTTCCATGCCCAGGCGATGCGAGGTCAGGCTGATGAACAACATCAACATGACGACGACAATCAGGACTGCACCGAGTCTTGGCACCAACAGCAGCCGCAATCTCTCCAGCAAGAAGCGAATTGTCAGGCCGAGCGTCACGAGTAAGGTGAATAGAATCAGGCCCCAGAGCAGTTTGGTTTCGCGAAACGCGAGCGCGATTAGTACCGGCATAAAAGTACCGAAAGCATCGATTCCAACGATGTTTCTCATGATGACCATGACCAGCGCACCAATCGGGATCATCAGCAACACGCTGTAAACGGCTTGCGTTTGAATGGGCAAGCTGTACAGGGAAAAATCAATTGCACTGGCGCCCCGTTGGGCAGCTTGCGTTTCTGCGATAGCGACCGATTCGACGTGGTTTAGCTGGATGGCGAAGTCGACCTGGACCTTGCTGCCACCTTCAACGCTGACCAGTGGTTCATTACCACGCCACCAGACAAGAAAGCGCTTCGGAAGACTTTGCTCGCCGGTTGTCGGATTGAAGTACAGCCAACGATCACCGTCGTGAACCTCAAGCCAGGTCACAAGCTCAGCGCTGCGTTGCCGGCCCGCCAGGGGAAAACCATGCACCATTCGTGAAGGTATGTGCGCAGAAGCCAGCAGGGTCGTTACTACGTCGACAAATTCCTCGCTCGTCGACACACCCGCTGTTAACAACTCAACATTCGGGTCAGATGATGAATCGTTCATGCGGCGCAAGAGTTCCGTCGTAAATGACGCAATATCGGCTGAGTGATCACGAACATCAGCAACGAGAACATCGACCGCAGTCTTCATCGGCTCGTTGACCGAAGGCGTCGGTGGAAATGGCGGTGTTGTGTCAGACTCGTCGACCCGATCGTCTTCATACACAGAGATGCGATAATAAATCGTCTGCTCGCCATCAGCGCGACGAATAGCCCATTGTGCCTCGCGACCACTACTGCCAAATTTGGTACTGAAACCGTAACCGCGTGAAACGGAGTTCTCATTGAGCGTACGGAAGCCGGGCGTCAGTAAAGGTACATTCAGGCGCACCTTGATTGAACTCGGTCCGCTTTGAAAGCTGACCGCGGCTTCCACTGTCCACACGGGCGCCTCCTGATTCTCCGTCAACGGAAAACCCAGCACCTGCCATTTATAGAGAAAGACAGACAATCCAATCGCCGTCAGCATTGCGGCTAAAAGATATACGTAACGCTGGTTCATTGTCCCCCCTGTGACCTTGTGGGAGCGTTACTTGACGCCCAGCGCGACCTTAACGGCGTGTTCTCTGACAGGTCCGCCGCGATTAAAGAGCCGCATCCCCGCCACTCTTATTTCTCCCAGAACTGTGGAGTCTGTCGTAAACAGGCGATTGAGGCCAGTCATGAAGTGCAACATCGTCATATTTGCACCTTTCCGCGCCCGCTCATAGCGCCTCAGCACCGGCCGGTCACCGGGATGCAGGCCCTCATCAATCGCAGTACAGATGACCTCTGCGAGCTCAGTCGTATCCTGCAGTCCAAGATTTGCCCCCTGGCCGGCCAGCGGATGAATGGCGTGCGCCGCATCACCGACAAGCGCGACACCAGTCAGGACGTAATTTTCTGCATGCTGCGCACACAGCGGAAACGCTCCTCTTGGCCCGGCCACTGTCAACTCTCCCAGGACGCCATCAGACGCGTCGGTCAAGCAGTGCCCGAGTTCTTCATCCGACGCGTCCATTGCCTTTTTTGCCCTGTCCGGCGCCGTTGACCAGACGACAGAGATGCGCCCATCCGCAAGCGGCAACATGCCGAGTGGGCCGTCCCGCAAGAACCGCTGCCGGGCCGTCGCATTGTGTTCATGTTCCGTTTTCAGGTGCGTGACAAATGCTGTTTGCTGATACGGCCACTTACGGGTTGTTATCCCGACCAGGTCGCGAACAAAAGAACGCGCACCGTCGGCACCGACAACGAGATCAGCATCCGGTAGCGATTCTATTTCCGTCTCGAACTCAAGCGATACATCGCAGGCATCAAGAACCTGCAGCAACGCGTCCTGGATAAGCACGTTTTCGACAATATGACCCAACTGTGGAACAGCAAATTCGGCGGCGTCGAAGCGCAATGTTGCGCTGCTGTCGGGAGTATCATTCTCGTCCCAGACACGCATCGATTCATACGGCGATACACGCGCCTCTTTAATGATTGACCAGGCAGCAACGGAATCCAGCAGCTCGGCGGAGCCATTCGCGATTGCGGACACGCGCAGTGATACTTCGTCTCGTGGAGAAAATACAGGTCGCTTTGCCGCATCAATTACGGCGATTTTCAAGGCGTCAGCCTGGCGTCCTTTGGCCAGCAATGCGGCGAGTGTCAGCCCGGTAATGCCAGCGCCGACAATGACGATGCTAAACTCACTCTTCATCGGACAGGCACGCCGCGGGAAAGGCGAGGTAGCTCACCAGCAAGGCCCATTGTGTGCCTGGCAAACATCGGACGCACACCCGGAATTAAATCGAAACCAATCATGCCGATGTTTCGCAATGTGCGTATTCCGGGGCGGGAACTGCCGAACAGGCGTACGAGATTATCAGTGAAATGCACGAGCTTCTTTTGATCCGAACGTCGCCACCCGGCGTAGCGCTCAAGCAATTGGGCATCACCGGGGTCAGAGCCCTTTGCGGACGCGTCAGCAACACAATCAACGAGTGCCGCGACGTCTCGCATACCAAGGTTAAAACCCTGTGCAGAGACCGGGTGCAGTCCGTGCGCCGAATTACCAATCAATACACTGCGCGCGGCAGTCAAACGCACCGCTTTGCTCAGAACCAATGGGTATGACGCTCTTTTGCCCACCCGCGAAAACTGCCCGAGACGATAACCAAATTCTTCCTGGATCTCGGCCAGAAACTCATCATCATTGAGCGCCATGACGCGCTCGGCATCCTGCTCATCGACCGTCCAGACGAAGCCGGCGCGATCGTCTGCAATGGGCAGGATCGCCAGCGGACCTTGTGGCGTAAATCGCTCGAATGCACGGTGATCCGGTCTCTTTTCGGGCAAGAGATTCCCGATGACGGCACGCTGCCCGTAGCCGCGCACCTGCGCCGAGATACCCATCATCTCGCGCACGGCGGAATTGGCACCGTCAGCTGCGACGAGCAGGCTGCAGGTCAGTGTCTGCTCGCCATCATCTGAACTGAGCGTCGCGGATGCCTGCTCCGGTCCGAGTTCGATACTCTCGATGCGAGCAGGGCAAAGTACATCAATGTTTTCCGTGCTATCGAGATTCGACTGCAAGACCTCACCAAGTACACGATTGATCACCACATAGCCCAGCGCTTCGACGCCTTGTTCAGCCGCATCGATGTGAGAAAAACCGAAGCGGCCCTTATCGGAGACATGAATATTGGTAATTGGTGTGGATGCTGCAACGACGGCGTCCCAAAGCCCCATCGCCTCGAACATGCGTTGCGTACTTCGGGCCAGGGCCGTAGACCGATCATCGAAACTCGGCTGCTGTTGCTGCTTGCGAGCAACGGCCTCGACGACAGCGACGCGTAATCCCAGTGGCGCCAGGGCGAGTGCAAGACTCGTTCCGATCATGCCACCACCGGCAATGACGATATCGTAGCTGCCATTCTTAGCGTTCATAGCCTAAGGAGCCGTGCTGCTCATTAAAGATTCGATGTCATCGGGATCGCTGGCGAGCCCCTTGCTCAGCACGTCAGGACCTTTGTTGGTGACCGCAACATCGTCCTCAATGCGAATACCGATGTTACGAAATGCCTTCGGAATCTTGCGGCTATTACCGATATAAATTCCCGGTTCTGCAGTCATAACCATGCCCGCCTCAAGCATGCGCCACTCATCACCCACTTTGTAGTCACCAACGTCATGCACATCCATCCCTATCCAGTGCCCGGTACGATGCATATAGTACGATTGGTAGGCGCCACTCTTGATCAGTTGCGGCAATGATCCATCCAGCAGTCCAAGTTTTTTCAAGCCGCTGGTAATCACCTTGACAGCGGCATCGTGCGGCTCGTTCCAGTGATTTCCAACAACGGTTTTTTCGATCGCGGCGTGTTGCGCTTCCAGTACTATCTCGTACACCGCCCGTTGCTCCGGGCTGAAGCGACCGTTCACCGGAAATGTTCGCGTGATGTCCGATGCGTAATAGTCAAGTTCACAGCCCGCATCGATCAACAGCAGATCGCCGTCTTTCAATTGAGCGTTGTTCTCGACGTAATGCAGAATGCAGGCGTTTTTGCCACCACCGACGATCGGGCTGTAGGAAACCCAGGCATCATTTTGCCGAAACTCGTGGCGAAACTCGGCCTCGACTTCGTATTCGAAGAGACCCGGCTGCGTAATGCGCATCGCCCGCTTGTGGGCTTCGACGGCGACCTTTGCCGACTTGCGCATCGCGGATATTTCGCCGCGACTCTTATACAGGCGCATGTCGTGCAGCAAATGATCGAGCGCCACGAACTCCTGCGGTGAATGTACACCACGGTTGAGCTTTGCACGCAGAGTATTGACCCACTCGGCCATGCACGCGTCAAACTCCGCGTACATGCCCATCGTGTAATAGACACGGCTACACGATTCCATGATACCCGGCAAAATATCATCAAGATCTTCGATCGGAAATGCGTCATCGGCACCATAGTGCTCAATCGCCCCCGCCTGGCCCGCGCGAAAACCATCCCATTGTTCGCGTTTGGGATCCTTCTCGCGGCAAAACAACAGGTATTCACCGTTTGCCCGCCCGGGTACCAGCACGGCGACAGCCTCTGGCTCCGCAAAACCGGTCATGTAGTAGAAGTCACTGTCTTGACGAAAGCGGTACTCAACGTCGCGGCTGCGCGTTCTGACGGGCGCAGATGGCAAAATGACGATGCCGCCGGGGCCAACCATGCGCATCAGCTGTTTGCGGCGCTTTTCGAATTCCTTGTTATTCATCTCATAGTTCTCACTTTAGGTCACTCTTGGCATTGCGAAGGTCTGCCAGTTCCTCGTAGCACAATTGTGCCGCGACGCGCAGGTATTCTACTAGCTCCACGTAGGCAGACTCATTTTCTTCCTCATCAGACTCCTCATCGAGCCCTGCGCGCGTAATCTGCAGCATGTCTTTGATAATGTCCGAGAGAGGCTCTGCCCCCAGTCGCTGCTTCAACGCATCACTGTGCTTTGCCGATACCAGGCCATGCAAAAAACCCTCGCACCAGTGCGCCAGTGCCAAGGTACGTATTCCCACATCTTCGTCATCACCCGGCAATAGTGGCTCAAATTCCGATAATCGCTCTGACAGCTGCCAAAATGTTGCCTGATACAAGGTATCCAGATGCTTCTGACACTCCGTGCGCGATACATTGTCCTCTTCGACGCCCTCCAGTACCTGCAATAGCCAGTCAGGACCTGCCGGCACTCCAGCGATCGCCAGCCTGCCCGTCAAAAGCCCATGCGTTTGCGCAGCATCCCAATTCGAACCGCAGCGATTGAGCGATTCTTCAAGAACGTCGTATTCAATTTTTTCATCCATCCGGATGCCAACCTTGTCTTTCGCGCCAGTCCCTTATGATCCCATGGACCGCCCTTTCTGACCATGTCGACGTGCCCAATCGTAATGCGGCGATTGATTCTGCCCGGAGGCGTGACTATATTGACGCTATGGCTGAAAACATTAATTCAACTTTCGAACACGAGCTGAAGCGCCTCGAAAAGCGCGTCGACGCGCTGGTTCGCGTCTGCGACCAGTTGCAGGACGAGAACCGTTCGCTCAAGCAGCGTCAGGATGTATTGACGTCTGAGCGTGCCAACCTGCTGCAAAAAAATGAACAGGTACGCGCACGCGTTGAAGCGATGATCGGCCGACTAAAGGCGATGGAGCAAGGCTCTTGAAACAGCACATGGAGTACACTGCATGACCGAACACAACGCCCAGGTAAGCGTCAGAATTCTGGACAAGGAATACCAGGTTGCCTGCCCCGCCAATGAGCGGACAAATTTGCTCGATTCTGCCGAAATACTGAACAAAAAAATGCGTGAGATTCGTGACACCGGCAGAATTGTCGGTCTCGACCGTATCGCCGTAATGGCGGCGTTGAATATGGCTAATGATCTCATTAGCGCCAACGCGCGGGATCTGGAACTCGAAGGCGGTATCAGTGACCGTCTAAAACTCATATCTGACCGTGTTGACCACGTTTTGGGTGGCTCACAGCAGCTCGATCTCTAGTCAACACCGGTTTGCAGTACACGAAAAACAGATTGGCGTCTCCTGCAGTGTTCGATACCGACCTGGATCCTCCCGACCCTAAATTTCCACCTCGGGGTCGCTGCCTGTCGGTTGCATGTGTGCAAAACCGTCTCGACGGTTAGCCTTTTGCAATCACGGTTGACCCCACCTTTAGCTCCGGTTCGAGAGCGAAGGAAAGTGACGGCACAGGCGGGAGGCGCCTCCTTTTTCGGCGCGCCAATTCTATGACATATGTGATGCGGGAACTTCGCAAGAAAGGCTTACTTGGAAGACGCGAAATGACGGCCGAAAATCGCGCGCTTGCATCACAAGATATTTGTAACAAGCTAACAAGTTCACGTGAGTTTTTGTCCGCGTCACTCATCGCGTGTTACCTGCCGATGCGTGACGAAGTAGACACGCGAATGATCATTGCGCGCGCCTGGCGCGCAAATAAGCGCATTTTTGTGCCTGTTACGCGCAACAATGGCGAAATGTTTTTTCGTGAAATTCGACCAGATACGACCTTGCAACGAAATAAAATGACGATTTGGGAACCACAGTCGGGTGAAATTATTTCACCTCGGGATCTGCATTTGGTTGTAACTCCAACAGTGGCTTTCGATAAAAACAATCATCGGATCGGCATGGGTGGTGGCTATTACGATCGCTGTTTTTCCTTCCTGCGGCACAGGAAATACTGGATCAAACCAAAACTCATGGGTGTTGCTTTCAAGTGCCAGAAAGTCGAGGAAATAACGCCAAATACATGGGATATACGGCTTTATCGAATTTTCTCGGAAGGAAATTAGGCCCGTTTTTCCTGCCGGATTGTGCAGCTATCAATGTTTAGCTTTATCTTGCTCAACAAGCAACGCAGTCATTTACTTTTTTATCGAATTACTTCGCTACTTTTGTCATGTTCGATGAACGACGCACTCGAATAATTCGTTTGTCGGATGAAATTCTTTTGCTTTGTTATTTCGAGCCAGTCGAGCGGTGATTTTTCACAACTCTTTACGTGCTGGTAGCTTGCTGGTTTTTTTTATCTTGTTGTATATACTCAGCTCCGGGTACCCGACACGGAGAAAAGCATGGCTACCAAAAAGAAGACTCGTAAAAAAGCTTCGAAGCGAAAAGTCGCGAAGAAGCGGAAAGTAACTGCAAAGAAAAAAGCAGCGCCTAAGAAACGCCGCGTAGCAAAGAAAAAAGTCGCCAGGAAAAAGGCGAAGAAAAAAGTAACAAAGAGAAAGACGAAGAAAAAGGCCAAAAAGAAAGTCGCCAAGCGTAAGACGAAGAAAAAAGCGACCAGGAAAAAAGCTAAAAAGAAAGTAGCTAAGAAAAAGGCTAAGAAAAAAACCAAGAAGAAAGCAAAGAAAAAGGTAGCCAAGCGTAAGACGAAGAAAAAGGCCAAGAAGAAGGCCAAGAAGAAAGTAGCGAAACGTAAGACTAAGAAGAAGGCCACAAAGCGCAAAGCCAAAAAGAAAACGGCCAAGCGTAAGACCAAGAAAAAAGCGAAGAAAAAAGTCGCTAAACGAAAGACGAAGAAAAAGGCGACCAGGAAGAAAGCTACAAAGCGGAAAGCCAAGAAGAAAAAGGCTACCCGCAGGAAGAAAAGGTAGCTGACTGACCGCTTGGGAAGAGCCTTCTTCCAAAGCAACGTAAAAGAGCTCGCTTCGGCGAGCTCTTTTCATTTGTGCTGAAACGGCTATAGTACGCAGCTATGAATGCAAGCGAGAAGAAACGTAATGCGGCGAAAGCAGCGATGGAATTCATCGAGCCTGGTACGACACTGGGCGTCGGCACCGGTTCCACCGTCAACTTTCTGATCGAAATGTTGCCTGAAATACGTGACAAGATTGACCGCATAGTATCGAGTTCCAAAGCGTCGACTGCATTGCTACAGGAACACGGATTCGAGGTTTTGACCCTGAATGAGGTTGGTGATTACGACCTCTATATTGACGGCGCTGATGAAAGCAATAAGCGCTTACAGCTCATAAAGGGCGGCGGCGGCGCACTAACCCGCGAGAAAGTCCTGGCCGCTGCGGCACGGCGCTTTGTTTGCATAGTCGATGACACCAAGCTGGTCGGAATGCTCGGCAGTTTTCCATTGCCGATCGAAGTCCTGCCGATGGCGCAGGAATTCGTCTCCCGTCAAATGCTAAAAATGCGTGGACAACCTATCTGGCGTGAAGGCTTTGTTACCGACAATGGCAATCACATCCTCGATATCCACGACCTGCAGATTTCCAACCCACTGGAAATGGAAGCCAGGATTAACCGCATGCCGGGCGTAGTGACGGTAGGAATCTTCGCTCACCGCGCTGCAGATATCTTACTGATAGGCGGCGACGATGGCGTCCGTGAGATGCGTATTTAGGACTACTTGAAAATCGTTTGCCAGGCCCTCGCACGGAGCTCTCACGAACACGAATCGTAAATCGCACTGGGAACGCGTTTATTCGACCACGGACTCGGCTGAAGTCTCCTGGTACCAGCCGGTGCCGGCGAAATCATTGCAGTTGATTCGCTCAAGCGGTGTAGCACATGACGCACCGATCCTGGACGTCGGCGGCGGTGCGTCAACGCTTGTCGATCACCTGCTCGACGCCGGTTTCAGCGACGTCAGCGTTCTGGACATTGCTTCGAGCGCTTTCACGCAAACACGTGCGCGACTCGAAGCCAATGCGACTCAGGTAAGCTGGATTGAGGCGGATATTACTGCGTTCGAAGCGCCGCGTTGCTATGCAATTTGGCATGACCGTGCCGTTTTTCATTTCCAGGTCGACGCAGCCGACCGAGATCAATATCTCGATGTTCTGCGCGGGTCACTCCGGCCTGAAGGGCATTTGATATTGGCCACATTTGGGCCAGGGGGACCTGAGCGATGCAGCGGTCTCGACATTCAACGTTATTCTGTCGATAGCTTGAGGACGCTTCTGGAGCCACATTTCAGGCTACGGGCGTTTGACATCGAGGAGCATCGGACGCCCTCAGGGAGCAGTCAGGAGTTCCTTTATAGCTGGTGGCAGGCTGAAAAATAGAGGGATTTGCCTATAGGGAAACGGATAGGCACACCGCGTGGTGATGGCTGGGGGAGAGGGATTCGAACCCCCGTTGGCGGAGTCAGAGTCCGCAGTCCTACCACTAGACGATCCCCCATTTTTTCCTGTCTTGTAACTACGACACCGATCCACGAAGAGGGATTGATTCGAATCGCCTCAAGGCGATTCTCACCCCTGCGGGGCGCACTTCGTGCGTCCAAAATCGCTGTGCGATTTTGTCAAACCCCCGTTGGCGGAGTCAGAGTCCGCAGTCCTACCACTAGACGATCCCCCATTTTTTCCGTCTTGCAACTACGACACCGATCCACGAAGCGGGATCGTTTAAGATACCATTAGCGTTTCGAGAACTGCGTTGCGCGACGTGCTTTGCGCAAACCGACTTTCTTGCGTTCAACTTCACGTGCGTCGCGGGTAACGAAACCGGCTTTACGCAATGAAGGACGAAGCGACTCGTCGTATTGCATCAGCGCGCGTGTCAGACCGTGGCGAATCGCGCCAGCTTGTCCTGTTGTACCGCCGCCTTTAACGGTTACATTGACGTCAAACGTCTCACCGTGTTGCGTCAGTTCCAGCGGCTGGCGAACAATCATCTGTGCCGTCTTACGGCCAAAGAACACATCCAGCGCACGATTGTTAACCGTAATATTGCCTTTGCCCGGGCGCATAAAAACTCGAGCTGTTGATGTCTTGCGACGTCCGGTTCCGTAGAAAAAGGGTTCACTCATAATATTGTCTCGGTGCTTAAGACCCGGGCCTTAAGCGTTTACTTCCAAAGGAATTGGCTGCTGTGCAGCGTGGTTGTGCTCAGGGCCGGCAAAAACCTTCAATTTGCCAAACATCTGACGTCCCAGCGGTCCGCGCGGCAACATGCCCTTGACGGCCTTTTCAATAACGCGCTCGGGAGCTTTGTCGAGCAGCTTCTCCAGCGATATTGATTTCAGGTTACCAATGTAGCCGGTGTGGTGATGATAGATCTTGCCCTGCATCTTGTTGCCGGTCACTCGGACTTTCTCAGCATTGACGACAACGATGTAATCACCGGTATCGACGTGCGGTGTGTATTCCGGCTTGTGCTTGCCACGCAGGCGACGCGCTATTTCAGTCGACAGGCGACCCAGTGTCTTGCCTGTTGCATCGACCACGAACCAGTCGCGGCGAACCTCTGCTGGCTTTGCAGAAAACGTATTCATAATTCTGATTTCCGTAGGGAAAAGTCTTGTAAATTGTCGATCAGGGGACGGTTTAGCTTGACCTCTTGCCCCGTCTGCCCTCCATGCACGCACGTGCATTCGCTGGAGCGGCGAAAGGCGCGAAATAATACTTGAGCCCCCGCCCCATTGCAAACAATCCTGCGCTTTATTTTCCTACATACGAATCAATGACTTATACGCGATAGCAAAGCCATGAAATGCTCAGAACAGGTATTCGAGAGACAATGCCGTGTAAGTATCCGTTTTTTCGGTCAACGGCGGCACATCGGAGTTGTTCTTGATCGTGTACGAGGCTACCAGCGCAAGATCACCCATGAGCTTCGCCGAAATTGCCGTTACAGACTCCGTATAGGTGTTCTCGCCGCCCGCTTCAAGGGTCAAATCCTGACGAAATTCCGCCGTCTCGCTGAACTGCCACTTGTAATAAACACCCGCTGTGAAAATCGTTTCGCTGTCGTCGCCGCCGAATTGCAGCTCGGACTGCCGTGCACCAACACCCAGCTCGGCATTCAGTTTGTGCTTGTCGTTGTCGATTAAACGTCGTCCATAACCCGCGGATTGAGAAAACTGTGTATCGAACGCGCCGAAGTTATCTTTGCGCCATTGCAAGCGACCGAACAGGAAATCGTTGTCGGTAATCCTGCGCTCGCTCTTCCAGCCCAAGTCATAAGCTTCCGCGGTGGTCACCTGATTCTCCGAAGCGAAGATAGCTGCTGCATCCAGCGAATGTGTCCATTTTCCGGATGTGTAGCCGATCTGAAAACCACTGTTTAGTGTGGAATTCTCGGTATTGCCTGACGTTGCGAGAAAGCCCAGCGTAGCTTTGCCGGCCCACGGGCTTTGCTCTGCAGCTTCTTCGGCAAATAATAACGACGGCGCGACCGCGACCGCGATCATCAATATCACACGAAACTTCATTTTCGATCTCCTGAGTTGGGCCCTGGCCCGGAAAAATTGGCCGCGGAGTATACCGCCCAATCGGTGCACAGCGCTATAATCACCTGCATGGAGCATCGTGAACTTTCCCCACTGGATAAATTACTCATCGGCGCAAACAATGCTTTGCGGACCATCGCAGCCCCGGCGGGTCGCCCGGCGCGCAGCAATCCCGCGGAAAATATCGGGGATACCGACCTCGACGCAAAACAAAAAGCACACGCCGCGGGACTCATGCGAGTCAATCACGCTGGCGAGGTAGCGGCGCAGGCTTTGTATCAGGGTCACGCGACCGTAGCGCGCGACAAAACTATCGAAGACCAGATGCAGCGCGCCGCAGACGAAGAATTCGATCACCTCGCCTGGTGTGAACAACGCATTCATGAGCTTGGCTTCAAACCCAGTCGCCTGAGTCCACTCTGGTATGCGGGAGCCTATGCGATCGGGGCCGCCAGTGGCGTGCTTGGCGACAAATGGAGCCTCGGCTTCATCGCCGAAACCGAAAAACAGGTCTGCTCACACCTCGACAGTCATCTTGAGCACCTGCCTGATGAAGACGCGAAGAGCCGTGCGATCGTCAAACAAATGCGCGATGAAGAGGAACAACATGGCGAAAATGCCATCGATGCCGGGGCCAGCGAATTGCCGCGCCCGATCATTCGACTGATGCGGGCGGCGGCCAAAGTTATGACAAAAACGGCGTATTGGGTATAGAAACCCTTCCGATAGGTAAAAAACGCCTGAAAACACGGACTTAGCTTGCCCTCAAGGGCATTCTGTATTACAAGTAGTGCGCAATTGGGGCGAGGATTAATCAATGCAGACAACAGCCAAGAACCTGAGCGATGTACCGGCGATCAACCGATTCTTAAGTTACTGCCGCGTACGGACTGTTCCATCAAAGACTGTGATGATTCACGCTGGCGATTTGCCGGATGTTTTGTATTACATCGTCGATGGATCGGTTGAAGTCATGATCGAGGACGAAGACGGCAATGAAATGGTGCTGGCTTACCTGAACAAGGGACAGTTCTTTGGTGAGATGGGGCTTTTCTACGAACAACCGACACGAAGCGCCTGGGTTCGAACACGGACCGAGTGCGAAATCGCCGAGATGACCTACCCGCGTTTTCGCCAGATCGCGAGTGAAAGTCCTGGCCTCGTGTTTGAGCTGGCCACGCAGCTGGCTACCCGACTGGACAGGACTAACCGCAAACTGGGCGACCTCGCATTTGTTGACGTTACCGGTCGGGTCGCGCATGCCATTATGGATCTTTGCAACGAACCCGACGCGATGACGCATCCGGACGGCATGCAAATTAAAGTCAGTCGTCAGGAACTCAGCCGCCTCGTAGGCTGCTCGCGCGAAATGGCGGGGCGTGTTCTCAAGGTGCTTGAGGAACAAGGGCTGGTATCAGCCAGTGGCAAAACAATCGTCGTCTACGGCGCAAGACCCAACAGAAACCTCAAGTAGGAGCGCGCAAGGCGCGCTCCTACGGTTGGTTCCTGGCAATCTCTGCCTTCATTGCGGCGATGGTTTCAGCGTAATCGTCTGAGCCGAATATTGCGGAACCGGCCACGAATGTATCGGCACCTGCGGCGGCGATCTCGCCGATATTGTCCACTTTCACACCACCATCGATCTCCAGGCGGATCTCCCTGCCGCATGCTTCGATGAGCTGCCGCGCCTCGCGCAGCTTGCCAAGCGCTGACGGGATGAAACTCTGCCCGCCAAATCCAGGGTTTACGGACATCAACAACACCATATCAACCTTGTCGATGACATGTTTAAGCCAGTCCAGTGGTGTTGCGGGACTAAAGACCAGCCCGGCCTTGCAACCCTGCTCGCGAATCAGGCCCAACGAGCGGTCAACGTGGCGGCTCGCTTCCGGGTGGAAAGTGATATAGCTGGCGCCGGCCTTTGCAAAATCCGGAATGATGCCGTCGACGGGCTCAACCATCAGGTGCACGTCGATAGGTGCCTCGATGCCGTAGTTGCGTAATGCATCGCAGATCATCGGACCGATGGTCAGATTTGGGACGAAGTGGTTATCCATCACATCGAAATGCACGACATCCGCCCCGGCATCGAGCACAGCTTTGACGTCATCGCCCAGGCGGGCAAAATCAGCAGAAAGAATGGAAGGCGCTATGAAGGGTGTCACGATCATTCTCCGGTTTTTCGCAACTGTACATGAGCTTCCGGCAAATCAACACTCATCGAATTGAGCGGCGGGCTTTGAGCATTTCGTAGGCGCTTCGAACCTCGCGCGTTCGGCGCTCCGCTTCCGCAATCACGTGCGCGCCGGGATTACTCCCGGAAATTTTGTCGGGATGATTTTTATTCATCAGTCGACGATAGGCCTTCTTGACTTCGTCATTGCTGGCATCCGAGCGGACGCCCAGTGCTTCGTAAGCCTTGCGCACACGCACGGCATCAGCGTCCCCCGCCGGAGACCGCTTAAAGCCTTTTTGCGCCCGAATCATGGCTTCGAGTTGCGCGAGTTCGACCCGGCCGATTTCGAGTTCGGTGCATATCTTCCAGATTAACGCACGCTCTTCCTTCTTGAGGCTGTCTTTCGCCAGCACCACCTCCAGCAACAGGCGGACAAAAGTCAGGCGATCCGATGCACTACGCGCACCCACGCGCCGCAATTCACGCATCTTTTGAATTAGCGGAAACCCCGGTTGCTTGCCAACATCGAAGCAACCGATCGCACGCCTGACCTGGGCGGGATTCAGACTCAGGCGATGCATGACCATGCGTGCGGAGCGTATCTCATCCTCGCTGACGCGCCCGTCGACTTTAGTGAGATGTCCCATGGCCTGAAACAGCACCTCGACGAACGGCTCGGAGACTCGCGGAATGTCCGCGCCTTGCTTCTCAAACAGCCGGTATCGGTCCGCGAAGCCCCGGTCAAACTGGTGGCCGAGAATAAACCCCGCCAGTGCGGCCCAGGGATTGCGTATTGCGAGCCCGGCCAGAGTGCCGATGATCTTGCCCCAGTACAATCGAGAATCCAGCCCTTGGACTATGAGAAGAACTGCAATCCTAACGTGTGTCAGCAGGCATTGATATTGCCAGGGCTTTCCTGTCCCCGCTGGAACGGCGATCATCGCTGCATGATTGCCCGCGACGTACTGTTTGAGACTTC
>Ga0114931_10004200_pt1 | contig 18019 bp, 15 predicted proteins | sample 2SBtaG_FD_89579 | JGI IMG/M metagenome (GOLD analysis project Ga0114931, IMG submission 89579) | Deep subsurface microbial communities from Kolumbo volcano to uncover new lineages of life (NeLLi) - 2SBTROV14_V59a metaG | ecosystem: Environmental > Aquatic > Marine > Volcanic | place: Kolumbo...
CCCAACGGCACCGACCGGTAGGTCGTCAGGCGGTTGACCAGTTTTTTTCCACCCTGACTGTCGGTGATAACATGCAGCTGAATATTACGCTCGCCGCGTTCCGGAATAATATTGTAGACAATATATTTCTCCTCCCGGCCGAGAATTTCCGAAAAGGTTTCACGCAAGTCCAGGGAGCCCTGTAAACTCAAGCCCGCTTGCACCGATTCGATTTTCTACACCGCATAGGCGAACCGGGTCTTACCCTGGTCTTCCAACTGATACTGACGGCCCTCGTCGGTGCTTTCCATCTTAAAAATCCCGAGGATCTCGCCGAGTTTCGTACCGTCGTTGTTGCCTTTTTGGATCAGGCTTTTGGAGTCCCTATCCCGCAAATGGGATTGCGGACCGATTTGACGCCCGGAAAATGAGGTTGTTTCCGTACTCTGGTATAATACGTTGCGAATTGGAAAAGCCTGACGCTTGGTCACGTAGTCTTCCAGCAAAACCAACATCACAAAAAATAACGCGATTGCCGCAATAACGAGAATCAGGCTGAGCCATTTATGGCGCACAAAAAAAAGCAATACTACTTTCAACGGTTGCAGCAGCCGCTGCCAAATCGGTATTTTCTCCGCTTCGTCGCCCAAGTATTTCCGCCGCACCCGGTCGACTATTTCATGGGTTTGTTTGCGTGCTTGACTCATGAATTAACGGCCCTTGGTGATATCATCAAAACGGGTTTGGCGCTGCTGGGATTCTTTCTCGTACGACTCCTGCTGGCGCTGCTCATAGTGAATGATATCATCAGCCATGGTTTTGGTCTTTTCCACCACGCTGTGGGATATGTCCTGCAGGCGCTTGGCAATACGTTTGCCGGCATGAGTAAAGGTAACTTTGAATGGCTGAATATCCACGGTACCGCCGGCATGCGCCGCGACTTCGTTGTGATAGTTGACAACGATTTCCACAATTTCAGTCTTTTCAATAAGCTCGGCAATGGTCTGCTCCAAACGGGTTTGTTCATGTTTGGTAACCAACCAGTGTATCACCGACTTCATGCCGCGCCCCATCAACAAGCCGACGAACAACACGGGAATCTGGTATACATCGGCGAACAGCATGCTGAACCACCCCTGATCGGGTGAAAAATACCAACCCAACAGGAAGTCGTAAGTCAACTCCAATACCGCCGCAATGACAATCAGCGCAAGCCACGATAAATTATTTATCTTTTCCTGGGTCGAAAATCGGTCAAACAAATGCCTGAACCGAAGATAATAATTGAGGTCGGCACGAATCAAACCCACCGCCTGCAAATGCTCCCGCACCCGCGCAATGGCCTGTTGATAATGCGGCGTGTTTTTATCTTCACTGCTGCTCTGATGGTCCAGCAAATATTCGATAGCTTGTAAACATTCACGGTTGCGGTCGGCACCACGGGTTTTTTTATAATTGCGATGGGACCAAACAAAATCCGCAATGGACAATAAAGCACCGATAAATAACCGAAACGTCATACTGCTCATGAGGCACTGTATCCCAATTTTTCACATTGCGATTGAACGAAGGACTTAATGCTTTCCTTTGCGTGGGCAAAATGCCTTGCCAGGCCCAGGCGATCATACGCCAGCATGGCGCTGCAATCGTACGGCCACCAGCGGCATAAAAGGTTACCGACCACGTCCACCGGTACCCCGTGGGTGTCTTGCGGACGTAACAGCAATGCCTGAATTTGCGGATCCAGGTCCTGGACCAAACGGAAAAACCGGTAACCGGAACCGATATCGCGTTGGATTTTGAGCAGTCCCTCAAATAAGGCTGGCATTTCAGGTTTTTTCGCCAGGGCCTGGTGGCGTTGCGCATCGGACAGCAAGGCCGGATTGCCGCCCTGCTCGGCAAGGGCAAAGTCTTCCATCTCGGCGATGCGACGGCTTACCAGTGTCTCGTCAAACCCGGCGAATTGATTCTGTACCAGAAACTCGATGATATTCGCTTTATCCTCGTGATGAAGATAAACCACATCGGGTCCATTCGTCGGTTTCTCATCACTGTCATAGATGATCATTGTCTGGCAGCGCTTTTGGGTTTTAAACAGATATTCTTGATAGTCGCCGGCCACCGGCAGATGCATGACCTTAAACTGTACTCCCGGAAGCGAACGAAACACGTGCACGCCCCCGAACAGCCGGGAGTAGTAGCTCTCCACATCCCAGTTCACATCCATCGCCATAAAATTGTAGCTTCGAATATCACCTACTTCATGCACCAACGCCAGTATGGATTTCGGCACGGCGCTGTCATCGGCCACCAACAACCCGGCGTTTTCACGCAACTGTTCGGTCAACGACTGCAATTGCCTGGCCTTTTCCAGAAACGGTGACGGCGTATCCAAAGCCACCTGTAAACGGCGAATTAACACTGTGTCTTCGATGCCGGAAAAATGCATAACCCCGTCATCCATTTCCCCGTACAAGCTGTCCACCCGCGTCACCGCGTTAATGACGGAAAGGTAGTTGCGAAACACATAATCGACGAGTTGTTCATCGAAGGAAAATTCGTCGTAAATCAGGTCCGCCTCACCCTGGTACGGCGTGACAATAATCATATAACGATGAGACGGTGAGTTTTGCAAATAGTTGGCGCCGAGTTCTTGTTCCAGTTCCGGCGAGGCGCCGCGCTTGTCAACGGTAAAACTGCTGCGCTCGGTCGTTTTACCGATCAGTATGTCCAGCGCGCGATTGTAGTGTTCCACCAGTTCGCCGTCGATCTTGACCAAGCGGTAAGGAATCAGATCATGCAATAGAAATTTAATTAGCATGTCATCAACCGGCCGAGCGCAGCAACGTCTGCATTTGATCCAGCAGCTTCTGCAACTGTACCTGATCACCTTGCTCGCCGGCCTGCAGTTGTTGCCGGTAAAACCTGATCTGCGACTGCAATTCCCAAAGTCGCCGGTTATAAGCCCGGGTGATTTCTTCGTCCGCCTCCGTTTGCGCGTACCGTTGTTCCGAGTCAAAATACCGCTGCGCTTCCTGAAACAGCACATCCGGTGTAATGGGCCGGTACAATGCCTTCAATAGGCCCAACTTCTGCGCATACGGTTTTTCCAGATACAAGCCTGGATTCGTAAACCACTCCTCGGGGATATCAAAATCCGCGCTGCGCTCCATGACCGCATCCATGATGGCCTTGGTGGAACGACCGGTAATCAATTCATTTTGCGCCTTTAAACTGTGCATAAACTTACCGAAATCCAGCACGCTTGCTTGTTTATATTGCGTCAGACTGTCGGCCATATAGGCTGCGGCCTGTTCACCGCTGTTCGCGGACGCACCCGCCTGGCTCTGAAACGGCTGGTAACCGTCATCGATATCGATCAACCGATGTTTAATCATATTCTCGGCAACGATATGAAACATGTCGGCAAAGTCTTCGGCAGCCACCGGGCCGTCCACCAACAGCCGGTCACTAAAACGGTTGCGCATTGCGCTGTCCAAACCGGTGGGTTTGTTGGAGGCGGCAAAATTGATCACGTTACCACGGCGCACCGTAAACACGCCATCCAAGTATTGCATAATAATATTATTGATATCGTTGTCGGCGCCCTGCGCATCGCCGCGGGCCGAGGTCAGCAGGTCAATATCATCGAAAATCACAATGCTCAACGCCGCCGGATCCTGGGTTTGTTCCAGGCGCTGCAATAATATTTTACCCGTTTTACCGTAGAACTCATCCTTGATGGATTGATCAACGGTGATGATGTTAAACGGCACTCCCAGCGCCTGGGCCCGATCACTCAATCGGGTCATGGCCAGACGAAACATGGACGATTTACCGGTTCCCGGCGGACCGTCAAACAAATTGGTCCAGGATAAACCGCCTAGCGCCATGATCGGATTTTTTTGTTCCTGACGATCGTACAGTGCCAAGCGGTCAATGTAACGAATGATTTTAGTTTTTGCCAGGCGGTTACCGACTATATCCTCGACGCGGATGCGTTGAAAGCTGATCGCCGCTTTCCCGCCACTGGCGGGCCCACTAAGCGCCACGTCCCGGTACGCTTCCAAGGCGACGAAATCATCCATGATACGAAACCGGTAACCGGACAACTGTTCATCAAACCTGGTGTATTGCACGGCGGCATCTTTGGCAAGATTTTCGTAATACTGGAACACCTCCCGGCAGTACACGGGAAACTCATACGCGGTTTTAAAGACACTTTGTTCTTTCTTATGTCGAATCAGATTGACAAAAACAGGCACCAGCAACCGTTTAAGCAACATGTCTTCCGGCACGCCGGCATGCAGTTGAATCTGGGATAAATCGAGCTTTTCCGATTGCTCCTCGAGTCCGGCGTATTTCAGCATAAGCTGAAGTTTTTTACGAATATAAACGGACGCGCCAAAGGCGGAAAAATTACCACAGAATCCACGCATTGCGTCGATAACCGGATCATTGAGGGAATCACTGCTGGCGATAATGCGTTTTTTTAGTTCTATTTTATCGGCCAACAGGGTGTACACGGCTTTAAATATTTGCAGTCCTTCGCGCAGGGCCACATAGGTGCTGCGCTCCAGGTCGTTCATGATATATTTTTCTTCCGGATCCAAACCGGTAATCAGTTCATGCAAGGCATGCTTTTTATTTTGATAATAGTAGCCGGAAAACAATTCCTCGATGGTATCTTTATACGGTTTGATTTGTTGTTCGCCAATATCGATGGGACTATTCTGCGCTTTCAAAAATACCTCCCGTGGCTGTGAGGCCGTACATTTTTACGTGATGATCCAGTTTAATATTTTCGTGGTGTGCTTTTTGTATGAGACGGTACGGTAAAATGGCATGCGTGGGCGACGCCAGGACATGGGGAAATTCACCGCGGTGCCAGTCACCGGAGCGTATAGCGTGAAACCAATTGCCCCAGCCTTGCACTTTTTTTTCCGAGATGCGCTGAACGGTAAACGTCTTAAAACAGAAAATACCGTCGTCCTGTTGCCCGGCATCCAGTAAGCACTGCACCGGTTCCGGATTGACGGTATGCCGATTATAAAAAGGCCCGATATCCACGCGTTGCAGCATGTCCAGTTGAATACCGTTGATCGCTTCAACATGCCTGGCCATGGCTTTGAGTTCGCCGTCCACCGTGGCGCTGAAGCCCTGCTGTATCGCCGAGATTAATTGTCGATTCAATTCCGAATCCGGATTGAATTGATTGGGGATACGAAAATACAGGCAGTAAAAACGTGGGATATTGCGGTTCTCTTCCAAACGCCCCAACGTCAACCGAAACAATCCAAAGTCGCCGTCAACACCCAAAGACACGGGATCCAGCCATCGCAGTTCCTGCAGATGCGGCAAGCGCGTCAGGCTTTCGTACAGCAGACGGGTATATTTGAGCTCGATAATATCGCGTGGAAACACCCCACGAAACAAACTGAACAGGGCGTCCTCCACCAACTGTTCGTCTTTGGCAAAACGAGGCAACAAGTCCAGAGCCCGCCGGCGTTCATTGTTTAGATAATGCAAATCACGGATAAACAGCGGATATCCCGACGTGCTGGGATCGATGGAAAAATCAATATTTTTATCCGCGGGCGTATAACTGTCCCGCTCAAGACGGCGCTGCAGCGCCGCTACAATATCGGCCATACCGCTGACAAAACCGGCTAACTCGTCGTCGGCGTTGAAACGGGTCAGAATGCGCTGCCGAATCAGGCTTGCGGTATGCGACAACATACCGTGAAGTACTCCCAGGTGATTGAGTCCTTCGTCAAGGCTTAATGTTTTAAAATTTCCACCCGCCGCCAGCGATGGTAGTTCACGGCCTTGAACCGAGACTTGGTTGCTGTCCTGCAGTGGCTTCATTTTCAGGAGCCATAGCGCTCAGCTTGTGATTGCTGGGCCTTCTTGCGTACTTCGTCATAACGCTGATTGAAATTACTCATGGTGTCCGACATGCGGTTCATATAGCCGCGCATCACATCTTCATCAACCAATTGAATTTCTGCCCGCGCCATGGTGGCATCACTGACGGATTCGGCCGACTGAGTAATGATATCGATGGACTGTTCGGTGGCAACGTTGACCGCTTTGTCCAGCGACTCCATGCCCTTGGTGGTCATCATGATTTTAACCGCCTCCGGCGCCGCCATGTATATTTCGGTAACATTGTCGATCTTTTCCTTGATCATGGTGGCTTGAATACCCAGGTCGCGTACCATTTTCTCAAACGCGTCACGGGATGATTTGTTGCCTTGATAGGCCTGTTGGGCCTGGTTGTAGATGGTCAGCACCTGGTCATGCTCGCTGCGCGCCTCCATTAACTGTTTGTAAAGATTTTCTTTTTGTTCGACCAGCTTGGACTGCTCTTTGGAATTGGCTTGATTAAAGCGCTCGTCCAGTGTTTTATACGCGGCTTCCAAGGCGTCAACTTTCTCCTTCAGTGCCGCTTCTTTCGGTTCGTATTCACCGATTTTTGCCGCAATGATATCCACATTGGTTTGCAGTCGTGAAAAGCTGTTCAACGCGTCTTCACGCACCTGCACGATTTCATCATACAGTTGCTCACCATAGTCCAATATCATTTGCAGATTATCCCGGGGGGATTGTTTTTTCAGCCGTTCAATACGCCAGCGATCGGCGGTTGACTTGGAAAACAAACGCACCAGTTTTTCCAAGCCCTGGTAGTTTTTACTTTCCGCGGCAAATTGCACATGCGCACTCAAACTGTCGGTCAGTCCGGCGGACAAATCGGCAATCGTGCCGTTAAAACTGCCGTATTTCTGCAAGCCCTGGTCAAGTTTGGAAATTTCATCACCAGCTTCCTGCATTTTGTCTTTATCCATGGATTTGTATAGCGTTTCGGATTTTTCCAGACCGCTGTATAAATCGGAACTCAGGGATTGGCGTTGTTTTCGCAGTGATTCCAGTTTTTTAGATTTTTCCTGTAGTAAATCCATATTTGTACTCATTATTTTCACCTCGGCAAGGACTGACGATTTGCAATTATTCTGATTATAGAAACATATGGGTGTTGGGGAAAGTCTTTTCAAGACTTGACAAAGCCGGTGGACGTCAGGGGGCTTTCCACGGCCCTGAAAGCGCGGAAAAATCAGCCCACGCCGTACAACACCGACCGCACCTCACCGGCGCATTTTTGCTTTTGCAAGGACCAACCGGGTACCTCGGGAAACGCTTGTCCAGCGCGGCATTCCCCATACACCAGGGATCCGGCGTGCAGCATACCGGCACCGGCCAGCAAGCGGCAGGCCGTCTGGAGAAATCCTGCTTGAAACGGTGGATCCAGAAAAACCACATCATACATGCCGCCGCCGGCGCGTATGAATTGCGCGTAATCGTGTTGAAATATGCGCCAGTTGTCACAGTCAAAACGTTTCTTCAGACGGCCGAGATGAGCGATAACCGCCGGGTCAGTGTCCACGCTGTGCAAACCGGTCGCACCGCGCGACAAGGCTTCGAGGCCAAGTACCCCGCTGCCGGCGAACAAATCCAAAACCCGCGCCCCATGCAGCGAAAATTGCAGCCAGTTAAATAAGGTTTCCCGCAACCGGTCCGGTGTGGGACGGATGGCCTCACCGGCGGGAAACACGATTTTACTGGCACGCCAACGCCCACCGATAATGCGCACCTGATTGCGCATCCCGGCGGGTAATCGCCTGCTCAAAATGATTCAGTCGGCTCGGGCATGTTGGCTGCCACCGACGATAACCGTCGCCAAATGGGCGGGGAAGACCCGTTTGGCAAACGCCTTTTTAACATCGGCAACGGTCACCGCCTGAACTTTGTTGACAAAACTGTCTAAATAGTCCAGCGGTAATTCATAAAAGCCGATGATTGAAAGATAGGTGGCGATTTTTCTATTGCTGTTCAAACGCAGCGCAAAACCGCCGCTGATGTTTTTCTTGGCTGATTTCAGTTCTTCGGCGGTCGGGCCCTGATCGATAAACTGTTGCAGGGTTTTTAATAATATCCGCAACGCTTGCTCGGCCTGATCATTGCGGGTTTGCAGGCCCATTTGAAATGGTCCGCGCCGGGCCATGGGCAGGAAGTAACTGTAACTGCTGTAAGCAAGGCCGCGTTTTTCGCGAATTTCGTCACTGATTCGCGACACCAATCCGCTGCCGCCGAGGATATGATTGCCCACATACAAAGCATAATAATCCGGATCCTTACGGGTGATACCGGGTTGACCCACCAAAATATGGGTCTGCGTTGAAGGGTGGGCGATTTCCTTGCGCCGTGCCTGACCCAAATCCGCCACCCGCGGCAAACGCTTGGCGCGTTTGCCCTTAGGCAGTTTTCCAATCAGCCGCTCGGCCAACGCACGCGCCGATTTTCGGTGCAACGCACCCACCAATGCAATGACCGCATTGTTTCCCACGTAGTACTGATCATGGAATTGACGTAGCATTTTGGGGGTGAGTTTTTTTACGCTGGCTTCATTGCCGGTCGGCATGGTGTGGTAAGGATGATTACCGAATACAGCCTGATAAAAAGCTTGTTCGGCAATCTTGCCGGGCGATTCAGCCTGTGCCTTGAGGGCCACCAACAATCGATCGCGTTCACGCTGAAAGGCTTGTTTGCGAAATGCCGGTCGGCGAATGATCTCCGCCATGGCATCGACCGCCTTATTCAGCTTGACCGCATCGCTCAGGCTGCGCAATTCCACCGACGCCATGTCGCGCAGGGAATCATTACTCAACTGCGCACCCAAGCCGTCAAACAACTCGGCGATTTGATCCGCATTCATGTTTTTGGTGCCTTCGCTTAACAGGGCGTTGGTTAACAGCGCCAAACCGGGCTTACCACCATCACGTGACGAACCGGCTTCAAACACCACGCGAATATCCACCATGGGCAGTTCCGGCGCAGGAACAAAATACACCCGGGCGCCGTTTTTGGTTTTCCAATGCTGAATTTTCGGTCCGGCCAGCACCAGGGTGCTGATACTGAGGGCAAGCGCAATAAGTACAATGCGGTATATCACTCGTGTTTCTCCTTTTGTATGCCGGCATGGGTTTGCGGGTCCAGCACCGCCACGGTTAGGTTTTGGTCCAATAAATATTTCTGTGCGACCTGCTGTACTTGCTCGGCGGTAATGGCACTGACCTTATCCACATATTCATCAGCAGTCCGCCAGCCCAGGCCGACGGTTTCCAGCATGCCAATCTGCATGGCCTGGTAATAAACCGAATCGCGTTCGTAAACATTACCCGCTACGACCTGGTTTTTAATGCGCTGCAATTCGTCTTCACTGATGCGCTCATCGCGCACCCGTTCCAATTGGGCCCGAATCGCCGTTTCCAATTCCTGCACACTGCGGCCCTTGGCCACGGTGGCGCTGAACACCAGTAAATCATTTAACCGGGCATACAAGTCATAGCTGGCGCTGGAGGATGAGGCTACTTGTAAATCCCGTTCCAAGTGTTTTTTAAACCGTGAACTTTGGCCGCCGCTCAAGATACCGGCCAACACCTCCAGCGCATAAGGTTCCCACCGTTGCTTGGCGGAATTCAGCACCGGCACATGATACCCCATTACAATATAGGGTAATTGCGCCGGGCGTTTGACCACAATGCGGCGCGGACCAAATTGCGGTGCTTCAACCACGGGTTTAAGGGTTGGTATGTTTTCGCTGGGTTTGAGTGGGCCATAATAGCGTTTGGCCAGTTTTTCCACTTGTTTGGGATTAACGTCTCCGACCACCACCAGGGTGGCATTATTGGGTGCATACCACTTTTTATACCATTTGGCTAAATCCTCCAGTTTCATGGTTTTCAGATCATGCATCCAACCGATGACCGGTTGACGATAAGGGGTATTCAGATAGGCGGTGGCGGCAAAGTGCTCAAACGTCTGGGACTGGGGATTGTCTTCGGTGCGCATACGCCGCTCTTCCATGACCACCTTCAATTCTTTAGCATATTCTTCCTGAGTCAGGTTCAGGTGCCGCATGCGGTCGCTTTCCATCTCAAAACTCACCGCAAGACGGCTTTTTTCCAGGCTCTGAAAGTATGTAGTGTAATCCTGGCCGGTGAATGCGTTTTCCCGGCCGCCGTTCTCGGCAATGATCCGGGAAAATTCCCCGGGACCGAATTTCTTGGTGCCTTTGAACATCATGTGTTCCAATATGTGCGACACACCGGTCAGGCCCATGGGTTCGTAACTTGAACCCACCTTGTACCAAACCTGGGCAACCAGCACCGGTGCCCGGTGATCCTCCTTGACAATGACCTTCAACCCGTTATCCAAGGTATATTCGGCAACGGTCGCCGATGCGGTTAACGGCGCTAACAATAACAAAACCCAATAAATTCTTTTCATTCCAATCCCCAATTAAGATTGCACATGTATTCTTCCAGTGATCGCGTATAATAGCGGTTTCCCGGCACCGTCGCACTGGGCGGCACCGTCGCACTGGGCGGCACCGGCTTCAAACACCGAGAACTTTGACTACTAACGAATATGTTTGGTTTCAATCGCGATAAATCCAAAGCCGACAAGGGGGATACCGGGCAGCCGGACGAGCAAAAACCGGGGCTGTTCACTCGCCTGAAAAATGGCCTGCGTAAAACCCGCCGCGGCATCACCGCCGGCCTGGCCGGCATGGTGGTGGGTAAAAAACAAATCGATGACGAATTACTGGAGGAACTGGAAACCCGGCTGTTGACCGCGGATATGGGCGTGGAAGCCAGTCAAGCGGTGATTAACAACCTTACCGACCGCCTTAAACGCAAACAACTCAAAGACGCACAAGCACTGTTCGCCGCGCTACGCGAGAATATGCTGGCGATTCTACAGCCGTGTGAAAAAAACCTGGCGGTCGCCGACAAGCAGCCCTTTGTCGTGTTGATGGTGGGCGTCAACGGCGCCGGTAAAACCACCACCATCGGCAAGCTGGCCAAAAAACTGCAAAACGAAGGCAAATCCGTGATGCTTGCCGCCGGTGACACTTTCCGCGCAGCCGCGGTGGAACAACTGCAGGCCTGGGGTGATCGCAATAAAATACCCGTGGTTGCCCATCACAGCAAAGCCGATCCGGCGGCGGTCATTTATGACGCCATGCAGTCGGCCCACGCCAAAAAGGTCAATGTCCTGCTCGCCGACACCGCCGGCAGGCTGCATACCCAGAGCAATCTGATGGAAGAATTAAGCAAGGTCAAACGGGTCGCGGCGAAATTTGACCCGGATGCGCCCCATGAAGTGGTGTTGGTACTCGACGCCAGCATCGGCCAAAACGCCATCAATCAGGCCAAACAATTTCACCAGGCCATGGGTATCAGCGGCATTGTTTTGACCAAGATGGACGGTACCGCCAAGGGCGGTGTGATATTCGCCATTGCCAAGCAATTACGCCTACCCATTTATTTTATCGGTATCGGCGAAAGTATTGACGATTTGCGTGCATTCAACGCGGAGCAATTTGTCGATGCCATTCTCAGCCAGGAAGACGACACCGATTCTGAACCCACCTAAGCCGGATATGCGTATTATCCAGCTGGTGGGTGTCAGTAAAGGCTACGACCGCCATGAAGTCTTGTCCGGACTTTCCTTTCAAATCGACAAAGGCAGCATGATATTTATATCCGGCCATTCCGGAGCCGGCAAAACCACATTGTTGAAACTCATCGGATTTGTGGAAGCGGCCAGCAGCGGCCAAGTGATCATCAACGGTATCAACCTGAGCCGGATCAAACCACGGGCCATACCGGCTTTTCGCCGCCAAATCGGTATGGTGTTCCAGGATTATCGCTTGCTTGCCAACCACACCGTGTTTGACAACGTTTCCCTGCCGCTGGTCATCGCCGGTTACCGCCATCATGAAATCGCCAGCCGGGTACGGGCCGACCTCTCCCGTGTTGACCTGTTAAACAAAGCCGGCGCCTATCCAGTGACATTGTCCGGCGGTGAACAACAACGCGTCGGCATAGCCCGTGCCGTGGTCAACAAACCGGCCATACTGCTGGCCGACGAACCGACGGGCAACCTGGACCCGGAACTGTCCCTGGAAATCATGCGTTTTTTCCAGGAATTTCATCAAACCGGCACCACGGTCTTGATCGCCAGTCATGACCACACCATGATTCAGCGCATGGATTACCCGGTATTACATTTGCATCACGGACGGCTTGAACAGGCGCAAACCGGACGGCATGAACTCAAGGGCCTGCGATTCTTATAATAACCGAGCCGATGCAGTCCAACTCCCGTGGGAGGGATGTTCGCCACAACAACCTGTATGAAAGGAGAATCAGTGCGAAATACCGCAGGCGCGGCACCGCTACCCGACCCCATGTCAGCGAAAATGGTACTGGGAACCTATAGCCGCTTCCATCTTCGCGCCATGCTCTACAGCCTGGGCCAACTGCTGCAAAACCCCCTCGCCACCGGCCTCACGGTACTCGCCATGGGTATTACATTGGCCTTGCCCGTGGCCCTGGATGTGGTTGTTAAACAGATCAGCCAATGGAGCACCGGTATTGAAAACAGCACCCAAATGACACTGTTTCTTGATGCGACGACCACCGAAGTACAGGCGAAACAACTGCTCCAACAGCTTCGCCGCTGGCCCGAATTGCAAAGCGCAGCCTATATCAGTCGCGAGCAGGCCCTGGAAGAATTTCGCGAAACCACCGGCGTCGATGAAGTGGTTGATATTCTTGCCGAAAATCCGCTACCCGCCCAGATACGCGTGATCCCCAAGTTGCGGCTTTCGCAACGGGGAGCCAGTGACGCCTTGATTCGCAAATTACAGGCCTTGCCGGGTGTGTCCATCGCCGACCTGGATCTGCACTGGCTGCAACGCCTGGATTCGCTGAGCGATCTTAGCTGGCGATTACTATGGCTGTTGAGTTTACTGTTTGGCCTCGGCGTAGCGATCATTGCCGCCAACAGCATCCGCCAAGCCATCGAAAATCAGCGCGATAGTATCGAGGTAAGCATGCTGGTGGGCGCCACCCGCTCCTATGTCCGGCGACCGTTCTTATATACCGGCTTGTGGTTTGGGCTTAGCAGCGGCGTGATTGCGTGGATTTGCGTCAATTTGAGTCTACTCTATTTACAGCAGCCTGCCGGACGCTTAGCCAGCCTGTTTAACCAGGAATTGTCACTTTTTTCTTATGGATTAAGTTCGGCAAAAGTCATCCCGATTGCTTGTCTGTTAGGCTTGTTGGGGGCTCGCGCGGGCGTAGGGCGCTATATACGTCATTTAGAACCGGTTTAAATTCTTGGTATTTGTGCGGATTTTAACGAAACTTTTCATCCTCTTAGCACTCTCATATAATGAGTGCTAACCGGGAGTTAAGGAGTACCTATGAATCAAGCATTGGTCTTACTGGATAAGGCATTGCCTGTGGGCAGTGTGGATACCTATTTACAAGCTGTAAACCGGGTACCCATGCTAAGCCATGAAGAAGAAATCGAACTGGCCGAACGCCTGCAGCGGGACAACGATATGGAGGCCGCTCGCCGCCTGGTATTGTCCCATATGCGCTTTGTAGTACGCATTGCCAAAAACTACCAGGGTTATGGCTTGGCGCTGACGGACCTGATCCAAGAAGGCAGCATCGGGCTGATGAAAGCCGTCAAACGGTTTGACCCGACCATGAATGTGCGACTGGTGTCATTTGCCGTGCATTGGATACGTGCCGAAATTCATGAATTCATTCTGCGTAATTGGCGGATAGTTAAAGTCGCCACCACCAAAGCCCAACGCAAGTTATTTTTTAATTTACGCAGCGCTAAAAAACGACTGGGTTGGCTGAATCAGGCTGAAGTTCAGGCCGTGGCCCAGGACCTGGGTGTACCGGAAAAAACGGTTATGGAAATGGAATCCCGCTTAAGCGGTCAGGACATCAGTTTCGATCCCAGCGATGCCGACGATGAAAACCATACCGCACCGGCCGCTTTTTTACAGGACATGCGAGCCGATCCTGCTGAACAAATTGAGCACAACGATTGGCAGGCCCATAAACAGTCCCGATTGGATGAGGCGCTGGACGAACTGGACGCTCGAAGCCGTGAGATTATTACGCAACGCTGGCTGGCGGAAGACAAAAAGTCCACGCTACAGGAGCTGGCGCAACAGTTTCAAGTATCCGCGGAACGAGTCCGGCAATTGGAAGCCAACGCCATTAAAAAGCTAAAATCCGCCATGCAGGCGTAACAACCTGCGGCGAATCTTTTTTCCGCCATTCAAACGCTTATCGGCACTTTAACATCCAGCTGTCAAACGCTGCCGAATATTTTGTCGCCAGCCCTATTGCAACGCCTGTAAATTTACGTTATTAATTATTAAGGCGAATCGTGATAACTTACCCAGTTAACAAGGTTACGATTGCCGAGTTTTACAACAATAAAAACAGTTGGTTATAAAATACACGTTACGGGAAACGATTGATGTCCAATATCAGATACGTGGGCGGCGTATCTAATTGTGGCTAAAAAAAAGCAATAGCTTACCTTACCGCTAAAGTCGATACAGGTTTCGGCCATAAAAGATTCTACGGCTGAACCGTACTGTTACGCCCACTGTTTGCTTTTTACTGCAACGGCAAAGGAGATGATCCAATGAGACCGTTACGGTTGAAAAGCTTTTGCGTGCTTTGTTTATTGGGTCTGTGGTCAAGCGGAATTTCCTACTCGCATGAAGAGAATCGCGCGTTGGTTTTGGTTACAGGTGTGTACTCAAATTTGCCGAAATTGCGGCAATGGGAACTGAAGAAACTTTTTCTGGGTGTACCGATAATCAAAGACAACCAAAAGTTAATTCCATTGCGTAATGTATCCGACCGGATTATGTACGAGGTTTTTTTGCAGAACGTAGTACATATGTCCGCGGACACCTACGAAAACAAAGTGATTGAGGGGCCTGCGGTGAGCTATTCGGATTTCGACCAACTGCTGCGCTTACTCGTGGAAACACCCAATACAGTTAGCTACATGTGGCGGGAGAACGCCAGACAAGAACCACGCTTAAGGATAGTTCAGGTGATATGGACAGGTCGCACTTCGAAAAACTAGCCGGCGGACTTAATGTTCGCCTGGTCTTGGCCGTCGTGGCCATACATTTAATATTGGTACCCGCGTTATTCGGCGGCTTGTTGTTTATGGTCAAGCAAGGTTACGGCGAACAATTTGTTAACGACACGCGCTCTGATGCCTTTTTAATTTCCAACCTGGCCGGCCGTGATGTCAGATTTCAGGCCATCAACCATTTAATGGAAGAGGCCACCCTAAACGGCAAGATTTTGTTTGCACAGTTTCTGGCGGAAAACGGCAAAACAGTGTTTGAATTCAGCGATTTAAAGAAAACGACTCCATACCGGGAGGACTTTTTCTTTGGTGAACACAGTGACGATGTCTATTTTATTTCCCTGCCCGTGGTTCACCAGGATCACCTGTATTCCATGCGATTGGGGTTTGACGAAACACTCACACGCTTGAAAATCAAAACAGCCTATGACCGTGGCATCTACCTCGCACTGGCCTATGTGTTGCTGACTTTCGCTCTGCTGGGATTCATCATCCCCAAACTCAATAAAATGCGTCGCGAAATTGTTCGACAAGCCAGTGTCCTGCAATACCAAAGCCTGCATGATGGACTGACCGGCCTGCCGAATCGCAACTTGTTTGAGTCCCGAATCCAGCAAGCGGCGCAACGCAAAGGACTTCCCCATTTCGCACTGTTATTGATGGACTTGAACCGCTTCAAACAAGTCAATGACACGCTCGGCCACTGCAGCGGGGATGCTGTGCTGGTGGAAACCGGCATTCGGCTGCGCCAGGTGGTGCGCATTTCCGATACCGTGGTGCGCCTTGGCGGCGACGAGTTTGCCATTTTTCTGCCCGGCTCTGATTTGAACGGTGCTGTCGCGGTGGCGAAAAAACTTATCGACGCCATGGACCAGCCTTTTAACCTGGATTATCACAGCCTGCATATCGGAGCCAGCGTGGGCATTGCCATGTCACCGGATCACGGCACCGATGTCAATACATTAATGCGGCATGTGGATGTGGCCATGTATGAAGCCAAGCGCACCAACAGCGGATACCTAGTCTACGACGACTCCATGGACAAAGATGCATTAACCAAACTGGCCTTAAGCAGCGAACTGCGCGAGGGCCTCGGGCGCGGTGAACTATCCATGGTGTACCAACCGCAAATGGATCTCGCCGACAACGAAATCATCGGCGTCGAAGCCCTGGTACGATGGTATCATCCCAAGCATGGCTTGCTGCTGCCCGACGCATTTATCAAACTGGCTGAAGACAGCGGACAAATCGGTGCGTTTACCCATTGGATGTTACGCGAAACCGTTCGGCAGATCAGCATCTGGCAACTGAATCATTTGCGTATCAAAGTATCCGTCAACCTGTCGCCGATCAATCTTCACGACCCGCACTTACCCGTTAAAATCGATAAACTCCTGGCCGAGTACCAGGTCGGTTCCGAATTCCTTGAACTGGAGATCACGGAAAGCGCGATTTTCTCCGACATCGAAAAAGCCACGGAAACATTGAAGCACATTCACAACATGGGAATTTCCCTCTCCATCGATGACTTCGGTACCGGATACTCCTCACTTATTCACTTAAAACAGCTGCCCATTTCGCAAATAAAAATCGACCGCAGTTTTATCATGGAGTTGAACCATGATGTCAACAACGTATCCATTGTCAATACTCTGGTCGAACTGGCTCACTTGCTGGGTTTAAAGGTCGTGGCTGAAGGCGCCGAGGATATGGAAACCGTTGAAATCCTTCGCCGGCTCAACTGCGATACCGTGCAGGGATTTTATATTGCCAAACCCATGCCGGCCACCGAGATAGAACGTTATTTGGTCAATATGTCCAACCAAAGCCAACCCACTCTGCCGTTGTTTGCAAAAACCGGCAACCAACCGCAGCAGAAACCGGTATCGTAAAAACCTATCAGGGTCAGCGCGCGGCGGCAAATAGGCTAGAACAGATAAAAAGCCGCACACCAGCCGGTTGGCAGTCTGTCGGACGTAGGCGGCTGCTGATTACCCAGTCAATCGCCCGGTCTCACTTTTCAAGACACGCCATGAAGGGTCGATCGACTACCGCATCCCCGCGGCAGACGTTGCAAAGCATGACCGGGCTCTCTCAGGATAAAAACCTTGATGTCCCCCTCCCTAAGACCGACAGACTATTAAGCGCTTCTTTGCTGATGTGAACAAGAGACTATCCGGGCACGGCGAGTATCTTTTTAACCGGTATTTATAATTGCCATGACGAGGCATGCAATCCAACATTTTCTCCAAGGTGTCCGCGGTTAATTCGGCAACAAGATACGCAGCGGATTTCATGCAGTCAAGGCGCGCAAGCGTAGCCTTGGTTAGACTATATCAGGCCAGAGCAACGCAGACGGCGCACGAAGGGCGCGGTAGATGTTACCGAAAACTTTCCGCACGGACCACAAGCGGTCGATGCGGCGTCTTACTAGCCGCAGTTGATTGCGGGTGAAATAGCCGTGCTAGTGTAGTGTCTCATATAAAACGCACATTGAGACGAGATAGACTTGATGGTTGCCTAAAAAAAACTATCTCGCCCTCCGGGAAACCACTCAAGGTGCGATTGCTGCGTTCCAAACCTTGCAAAGGTGACCACCATTCCCGGCGGTCTGCGCCTTGCACTCGAACCGCTTTGATAGGCCACCTTGAGTGGCTTTCTCAATGCACGTTTTAAATGAGACACTACACCAGTAAAGGCAAAGTCCAACCCCGAAACAGCCATCGACTGCAAAACACCGCAAGCCTATCGACTAAACCTTAACCGAACCAACGACTTCAGCTTGCCATAATTCCGCACGTCGCAACCGCGATGTACGCGTAAGCGAGAATACCGGCTTACCGTTGCGGCAATGACCTGTGATCCCCCTCTGTCAGGATAGTTGTCCACCCATTAGAATGGGACTTCAATAACCAATGAGAGTGGGCAGAGAGAGTAATAATGGGTTATCCACGAGAACGGAAAGAGGCGGTGCTGAAGAAGA